>ERZ795053.291-NODE-291-length-63329-cov-9.195104_pt1 | contig 63329 bp, 52 predicted proteins | sample MGYA00375137_ERZ795053 | MGnify/ENA primary metagenome ERZ795053 (study PRJEB30182, sample SAMN05720284) | activated sludge metagenome | isolation source: Anaerobic digester | place: Hong Kong | collected 2014-12-17 ...
TCATAACTTCCATCATCCAGATCCTTAGCATAAATCCTCGCCCAACAACTGTCGGTAAAGGTAACCTGTGTTATTTCATCACAAACCGGCTCCGGTGGCATATTATCGAGAACCCAAACAGGCTGAACATAAGTGCCCTGATTCCAGCACCCGTCACTTATGGTCCAGATAATCTCATGATCACCTTCAGGCAGATACAGCTTTTCTTGCTGACCAAAAGCTAATTCACCCTGTTGCACCAACATCTTACCTGGATGGGACGGGTCGTAATAAATGATCTCATAGTGATATCCGATGGATGCATAAGCAGATGCTGCGTCCGACTTATAAAATTTAAAGGAACACTCTTCTGCAATGGCAGGAGGTGTAATGATCACTTCACCTTTGCAGGCATGGGCATTTACATCGACTGTAATGCCATCAAGATGCTCCGGCACCGGAGGCAATGTGTCCAGAATTTTAATCAATTGCGCACAACGGAGTTCTCCGCCATAACACCAGTCTTTCAGAATCCAGTTACGGCGAATCATATAACTCTTGCCACAGTTAGGAATCACATCGTCCTGATAATCAACTACGATGTTGCAGGCGTGATTTAAATTGTATGCGTAAGCGGTATCACCATCTACTACAAAGAAAGGAGGAGGGGCAATACCTACATTCCTGCCATTGGCGTCAATCAGCACTTTTGGATGCGGATAACCCTTTTCATCGATATCTACCAGGTCCGTATTCCATAAAATTGCCTTGCCTTCGGCATCTTTCGCACAGCAATCTATTTCTGTAGGCTCCGGACAGACCAGGTTATCCAATGACTCCCGTCGAATGTAGATGTCCTGACTGCACTCCCGGAAATTGCCCCAAATGTCCGATACTCTTACGGTACGGTGGAGGTAACCGACAAAATCAGCATTTTCTTCACAGGAGTAAGAGGTATAGACCTCTTCCAGAATCTCGGGCTTCGGTATCACGCCGCAGTTCTCTATTGGAGCCGGTGGAGGCGGAATATCTTCAAAACAACTTATGGTCAGATCGCGACATACGATCTGAGGTGGCAACTTATCTTCCACATGAATTCTTCCCCAGCACCGGTTTCCGGTCATAGTATCGATCACGTTATAAATGAGGGTCTCGCCCATGTATTCCGAAGTGACAACATCACCCAATGATAGACCAGCACGACCAGTGACATTGATTTTATAAGGATCGTCACATCCGGTCACATCATTGTACAAAACATCGGCGACATCCAGCTTGAAGTCACAGGATGAACCCAGGCTAATGGTCACATCGTCAGCACAGGAAGGTGGCAATGTGTTAAGGGGGCAAGGACACCGAACCTGAACCGTAGACGTACAAGTGGAAATATTACCGGCGTAGTCCCTTACGATCATGGTTACCTCACGCCAGATGGTGGTATTATAGAAGAAAGTACAAGAGACCACTGCCGGTGAGAAAGTGATGGATGCTATCCCGCAGTTATCGTATGACCCAATATCAACCGAATCGGCTATGACTCGGACGTTCCCGGCAGAATCTGCTATGATCATAAAGCTATCCCGGCATAGTGCCACTGGAGGAATATTATCATGTATGATAATTCGGTGCGTACAGGTGTCTGCATTTCCACAAGAATCACTGACGGTGTAATACCTCAACACCTCGAAACCCTGAGGAATCATAGTGGATGTTTCATAAAGGAACCGGTAACTGCTGGTATCCAGTCCACAGGCATCTGTAGCGGAACCTCCGCCTGCTACGTATTGAGACCAATAATAGAAGGTATCAATTTCAGCAGCGAAGCAGTTTGCAAAACTATCCGGAGGACATATCATCATCGGTGGAACCGTGTCAACTACATTGATCTGCTGGATCCCTGAATTTGAATTATTGCATGCATCGACAGCTACCCAGGTTCTGCTGATCTGATATTCTTGCGGGCAACTCCCTGGAGTGATGGCATCATTGAACCGGATCGTAGCGCCACCGCATTCATCAACTGCAATTCCCAATCCTGTAAAAGACGGATCCACGGGCTCATCACATAAAATAGTAAGATCCACCGGGAGTTGAATCATCGGAGGCGTGTTATCCACGATGATGAAATTTGCATAGGTCGTATCCCGATTATCACATAGGTCTCTTATCACAAACCGGACTGAATCCACCCGTGTACTTGCACATCCGGGTGTCGAGGTTAGCACCTGATAAGACCAGCTTACGGTTCCACAATCATCTGATCCTGAAGCACCTCCATGTCGATTCGCCCAGCCGTTGAAATCAGCAACGTTTCCTGCCCCATCACATTCAACGGTGGTATCTCTGGCTGCGCTTAAAATCGTTGGCGGCACTTCATCGACTATTGTTAACATTGCCGTGAATGAAGCTTCATTTCCACAGCTATCTGCCACGTAAAAGTTTACAGGCACTGAATTGTCAAGCCCACAGGCATCCGGGGAGATGACAGGATCATAGCGCCAAATAACTCCCAAACTGCAATTATCCGAGCCAGTGCTATTGGCATGGTTATCCAACCAGGTCTGCAAGTCAGAAGCTTGGCCGGCCCCACAATCAATGGTTATATTCTGAGGCGGAGTATAGGTGGGCGGTGTGGTATCGACCACCTCAATAATCTGAATCCTTGAAGCACTGTTCATGCATAGGTCTACCGCGATCCAAGTACGATTGATGGTGTAATTCTGACGGCAAGATCCGGGAATTGTGCGATCATTATGACTGATGGTCACACCACTACAATTATCCATAGCGGTCGCTAAACCAAGGATATTCACTGCTGTGTCCTGTTCACAGGAAATCATCGTGTCTCCAGGTATAGTAAGGACTGGTGGGGTGGTATCAACAATTTGTATGGTTATAGAAACCGTTGTCCTGTTCTGGCACGTATCAATGGCAGTCCAGGTAAGTGTTTGCATGGATTCTGCAGTGCAACTACCCGTACCGGAAGATATAGACGGCACTAACCTTACCATCCCACAATTGTCCGATGCTGTTACATTAAAGGTAGGCAACGGTTGGTCACAGGACACAATGATCACTTCCTGGTCATTGACTCCCTGAATCTGCGGAGGCACATCATCACTCACCAAAATCGATTGTTGCACACTGCTAGTGTTTCCACAGGGATCAGTAAAAATCCAAGTACGGGAAACTTCAAATTGATTCAAACAATTAGAATCACTGACTACATCTGATACCACTGCCGGAATAATTCCAGCACAGGCGTCCAGAGCATTTAAACTGGCAGCAGAAGGAATATCACCAGCACAAGTTACTGTTATATCGGCTGGAGCCAGAGGTGGCAAAGGCGGAGTAATATCTCGAATTGTGAACGTCGCTCTACTGGTGTCGGCATTTCCGCAACCATCCGCTGCAATGAAATAATAGGTCGAAGCGGACGTGAAATCACATAGTATGGTTCTCTGCAAAAGGGCCGTATCCCAAGAAACTGCCGAACAATCATCCATCGCAGTGGCGCCGCCGTGTCGATTTATCCAAGAACCAAAAGCTGCCAGATTCCCGCTACCATCACAATCTACCGTCGTATCCGAAGCTTCATTAAGGATTGTTGGTGCAATATTATCCTGAATAGTAAGCTGTGCCGTGCGGACGCTACTATTATTGCATTGGTCTGCAGCTGTAAAGGTTATGGTTATGGAGTTATTATCTCCACACGCTCCAGGCTCACCCCCAAAATCATTCGACCAGGAAACCACACTGCACTCTTCTGTAGCCATCGCGTATCCATTATTCATTAACCAGTCATTAAGCAGGGATCCCTGCATCATCCCACAGTCGATAGTAATATCCTGAGGATCATTTGTAAAGAGTGGCGGGGTGACATCTCTTATTATAAAATGTGCCTCTGTGGAATCAATATTTCCGCATTCATCCCGGGCATAAAATCGTACCAGATCGTCCCGGGTATTCGGACAAGCAGGCATACTTGATATTGTCCGGTTTGACCATATGATCATCGATGCACAATTGTCCGAAGCCGTTGCTCCACCATGATTGGCTACCCAATTGGCAAGGTCACTTGTGTTACCGGCACCATCACAATCAACCAGGGTATCCAAAGCAGGTGAAAGGACCGGCGGAGTGGTATCTTTAAAAATGAGATAGTTGACTACGACTGAAGAGTTCCCACATACATCAGCGGACATGTAGGTTCTTTCAATGATCCGTTCACTTGGGCAGGAAACCATAAGATCCACATCGATGTATCCGGCTTCAACACTTCCACAATTGTCGGTACTCCCTGGCAGGTCACCAGGCACCGGATCATCACAATCGAAGTAGATGGTATCATCAGCAAGCAGCGTCGGAAATACTGGGGCGATGGAATCCTTCACGTGGATTCTCCTTTCCAGTGAATCCTTGTTACCGCAGGCATCTATAAAGATCCATTTGTCCGTAATAAAATAGTCACATGAAAATGATTCTGAAACCCTGGTTGGAAAAGCCAGTATGGGGCCTCCCGAACATGCATCCATGGCAACCAAAGGCACAATTCCGGGAGCATTTGGTGGACAATCTACCAGAGTGTCATTCGGAGGCACCGGCAATACGGGCGGCACGGTATCAATGTAAGCAAATGTCGCTTCTGTACTGTCCACATTGCCACACGCATCCTCGACATAAAAGCGTACCACGTAACTGCGTGTGAGTCCACATCCAGGTGTCGAACTCACTTCCCGGTCTGACCAGGAAACTTCTCCACAGTCATCCGTAGCCTGTGCACCACCCAAGTTTGCCCGCCACGTCATATAAGAACTGGTACCTCCACCTTCACATTGAACCATGGTGTCACGTGCAGGTCGAATAATTTGAGGAGGTGAATCATCAGAAACTGTCAAATTAGCTGTTGTTGAATCGACATTCAAACATTCATCAGTAGCATAAAACGTGACCGGAATGATCCCACTACCTGCACAAGCTTCCGGGGCACTTGTGAAATTATTACTCCAATTGATGCTACCACAATCATCAGAAGCCATAGCATTTCCATGTGCTGATAGCCAGTCCGATAAGGCATTGGGTGAAGCATTGCAATCTATGGTAATGTCTGTTGCCGGTGTGATGGCCGGAGGTGTAATATCCTCTATGATAAAATTTGCTGTTGTTGTATCTGCATTGGCACAGGCATCGATCACGATGAACCGGACAGAATCCCTCCTGGTGTTACCACATCCGGTCATTGAACTAACCACTTGACTGGACCAAGTAAATGTAGAACATAGATCCGATGCAGTGGCCCTTCCATGCAATGCAATCCAATCCGAATAAGCGGCTGTATTTCCGGCGCCATCACACTCAAGCACCGTATCCCGGGCAGGTGTCAATGCTGGCGGAGTATTGTCTTCTCCGCTTATCATCTGGACGCAGGTATTGGAATTTGAACAAGCATCGGTAGCTATCCAGGTCCTGGACAATATAAAATTAGCAGGGCATGACCCACCGCTTGTCTGGTCTACAAACGTAACGCCCGGCGATATGGTACAATTATCACTGGCGGTTGCCATGCCCTGACTTGCCGGGGATGTGTCATCCAGACAAGTCACCGTTCTGTTAGCAGGGCATATAATGGTGGGAGGCACTGAATCCTGAATGGTAATCATTTGATTGCAGCTCGCAGTATTTCCACAGAGGTCTGTCGCGGACCAGGTACGTTGTAACACTATACAAGGCAGCGTACCACTGAATGTTAAATCACTGTAAGTTATTACCGGGTTAGGATCCGTATCATCGGTTGCGGATGCCTGTCCCGTTGCCAGGGGCATAGTACTCGTGCCGCAATCAATGGTAGTATCTGCAGGGCATGCGATCATTGGTGACTGGGTATCTGGTTGCAAATCGACTCCATCGACACTGGCGGAGGCAGTATCCGCAGTACTTGATGTAGCCCAAGCCGTATTAAGTCGACTGCCACTATTGAGTACTGTAGCCCTAATGAGTAAAGTGTCGCTACCATTCGCCGGAATGCTGCCTACAGTCCATTTGAAAGTGGTAGCAGGTTGCCCAGGCATGCATGCTGCCCCGATACACACTGACTGGGGTCCTGTATAAATCACCGATCCATAACCAGCAGGAAATGTATCGACTACCATAACCGAGGTTGCAACATTCGTTCCGCCCAGGTTACGCACGATCAGCTGGAAAGTAGCTGTATCACAGGATAAGTCAACAATGGATTTTTCGAGAGAAATAACCGTGGCACATAATTCATAGGCAAAATCTTCCAGGCACTGAGCCAGGTTATTGAAGTTCTCATTGGTCCAGTCTGCCGTACCAATGGTATTGACTCCGGCATTGTATTTAAGTTCTCCGGACATTGCCTTCAAATTGGTTGAATCGACGGTACCAACCCCGAGCATAAATATGTGAGATCCATCATTTTTCATCCGGTTGGCAATTTTGACCGGGTTAACCAGGGATGCGTCATTGTTACAACTTATCCCAGTTGAAGTACCATATGCAGTTGGAGATCCATCTGTAAATAGAATGACCATGTCTGGCTGAATACTCAAGGTGTCCGCGATGTACAAGGCATGATGCCAGTTTGTGCTTCCTGATGGAGAATAGGTTTGTGAGTTAAACGGAGTTCCGTTGAAATATCCGGTGACAGCTGAAATCAGCGCATTATCAATAGGTACATAGTTGGTTACTAAGCGAGCTTCAGTACTAAATTCAATGATGGCAATATCAACGCCTGAGCCATTGAGCGCATTGAGAAATGCAAGCGTTCCGTCCCGGACATCTCCGGTAGCTCCTGCGCTTCCGATAGAACCAGATTCGTCAATAATAAAAACCAGTTGAAGGTCATCACAGGTTGCACTCAATGGAGGATTGGGTGCCGGATCCGAAAGCACGCATTCACCACAGGCAAACGGCCCGGTAGAACAGTCGGTGCACACCGCATATGGGTCGATAACACAGATGGTCACCCGGGTGCAACAGGTGCCGGAGGTTGATTTAATGAAATAAACCAACTCCTGTGCCGACCCTGGTGCGATAAGCTGGACGGATGTCCCCATCGTTGACGTAAGCACGGGCCCTATCCCGCAACCCTGGGTGTAGATTTCCCAACTTTCTCCCGGGGGCAAAACCGAATTAAAGGTTAGGGTATAAGCAGCATTAAGATCGACGGTATTGGGAGCCAGGACTACCGGTGCTGAATTATCACAACACATACCGCAATAAGCCGTGAGATCAAATGCATTGGTATTATCCGTGTCCCAGTTACCTTCGGTATTTATGGCCGATAGTATGTTAGAGGCTGCCCCGGTGCTTGTACTGCAATCGTATTTGGCATTATCAACCTCAGGGGTTATTACAATATCGAGACCTACTCCGGGGTTTCCGGAAGTAAAAAAGACTGGTTGTTGTGAATTATTATTTCCGGTATTGGAGCCATTCCAACCGTTATTCATTTGAATGGCGGCTAGAAAATTCCCTTCATTTCCCACAGTTGGCTCAGAAGTCTGATAGGCAAAGATCTGATCTCCAGAGGTCTCCAGATTAAAATTACCGGATTCTGTCACTGAAGGACTTCCACCCTGCGAAGACTCCACGACCCAAGTTCCTGAAGCATCGTAAACAGCGAATTCGGTTCCACAACTATAATTATTGTTTAAGGTCACGGTGAGAAGTCCTTCCGTTCCTACTGCAGGAAATCCTATAGTTGTGCTCCATCCCCTATCGGTAAAATAATACACGGTTCCCGCGGTGACAGGTTCCAATATAACAAAACTGAAGCCTGAAGTTGCATCCGCATCGTAGCCGATAAATTGTAATCCACCAACCGAAGCCATCATCATCGCAGTTGGCGGTGATATATAATGCTCGGGTGAAGCTGAATTTCTGGATTTGAGTGCATACGCAAATACAGCGACAGCACCCATACCTAAAACAAACAAAGTGTTTTTGTACAGACCTCTCATAGGTTCACCAAGGTTTAAGCCCAGGCAATTCATTTTGCCTGAACAACATTGCATAAAACCTGAGGGACTGCGGGTTGCAGTTTCCTCAATTTTTGAGAGACCTTGAATCTAGATGTGAGAACATCATTAAATGGAATATTGCTAGAGATTCACATCCATTTAAGCTGTAAATATAGGTGTTTTTATAAATTATAACAATTTCGATATATGTTTTTTTAATATGAATAAGCTACACTTTTTCTTATACCTATCTGTCTTGGGGATGCGGCCATGGGACATGATAGCTTTATGGATCAACTGAAACCAGCCAGCAATCCATATCATTTTTCCTCACAAATTCAATATGTCAAAGGAGAATTTGGTTGTAAAATAAAACACATCCGGAGCTTAGTTTAAATGGAGTGCTTTAAGTGCGTAAGGTTCCTTGGGACATGACCCTATTAAGTCACCTATTTAATCCCAAATCGATAAACCGTCCGTGTTTGATAGACATCTCCCGGATTAAGCCTGGTACTTGGAAATGATGGCTGATTAGGACTATCCGGAAAATGCTGCGTTTCCAGGCAAAAGGCACCACGATAAATGCAGGGAGCACCATTCTTACCATTAAAGGATCCATCCAGGAAGTTCCCGGAATAAAATTGAATACCCGGCTCTTCAGTAAGCACGTCCATCGTTATCCCGGTCTTAGGAGCATAAGCTTCTGCTGCCAGCGTCAGGATGCCTGCTTCTGCTTTGTTCAATACAAAATTGTGATCATACCCCAAGCCATATTTCAACTGCATATCATCTGTAGAAATATCTTTCCCAATCGGCTTGGCTGTGCGAAAATCAAAAGGAGTTTTATCGACCGGGGTCAGCTGTCCTAAGGGTATCAGGGTGCTATCGACCGGAGTAAACTGGTCCGCAAAAATGGCAAGTTCCTGATCCAGACAGCTCCCCTCGCCTGCCAGATTGTAATAATTATGTTGCGTCAGATTGACTACCGTTGGCTTATCCGTTACTGCCGTATAATCCAGTGTAACTTCATTTTGAGCGTTCAGGGTTATGCGGATATGGGCATTCATATTGCCCGGGAAACCCTCCTCTCCATCTACACTGGTATAGGTGAAGACGACTCCATATTCATTTGAATCGATGACTGGCGAGGCTTGCCACATCACTTTATCAAACCCTTTGATCCCTCCGTGGAGGGTGTTGGGGCCATTGTTTTGCGGCAAGGAATAAGTTGAACCGTCCAATTCGAATTTTCCATTGGCAATCCGGTTGCCATAGCGACCTATTACTGCCCCGAAATAAGGTGATTTTTCTACATAATCTGCAAGAGAATCAAAACCCATCAAAACATCAACTGGTTTTCCATTGCGGTCCGGAACAAAAAGATTGGTCATCAGGCAGCCATAATCTAGTAATCGCATTTGCATACCCTCCGGATTGGTGATGATGTACTGCGTGACGACCTGACCATCACTTAACTTCCCGAACGTATGCATATCCAATTTAAATCCTTTGTCCATGGCCGATTCATTTTGCTCACCTTGTTGCCGGCATGAAAATACCACCAACAAGACTGCGATCCAGATTCCGTATTTCATAAGGAATTCTCTGTATGTAATTATATAGGTTATCACTTCGAAGATAAGTGTTCAAGTGCATTTCTCAGAAAGAATTGATAATTTAAGCGGTACATCGATTTTTCCTTCCAGACAAAAAAAAGGTGCTTCCATGAAGCACCTAGGAAAAGACGAAAATTCTGAGATGGGATTACAGTAATTACACTACTGATATCTTAGTAAGATTGTTTTATACATATCAACAATAACACATGTATTCAAAAACCGTACCCATTTTTATCACCAGCTTTTTCATCATGGGAATTGCATGGGCGCAAAAGGAAGTTTTTAATGCCAAAGGCCTGATCCAGCCCGTCGAAATCCTGGTTGATGATTGGGGAGTACCGCACATTTATGCTGAAAATGAACACGACCTTTTTTTCTCTCAAGGGTATTACGCCGCACGGGACCGGTTATTCCAATTTGAGGTTTGGCGGCGACAGGCTACCGGCACTTGTGCAGAATGGCTGGGTATCCGCGAATTAAACCGGGATATCGGAACCAGGCTGTTCAAATACCGGGGTGATCTGACCCAGGAGATGAATCATTACCATCCGCACGGAGCTGCGATTATCACAGCTTATGTTGATGGGGTGAATGCCTACATTAGCAAGGTGCGTCAGGATACATCCCTGCTACCTGTTGAATTTAAAGTTTTAAAAATAGTACCGGAATACTGGACACCGGATGTGGTGATCTCCCGTCACCAGGGATTACTGGGCAACATCGATACCGAGCTTGAGGTAAGCCGGATGGTGGCCCGACTAGGCCCGGACAAGACGAGAGAATTGTACGTGTTTGAGCCAAATCAACCGGATCTGAACATCGATCCGGTCATTGATACGGCCTTGCTCTTTCAGGACTTGCTAAAACTTTACCATGCGTACCGGCGCCCGTTGCAATTCTTCAAGGACGATGCAATGGGTTATGCACCCTACCAACCGGATGAAGCGGCCCTGCGCCGATCTACTTCCATTGGCAGTAACAACTGGGTCATCGACGGCAGCATATCTGCAAGCGGTTTTCCCATGCTGGCCAATGACCCGCATCGAGCTCAATCCGTGCCCTCATTACGGTATATGGCTCACCTGGTCGCACCGGGTTGGGATGTCATCGGCGGTGGTGAGCCGGAGATTCCGGGCATTTCCATCGGACATAATCAATATGGAGCCTGGGGACTTACCATTTTTGAAACCGATGCTGAAGATCTCTATGTTTATAAAACCAATCCTCAAAACCCGGATCAATACTGGTATCGCGATGGTTGGGTGAATCTTCAGATCATCCCCGACACCATCCAGGTAAAAGGTACGGACCCGGTCATCATTCGGCACCGGTACAGCAGGCATGGTCCGGTATTGTATCAGGACTCATCCACACATACCGCGTGCGCTCTCCGCTGTGGTTGGTTGGAACCAGGGGGAAGCCCTTACCTGGCCAGCCTCCGTATGGATCAGGCAACCGATTTTGAAAGTTTCCGGAAAGCCTGCACGTTCAGTCATATTCCCGGTGAAAACATGGTGTGGATTGACCGGGATGGTCACATCGGCTGGCAAGCAGTAGGCATAGCCCCCATTCGGCACAATTTCTCCGGAATGGTAGCCGTTCCGGGTGATGGACGATATGAATGGTCCGGTTATCTCCCAATCCAGGCAAGACCACATCTGGAAGATCCATCAAGTGGATTTTGGGTCACTGCTAATAATCAGGTCACTGCCGCCGACTATCCGTTTCCAGAGGCGCTGGGTTATACCTGGTCTGCACCCTACCGCAGTCACCGAATCGCTGAGGTGCTCAACCAGGGAAAGAAACTGACCATGGACGATTTTATCGCACTGCAAACAGATTATACTTCCTTGCCTGCCAGGTCATTGATTCCAATGTTGTCTACGATTCAATGGGATCGAAAACTGGAATCGGATGCAGTGTCCTGGTTAAAAGCTTGGGACCATCAATTGTTACCGGATTCCAGGGCAGCAGCCGTTTTCGTAGCCTGGGAGCGGGAATTGATCAAACAGATGAAATCCGTCGCCATTCCTGCAAACGTCCGGAACATTTATGGGTATCTGGATATGCGCCTGATCATCCGGTGGCTGACTTACCCTCCTGCATTCTTTGGTCATGACCTGGCGTCTGGAAGAGATCATCTGATCAAGCTCAGTTTTCAGCAAGCACTGCAAAACCTGGAGATCCAATTGGGTAAGGATGCCAGTGTCTGGCGATATGGCAGTGAAAAATACAAGCATATTTTCCTGAAGCATACCTTATCCGATGTGGTCAATCCTGTATTGGCAAAACAGCTGAATTTAGGACCTCTCCCCCGGGGCGGTGATGGCTTTACAGTCAATAACGCCGGCAATGGCGACAACCAAACCTCAGGGCCTTCTTTTAAATTATTGGTAGATGCGCAGGATTGGGACCTTAGTCTGGCCATGAATAATCCGGGCCAATCGGGTGATCCCGCCAGTCCGTTTTACAGCAATCTGTTCCTGATGTGGCAACAGAATCGTTACTTTCCAATGTATTACAGTAAAACAAGGGTTATGGAAAACACACGTTTCCGGATGGTACTAAGCCCTGAGTGATTGGAGAAATAGTAAATTATCTGAGCTCTATTTGCAATTTTAAAGCTGGCTTCAGCAACGCGAACCGGGAATCGCGAAAAGTAGGCTTGCTAAATATTTTAACTGGATTATTGGAAAATCCCGTTTGCTCCAGCGCTTGACCTACCAGATTGTAATCGATTTCACCATTGTCATCCTGATCAATATGCACCCGGATGGCATAGGTCCCAAAGGGTAAATTTTCCAGCGTAAAATCAGTTCCGGGAATGGCCGAAAGATTGTATTTATACAAATGGAAATAGCCTTGAGGGTCATTCCATTTTGTTGCGTCATTGTAGAGATAAATGTAAATGATGCCTTGGATGGGCTCCTGGATACCATCGCAATGCAATGAGATTCTTCCGGTACCTTCCTGCCAATACCAGACAATAAACAACCATGCAATGACCTTGAATGGTCCCATGTGAGGTTTCTTAATTTGTAAATTACCTACACAAAATATGCGCCAAATAATCAGGAAATCAATGACTTAGCTACTTTAAATGTATTGGTATGGGCGGCAATCAGGGTGGTGAGCCGGTCTGGATAACCTCCTCCCATAGTTACAACTACCGGAATTCCCAGCGAATAGCACAAACTCAATACCTCGTGGTCCCGTGCCAAACATCCTTCAAGGGAGAGGTCCAATCGACCCAACTTATCTTCTTTCAGGACATCTACCCCGGCTTGATAAAAGACCAATTCAGGCCTGAAACGGTCAATAATCCTTGGCAATTGGGTTTTCAGTTCGCTTAAATATTCAAGATCAGTCGTATGATCCGGCAAACCTATATCCAGATCTGAGCGCTCCTTTCGCAAGGGATAGTTTTTTAATCCATGCATGCTAAACGTAAAAACGCCGGGGTCACCACGAAATATATGAGCTGTTCCATTCCCCTGGTGTACGTCCAGATCAATAACCATTATTTTCCGATACCGACCTTCATGGAGCAACATGCGCGCGGCGATGGCAATGTCATTAAATACGCAAAAACCTTCACCCCGGTCCGCATAGGCATGATGTGTGCCCCCGGCTATATTCAAGGAAATACCTTCACGATCTGCATATTGAGCGCATTCGTAAGTTCCTTGTGCGATGTACCGTCCCCGTTCCACCAATAATCCGGTCATCGGAAAGCCAATCGACCGGATCTCTTTCCGAGATAAATCCTGCTGTTCTAATTTCTGCCAATAAGCCCGACTGTGGGTCAACGTTAGATGGTCCACTGTCAACCTGGATGGATGAAAGAATTCGGATTGATCCACTACACCTTCGCGAAGCAACTGGATAGGTAACAACTCGTACTTTTCCATCGGGAACCGGTGTCCCGAAGGAAGTTCATACTTATAGATAGGAGCAAAAGCTACGTGCATGGAAATGGTTATTCATCCGGTAGGATAACTCACGAAACCCCATTCCGGTTTAAGGGTCCATTATTCCGTCGCTTCCAGTTTGAAGCGGTCTTTCTGAACCGGGTCCTCATCGGTTTTGCACCAGGATTTAAGGAGGTTCATATCTTTATTCCAGCCTGCTCCGTCGTAAAAGGCCAGGCCTTTAAAATCACGGACCTTGTACAGCGCATTGCTCCCATAACAGGTCCCCAAATAAACATGATCAAGGTTGTTTTCTTTCGCCCAATCCACCACCTTCCACATCATCCATTTCCCTACCGGATAGGTCTCCATCAAATCCGAATCAAAAAAGGAAAACCAATAATGCAACATGGAATCCTCAATGCCAGCCAACACATACCCCAGGGTCTTTTCACCATATTGAAATACAAAAACATGACTGGAGATGGGATGATGGAATATATAGCTAAGACGTTCTGCATTCATAGCATTATGCTTAAACCGTACCGAAGCATAATCCAGGCAGAATTCCTGAAACTCCGGATTTTCCCGGATGGCTTCGATAGGAATAATGGTCATGGTCGGGTTAAGCGGAGCTAATTTTCGATCCGTACGGCGGTTCTCCGAAGAAGATTGGTAATCTTGAAGCTGTACGCGCAGACTGCGGCAGAGGTAATAGATGGAGTCCTTCAGGTTTATATTGGCAGAATATGGCAGAAATCCCTGGTCATAGATAGCAGGCATTTCCTGCCGCTGGTCCATCCGGCAGTAAATGGCATATCCGAAGGTGTAATGGCTGTAGTCCCTTATGTATTCAGAGTAAAAAACATGCATGGATTTGATACGTTTGGGCAGAAAAATAGGACTTCCTGATTTGTTCGGCATAATTTTTAAGCTTTCATTCATCCGAATTCGCCAATAAACCCGGATTTAGGAAAATCCTCCTAGCTTTGGGAATGGAATTATGTGCTAATGCAAATCGTAGAAGTCAATACCTGGTCCGTCCATTTACCACTAAAAAAGCCCTATTCTATTGCGCATCATACGTTTGCCGATGTGCACATTATGTTCATCCAGCTGGTCCTGGAAAATGGACAATACGGGCTAGGGTCGGGAACCCCGTCACTGGTCGTTTGCAATGAACCTTTTGAAGAGAGTTTTCAATTTTTATCAACAGAAATGCCAGCCTTATTAAAGGGTGAGGACATTCGACAGGTAGAGCATTTACTGGATCAGATCCACCGGTTTGCAGAGATTTACCCTGGAGCTACTGCTGCTGTTGATATTGCACTAATGGATGCATTCAGCACGTTTCTCGGGATCCCGCTGGTTCGCTTCTGGGGCCAGAAAGTCAAGCAATTGCCCACCTCGGTTACCTTAGGGATTCAATCCTGGGAAGCATGCCGTGAGGACATTGATGCATTCCAGTCCGCTGGGTTTACCCATTTGAAAATAAAGATCGGACAGGATCTGGATCATGATATTGAGATCGTTCGTAAAATTCATGAGTACGCCGGAGACAGGATGCATCTGCGGGTTGATGCGAACCGGGGCTATACGACCAATGAATTATGGCGGTTTTACCACGACACCAAAGACCTGGATCTCATCTGTATCGAGCAACCCCTCCGGGATTCCGACGACCATCTTCTGCCTTACATGCCAGCTCCCATTCGTGCCCTGTGTATGGCGGATGAGTCCCTTAAATCACCCAAACATGCCTACCGTCATGTGGAACAGCAAACCGGATTTGCCTACTTCAACATTAAGTTGATGAAAAGCGGTGGTACAAGGCCAGCCCGGCGCATTGCCCGGATTGCTGAAACTCATGGTATCCCACTGATGTGGGGATGCATGGATGAGTCCAGGATAAGTATTGCAGCTGCGCTCCATGCTGCCTATGCCTTTCCAAACACACAACTCCTGGATCTGGATGGCAGTTTCGACCTGGCAAGCGATGTGGCCGTCGGAGGGTGGCATTTAAAAAATGGTCAATTAATGGTGACCGATGAACCAGGATTGGGTCTGAAATTAGCACAACTAACGAAATAGAATATGTCGACACCAGCCATTGTTTTGACTCACGGTCTGCTACATACCATGAATGCCAAAACTGCCCATGGGTTATTGCGCGGCACCGAGCGTTTCAAGATTCTTGCGGTCATCGACCGTGATCATGCGGGAAGTGATGCCGGAGATGTTATGGACGGAAACTATTTGGCAATACCGGTCTTCGCTTCCGTAAAAGAATACCTCCACCAAAATCCAGGGCAAGCTACCACCTGCATCATCGGAGTCGCGCTGGAAGGAGGTAAATTACCGGAGGATTATCGACATGAGATCAGGGATGCTATCGAGGGCGGATTAAACATGGTTAATGGATTGCATACCTACCTGTCGGATGACCCGACTTTTGCAGCGCTGGCCTTGGAACATCAAGTTTCATTGACGGATATTCGGAAGCCTAAATCATTTGACCAATTGCATTTCTGGACCGGTGAAATCCTGCGTAGCAATACCACCCGGATTGCCGTATTAGGCACCGATTGCGCTATTGGCAAGAGGACAACTTGTCGCTGGCTGTGGGAATCCTGCAGAGCACAGGGAATTAAGGCCGAAATGTTGTATACCGGTCAGACCGGATGGCTACAGGGTTATCCGTATGGTTTTATCTTTGATTCCACTTTAAATGACTTTGTAAGTGGCGAATTGGAACATGCGATCCTGGAATGTGAACGCAATCTAGATCCTGAGGTAATCTTCATCGAAGGACAATCCGCACTGCGGAATCCCAGCGGTCCGGCTGGATCAGAGCTGATCATTTCAGGTGTTTGCAAATCTGTTGTTTTGCAGCACATGCCGGCAAGAAAATACTTTGATGACCGGGAAGACTGGGGCGAAATACCATCGGTAAGAAAAGAAATCAAACTGATCAGGATGCTGGGGGCAAAAACCATTGCACTCACACTAAATCCAAAGGGCATGTCTGACAAAGATCTTAAGAAATATTGCGACCATATGGAAGACAAGCTCGGGATACCGGTAATGGTGGCCAACCAGGAAAATCTCCAAAGGCTGATTCCTATGATCAAAAAAATGGTCCAATAAATCAAAAAACAGGCCTGATCCAGATCGATCAAGCCTGTCAAACGACTTTATATAGAACTGCTAAATGACGATTACCCTTTCTTAGGAGGCCGGTTATCTTCACGGTCTCCGGGCTTTCCGCGATGTAAATTCTTGCCCGAACGGAAGTGTCGTTCATGCATACCCTCTCGTGGCCCACGTTGATGGAGCTCCTGCAGTTTTTGGTATTGCTCCTCAGTCAATACGCTCTTGTAGGCTTTATCCTGGGCATCCTTTTTTTCCTCCATTTTCTCGTGCATCCTATCCTGTTGCTTTTGCATTTCATCATGCATGGCAGCACGGTCTCTTGCTGCATCCAGATTGATTTTTTCCACCTTCTTCTGTTGCTCCGGGGTTAATTCGAGCAATTTGGTCAATCGTTCGGTTTGTCGTTGTGCCATACTATCCGGAGACATCGCCTGACGAGGAGGTCGTTCACCTTTATCACGTGGCCCAGGCTGTGCAACCGCCACTCCCCAGGCAAAGGCCAGGAGTAACAGTGGCAATAAAATTTTTTTGTGCGTGTTCATGATCGCTTGCTTTTGGATTTCAAATTGATTAACAATACGAATATGCAAAGGCGATAACTCCAAAGAAAAAATTATCAATGAATGGCCCTATTTTCTCAATCATCCTGCCCATTTATACTTTTATTAAGAGGCGTCATCGTTTGAAAAAGTCAACCCAGGCATGTGTTCATAGTCTGGCAAGTGCCGATCATTGATGTAATTGAATCATTGATTGAGATTAATTGGCAGGAAGGAGGGAAAACAAGAACTTTAAGGCATGATCGATTTCAGACATCCCAGGTTCTGGGGACAAGTCCTATTCTGGAGCATCCTGTGGTTTCTTTTCCCCTTGTTATTTACCCATGATCTGCGATTAGGGTGGGACTATATGTTACCGCATAATCTGATCACGGCTATAGCGACCGGGTTATTGGTAGCTATTAACCTGCAGTTTTTATTGCCCCTTTATTACCGCAAACAGAATGTATTATTTCTCATTTCCGGTGTTCTGGTCATTATGGTACTGCTCTGGATCGTGCAATATCCTGACCTGTTTTGGGATCCGATTACCACCGGAGGAAGGCCACGGATGCCAGGCAGAGCATCTATTCGATTAGCGAGGCAAAGATGGATGGGATCTATGATGCCTTTGATCGCTTCCTTCCTCGGAAGTTCCCTGTATGAAATTGCCATTTATGCGCAGCAGAAGGATAAGGAGACGATTCGCTTGCAGAAAGAGAAATTGGAAACTGAAATCAAATTTCTAAAATCACAAATTAACCCGCATTTCCTCTTCAATGCCCTGAATAACATTTACACTTTGTCCCTGTTACAATCCGAACAGGCACCGGAAAACATATTACGGCTATCGGAGATGCTTCGTTACGTTCTTTACGATTGCAATGAAGCATTGGTCCCTCTCCGTAAGGAAGTACAATACATCCACCATTATGTACATCTCTTTCAACTGAAGGACAGTACGGGGCTGAAAATAGCACTGGACCTGGATGAAAGTCAACCAGATCTCTCCTTAGCTCCCATGTTGTTGATACCCTTTGTGGAAAATGCATTCAAGCACAGCAAAATTGAGGATACGGAGAAAGGCTGGATTAAAATTAAGTTGATTACAAGCAGCCGGCAATTACAATTCGAGGTATTGAACAGTAAACCTCCGGCAAACTATCTGAAGGATGCTACCGGCGGGATAGGAATCGAAAATGTACGGAGACGATTGGAGCTTTTATACCCCGGGCAATACAAACTGGATATCATGCAAACAGAAGAAACCTATAGCGTCAACCTGCTGTTATCGCTTTTATGATGTATCGGGCATTGATCGTTGATGATGAAGAATTGGCCAGGCAACTGATTGCCAGTTACCTCAAACGCATGCCGACCATAGAGGTTGTGGGATCCTGTAAGAATGCGGTTGAAGCGCTCACGATCCTGAACCGGCAACCGGTGGATTTATTATTCCTGGACATTCAGATGCCCGGGATAACCGGAGTGGAAATGATACGAACCCTGGTTGATCCGCCTGCCATCATACTTACTACTGCATACAGCGAATATGCGCTGGAAGGCTTTGAATTGGATGTGACGGATTATTTGCTAAAACCGTTCTCTTTCGAGCGTTTCTCACGGGCCATCAATAAAGCGATGGTCCGGTTAAACAATCGCAACCAGCCCTCCCCAACAATTCAAGCAGAATCATCAAATCATTTAATGGTCCGGGCAGACCATAAAATTCACCGGATTCCCTATGAATCGATTCTCTACATCAAAAGCATGCAGGAATATGTTGCATACTACCTTACGTCCGGCCGCATCGTGGCGCTGGGATCACTAAAACAATTGGAAGGGCTTCTGCCTCCGCATCAATTTCTCCGAGTCCACAAGTCCTATATCATTGCCATCAATAAAGTAAAATCATTGGAAGGCAATCTGCTGCATCTTGAGGATCAGAAAATCCCGGTTGGTGCAAGTTACCGGGAGAATGTCCTGGCGATCCTGTTTCCCGGATCTACTAACTAATCGATTTTCATATATTTCGAAATGGCATCCCGGACACTCTGAAGGTTGCGGATTCCCAGGAAATAAGTCGTACCATCCGTAGTTTCGAGCAATATCCCTTTGTTCGCATCCACATTCATAAAAAAGGTGGGGTGAAATTCGTCGTGATAGCCTGTCCAGGTTCTGCCGGTTGGTGACTGGATGACGTGACAGGATTTTATCCGATCCCAACTAATCCAGGTCTTGTGTTTCGTCCACGGAGCATACTTATACGAGATACCTTTTTCTCCGATCTTTACGACCAGCTTAAGGGAGTGTAAATAAATGACAATTCCTGCCAGAATGGCAAAAACAACAGACCAAAAGATGTAGAAGGTCCAGGTCTGTTCACCCTTCGCCATCGTTCGTATTAAAAAATAAATCCACCCGATTAAAAAAAGGCCGAAGACCCCATAGACGAGCCAATGCCTGAGCTGTAATTTTTCCTTGTGTTCATATCCCATATTACTATAATGCTACTAGGTTAAATTTCTTAAGGTATCAACAAGATAAGCACTTCAACAATTTCAGGGATTACCCTGATGTTTACGCCGGAATGGAAAGGACTTTCCAGCATGCTCCGAATTATTTCTATTTTAGGAGAAATAGTTCGCTGTGAAGTTAATCATCTTGTTAATTCTGGCCATAGTATTGATCATTCTCTGTACGGCCAAATGGAAGATCCATCCTTTTCTGGCCCTATTGGGTGTCTCCTTATGCTATGGAATTCTGGCCGGAGTTCCCATGGACCAGTTATTACCCGCCGTAAATGCCGGATTTGGAGGAACACTGGAGAAAATTGGATTGGTCATTCTAGTTGGTGTATTGCTGGGAGCTTTTCTTGAGCATTCGGGCGGTGCTTTCAGCCTGGCCCGCAAGCTCCTTTCCTGGATAGGTCCCCGCCGTTTGCATGCCGCTATGGCATCCATTGGCTACCTGATCTCCATTCCCGTATTTGCGGACAGCGGATTCATCATTATGCATTCTTTAAATAAGTCCTTAACGAAGCAAGCCGGATTTTCCATGGCTGGTACCGGCACCGCATTAATGCTTGGACTCATGTTAACCCATACCATGGTCCCTCCTACCCCCGGACCTATTGCAGCAGCCGGCATCATCGGTGCCGACCTTGGGCTGGTAATCCTTTGGGGACTCATTGTGTCGTTCATTGTACTGATTCCTGCGATACTTTATTCCCGGTACTGGGCAGACAAAACATATATAGCACCCCAAATTGATCTGGAAGATGAAACCGAAGGTGATAAACATTTCCCCGGAGCCCTGCATGCTTTCCTGCCAATCATTATACCCATATTGCTGATTATTGTCAGTTCGGTGGTCCACCAGACCTACGGCAATCAGGACGGGTTGGGGTTCCAGTTATTGCGTTTTTTTGGCAATCCCCTCATGGCTCTGTTGATCGGACTTCTGCTGGCAATGACATTACCGGCCAAGTTTTCCATGGATATGCTTTCTACTACCGGATGGACAGGCAAAGCGTTGATCGATGCAGCCATCATCATCCTGGTCACGGGGGCCGGAGGCATTTTCGGCAAAGTACTTGAGGTTTCCGGCATTGCTGAGGTCGTCAAGGAAGGTTTTTCAGGTCTGCAAATTGGTATATGGCTGCCCTTCTTTATTGCCGCAGCGCTAAAAACAGCGCAGGGTTCTTCCACCGTTGCATTGGTCACCACCGCATCCATGATTGCTCCAATGATGTCCACCCTTGGTTTTGAAACCGACCTCCAAAAAGCATTGGCTGTGGTAGCCATAGGTGCAGGCTCAGCCGTATTTTCACATGCCAATGACAGTGGCTTCTGGGTAGTGACCCAGTTTACCGGTATGGATGTCAAGACCGGCTATAAGGTGTACAGCCCAGGTACTTTTTTACTGGGCTTTGGCGCTGCTTTGATTGTATTTATTTTCTACAATTTGCTTACTTAGTATCCGGTACGGAACGTACACTCTTACGGTATCCCTGCGGCGTCTTCCCGGTAATTGCCCGGAATTGACGGTTAAAGTTGGCCAGATTCCGAAACCCGCAAGACTCCGCGATCTGAGCGACCGGTAAATCCCGCTCCACCAACCGTTTGCTGGCGACTTCTATCCGGTACGTATTCAAGTATTGAACCAGCGAATAGCGTGTACGTGACTTGAAATACCGGCAAAAAGCGGTAGGGCTCATCGCGGCCACATCTGCTACTTCTTCCAGTCGGATTGGTCTTTCATAGTTTTCCGCGATATACTGATAAACTGCCTGCATCCTTTCCTGGTCTCCCGGATTGGCCGGACCAGGCAAGACAGCAAGTATCAAGGACTTCCGTGGATGGTAATGCACTATTTCTGCCAACTCAAGGAATAAAATCAACCGGGCAAGTCCTTTTGCCTGTCGAAAATCCTCCATCAGTGACTTATATTCAAATCCGGTTATTTTAATGCCACGCTCCGCCTCTTTCCAGAGCTTGTTGAATATTCCGGCTTCCGGAAGATCGTAAAAGGGTTGTCCAAATGTTTCCGGTAAAAACAAAATCGATAAGGCATGTGCCGCCGGACCGGGCTGATCATTACGAAATACATGTGGTACCTTAGCTCCTAAAACAAAGAGATCATCCGGCTGAAAACTTACGGCTCGATAACCGATGGATGCGATACCATGACTGGATACGATGTAGGAAAATTGAACTTCAGGGTGACTGTGGAACCGGTTATAAAATAACGCATCGAAATCTTCCTGAAAACGGAAGGCGGTGGAAGACGACGGTGGCACTTTAAAGGATACTGGCTTACTCATCACACGTATTAATTTTACAAGAACTCGTATAACGATTGATCATATTCGCTAATATAGTATCAATTGTTGCTAATACTGCCGCATCGATGCAATCAATATCAACCTAACTTTGTGAAAAATGCAATGATTATGAAAGTGAACTGGCAAGGTGTATATCCAGCAATAACAACTGCCTTTACCCCGGACGACAAATTGGACCTGCAGATGTTTCAAAAAAATCTTCAGGCCCAACTCAAAGCCGGAGTAGACGGCATCATTTTAGGTGGGTCTCTTGGTGAAGCCAGCTCGCTAACCAATGAGGAAAAGTTCGAACTGGTATCTATAACCATGGAAGCTTGCCACGGGAAAACACCTGTCATCATTAACATAGCGGAGCAAACTACCCGCGCGGCGGTAGAGCTTGCCGAGCAGGCAGAAGCTGTCGGAGCGGATGGCTTAATGATGCTTCCTCCCATGCGGTATAAAAGCACCGACGAGGAAACAATCGTCTATTTCGAGACCATAGCTTCCTCGACCGGATTGCCCATCATGATTTACAACAATCCGGTGGATTACAAGATCATGGTAACCCTGGATATGTTTGAGCGATTGCTGAAGAAGGATAACATCCAGGCAGTAAAAGAGTCAACCCGCGATGTGACCAATGTAACCAGGATTCGCAACCGGTTTGGTAACCGGATGAAAATTATGTGCGGAGTAGATACGCTGGCCATGGAAGAGTTGGCATTGGGCGCAGATGGCTGGGTTGCCGGCCTGGTGGATGCATTTCCGGCCGAAACTGTTGCGATTTACCGGTTGACCAAAGCCGGAAGATTGGATGAAGCACGAGCCATCTACCGTTGGTTCATGCCTCTGCTTGAACTGGACATAAGTCCACAGTTGGTGCAAAACATTAAATTAGCATCGGTATATACCGGTATAGGTACCGAATACGTAAGGGCTCCCCGGCTTCCGCTTATGGGTCAGGCCCGCCAGGATGTCATCCAGATTATAGAGTCGGCGCTTTCCAATCGACCGGTATTACCGGATTATTTATCCATAGTCGTATAAAACCCTTCAAATGATCAACGGTAGCAATAAAATCGGATATCAGGAATCTTCAGAGAGCACACAGGTCACCTATGCCTTTGAAGCCACCACGCTAAAGACATTGCCTGAGGCGTTCCATACAGCCACCATCAAAGAGGTAAATACCGCAGTCGAAAAAGCAAAACTTGCATTCGGGGTCTACCGCAAAACCTCGCCCAGGCAAAGGGCTCATTTTCTGCGTTTAATCGCGGATGAAATAGAAGCTCTTGGATCAGAGTTAATCCAACGCGCCATGGCGGAATCCGGCCTGCCGGAAGGAAGGGTAACCGGAGAACGGGGCAGAACAACCGGTCAATTAAGATTGTTTGCCGACCTGGTTGAAGAGGGATCCTGGGTCGATGCGGTCATTGACCCAGCCATGCCTGATCGCAAACCAATGCCTCGATTGGATATCCGGCGCATGCTGGTACCGGTAGGTCCGGTTGTGGTATTTACAGCCAGCAATTTCCCGTTGGCTTTTTCCACGGCAGGAGGAGATACCGCATCTGCCCTGGCAGCCGGTAATCCGGTCATCATCAAGGCTCACGAGTCCCATCTCGGCACCAATGAATTGGTGGCTACCGCTATTCTTCGTGCCGCTGAAAAGTCAGGAATGCCTGATGGCGTATTTTCCTCTTTAAATAGCATGGGCTACGAAGTTGGAAGTCAACTAGTTATGCACGATGATGTCGCCTCTGTTGCTTTTACCGGGAGTTACCGGGGAGGAAAAGCGCTCTTTGACCTCGCACAAAAACGCAAGAATCCCATACCCGTATTTGCTGAAATGGGTAGCATAAATCCGGTCTTTGTGCTTCCACAGGCTGTTCAGGAGCGCGGCGTGGCATTGGCCCAGGAATTGGCTGGATCGATAACCCTGGGAGTCGGTCAGTTTTGCACCAATCCTGGCTTGATCATTGCCATCGACACTCCGGAAGCGAGGCAATTCTGTGAAGCGTTGGCAAAAGCCATTGAAACAACACAGAACGGGATCATGCTCAATGAAGGCATCCGTAAGAACTTCGAGCAAAAAGTGCGTCACCTCAGTTCGCTTGACCCAGTTACACTCCTGGGAGCCAGTCTGAATGAACAGCTCCCTCATACGGTTCGTGCCACAGTTGCTACGGTATCGGGGTCAGATTTCCTGGAACATCCGCATCTCAGGGAGGAAGTCTTTGGACCATTTTCGCTGGTGGTGCTTTGTGCAGACCGCCTGGAAATGGAAGCTGTTGCAGCAGACCTGGAGGGCCAGCTAACCGCAACGTTAATGACCGGCGATGATGATGATCTGTATGTAGGAAAGCTATTTGACCTGCTTACCCAGAAGGTAGGCCGGATCTTGTTTGATGGAGTACCTACAGGTGTAGAGGTTGGACATGCGATGCATCATGGAGGACCATTTCCAGCGACCACAGACAGTCGGTTTACCTCTGTCGGAACCAAAGCCATACTTCGTTTTGTACGTCCGGTAGCTTATCAGCGCGTACCAGCAGCATTATTACCGGATGCTCTGAAAGACGAAAACCCATTGGGCATTTGGCGCAAAGTTAACGGTATATTCACCAAAGACCCGCTTTAACAGATTATGCGCAAAACCTTTCAATGCATCGATGCCCACACCTGTGGCAATCCGGTGCGGCTGGTAGCCGGAGGAGGTCCGTTTCTATCTGGCAACAGTATGATGGAACGACGGCTGCATTTCATGGAAGCGTATGACTGGATACGACAAGGACTGATGTTTGAGCCACGAGGCCATGACATGATGTCCGGAAGTATTTTATATCCACCAGTGGATCCGCAAAATGATGTTGCTATTCTGTTCATCGAAACCAGCGGATGCCTCCCGATGTGCGGTCATGGAACCATCGGTACCGTAACAATCGCGATTGAAGAAGGCCTAATTTTCCCAAAAGTCCCTGGAAAGCTCCGCCTAGAAACACCAGCTGGTCTCGTGCTCGTGGAATACAACATGCTCAATAAAAAGGTCTCTTCCGTGCAATTGACAAATGTCCCTTCATTTTTGTACCGGGAAAACCTGGAAGTGGAATGCCCGGGGCTTGGACATTTAAACGTAGACGTTGCATACGGCGGCAATTTTTATGCGATCATAGATCCACAGGAAAACTTCCCGGGATTACAGGCTTTCTCAGCCTCCCAACTCATTCAATGGAGTCCTGAAGTACGAAAACGGCTCAATAAAGCATATGCTTTTCAGCACCCACTTCATCCCGAGATCCATGGACTCAGCCACATTATGTGGACCGGATCCACTTTAACTTCAGATGCCACTGCCCGTAATGCCGTTTTTTATGGGGATAAAGCCATTGATCGCTCACCCTGTGGTACCGGAACGAGCGCCCGCATGGCGCAATGGTATGCCCAGGGCAAACTCAAGCCGGGAGACCCTTTCATTCATGAAAGCATTATAGGAAGTCGTTTTACCGGTGGCATTGCAGCGGAGACAACTTGTGGCCCCTACGCTGCAATCATCCCAACCATCGAAGGATGGGCAAAAATCACCGGATACAATACGATCATTATCGACGAAGAAGATGATCCGTTCGCACATGGTTTTCAGGTTATTTAATCCGTTAACATGCAAGTCACAATTGTTGGAGGAGGTATTATTGGTTTATCTACCGCCTACTATTTAAATCTGGCTGGTGTCCAGGTTTCTGTTATCGACCGGGGAGACTTTTCAGATGGGTGTTCCTATGGGAATGCAGGAATGATTGTCCCCAGTCATTTTATTCCTCTAGCTGCACCCGGGGTGATCCGTCAGGGATTGAAGTGGCTGCTGGATGAAACCAGTCCCTTTCACATCAAACCGAGACTCGATCTCGACTTAGTCCGGTGGCTGTACTTGTTTGCAAGAAATGCAAACCAGAAAAACGTGGACCAATCCATGACCTTGTTACGGGATATGAACCTGCTGTCCAAATACCTCTATCAGGATCTGAAGAAGCAGCCTGGTTTTGATATTGGAATGGAAGAAAAGGGCATTCTCATGTTATTCAAGAGTGAACATGTCCGTGAAGAAGAAGCCCGCACTGCGCTGTTAGCCAATCAATTGGGGCTGGAAACCCGGGTTCTAACCACCGCCGATCTGGCTCAGGTGGAACCTTCTGTGAAGCTGGACGTTTTGGGCGGAGTTCATTATCCGGGAGATGCTCATCTGATCCCTTCGAGCCTCATGAAGATCCTTAAAAAACACCTGCAATGGGCTGGCGTTCAGTTCATTCCAAATACAGCTATTACCTCTTTTCGCACCGTTAAGAATCAGATCAAAGGAGTTCTTACCGAGCAGGGCAAAGAAATTGAGGTCGACCGCCTCGTTCTTGCTGGAGGATCCTGGTCTTCAAATCTGGCTCGATCTTTAAAAATTGCATTACCATTACAAGGCGGGAAGGGCTACAGCATGACTCTGACCGGACATACCCCTAAGCCTGGTATACCCAGCATTCTGGTTGAAGTCAGAGTAGCTATAACGCCTATGGGTAACGATTTGCGCATCGCGGGGACTCTGGAGATTGCTGGCTTGAATTCGCCAGTTAACCCAAAAAGAGTTCGGGGCATCCTGCAAGCAGTACCCACCTATTATCCGGAAATAAAGGCCTCCGGACAAAACACTCCGGTCTGGTCGGGATACCGGCCCTGTAGTCCGGATGGCTTACCTTACATCGGAAGACATCAGCGATACGACAATCTCTACCTCAATACAGGCCATGCCATGATGGGTTTGAGTTTGGGACCTGTTTCCGGCTTATTGATGAAGGAGCTGATCAGCGAAGAACATCCGAGCCTGCCACTGGGTTTATTGGACCCTAATCGATTCTCCTGACCCAAAGTACCGGTCAGGACCCAACCTTTGTGCTGGTTTAAATCGTTTGGTTTAAAATAATTGAGTCCTATCAATTGTCTTAAATTAGCCTTATGGGACCGCGACCATTCTTATTCCTATTTGGGTGTGTGCTTGCAATTCACCTAACTGCTCAGGACTATCCCTGGCAAATACCAGCTAGTCCATGTATTCCGGCCGACCAGGATAGTCAAATCTGGCGGAAAGTAAGGGAACAGGAAAAACAATTGCATTTTCTTGGTAACAAGCGACAGGCAACACGCTTCATATGGCCGCTGCGATTTGCGGAGGACACTACCCTACCTGGCTATTATGCGATCTACCAGTTTGTAGACCACGATCCCGCATATGGCCAGGTCCTGGATTACAATTGCGGGCATCGAACCTATGATCTTGAGGGTTATAACCATGCCGGAACTGACATTGGTCTGTATCCCTGGGGATGGCGAAAACTGGATGAAGGAACGATCGCAGTCGTAGCTGCAGCATCCGGCGTGATCACCGGGAAGGATGACGGCTATTATGATCGGAATTGCAGCTGGGGCAACAATCCTCCTGCTAATTACGTCATTGTCACTCATTCGGATGGATCCAGAGCCTGGTACTGGCACATGAAAGAAGGCAGTGTCACCAGCAAACCCATTGGAAGTACGGTCGAGACGGGAGAATACCTGGGCAAGGTAGCCAGCAGCGGGTTTTCCAACATACCTCATCTGCATTTTGAAATACGTTCCGCAAACAATGATGTTATAGACCCCTGGGCAGGTTCTTGTAATGAAACGGTGGAGTCGTCCTGGTGGATTGACCAACGTCCTTACTGGGATCCGGCTATTAACGAAATAGCTATTCACTACGAAGCACCATCTCCTTTTAGCAACTGCCCTGACCCGGAGGATACCAGAATTCGACGGACATATAATCCCGGCTCTGATTTTTTTCCTGCCGCTTATTATCGCGATCAACGACTTGGCGACCCGACTAATTTTCTTTTAATTCAACCCGATGGTCAGGTATTCACTTCCTGGAGCCACAACTCCCCTTCCGACTACCTAACCAGTTGGTGGTATTGGCAGATGAAGCTTCCGGATAATGCCATGTTCGGCACCTGGACCTACCGGGTACAATACTACGAACAAGTTATCGATTGGACTTTTGAAGTTTCTGACGCTTGCCTATCACCCCTATCCCTGGTAGTAGAAAAACCAGGCACGAAGGATGCTGGATTAAGCTGGAGTGCCCATGCTGAAAAATATTTGGTGCAAATTTATTCCGGCGAAAATTTGGTGATTGACACCATAGTAGAACAGACCAGTCTGAAAGTCGCCGACCTGAATCCGGACACAAAATATGTGTGGTCAGTGACCTCCATTTGCGGAGCGGACAGTAGTGCCGCAACCGCGGGTCCGGCTTTTTCGACAAGACCAATTATTTACTTCCAGGCCTACAATTTATCAACTATTCCGGAACAGCCATTTCCCTCTGACAGCATTCATCTGACCATTTCCGGCTTACTGCTTAATGAGCATACACAGTTACAATCGTTGCATTTGAGGCAAGAGAAGACCGACATATTTATTGAAGCAAATTGGATTTCTTCCGGAGAAAAGTCATTGGAAAAAGATTCCACAATAACCCTCGTTCTTCCTCCTCTGGATGAAGGGGAATACAAAATATATCTTTCCGGTGAACACGGAGACTACACCTTTCTTTACCAGGGATATTATTCGCTGTATGTGAGCGGATGCAAGGAGATTCCACTGTATTTATCACCTCTTTCCAATCAGTCCGTACTTTGGGAAATAGATGATCAGGCTGGCCTTGGTCAATACATCCTCCGTTACCGGTTAACAAACGAAAAGGAATTTACATACGACACACTGGTTTTCCCCTATTGCCTCTATCCTCCATGTCCTGGATTTGGAACTAAAAATCTGGAGTATCGTCTGGGTCAATGGCTGATAAGAAACCTCCAGCCCTGCGAGATCTACGAGTTCGCTTTGTATCAGCCTTGTATCAATGGCGAAGGCGATTTTTCCAAACCTCAAAGGATTCAACTGCCCTGCGAAGCGTTGCCATGCGCCAATCTATTTAATCCTATACTTGATAGCGTGACCTGGAACGGGTTCAGTATGCACTGGCAAGATTCACTAAGACCGTCGAATAATGCTTACGTGGTTAATGTTCTGGAAAAAGATTCAGTCGTTTGGCAGGATTTTCTATACACCACCCCCAACAACAGACATTACCAGGATCATCACGTCTTCGGCAGGTACAGAGTCGATTGCTTATGCAAAGACGGATTTTGTCTGAGACCACCTCTGATTTTACCAGCACCAACATTTTATACCCTGACCGGGTTGACACCTTGTACTTCCTACCGGGCAACGGTTAGCCAATGGTGCCTGGATACGCTTTTACCCGCGACAGACACGATTGCATTTACCACCTCTTGTCCGACTGATCCTTATTTTAATGCTGTCAATTCCATCCAGATTTATGAGCCACAGGCGGCCGGATTAGATAGCCTTGAAATACAGGGGCAGCCATTTAGCTTTGATTGCGGCGATTGTTCAGGCTGCAACACCACCGGTTTCCAATTGATCCCTGATACCCTGAATGTAACCGAAGCGATAAACATTGCGTGGTGGGCCTGGCTCCCTGGCAGCAATCGCTATGTTGACAACTACACCGGGCAGGAGAATTCATTCGGTCCCGGAAGAATAGCCTTATACCTTGATGCAGACAGCGACGGGAATTTTGAGACATTGCTCTACCAGGAAACCGTAAAAGATCGCTCTGGCGTCCTGAATGCCGGACTGGGAACTGATCTGGCTCCCGGCCATTACCGGCTCCGACTGGTATGGAGTCCTCTGGAAGAACCGGTCGCTCATGGCTTTCTTCATTTTGGATCGGTCATCGACATCCCGATCCACTGGGCCACAACGACAAGCCGTGAAGAGAATTCACTTTTTGATTCGATCAGCTTCATCAATCCGGTTTCCAAGGAGATTTTGTTAATGCATCTCCCCGATAGAAATGTACAGGTTTCAGTGTTTAATCTCCTTGGACAAAGAATGGAAGTTCCGCTTTGGTCTGACCATCAATCGACGATTGCTCTGGATGTCACTTCATATCCTGACGGCGTTTATTTCATTCAACTTGCTACCGGCCAGGACAATCGGGTAATTACTTTAGTCAAACTCAACTAAACCATGCGCATCATCGACCTGAGCCACACCATCACGAGTGAAACTGTTTCGTATAAAGGATTTCCTGCACCGGTTATTTGCGATTATTTATCCCGCGAACAAAGCGCACATCTTTATGAAGAAGGGACCTCGTTCCAGATTGCCAGAATGGATATGGTAACCAACACAGGCACTTACCTGGACAGCCCATTTCACCGGTATGTCCATGGAAAAGATTTATCGGAAATAAGTTTACAACGACTGGTACGCATTCCCGCTCTAATCGTTCGAAACCCCTGGAAAATCAAACTGGAAACAGGCATCGAGGATCTTCACCATCTGCAAGTACGTAACAAAGCAGTCTTAATCCACACCGGTTGGGATAAAAAATGGATGACGGAGGATTACTATAGCAATCACCCTTATCTGACGGAAGATGCAGCGAACTGGCTTTTTGAGCAAGGCGCCAGCCTGGTTGGCATTGATAGTCATAATATTGATGATACCAGAGGTAAGGGGCGACCAGTGCACTCCGTGCTCTTGCATCAGGATATCTACATCGTAGAGCACCTATCCAATCTTGACAACATCCCGGAGCACGCAATTGTCTTGTTTACAGCAGTTCCTCCAAAAATCAAAGGGGTAGGCACATTTCCCGTGCGCGCATTTGCAGAAATCGCATAGGGGGATTTGCAATTATCCTGTATCTTCAGTGTGAATCAAAAAACCAATAAGCGATGAAGAAAAGATTACTTGAACTTTCACTGGGCATATTAGCATTGATCCTGTTATTGCCGGCTTCTTCGATGGCGGTCAACTCCAAGCGTTTTGTTCCTCCTACAACTCTGGAAGCGTATGCCCTGGATCCAGCAATGAACCTCTCCGTTTCGCAATTCGCAGCATTGAGTGTGAAGGAGTTACAAAATATGAGCCATCGCAAGCTGAATTTGCAAGACAAACTGGCATTTAAGCTCACCCAACGAGCGATAAAGAAAAAAATCAAGCGTGGTGAAGTCTATAACTTTGACGATGCTGCAAATTACCGATTTAACATCGGTGGCTTTTTGCTCGGATTCTTTCTAGGTATCGTAGGCGTGTTATTGGCTTTGTTATTTGGAAGAAATGCATTTCGATCCAGTTTGATCGGACTGTTATGCTGGGTAATCATTCTATTGATTTGGTTCGTATTGTGATTTAAGAACATACCATTCGATGGCCTCTGGGTCCAGATTGGTGCGCCGGTTAATTTCTTCCGGCGGATAATTGGAGGCGAGATAATCCAGGATCACCGGTTCTTTTTCTCCAAGGTCCCATAAGCCTTGGGTTTCCTGCATCCATCGGATGATTTGCTCCCATCGTGCCCGGTCACCCCGGTTTTGGGTGACTAATTGGGCCGAATGACATCCGGTACAGTTGGTTAGAACTTCCATGTACCCGATACCATCGGCCAACCCGTTGATGGCGTGGACGCCATCAATGACAGTATCCATGGGTGCCTCCTCTGCAGCTGAAATTGGACTTGTTGTCTGATCCGATCTACCAGACAAAGCGTTTCGGGAACCTCCATTCCAGATCAAAAAAAAGGTTGCTATTACTACTGCAACCAGGATACCGGTCACAACGCGGATCAACCGTCTCAATTCCTTTAAATAATCCAAAGGCTCCTTCATGCGGTAACTTTTACAGCTATGCGGTGGCAGGCATTGTTTAAATATCCTTTTGGATTCCATCCTGGTAAAATCACCGGCTGGCTAATTCCATTGCTGTCGACGGCTCTGGCCCACACTTCGTAATAACCTGTTTGCGGAAAGTTTATGGTAGTCGTGAAATGTTGCCAGGCCAAACGATTTGCCGGCTGGGTTAGCGAACAGGATTGCCAGCTCTGACCGAAGTCAATAGAAGTAAAAACTTCTTTGACCATCAGATCCCCAGCCCAAGCATGCCCCCGTACCTTGAGGCTTTCTGAGGCTTTGATCATTGCTCCGCTGCGCGGAAAAGTTATCAGCGACTTGACCGGCATGGATTCAATAATGCTCATGTCTTCATCGGGAACCTTGGTTCCTGGAGCTACCGGTTTACTGGGCATCCGGTAGGACGGCGATTCCATTTTCGCACCGTCATGAATTCGATCCCGGACCGATATGCGGGTTAGCCATTTACCTGAACAGGAAGCTGGCCAGCCGCCAATGACCAGGCGCAACGGATAACCGTTTAACCAAGGAATAGGGTTCCCGTTGAGTTCCCAGGCGATCAGGCTCTCTTCCTCCAGCGCTTTAGCGATGGGAACACCACGGCTGATGGGCACTTTTTCTTCACCATTCAAATGCCGGTCCCGACCGTAATAGCCTATGTATACCGCATCGCTCTTTAGTCCTACGGCGCGCAGCACATCGGCCAACCGGACGCCTGTCCAGCTGGCGCACCCGACAGCTCCTACCGACCATTGATTACCGGAAGCCGGCGGATTAAATTCTTTTCTTCCGTTCCCCGCACATTCCAGTGTCAGTTGCTTGGTCACATGGGTGAATTGTGTTTTTAGCTCAGCCAGTGAAAATGTTTTCGCCTCCCGTACCGATTCGCCATCGATAGTAAGGGTCCATGTTCCCAGATCAATGGAGGCTTCGTCGGGAGGCAAGCCATTGTTCCGGACGAAAAACAAGTTGGCCGGTGTGACTTCTGCATCCAGCAGGTGCGGAGGAGTTTCGGCATTAACAGGCCTGTCATTCAGTACGATCAGATTAGGATCTTTGCCGGGAAGTGCAAATGCGGTGTCCTCATTCAACAGACCTGCCGGAATCATTCCTGCCGGAAAAAAATCTGCAAACACCATCGGTGCACCAAGAGCCGCCCCCATGGAAAGCAGTCCCATATTCTTTAGGAATCCCCTCCGGTCTTTATTTGCAATTCTTCCCCACAATAGTTCATCTGCCTTAATGGGATCCTTGGCATATAGCGTCCGTATTCCAACTTTTTTTCTTTGCATAATCCAAATTCCTATACCGGTCAAAATAGGAATTTCATTTCAATTTACCCCCGATTGGAACACTTATAAAACACGAAGCCCCGGCACTCGGCCGGGGCTATCACTCACCCTCTTTCCTCAATCAATTAACCTCGCAATAAAAAGAAATACGCTTATACTTAACTTGATATCTTGACTCAAAGATAGAACTTGCCAGAAGACTGATCTGTGACCATGATTACACAAATCCCATGAAAAAGCAAAGGCTACCAATTAAAAATCAGTAGCCTTTACGACACAACAGCTCATCTGTTTCTACATCAATTGCTTAAAACGGGATCGTCTTGCAATTCTTTTTTTACCAGGTAGAAATCAACCTTTTCATAGGATTGATTGCTCAACCTTTCTTCCATTTCATCAATATTTTTGGGAGGTGGAACGATTACTTTTTCGCCACGTACCCAGTTCACCGGCATTGCCACGGAATATTTATCAGCAGTCTGAAGAGCCTCCAGAACTCGCTTGATTTCCTCCATGTTACGTCCTACATTCAACGGATAATACATGATCAGTCGAATGATTCCCTTGGGATCTACAAAAAATACGGCACGAACAGCGGCTGTAGAGCTAGCGCCCGGGTGCAGCATACCATATTTGTGAGCTACCTGCATATCCAGGTCAGCTATAATTGGGAAATCCATGAAGACCCCGGTCCGCTCACGTACGTTTTGTACCCAAGCCAGGTGGGAGTGTATGCTATCGATGCTTAACCCAATCAATTTGGTGTTGTGCCGGGCAAACCATTCCTTGTCTTTTGCAAAAGCTGAGAGTTCGGTGGTGCATACGGGGGTAAAGTCCGCCGGATGGGAGAATAAGATGACCCAATGGTTTTTATTGAATTCGGAAAATTGCAGGTTACCTTGCGTGGTTACTGCTTTAAAATCCGGTGCACGGTCGCCTATTCTAGGCATGGAATATGTCATTTGTTCCATATCAGGATTTTATAAGTGTGATACAAATTGTCAATTTAGTTTGCAGGGACACTAACAGGCCCTGTCCTCGTATTTGATTATAATTCAGTGCTTTGTTCTACGAACTCAGTCATTGGTATATCGGTCAGAACCAGTTCATTAATGCCTCCCCGGACATTGACCAAATCCTCAAATCCTCTTGCTTTCAAGATCGATATGGCTATCACCGAGCGGTACCCACTGGCACACTGAACATAATATTTTCGATTGCGGTCCAGTTGCGTCATGTTCTTGTTGATAAAATCAAGCGGAAAGTTTAGTGCCCCACGCACGTGTTGGGCATCAAATTCACTCGTCCTGCGAACATCCAGCAGATTGGTATCGTGTTCTTTATACATCTTCGCATAAACATACCCTTCCACTTCTTCAACCGTGTCGGTATCGAAACCAGCTGTTTTCCAGGCTTGGATGCCACCATCCAGGTATCCGATGGCAAAGTCATAGCCTACACGGGCTAGACGGGTCACTACTTCTTCTTCTGTACCGGCATCGGCAATGAAAAGGATTTTCTGTTTAAGATCCGTGATCAGGGTACCAACCCAGGGTGCGAAAGATCCATCCAAGCCAATAAAAATAGAACCCGGAATGTGTTCCTGGGCATAGGAAACAGCTGAGCGGGCATCCAGCACCAATGCTTCTTCACCTTCCCAGGCAACCCGGAATGCACGAGGAGATAGCGCTTGCAAACCACGGTCACTTACTTCATCGAATGATTCATAACCCATTTTATTCATGACCGCATTTTTGGGGAAGTACTGTGGTGGATCAACCAGACCTTCCGTCACCTCTTTAACGAAGTCTTGCCGGGACATATCCTTACGAAGTGCATAATTCATGGCTTTTTGTTGTCCAACAGTACCTGTCGTCTCCTTACTCATTTTTTTACCGCAGGCGGATCCAGCACCGTGACCAGGATATACGATCACCTCATCAGCCAAAGGCATGATCTTGTTTCGAAGGCTGTCAAATAAAAAGCCAGCCAGATCTTCGCGAGTTATTTCACCTTGTTTTATAGCCAGGTCCGGACGACCGACATCACCTAAGAACAACGTATCACCGGTAAAAATGGCGTAATCCTTACCTGCTTCGTCGCGCAGTAAATAAGTACTGCTCTCCATCGTGTGACCAGGGGTATGCAAAACCTTGATGGTTATTTTACCTACGTTTAACACCTCTCCATCGGTAGCAATATGAGCCTTAAAGGCAGGCTGGGCAGTAGGTCCGTAAACAATAGTAGCTCCTGTTTTTTTAGCCAAATCAAGGTGTCCACTCACAAAATCAGCATGAAAGTGGGTTTCCAGGACATATTTGATTTTGGCTCCGTCCTCTCTTGCTTTATCGATATAAGGTTGGGTTTCACGCAGAGGGTCAATCACCACTGCTTCACCATTGCTTTCAATATAATAGGCAGCCTCAGCCAGGCATCCCGTATAAATCTGTTCAACTTTCATAAAAAGGATTTTTTTGGTTAAGTGATCAACAAATAAGATATGTCAACTAAGCTAAGGTATCTCATCAGCTTCGTCAGTGACAGGGATCACAAGTCGGGTTGACCTGGCAACTTCTTGGATCATCAGAATAACCTGGTCAAAGTTGATAGACGTAATGCTGCCCAACTCAGTTATCCTGAGTATATGGGCCGGAGGATTAGAAATGTACCGGACTGACGTGGGTATTATCGCACAACACGCAGACTCTGCCGAACTATTGCATTAACGATTTAGCTCAATGCGGTTTCGTCCCAGAGAAAGCAGCTCTTCTTTTTCCATTTTCTTGAGTAAACGGGAAACAGCCTCCCGGGAAGCATGCAGGTCATTCGCAATGTCCTGGTGCGTTATCGATAGCGAACTGGACCCGGTGACACGAGCCTTTTCGTGTAAATAGTCCATCAATTGCTGATCCATATTCGAAAAGGCAATTCGGTCTATGGTGTCGATCAGATCATAAATGCGCTGATCATACATCCGGAGAACGAAGTTACGCCATACGGGATATTTACCCATCCAAGTATCGGCCGCCAATAATGGTATAGCAATAATGCAAGCATCTTCTTCAGCAATTGTCTTGATCTCACTACGTTTTTGCATAAGGCAGCAACTAAATGAGGCAGCACACGATTCGCCAGACAACAAATAATACAAAAACAACTCATTCCCTTCCGGATCCTGGCGAACTACTTTGATTGAGCCTTTATAAACCAGGGGTACGGAGCGAACAAATTCGCCGTAATCAAGAATTGTATCTCCAGCCTTGAATTCCACCAGGGTTGATTCCCTGGCCAACTCTTCGACAAGTTCCTCCTGATAAAGGATGGGAAAATGATTGCGAATAATGTTTTTAATCTGCTCTCGCTCCAGTATATGTGTAGACATTTTTACCTGTTTGTGATCGTAGTTACGAACATAATTAATTATGGGCACATCTAATAGCTGCACACTAACACCTTCTTATAGGGGTTTTGTTCACACAAAAAGTCCTGGCAGGCGTTTTCAATACAGGAGACATGCCCATCCTTGTTGTCTGGAAGATCGCTACTCAAAGACAGCGTCGATTGCAGTGCATCACTTCGAGAGGGCTCGCTCGATGGATTGGAGCCTTTTCTCGATATCCAGTAATTTCTCTATGATGATGATGTGGGTTTTCTTGGCATCGATTCCCACCGGGCTATCAGCCGATTGAATCAGATTTCCAATCTCTTCAACATGATCTTGTGGAACCATTAACTCTTTCATATCAGATAATTTTTCCGCAAAGAAGTGACAAAGTGACCATATGGGTTCGTGAACAAGATCACACAATGCTGACAGGAAGTTATTGCGATGAACGCAGATAATTCTTTAGTGGGATCAGACCGCCTGCTTTTTCTCAATACACATTCGTATCATCCGGCCGATTTGTCGCAAACGGTCCTTGCTTCCCCCCAAATAATTGGCTATTGAAAAAGCTAAGACTCCCACCGATAGCGTTGCGATGGACAAGACACCTGTGATAACAAGGATGCTATTTATCCGGAGTACAATGCCAACTATAAAAAGGGATGTGGTAGCACAAAAGAACATAACCATACGCAGCCAGGTCTGTTCGGCCATCTGAAACCATTTGGCCTTCAGCTCCCATTGCCCGTATAATTTCCATAATTCTTCGAGGGTGAAATATTCTGGACCAAACTCTTCCAGGAGTTTGACATGATCATTCATTGACCGCTCCAATCTTTCCAAGGGATGTTCAAAACGAAACATGAATCTCTTACTTAGGGATAACGAAATAATGTCACATTCATCCCGGAATACAGACGGTAACATCAATGGAACGCAAAAATTACAAGTTTCGCCTAAACAACCGGGATTTTTTTTCAATAAAGTATAAAATAATTTGGAATTCAATGACGTATTGGTCCATACTTCCGTTCTTTGCGGTCAGCAAATCGTGAATTTTCCATGTGTGCTCAACTTTCATCGCGTTCTCATCTTCTGCCTGAATCACCTTTCCGCCAGCTTTTGCCCTATGCGGAAACGGCCAAGAAAAAAGGCATTGACGTGATTCACCTCAATATTGGTCAACCGGACATCCCTGCACCTGCAGCTGCACTGGAGGCCATCCACGAAGCATTTTATGATAAGCTGCCTTATTCACACGCACTTGGAATTGAGTCATTGCGTGAGCAGTTTGCAGCGTATTATTCGGAAACCAGTATCAAAGTAAACCCTGCAGATGTAGTCATTACCAATGGCTCCTCGGAAGGCCTTTACTTTGTTTTGTTCAGTCTTTTGGAAGCCAAAGATGAAGTACTGGTTTTTGAGCCTTATTATGCTAACTATTCGGGCTTTGCCGTCATGGCGGATGTGACCCTGCGATCCGTCACGTTACACGTGGAAAATAATTTTGACCTTCCCTCCAGTGAGGTCATCGAACAATCCATCACGCCAAAGACCAAAGCAATCCTGTTTACCAATCCGTGCAATCCGACCGGGAGGGTCTATGAGTACGAGGAGATGAAACGCTTGGGTGAGTTGGCTATTAAACATGACTTGCTGTTTATAGTAGATGAAGTCTATCGTGTATTCAGTTTTGGCAAGGCATGTCCGTCGGTTTTGGAAATTCCGGAACTTCGTGATCGATGCATTGTCATCGATAGTATTTCCAAGCGCTACAGTGCCTGCGGTGCGAGGGTTGGCACCATAGTATGTTGCAATCCGCTTCTCCTGACAGGTATCGACCGGCTATGTAAACTTCGTTTAAGTGCTCCTTTTGTGGGTCAATTATTTGCACAAGCCGCCCTGGAAGATACCAGCGATTACATCAAAAAGGTCAAAAAAGCCTATCAACGCCGGCGGGATCTGGTCTACCAACGACTAACTCAGATGCCTGGCGTGGAAACTTACCTGCCTGAGGGAGCTTTTTATGGCTTTGTTAAACTCCCTGTCGAAAATGCCTTCCATTTTTGCCAATGGCTGCTGGAGCAGTTCTCCCATCAGGGACAGACGGTCATGATGGCTCACGGGGCTGCATTTTACCTCACCCCCGGCATGGGAATTAATGAAGTTCGGTTAGCCTACGTGGCTTCCGAGGAGCGGTTAAACCAGGCTATGGATTGTCTTGAAGCAGCATTGCAACAATATCCTCATTCTACCCTAACCCCGGTCATCGCTCATGAAGCCCGGTAATGGAGGAAATTGTGTTTTGGCATAATCCCCGTTGCTCCAATAGCCGGAATTCTCTTCGCCTACTCCAGGAAAGAGGTATTCAGCCAAAGATCCGTTTGTATCTCGTGGATAACCCGAATGAAGCTACATTGCGTAAAGTCCTGAAGTTATTGAAATTCAAAGCCGAAGACCTGATACGAAAAAAAGAACCGGTATTTCAACAACACTTCAAAGGGAAAATCCTGGATGAAGATCAATGGATACAAGCTATGGTTAAATATCCTGTTCTGATTCAACGCCCCATAGTTATCCGGGGCCGAAAAGCGATTATCAGCAGACCAGCGAAAACCCTATTGGAATGGCTCTGATCGCTGGCATCCTATCATTTGATATTGACCAATTGTATCTCGAAAACCAGAACACTATTGGCAGGTATCCCACCCTGGCTCCGGCTACCATAACCAAGTTCTGAGGGTACGATAAGCAGAATGCTCCCTCCCTTTTTGATGAGCGGGATTCCAATTTGCCATCCCGGTATCAGATTGGCTAATGGAAAAGACACCGGATTGCCATCGGTCTCATCAAATACGGATCCATTGAGCAGGTAACCTTTGTAATTAACGGTGACTGTATTGTAGATGGTTGGATTAGCACCTGTTCCTTCTTCATCGATCCGATAATAAAGACCAGAAGGATCCTTTTCCATCACCAGGCCTTCCTTTTTGATGTAATCCAAAATATCTTTTTCGTCTTTTGCCGACTGGTCTTCCAGTTTCAAACAACCACTTGTAAACATTGCAACTGAGGCAAGGACTGCCAAAAGAATTTGTTTGTTCATATTCTCTTTTAACTAATCGGGACCAAATTTAGCTTTTCTGCCTCCTTCATCATATAGGCAAAAGCTTCTTCGTAGTTATTATTGATTTCACCTTCCAGGATAGCCTCCCGGATAGCGGCTTTGATAATCCCTACTTCTCTACTCGGCCCAATGCCAAAAGTTTGCATTATTAACTCGCCCGAGACAGGAGGCTGGAAATTACGCAGCCGATCTTTTTCCTCAACAGAATTCAACCGGTCCCGCAAGTTTTCAATGTTTTGCAGGTACGTTCGCACCTTGGCTTCATTCTTACTGGTAATGTCGGCTTCACAGAGCAACAACAAATCTTCAATCTCTTCTCCCGCATCGAAAAGCAACCGTCGAACCGCCGAATCCGTAATCTCGGATTTGGTCAGCGCAATCGGTCGCAGATGCAGTAAGACCAACTTCTGAACATATTTCATCTTATGATCCAATGGCAACCGCATCCGTTTGAAGATGCGCGGCACCATCGCAGCACCCAGCGCTTCATGACCATGAAAAGTCCATCCGGCTTGCGGATGAAACCGTTTGGTAGGAGGCTTAGCGATATCGTGCAATAAAGCAGCCCACCGCAACCAGATATTCGATGATTTCCGTGCTACATTATCCAGAACCTGAAGGGTGTGGTAAAAGTTATCCTTGTGGCCGATACCCTTTTGGATCTCTACACCATGTAATGCGGTCAACTCCGGAAAGATAATTTCGAGCAATCCGGTATCAAAGAGTTTGATAAATCCCTGGGAAGGAGTAGATGACGACAGGATTTTTTCCAATTCAAGCGTAATCCGCTCTTTGGACACGATATTGATCCGGTTGCGATAGACGCCGATCGCATGATAAGTCTCCGGGTCAATCTCAAAGTCTAACTGACAAGAAAATCGAATAGCCCGCATCATCCTCAGAGGATCATCTGAAAATGTCTTGCCGGGTTCCAGCGGTGTCTTTATCCGCTTTTCTTCCAAATGCTGCAACCCATGAAATGGGTCCAGAATCTCACCAAAATTGCGCTCATTGAGACTTACGGCCAATGCATTAATGGTAAAATCACGTCTGTTTTGATCATCCTCGAGCGTACCTTCTTCTACAATTGGTTTACGCGAATCAGCCCGATAAGATTCTTTGCGTGCCCCGACAAACTCAATTTCGGTGTTTTTATGGCGGATCATAGCGGTCCCAAAGCGATTAAAGGTTACCACTTTAGGGGTGGGTGAAAGCTTGGATGCAACTTGTTCGGCCAGTCGAATTCCACTACCCAGACAAACAATGTCCATGTCTTTCGATTCCATACCCAACAATCGGTCCCGTACAAACCCTCCCACTACATAAACTTCATACCCCAGTTCACTGCCGGCGTCCTGGACCAATTCGAAGATTCTCCGTTCGTATGGTTTAATGTCAAAAATCACTGAGGTCTAACTTATCTCTTCCAATAAATGCAATTCCATCTCATCCAGTACGTCGAACAATTCCATGCGGTCCAGAGAATTGACCATCGTTGTACGGTAGGACTTACTGTGGGGAATATTCCGGAAATAGTTACTGTAATGACGGCGCATTTCCAAAATGCCAAGCTTTTCTCCTTTCCACTGAATGGATCGGGTCAAATGCTTGCGCACCATATCCACCCTGGCAACCAGGTCCGGCTGCGGCAAATGGTCTCCGGTCTCCAGGAAATGCTTGATCTGTTTGAAAATCCATGGATTACCTATGCTGGCACGACCTATCATGATGCCGTCAACTCCATACTTTTGTTTGTACTCCAACGCTTTCTCCGGACTGTCTATATCACCGTTACCAAAGATAGGAATATGGATTCTTGGATGCTCCTTCACCTGGCGAATCCAATTCCAGTCCGCTTCCCCCTTATACATCTGCGCCCGGGTACGGCCATGGATGGTCAGTGCTTGAATACCGACATCCTGTAACCGCTCTGCCACTTCTACAATTTTGATCGAATGCTGGTCCCAGCCCAATCTGGTTTTCACTGTTACGGGCAATCGCGTAGACTTTACAATAGCATCCGTTAATTGAACCATTTTATCAATGTTCAGCAAGATGCCCGCTCCGGCTTCTTTGCAGACTACTTTTTTTACCGGGCACCCAAAGTTTATATCCAGCACTTCGGGATTCGCTTCTTCCACAATTTCTGCAGCCTGAACCATGCTGTCCAGTTCAGCACCAAAAATCTGAATACCAATAGGTCTTTCATCATCATAAATATCCAGCTTCTTAATGCTCTTATCTGCATCGCGGATCAAGCCTTCCACACTGATGAACTCCGTATACATCATATCGCAGCCTTCCTGTTTGCACAAGGCCCTGAAAGGAGGATCACTTACATCTTCCATCGGAGCCAGCAGTAACGGGAATGCACCTAATTCGACCGAACCTATAGATACCATAGCTTTACGTACAATGGTGCAAAAGTAAATAATTCATCGGATGTAATCGGGTTGTGCATACTTTGACATATAGAGATAAAGACAAATGTGTTCAAAAGAACTACCGATTTTTTTTGTGGACCTCGGGTTATTTTATACTTTGACTGCTCTAGCAAACGCAAGCCAACATAATTCATGACGACACTCGTAATTCTGGTATTTATCCTCGGATACGTAACGATTGTATTTGAGCACCCCCTGAAACTGGACAAAACCGTACCTGCCCTGATAATGGGCGCCTTGTGCTGGGCAATTATTTCATTCGGACATCTTCAAGTTTTTGATGATAGTCACCAGGCCGGTGAACTCAGCGGCATTTTATTACATCACATCGGAAAAGTCGCAGAAATTCTGATCTTCCTGCTTGGAGCGATGACTATTGTAGAGCTCATTGATTTGCACAATGGCTTTGCTGTCATCACCAACCGCATCAAGACAACGAGTAAAAAGACCATGTTATGGATCATCGTTGTTTTAGCCTTTTTCTTGTCCGCCACGCTGGACAACCTCGCATCCACCATTGTCCTGGTATCCCTGTTACGACGGCTGGTACCCCACAAAGAAGAGCGGATCTGGTTCGTATGTATGGCCGTGATCGGGGCCAATGCGGGTGGTGCCTGGTCACCCATCGGAGATGTAACCACGACCATGCTATGGATTGGCAATAAAGTATCATCGCTGGGCTTGATAGAACATCTGGTCCTGCCATCTCTGGTATGTGTGGTTCTACCTGCATTTGTCGCTTCATTCCTGAAACCATTCCAGGGGAAAATAAAATTAGTACATGGAGATGCCGGAGAAGAGGCCCAACAAGAAAAACTATTGAGCAGCAAAACCATGCTGATCGTTGGTGTTGGAGCATTGATCTTTGTACCCATCTTCAAAGGGATCACCCATCTACCACCCTATGTCGGCATGATGTTGGGTTTAGGGGTTGTCTGGTTGGTTTCCGAATACATCCATCCGGAAGAAGACTTCACCAACGAGCGCAAACATCTTTATTCAGCGCATACGGCTCTGTCCCGGATAGAACTCTCCAGCATTCTTTTTTTCCTGGGGATCCTGGTAGCTGTCGCCTCTCTGGAATCATTGGGTACACTTCTGCATCTGGCAGAATTTCTTGATGCGAAAATCCCCAACCAAAACCTGGTCATCCTGGTACTTGGTTATGCTTCTGCCGTCATCGATAATGTACCCTTAGTTGCTGCAACGATGGGGATGTACACCTTCCCTACTGATAGTGCCATCTGGCATTTTATCGCCTACTCGGCCGGAACAGGTGGGAGTATGCTCATTATCGGAAGTGCTGCCGGTGTGGCAGCCATGGGAATGGAACGCATTGACTTCCTCTGGTACCTCAAAAAAGTTACTTGGCTGGCCATGATAGGCTTTCTCGGTGGCGCCGGAACGTTCATTCTAATTTCCATGCTATTTTAAGCCTCATTGAGCCCAGGCCGGCAAGGATACATCCAGACCGAGTAGGGGTACTATGATAAAGTAAAGGACCAGGGTCAGAAATAGAATGCTTATCAGGTTCAGTTGAAAGCCACATCGGGCCATTTCCGGTATCCGTACTCTTCCACTTGCAAAAACCACCGCATTAGTACCGGTGCCTGAAGGTAACATGAAGGCGAAGGAACAGGCAATCGTCGCCGGGATCATCAGGATAAGCGGATTCACCTGCCCGGCCAGTGCCATAGAAGCCCAGACCGGCAAAAAGATATTGGCCGTAGCGGTATTGGAATTGACCTCTGTCAGGAAAACCATAATGGTGACCACGGCTAGCAAGATCATCCAGGGTGGTAGCGAACCGATAAAACGCAAATGCCCGCCGATCCATACGGCCAAACCGGTATCTCCGAATGCAGCGGCCAAAGCGTATCCTCCTCCTACAATCAACACCACACCCCACGGCACCTGGGAAGCTTCCTTCCAGGTCAATAACCTCTGTCCACCACCGTCCGAAACCATAAAAAGCAACAAAGCTCCGGCAATTGCAACCGTGGAATCATGAACCATATTGGTAATACCCAATAGATCGGACCAGCCGGGAATAACAAACCATCCAAAGTCAATTGACCGGCGAAATATCCATCCTAAAGCAGTCAGGGTAAACAATATAAATACCCGGCGCTCACCTTTCGAGATGCGACCAAGCGCGTTCCATTGATCCTCAATGATTTCGTCGCTTTCGTCAAACCGGCCGCTAATTCCAAAATAGTTGATCATAAAGAGCCATAAGAGGGGCAGGCCCAGTATGACGACCGGTAAGCCCGCTTTAAGCCAGGTAAAAAAACTGATTTCCGGAGCTTCCGGATACAGCTCGTTTAATAAACCGGCCAGGACCATATTCGGAGGCGTACCAATCAGGGACCCGGTGCCCCCGATGGACGCGGCATAAGCAATCGATAACATCATAGCCAAGCCAAAACGTGAACCGGAACCAGCGGATTCATCCTTGACGATCAAAGCCATTGCAATGGGTAATAGCATCAAGACTACGGCAACATTGGCAATCCAAAGCGATAGAAAAGCAGTAGCAACCATGAAACTCAATAGCAGCTTCCGTCGGCTGGTCCCGATAAGTCGAATGATGTACAATGCGATGCGGCGATGCAATCCCTGGTATTCAATCGCTCTGGCCAGGAAAAAACCTCCCAACAACATAAGAACATAATTGTGCCCGTAATTTTCAGCAGTTGCTGAGGCGGAAAGGATGCCCAAAAGTGGAAACAAGGCAAGAGGAACAAGTGCGGTCATAAAAATCGAGATAGCTTCTGTCATCCACCACACAGCCATAAGAAGCGTTACGCCCACTGCATGCCAGGCTGCTGGCGTAAGTCCAGCCGGCGCAGGTACTAACAGGGTCATTAACATGATGGTCACTCCAGTCCAAAGGCCTACTTTTTTTAGCATAATCCGGAAGTTTCCTGGTTTCTAAATAGCTGTTACGCGATGAAAGGAAGTTTCTCCATATCTACATTACCACCAGATAAAATGATCCCGATTCGCTTTCCGGCAAATTTTTCAGCGTTCCTTAATAAAGCGGCAAATGGAACGGAACCTGATGGTTCGGTAACCAGCTTCAGCCTTTTCCATAACATGGCCATGGCCGCAATAATCTCGGCTTCACTGACAGTATGTATCTCCGAAACATATTTTTGAATGAGGGGGAAGGTAAATTCACCCAGCGTAGTCTTCAGCCCATCAGCCAGCGTATTAGCCGATTCATTTTGTTGGATAGAGCCTGCGTGCAGCGATCGGAAAGCATCATCAACAGCTTGTGGCTCTGCTCCTAACACGTTAATACCTTTACCGGCGTAATGGCTCCAGAGCGCTGTTCCACTCAACAACCCACCCCCACCTACCGGAGCAATGATCATATCCAGGTCCGGCACTTGCTCCAGGAGTTCTTTGGCGGCCGTAGCCTGTCCGGCAATCACATTGTAGTTGTTGTAAGGGTGTATAAAATAAGCACCCGTTTCCTGACATATCTTGTCCAGCGCTGCTTCACGGGCTTGTTGAGTTGGTTCACAGAAGGTGATCGCTGCACCAAATCCCTTCGTTGCTTCTATTTTAACTTTCGGTGCATTGGAAGGCATGACGATGTAAGCCGGTATGCCTAATTGTTGAGCAATGCAGGCGGTAGCCTGAGCATGGTTGCCGGAGGAATGGGTTGCGATACCCATGGCCCGCTGTGCCTCAGACAGTGCCAATGCCGCACTGGTAGCTCCTCGTAGCTTAAAGGCGCCAATTTCATGAAATTGTTCGCACTTAAAATACAAACTACAACCCAGGTCACGGTCAAGATATGAATAATTTAATGCGGGAGTCGGTGGTACCAGCACGCGGATACCCTGATGGATGGCCTCTATTTCTCCTCGCGTAGGAACATCGACCAACAAAGGCAATTTTTCAGTCATTGGAAATATGATTTTATGCCGGCAACGTCTAACGGCAGGCTTTTTGAAAACAATAAACTAGCGCATCCAGATCTTCACTGGTATTGTATACATGAGGGGCAACCCTTACAAAAGCCCCCCGGTTGGATACATATACATGGTGTTCACGGAACAAGCTCTGCAACCTTTCCCGGTCGAAGCGGTCATCCGGAACATACAGTCCTGTCAAATGACTGGCTCTGGAGATTTCCGGCTCTATTTGGACGCCTAATCGTTCCAGTGCCTGGTATGGTTCTTTTATCAATTGCCCGCAATAGGATTGAATCGCATAGACTCCCCAGTCCAATAGTTGATCCAGTGCTGCTCTCAGCATGGGCAACAAGGCAAAATTGGACGCTTCGCCAACCTGGTACCTCCCTGCGTAAGGCCTGTATTCGGGCTGGTAATCAACGAGTCGCTCAAAACGGTCACTTGCTTTTCGGTTTATCCAGGCCTCCTCGATGGGAATACCTTCGTCAAGAGCCGGCCCATAATAAGCCATCCCAAGCGAATAAGGCCCAAGGAGCCATTTGTATCCACCCACAATCAGCGCGTCCGGTTGCACCCGGTTAACACTGAAAGGCATCGCTCCAATAGACTGGGTTCCATCCAAAACCAGCCAGGCCTGGTGTGCCAGTGTCTTGGCACGGATCGCATCAAGATCAAGCCGCAATCCATGCGCCCAATGGACCGGAGCACAGGCTACCGCAAGCGTTTTGTCGTCAATGGCTTTTAGGATAGCATGATTCAGCGCCTCACTGCGTGAAAAAAGGTCCTGGCCGGGTTTAATGATGCGCAATTCCAGGTCGTATTTTTCAGCTAATCGTTGCCAGCTGTAATAGTTACTGGGAAATTGTTCGGATAAGAGGATAATATTTCCCTGGGGTTTCACCGGAATATTCTGGACAACCTGGGCTAGACCATAGGATACGGAAGGCAAAAGAGCAACACGCTCCCACGCTTCTGTTTCCACCAGCATTGCAAATTGCTTTCGAACAGCATCTACTTCTGTGAAAAAATCCTCCGGATGGAGCAAATAAGGTTTGGACTTTCGCCGAATGCCTTTGATTCCTGCCTCTTCAACAGCCCTTAGATTAGGCGACATATAGGCAGCATTCAGATAATGTATCTCCGGATCCAAATCAAACAAGTCTTTCTGACAACTCAATGATCCCATAATCTAAGCCTTCCAGTAATAAAAGTTATTCAAAATACGCTCAAATCCGCAAGACTGATATAGGTGGTTGCCTGCAGCATTGCTTACTTCTGTTTCAAGCATAAGGCCTGCCAGGTCCTCCGCTCGACATAATGTCTGAACATGCTGGATCAGGGCCCTCCCTACCCCTTGTGACCGAAAATCTTCCTGAACAAAAAGGTCATTCAACACCCAGTTCCGGCGCATGCCCACGGAGGTAAAAAATGGATACAATTGAACGAATGCCTGTGGCGTATTGGTTATATAAGCAGCAAAAATTCTGGATTCATTATTTTCTAGACGTTCCGTGAGAAACTTACGGGCGCCCGGAAGGTCTGCCGGCTGCCGGTAAAACTGCCGATAGGCATCAAATAATGGAACAATAGAATCTAATTCTATAAGATTTTTGATTTCCCGTATATCGGCCATCCTTTGTACACTTATGTCTTTGGGTAAATTTATATTTTTATTTAACAATCTTCAGTTATGCGTAAAGCAATCCTTCTCTTGATTTTCTTTTCTTTTTTGGCAGGTATCGCGGTAGGTTTTGTTTTTAAACCTCAGCCCATTACGCCAGGCGATGTTCGTGCGGCAGCAAGTTTGATTGACCTGTCGTTTGACGGTCCGGAAATTGATTCCATGCTAAGCGGTCTGGAGGATAATCGAACGGATTTTCAGGCCTTGCACGATACGACGATTGCGAATTCCGTTATGCCGGCAATCCAGTTCAACCCATTTCCAAAGGACTTCCAGGTACAACGGCTGCAATACCCGGTCCAGTTTGGCAAAGCGCCGAAAGTAAAACGCCCGGAGAATATGGATGACCTAGCCTTTTATTCGGTTCGCGAATTGGCAGAATTAATCCATGATAAAAAATTGACTTCTGTGGAATTAACCACGTTCTGTCTGAACCGTCTTAAAAAATACAATCCGGAATTGCACTGTGTCATAACGCTGACGGAGGATCTGGCGATGGAACAAGCCCGCAAGGCTGACCAGGAAATCAAACAAGGACGCTACCGGGGCATCCTCCATGGCATCCCTTTCGGAGCAAAGGATTTGCTTGCCGTGCCTGGATACCCGACGACCTGGGGGGCGAAGCCCTATGAGACCCAACAATTTGACTCAGCGGCAACCGTCATCAAACGGCTTGAAGAATCTGGAGCCGTACTGGTTGCAAAACTCTCTATGGGAGCATTAGCCTGGGGAGATGTATGGTTTGGAGCCAAAACACGGAATCCCTGGAATACCGCACAGGGCTCTTCAGGTTCTTCTGCGGGTTCTGCCTCGGCAGTGTCCGCGGGGTTAGTACCTTTTGCCATTGGCACAGAGACTTTAGGCTCCATTGTATCACCTTCCACCGTGTGCGGCGTGACCGGTCTACGACCATCTTATGGCCGGGTTAGCCGGTCGGGAGCCATGGCCCTGAGCTGGTCCATGGATAAAATTGGGCCCATCTGCCGGTCAGTAGAAGATTGTGCGATCGTGTTTAATGCGATATACGGGCCGGACAACGAAGATCCCACCGTGGTCAATGCAGCCTTCAACTACAATACCAATGCAGCTGTCAAAAAATTTCGGATCGGATATGTTCCGCGGGATTTCGACCGTCCCTATGCATTCCACCAGAATGACAGCATTTTCCTGGAACAGGTAAAAGCGTTGGGGTTTGAACTCGTGCCGATTGAACTACCGGAGATTCCGCCCATTCGCTTTATCCTTGAGGTAGAAGGGGCTGCCGCTTTTGATGACTTGACTCGTTCCAATCAGGATGATCTTTTAGTGAGGCAGATTAAAAATGCCTGGCCTAACGTTTTCCGGACAAGCCGCTTTATTCCCGCCGTAGAATACTTGCAGGCAAACCGCCTCAGAAGCGGACTCATTGAAGCACTTTACGAACGGATGAAAGGGGTTGACCTATATCTTTCTCCATCCTGGTTCGGTCGTAATCTGACGTTGACTAATCTTACCGGAAATCCTTCGGTGGTCATGCCTACCGGTTTAAAAGATGGTTTACCGACCAGCATTACCATGACCGGACAATTATTGGGCGAGGATAAACTGCTTCTGTTTGCAAATTACATCCAGGAGCACACCAATTATCATTTGAACCATCCACCCGGGTTTTTGAATTGAGTCGAGCGGACAAAATTGGCATGCAAGCCGTCAAATCCATGAACTATTGAATGCCTCAAGGGGTTTATTTGTATTCAATCAAGAACACCAGCCAACTAGTAAGGCATTGTCCTGTTATAATTTCTAAGTTGGTTACTCCAAGCTAAACTATGATCTCCTGGAAATTCTCTAAATATTTTGAACCTGAGGACGGTGATCTGTTTGAGAAGCTCTTCAAAGTTTTTCAAGAATTGTTATTGTACACCTCCGGGGATGTGCGTGAGGCTTTAAGCTGGCTTACGGAACTCGATAAAACCTACCATCTTACTACCGAAGAATACGGAATGGCTGATTTTATCCAGGACCTGATCGATAAGGGTTACCTGCAACCCGATCAGGAAGCCTCAGGCGGGTTTGCCATTTCCTCCAAAATGGAAGTGTCTATCCGACAAAAAGCGTTGGACGATGTTTTTGACTCCATTCGAAAGACCGGTCGCGGGCAACATTCTACCACTTCACCCGGCATGGGTGATGAATTCACCTCAGAAATCAGGCCTTTTGAATTCGGTGATAAATTGGATCGGATTGCCATTTCGGAATCACTCCGCAATGCACAAATCAATCACGGAATTGATGATTTTACCCTAACGGAAGGTGATCTGGAAATCCAGGAAACCTTTTACCAAAGTCAAATGAGCACCGTGCTCATGATTGACATATCCCACTCCATGATCCTGTATGGAGAAGATCGCATAACACCGGCTAAAAAAGTAGCACTGGCTCTGGCCGAAATGATCCGTACGCGGTACCCGAAAGACACGCTGGATATTCTGGTATTTGGTGACGATGCCTGGCAAATTGAATTATCCGAAGTGCCTTACCTGCAGGTGGGGCCTTACCACACGAACACCGTGGCAGGCCTTGAACTTGCCATGGCAATCCTGCGGCGACGCAAAAACCCAAACAAACAAGTTTTCATGATTACCGACGGAAAGCCAACCTGCATTAAAGTCGGTAAAAAGTATTACAAAAACGCCTATGGCATCGACAGGAAAATCCTTAACAGGACGCTGGCCTTGGGGGCAAAATGCCGTAAACTGGGCATACCTATTACGACTTTTATGATTGCCAGCGATCCCTATCTGGTAGAATTTGTCGATAAATTTACTGCTGCAAACCAGGGCAAGGCATTTTACAGTTCCCTGGAAGGACTGGGAGAGTTCCTCTTCATGGACTACAAACAAAACAAACGCAAAAGAAAATGACGCAAGCGAAGACGCTGGGTGCGCTGAAGCAAAATGGCTACCGTCCCCTTACCATCAAGGAAGAGTTACGTAAAAACCTGATCAGCTCACTGAAGAAAGGCACGAATCCTTTTACCGGGATAGTGGGGTACGAACATACCGTAATCCCGGACATTCAACGTGCACTCCTTTCCAAGCACAATATTTTATTGCTGGGCCTCCGTGGACAGGCAAAAACCAAGATCGCCCGACTAATGGTCGGTTTGTTGGATGAGTACATACCGGTGGTCGCCGGAAGTGAAATCAACGACGATCCCTTAAAGCCGTTGAGCCGCTATGCCAAGGACCTTATCGCCGAACAGGGTGATGATACGCCGATTGAATGGGTCCATCGAGATCGCCGATATGTGGAAAAACTGGCTACTCCTGATGTCACGGTTGCAGACTTGATCGGTGATGTGGATCCTATCAAGGCCGCCAACCTTAGGCTTCCGTATGGTGATGAGCGCGTTTTACATTTTGGGTTGGTGCCCAGATCCCACCGCTCCATTTTTGTAATCAATGAGCTACCGGACCTGCAACCGCGTATTCAGGTAGCTTTATTTAATATCTTGCAGGAAGGAGACATTCAGATCCGCGGATTTAAAGTCCGTCTTCCTCTGGACCTTCAATTTGTTTTCACCGCAAATCCGGAGGATTATACCAATCGGGGTTCTATCATTACTCCGCTTAAAGACCGTATTGAAAGCCAGATCCTGACACACTACCCCGGTTCTATCGAAGTTGCCAAGCAAATTACCAGTCAGGAAGCAGACATAGACACGGAGACCCGGAATAATATTTATGTACCTGAGTTGCTACTGAATCTCCTTGAACGGGTATCATTTGCAGCACGCGATAGCGAACTGATTGATGAACGTAGCGGGGTATCCGCACGGATGAGTATTACCGCGCTGGAAAATCTGTATAGCACGGCGGAGCGGAGAATGCTTATCAATGGAGAAAATAAAACGACAGCCAGGATCATTGATTTCTGGGGAGTCATCCCGGCAATAACCGGCAAAGTCGAGTTGGTCTATGAAGGAGAACAGGAGGGCCCTTATCAGGTGGCATTAAACTTACTGAGCACTGCAATAAAAGAAGAATTCCTGACTCATTTTCCACATCCGAACAAGGAAGAGCGGAAACAGGAGGGAGATGCATATTATGCCATCAGGGAATTTTTTGGCAATGGCCATGAATTAAATCTCCCAAATGATGCGACAGACCCTGCATTCTCATCAGCACTGAATGAAATACCCGGACTAAGAGCATTAATCAAACCCTTCGCGGAAGAAGACAAACAAGCCTATATGGAATTAACCATTCATGGGCTGGCTGAATTTAATGTGGTCAATAAAGAATTGGTAGGCACAACTTTATCCTTCCATGATTTTCTTTCCAATATGCTCGACGACCTGGACGAAGACGAGGATTAACCACTTCAAGTTCCGTATCCTGCCCCATTGGTCCGAAGGAAAAACCCGTTCATCGAAGCTTGCGGACACCTGAACTGATTTAACGTTCGCTTAAGAAATTGGGATTTCGAAATAACCCTATATTTGTACCGCTTTGAGGACGGGGTTGCTCGCAAGATGTGCGTCCCGCTTCTTTGGATTATTCATCTAATAAGTCGATACCGCCGTGTGGTTTTTCATATTTCTCATCATTGGATACATTATCTGGAGTATAGGCCTTTATCTGCTTTTTCCGAAAGCAGGCATTGAAAGCTGGAAAGGACTGGTGCCTTTTTATAACATGGGAGTGTTGGCCCGGATGGTTGGCCGATCTCCCTATTGGGCTTTATGGCTACTCTTTCCAATAGTGAATATCTTTTACTATTCAAGCCTGGTCATAGACGAGGTACGCTCTTTCGGAAAATACAGTTTTGGAGAAAGTGTTTTAGCTGTGCTCTTTGGCCCGATTTATACCATTTATCTGGCTATGGATAAAAAGGCTAAATTCCTGGGGCCTGCTATTACTCAGGAAAAAACCTTTCGTACACAACTTGCGGAAGCCCATGCGGCCGGAAATACAAAATTGATCCGTCAACTGGAGGCAAAAAATGTCTATAAGAAATCTCCTGCCCGCGAATGGGTGGAGTCGATCATCTTTGCCGTCTTTGCCGCCTCCTTTATTCGGATGTTCTTAATCGAAGCATTTGTTATTCCGACTTCTTCCATGGAAGGTTCATTACTGGTTGGTGACTTCCTTTTTGTCAGCAAGGCCAACTACGGCATTCGCACACCTATGACGATACTGGCTGTACCGCTCTTACATAATCGAATTCCTGTATTGAACGTGGAATCGTATCTGAAGAAGCCCAGCCTGCCTTATTTCCGTCTACCTGCATTGCAAAGCATCCAACGCAATACACCGTTTGTGTTCAATTGGCCGGTTGGGGACAGTGTGTACATTATGCCGGACAGGTCCTATACGGCCGGGCAGGTACGGCGAATACCCGGTCTTGCCAATATGCTTCACGGAAGCCATCTGGTGGTACGTCCTATTGATAAAAAGGACCATTACATCAAACGCTGCGTCGGCCTCCCGGGCGATACATTACAGGTGATCGATAATCAGTTGTACATCAACGGTGATGCACAGAAAAACCCGGAAAAGATGCAATTAGCCTATAGCATTCAATCCGGAACCGGTCAAATCAACGATCTTTTACTCGACCGGCTGCACATCAATGTGTCGGATCGGATGGGACCCAGTATATACAACCTGAATAAAGAACAGGTAATCGCTTTACAACAAGAAGGCTTGGAAGTACAGATTATCAATCCCGAGGCCAACGATGTATTCCCGCACGATAAAGCACATTACGGAAGCTGGACTGTCTCCAATTACGGTCCGATCTACATCCCCAAAAAAGGCGTTACCGTTGACCTGACCATGAATAACCTGGCCCTATACCGGAGACTTATCCATGATTACGAACACAACGACCTGGAAGTAGTGAATGGACAAATCCTGGTCAATGGCACGCCGGCCACCAATTATACCTTTAATCAGGATTATTATTGGGCAATGGGTGATAACCGGCATAATTCGGAGGACTCACGCATGTGGGGATTTGTCCCGGAAGATCACGTCGTCGGCAAACCGCTCTTTATATGGTTTTCCACCAAAAATGGGAGCATCCGCAATGGCATCAACTGGAACCGGCTGTTTACCTCCGCAAACAAAGATTAACCGCTACGGCAATCCGCCAAAGACGGTGGTTCCATTCTTCTTTTTATCTTAGCTGCAAATCATCCGGGGCATGAAACAGCTATGCTATATTCCATTTGCTTATCTGGTAAGCCTGGCATCTTTTCATTTGCACGCACAACAACCGCCTGCTACGGCGTTGTTTTCATTTGATGTGGTTATGCGAGGCGATAGCATCATTGCACTCGATCATCCCGAATGCCTGTCCGGTGACAATTTAGCCAGCTACAACAATCAGCCTGCATTTCTTAATGACCTAGAGATACTGGCATCTGTTCAAAAAGAAGATGCGAATCAAACCGATATCTATGCCTTTAACCTCCGTACCCATACCCGGCGCCAGTTAACGGATACCAAAAACTTTCGGGAATATTCTCCCACCCCACTTCCTGATCGAACCATGAGTCTGATAAGACAGGATACCGCGGGCAAGCAGCAACTTTGGATTTACCCGCTGGAGGCGGACGGTAAACCCAAACAACTTTTGTCGGGTTTCGATGCCATCGGGTATCATTGTTGGATGACTGATAGCTCACTTGTTCTTTTTGAAGTGGGCAATCCCAATGTCCTGCAGTGGGTTCATCTGGACGGATCAAAAAGCACCTTTGCGTCCGATGCCGGCCGGTGTTTGCAAAAGTTAGATAACACCTTACTCTACGTCCACAAATTCAGTGATCAATACTGGTTTATCAAGCGTTATGATCCGGTTGATCGGAGAGCTCAGATTGTCACCGAAACGCTTTCCGGTTCGGAAGATTTTGTACTGGCAGGCAAGCAACGCCTGGTCATGGCGAAAGGGAGTTCAATTTATCAGTTTAACCTGTCACATCCATCCGGGTGGCACCTTATTCAGGATCTCGCTCCGTACGGGATTAAGCACATTACCCGGCTTGCATACCGCAATGACAAATTGATCCTGGTCGATAACCAATGATCGTCCGGTTGTACACTGTTCATTCCTGGTAAAGGCGTTTCGTGCATACTATCCGGGCTTGCATTTTTTTTGTAAGTCCACCATTTCAACTTCATCCCATCAGTTGGCTGTATTTTTTTTCATATTACGTGCAACCAATTTCTAAATTGACAGTATTCATAACGAAGATTGAATAAAAACGGATAGTGACTGACGAACAGATCATGATGCAGGTAAAGGAAGGCGGGATACGCCAGTTGGCGTTATTGTTTGAACGCTACCAAAATCCGGTTTACCGTTACTTCCTGCAAACCGTACAGGATCAGTCACTCAGTGAGGACCTGACCCAGAACGTATTCGAGCGGATCATAAAATACCGCAATAGCTTCCGGGCGGAAAGCATCTTTAAAAGCTGGATCTTTTCAATAGCCCGGAATGTCCGGTATGATCACTACCGGGGCTTGCGGAGTACCGATGAACTGGACGAATCCTCTGAAGAGGAGACAGAACATTCTCCTGAGGACCTTATGGTGCAGATCGAAGACTCCGATAAACTTCACCGGGCACTAAACCGGCTCGATGAGGAATACCGGGAGGTATTAATACTGACCCGCTTTGAAGAAATGAAATACAAGGATGTCGCTGTTTTACTCCAGTGTACAGAAGGTACTGTCAAGTCCAAAGTACATCGGGCAATTCAAAAATTAAAAAATCTCTACCTGAAAGAAGAAGCATATGAAAACTTGGGATGAAAACTGGATGTGGGATTATTTACGCGATGAAGTTACCGCTGCGGAACGAGATGCCTTTGAAGAGGCCTTGACACATGATGCAACATTGAGGGCCCGGCTGAAAGCAATGCAGTCACTTGATGAATCATTGACTCGAATTGGCCAACCGGTACCTTCCAAGCAGGTCAGTCAGCGATTTTATGCCTGGCTTGAAGAACAGGAAGTTGAAAAACAACCTATCAAGGCCGCCAAGCGAGTGCATATCGGGTGGAAACAACTGATCGCAGTAGCCGCTTCCATAGCATTGGTCGCCGTCTTCGCGCAGCAGTGGTTGACCATGCGGAGATTGGATTCTATCCAGAACCAACTGGCAAATAACCAACAACAAGTTTGGATGAACAAATTAAAAAGCGATCCATCCACCTCACAACGATTGGTAGCCCTCAATGAAACGGCACAACTTCCACTTGACCGTGAAGTACTTAATGCCTTGTTTGATGTAGCGGCTAAAGACCCAAGCCCTAATGTCCGGCTGGCCGGAGTGGACGTATTGAGCCAGCATCTGGATGATGCACAGGTGAAAGGATTTTTCCTTGGCCTGCTTAAACGTGAAACAGACCCCAGTGTGCTGATCGAAATCATCAATGCTTTTGGGATACGCAAGGACAAATCCGTCATCCCTGACCTTGAAAATTTGATGGCAAGAGAAGAAGTCCAAAAACAAATCAAAGGGGAAGCTCAAATGAGTATCAACAAAATCAATTCAATAGAATAAAACCTGATGTTATGAAACATGTCAAAATTCTTTTAGCAGCTGCTGTAGCCCTGTTTGCAATTCCTGCTATAGCGCAAAAAACATTCTCCATTCCGATGTCGGGTGGAACGCTCAAAATTGTTGATGTCAACCAGGTGATCCTGGAAGGCGGTTCCGGGTCCGAAGTTAAGGTCGTCTCCAACGGCCATGACAAAGAGGATAATGACCGTTCGCAAGGCCTGCATCGCATCAATGGAAAAGGGCAATCCGATAATACCGGCGGACTTGGGTTATTCATGGAAAAAAATGGCTCAGATGTGACCTTGACTGCAATTTCTGAAATGGATAATAGCGAATACACCATTTCTGTTCCTTCCAGTGTCAAGATTTATTACGAACACAATACGTATAATGGTCATGATCTGGTGATTCGGAAGAACAATTCCGAAGTAGAAGCTAACTGCAGTTACAACAATGTTATTCTTGAAGATGCAAGTTCTCCACTGACCATCAAGACGGTTTATGGGCATATCGAAGGGAACATTGTATTAAAAAATGCGACCGATGCGATTACCCTGCATTCCACCTACGCCCTGGTCGATGTAGCACTTCCGGCATCCAGTAAAGCCAATGTACAAATGAAAACCAGCTACGGTGAAATGTTTACCGACTTTGATCTGACCTCGGATAAATCCAAGGACGATATGGATTGCCTTACTTGTAAAGATGTTTCCGGTAAAATTAACGGAGGCGGCAATCTGGTCAGCTTGAAATCCACCTACAGCAACATTTATCTCCGTAAAAAATAGGCGGCGCTTATTTATTCACACTAAATCAAACGATATGAAAGTAGTTTATACCTTCCTCGCCGTCCTGTGTTTCGCTACCTCGTACAGTCAGGAACAACAAGCATTCGAGTTGCGTGGATCGAACGAAGTCGTCATAACCAGCGACTATCCAAGTCTGAAAATCGAAAATGGGAATGACCAAAAAGTTGATGTCAAGCTGACCGGCGCATCAGTGAAAGCGACCAAAGTCACTTCACGAACCGAAAATGGCATCCTGTACATCGACATTAACTTTGAACCCGAAGATCAACGCCCGGTTAAAGTGACCTACGAATACGATGACGGTACGGTAGTGACTGAATCTGGAGATCAAATGAAACACTGGAATTATCATACATCTCCCAAAGCCACGATTCAACTGCCTTCCACCATAAAGCTTAATGTTCGGGCCACCTACGGCACCCTGGATATTGCTGAACGCACTGGAAGCATGGATATCCAATCCACCTATGGCGGGATCACCATGAAACTACCCGAGGGGTACAAACATGACTTGAAAGTGGAATCAGGCTACAGCTTTGTGGATCTTTCGGTTTCGAAATCCACTGGCTATTCGGTTGACCTTTCGAGTACATATGGCGAAATAATGAGTAACCTGGACCTGGAAATGGCTAAAAAAGATGGAATGACCGCCTTACGCGATACGCGCATTCAGGGTACAGTAGGCCGAGGCGGCCCATTATTAAAGGTGTGTGCAACCTACCAAAACATCTATTTACGGGGGTATTAACAGGAATACAATCAATAAATTAATGAAAAGACCTGGATCACCAACCGGGTCTTTTTGCATTCCGGCGCTACAAGATCATAACGGTACCGACGATTCCTCAATTTTAACAACACTTTATCTGCCGCTACGGTATATTCCTCTTAATTTCGCGCTGTCCGAAACACCCGATCCTTATGCATCGCCTATTGGTTTCTTTATTATTGGTGGGGATTTGTTCTTGGCTGGATGCCCAGAATCAATTTATCGTTAAGTTCAACACCTCGGAACCGGTTCCGGGAACTCAAAATATCCTACCGGAATATCTTTGGCAGACCATCTCAAAATCCAAACGACTTTATAAACTAATCACTTCGCACTCCCTGGAAGAGGTTCGCGCCATACCAGGCGTTTTACATGCCTACCCGGATGCTTTACTGGAAAAAAGAGAGACAGTCCCTGATGACCCACAATTTGCCGATCAGCCTAGCCTCGAAAAAATAGAATCCAGTAAAGCCTGGGACTATACCACAGGGGGCACTAACGCCCTCGGAGACAAAATTGTCATCGCTGTCATCGATGAAGGATTTGACATCAGCCACATTGATTTTCAGGGAAATTTATGGGCCAATCCGGGTGAGATCCCCAATGATGGCATTGACAATGATCAAAATGGATTTACCGACGACTATTACGGAGTTAATCTCCAGTCGAAAAACGACCAGCACAATGCGAAGCAGCATGGAACCAGCGTTGCCGGGATCATCGGCGCAAAGGGAAATAATGCGATTGGCATCGCTGGAATTAACTGGAACACTCAGTTGATGCTGATCAGTATTCCGAACCTGACCATATCCGATCTTTTTATTGGTTATGAGTATGTTTTGGATCAGCGAAGAAAATACAATCTATCCAATGGACAAGAAGGCGCTTATGTCGTTGCTTTTAATCAATCGCTGGGTGTAACCGGCCGAACACCGGATGAGTTTCCGGATTGGTGTCCCTATTTTGATGAAATGCTGGACGCCGGCATTCTATTCATTAACGCGACGACCAACAGTGAATGGGATGTGGATACCCAATACGATATGCCTGCCAGCTGCCCTTCACAAGGTTTGATCACGGTAACCAATACCAACCTGGCGGATATGCGGGTAACATCCGGTTATGGCCAAACGACCATCGATCTGGCTGCACCCGGCGATGGCAGTTACAGTCTGGGCATCAACAACGAATACCGCGACTTCACCGGAACCTCGGCAGCTTCACCTCATGTCACGGGGGTAGTCGGCTTACTATTTAGCTATCCGTGTACCGAATTTGCCCAATACCTTAAAAGCAACCCAAAAGAAGGAGCGATAATTATCCGGGATTATCTACTCGGCGGTGTTGATATCGTCCCTTCTCTGGCGGAAGAAACCGTGACCGGAGGTCGTTTGAACGCATTAAATCCAATGCGCACCATTCAAGAGGAATGGTGTACGGAAGTGTTAGGTGACGAACTGGGCATTCGCCAGGTATTTTTAAACCAAAATGACCGGACGCTTCGGATTGATTTGGTCCGTAAAGATGCGGAGCCATTGGAATACCTCATCTGCAATACCCTCGGTCAGGTTATGTATCACGAGAGATTGACCAATCCGGTTCAAAATGTCATTTTCCTCGACCATCTCCCGGGCAACATAACTTATGGAAATGTATACTTCATATGTTTGCGACAGGGAAAAACCATCGTGGCCACGAAATTGATCTACCTGTAAAGGAACCAAAACCCGAATGGAATGGTTACTGGTCTGATATTTGCGATAAAAAGGCGCATAAATCAGGCTTTGAATAGCGGATAGAGCTCGGGGAATACATAGGATAAATTTTATTTATATGTAATTGCCAACGAGAGTATTGGATAAAACGAAAGAATCTTTATCTTTGCATCCGCATTTGAAGAAAAGGACTGGCTTCGTAGCTTAATTGGATAGAGCACCTGACTACGGATCAGGAGGTTGCAGGTTCGAGTCCTGCCGAAGTCACCAATTTATTCTCGCCTTCAGGGCGTTTAAAGTTGCTAAACGATGTCTAAAATTTGTCAATTAACAGGTAAGCGGCCAATTTCAGGAAACAATGTTTCCCATTCAAACCGTAAAACGAAGAGACGTTTTCTGCCCAATTTGCAGAAAAAACGTTATTACATTCCGGAAACGGATCAATGGGTGACGTTGAAAATTTCCACCAAAGCGATGCGTACAATCAATAAGCTGGGATTGTATGCCTATCTGAAGAAGTTGGAAAGCAAAGGAATTTCAACCGGCGTTAAATTGGGTTAATTCGGTAAAGTATAAAGCACTATGGCTAAGAAACAAAAAGGTAACCGGATACAGATTATTCTCGAATGCACAGAGCATAAAGAGAGCGGAATGCCGGGCACATCACGCTATGTGACCCAAAAGAACCGTAAAAACACTCCGGAAAGATTGGAATTGAAAAAATACAATTCGATCTTGAAGCGTTATACCGTTCATCGTGAAATAAAATAATTATGGCTAAAGTTTCGAAAAACGCACGGGCTGGACAAAGAGCCCAAAATTCAGGCGGAAAAGACTGGGTTAAAGTCGTTAAGCCAGTCAAAGATGCCGCTACTGGAAAATACTCTTTCCAGGAAGTGATGATTCACAAAGACGAAGTAACCAAGTTTTTCAATAGTTAATTCACCTACGTGAACCAATTGAAAAGGCTTTTCCAAATGCGGTCCATTTGGAAAAGCCTTTTTGTATTTCATCGAATTGACATGCCACAACCATGAGCTTCCTAAAGAAATTTTTTACCAAAGAGAAAAAAGAAGATCTCGATAAGGGACTGGAGAAGACCAAGACCAACATCTTTTCCCAAATCACAAAAGCAATCGCCGGCAAATCAACGGTAGATGAGGAAGTCCTGGACGAATTGGAAAACATCCTGATCACTTCCGATGTCGGACTGGATACCACCATCAAGGTCATCGAAAGGATAGAAGCCCGGGTTGCCCGCGATAAATACATGAATACTTCCGAACTGAATGATATCCTGCGGGACGAGATCGTTCAGTTATTGACGGAAAACAAAACCGAAGACCAGGAAGACTTTGACGTGCCCGAAGTCAAGCCCTATGTAATGATGGTTGTAGGAGTCAATGGCGTAGGAAAAACAACCACAATTGGCAAACTGGCATATCAGTACAAACAAAGAGGTATGAAGGTAGTACTCGGGGCCGGAGACACCTTTCGGGCTGCTGCCGTTGACCAGTTAAAAATCTGGGCGGACCGGGTAGGCTGCGACTTTTACTCAAAAGGCATGCATACCGATCCAGGCGCTGTCGCCTACGAAGCCGTCAACTTTGGCATCCAAAACGGAAATGATGTGGTCATTATTGATACGGCCGGCCGCTTGCATACCAAGCTCAATCTGATGAAGGAGCTTACTAAAATCAAGAATTCGATCGAAAAAAGGATGCCCGGAGCTCCCCATGAAGTCCTACTGGTCCTGGATGCTACTACCGGACAAAATGCAATCGAACAAGCCAAGCATTTTACAGAAGCCACCTCAGTCACCGCATTGGCACTGACCAAACTGGATGGTACTGCCAAAGGCGGCGTAGCAATAGGAATATCCGACCAGTTTAAAATCCCAATCAAATACATCGGAGTCGGTGAATCCATTGATAAACTGCAGGTATTTAACCGCCGGATCTTTGTAGAATCTTTATTTAACAAATAATTTATAAGCGATCTTTAACTATATTTAATTCGCTGCCGCCCATTAGCTTAGATTTTTCTTCCTCTGCGATCTTCTAATAGCATCTACTGTATTACCTATCAACTGTTAATACATGTCAGGTATTTGCAATGATTGGTTAATTTTATCAGTTTCAAACACACAAAAATGAAAAAAAGGACTACACTCCTCTACACCCTTTTTGCTACGATCACCCTGATTGCCCTTTTTACAAACCAATACGTTGCCCCTGATAACGGTTACACCGGAGCGCCCGGGGAAGGGACCTGTGCCGACTGCCATAGTCCGGCTAATGCCAACTTTACCGGCCAGGTTCAGATTACCGGAATTCCGGACCAACTGTTTGCCGGACAGGAGTATAAGTTGAATATCGAAGTACACAAGTTTAGAGGTAATCCAGCCTATGCCGGATTTCAAATGGTCGTACTCGATCAGAATAACCAGGATATTGGTACCCTGAATCAGCCAACTGGGGTATCCGGGATCATTACCGACCGGAACCTTTTACGCACCTATTTTAAAAATGTTATCCATCCAACTGATTTTGGACCTGACAGCGTTGTAACCTGGAGTGTTACCTGGGTGGCGCCGGAAGATAAAACCAATGCGACCATCAATTTTTATGCAACAGCTATACTGGCGAACGGAGATAGCACCGCCCTTGGTGATTTGGCTGTCAAAACCCAACTCAGCCGGATCCTGACGGAAGGCGGACCATTAAGCGTCGAAATTGCCAATGTAACCAACGTCCAGTGCGGAGGGGATAGTACAGGCGCAATCTCATTACTCGTCCAGGGTGGCACCGCCCCCCTAGCCTATCAATGGTCCAACGGGGCTTCCACGCCGGATATTCAGTCTCTTCCAGCAGGAAGCTATACCGTAACCGTTACCGACAGCGACACCTCCCAGGTCATCAAGTCGGTCAACATAACCGAGCCTGCCGTACTAACACCTCAAGTCATCAGTACGACCGGAGTCGCATGCAATGGCCAGGACAATGGGACCGCCATCCTTGGTGCTTCGGGCGGAACGCCCCCCTATCAATTCCTTTGGCCGGATGCCGATACCAGCCGAGTCCGGACAAACCTTGCTGCCGGCGATTACATCGTGTTGGTCGTCGATCAAGCCGGCTGTGCAGGCACGATTGCCCTGAACATCGAAGCCAATGTTTTTATTCAGACCAATGCTGGTTCTGTCGCGGAATCTACTCCTGGCGCTCAGGATGGCATAGCTTATGTGGCTCCCTCCGGAGGTACACCTCCCTATTTGATCGTTTGGAATACGGGTGCTAACACGGATACCATTCGACAGCTCGCTCCCGGAACGTATACCGTAGTTATTGGAGACCTTTCAGGGTGTCTGGTTCAGGATTCGGTAGTGGTTGGTTCCGGCACCTGCCCTCTTGAAGGAAATACGAATGCAGATCAGCCCGATTGTGCCTCAGGCAATGCTGGATCCATCACTGTCAGTTTTCCCAACCCCACCGGGCAGGTTTCTATCCTATGGTCTACCGGAGACACAACGCCAACCATTCAGGATTTGGCGCCGGGCACTTATTTTGTTTCTGCAGAAGATGAGGGCACTTGCACATTCAGGGATACCGTCGTAATCCAGTCCACCGGAATGATTTCACTGGATAGTGTCCGGCTAAATCATCCCCAGTGTGATGGGACGAACGATGGAAGCATCACATTCACCATTAATGGAGGCGTTCCTCCTTATCGTTTGGACTGGACTCCTGACCTGCCATCCTCCACACCGGATAGTCTCGCTGCGGGAACTTACATCCTAACCATTTTTGAT
>ERZ795053.292-NODE-292-length-63178-cov-9.249846_pt1 | contig 63178 bp, 56 predicted proteins | sample MGYA00375137_ERZ795053 | MGnify/ENA primary metagenome ERZ795053 (study PRJEB30182, sample SAMN05720284) | activated sludge metagenome | isolation source: Anaerobic digester | place: Hong Kong | collected 2014-12-17 ...
ACGTCAGAGTTTCGCCGCCAACCGTGAAGGTGGCCGTATCGAAGACATGCAGCGAGCCGTCTTTCAGGCCGGCGATGACTTCTTCAACCTTTTCGGCAGTGCCTTCCGCACAGCTCTCGCCCAGGGCGGAGATCATAACGGCGTCTTCATTGTAACCACCGGAGTAGTCGGCTTTCATGTCTTCGCCGTTGATGAAGGCGGTGAGGATATCCGTGTAAAGCACGGACCAGTTGTTCTGCGCGCTGGTCAGGGCGGCGGTGGGCGCGACAGAAAGCATGTCTACGTTGTAGCCGATGCTGTAATGCACTTCGCCTGCGTCAAGCTTGGCCTGAACGGCGGAGGGCGCACCGGTGGAGTCTGCGTGCTGGCCGATGATGACGCAGCCCTTGGACATCAGGGTGTTGGCGGCTTCCGCTTCTTTGGTCATGTCAAACCAGCTGTTGGTGTAGATGACGTCCATATGCGCGTCTTCCACGATGGATTTGATGCCGAGGAAGAACGCGGTATAGCCGCTGACCACTTCCGCATACGGATAAGCGCCGACGTAGCCGATATAGGGATCGGTCACGGTGCCCGCGTCCATGAGCTCTTTGAGCTTCATACCGGCGACGACGCCGGATACGTAGCGGGACTCATAGGTGTAGGGGAAGAAGTTGATGACGTTGTCGAGACCGCAGACGGCGGCAGTGTCGCCGGTGGCCGGGCAGAACACGACGTCCGGATACTCTTCGGCAGCCTGAACCATGTAGGACTGATGCGAGTAGCTGTTGGAGAAGATGATCGAGCAGCCCTGCTCGGCAAGGTCGACCGCGGTGTCATAGCAAGTTTCGTCTTCAGGGATCGAATACTTCCAGATGACCTGATCGTCGGTGATGCCAAGGTTCGCCATGGCGCCCTTGATGCCCTCGATGTGAGCATAGGTGTAGCCTTCGTTTTCGTCGCCGACGAGGATGACGCCGATCTTGAGCGCATCTTCGCCGGTATCGGCAGTCTTAGCGCATCCGATAAACGCAAAAGCCAATACTGCAACCAGAACCAGAGCAATGATCTTTTTCATGTTTTCCTCCTGCTTAAATTTGATTTATTGCAACACCGATTCCCGGTGAAACAACCTAACAAACGCTGTATATTATATCATTCTTTCAGGAATGATACAACCGCCTGTAACATATTTCGAAGAAAAACCTCATATTTATGCAAATAAAAATGCATAAATCGCGATAATATACTATCTGTTTATTTGATTCTTCCGCTTGCCTCCAGCGCATGTATGTCCGGTTCGCAGCGGAACGGCTCGCCCGCCGCCTTCATTGCGTTTTTAACGTCTTTCAAACCGCTTCCGGTCGAGATGACGGTTACGCTTTCGCCCGCCTTGATGATCCCCTGCTCCACCGCCCTTTTTGCGCCCGCGGTGGCCGTGACCCCGGCCGGTTCGCCGAAAACGCCTTCCGTGCGGCCTAAAAGACGCATTGCCGAGAGAATTTCGTCGTCGGAAACGGCAATCCATCTGCCGCCGCTGTCCCGGACGGCGCGCTGCGCTTTTTTCGGGTTGCGGGGTACGCCAACGGCGATGCTGTCGGCCAGTGTGTTTTCCGGCATGGGCACGAGGTCCCCGCCGCGCGCGTCCGCGTCGACAAACGGGCAGCAGCCGGTGGACTGTACGCCGAGGATTTTCGGGATGCGCTCGATCATGCCGAGCTGCAGCAGATCGTAGAAGCCGTTGTATACGCCGCCGATCGTGCAGCCGTCGCCGACGGAGACCGCGACCCAGTCGGTCGGGTTCCAGTTCAGCTGTTCGGCGATTTCCAGCGCGACGGTCTTTTTACCTTCCGTCAAAATCGGGTTGATGCCCGCGTTGCGGTTATAGAACCCCCATTTTTCGATGGCGGCTTTGCTCAGTTCGAACGTCTGGCGGTAATCGCCGCGCACGCTCACGACGTTCGCACCGAAAATCAGAAGCTGCGCCACCTTGCCGACCGGCGCGCGCTCCGGCACGAAGATCACGGTCTTGAGACCCATGCGCGCCGCGTTGCCGGCAAGCGAACTTGCGGCGTTGCCGGTCGAAGAGCAGGAAACGGTGTCGTACCCCAGTTCGATTGCTTTTGCGACCGCAACCCCGCTCGCGCGGTCCTTGAGCGAGCCGGTCGGGTTGAGCCCGTCGTCCTTGATGAACAGTTTTTCAATTCCGATTTCCGCGCCGAGGCGGAGCGAACGGTACAGCGGCGTCCAGCCGATACGCAGAAAATCGGCGAGACCTTCGCCGACGATCGGCATGAGCGCGCGATAGCGCCACATGCTGTTATTCGTGTCTTTTTTCAGGGTTTCTTTGGAAAGGAGCGATTGGATTGCCGGATAATCGTAGACGATATCCAGGATTCCCTTTTCGCCGCAGGCCGGGCAAGTCATGAGCTCCGGACCGAACGGATATTCTCTGCCGCAAATCGTGCAGCGATAACCTTCAATACGTTTCATTGGAACACTCCAAACCGTAATTTTGAGGATATTTTATTCTGGATTTTACATTTAGTTTTAAAACAACGTGGTTATCTTACAACATACGGGGGCAAAATGCAATTGCGAAGGAAAAAGAGTACTGAACAAAATTATTATGCCATAAATATTTTTGTATTTCAAGCCCCAATCGTATTGCGAACAGAAGAAAACGTATAGTATAATACAATGGTAATCGGATGGAGCCGCTTTTCCGCCGGTTCGCTCCATTTTTTTTAGCATTTCGGATAATTTGCAGATCTTGAAGGGAGAAACGAAGCTATGTTGCTGATAGGAAACGGCAGGCTCGTGACCAGGGACGACGGGCTTTTTATTGAAAACGGAGCGGTCGTGACCGACGGCGCCGTGATTGCGGAAGTCGGCGAAACCGCCGCGCTGCGCGCGCGCTATCCGGAAGCGGAGTTCATCGACGCGCACGGCGGTGTGATTATGCCGGGGCTCATCAACGCGCACAACCATATTTACAGCGCGTTTGCGCGCGGGCTTTCCATTAAAGGATACAACCCGCACGATTTCAACGATATTCTCGAAGGCATGTGGTGGCGGATCGACCGGCTGCTGACCAAGGAAAACGACCGGCTTTCCGCGTATGCCGTCTATATCGACAGCATCAAAAACGGCGTGACGACGGTGTTTGATCACCATGCGAGCTATTATGATATCCCCGGCAGTCTGGACATGCTGGCGGACGCGGCAAAGGACCTAGGCGTACGCACGAGCCTCTGTTACGAGGTGTCCGACCGGGACGGCGAAGCCAAGATGATGGAAGCCGTGCTCGAAAACGAGCGCATAATCCGGCGCGCCGAAACCGACGAAAGCGACATGCTCAAAGGCATGATGGGCCTGCACGCGGCGTTTACCCTTTCGGACGAAACGCTCGCGCTCTGCAAAAAGCATACGCCTGACACGACCGGCTTCCATATTCATGTTGCGGAAGGCCCCGGCGATCAGGTCGACTCGCTGAAAAAATACGGCAAGCGGATTGTGGAGCGGCTTTTCGAGCTTGGTATTCTCGGCGAAAAAACACTGGCCATCCACTGCGTGCATGTCAGCCCCGCGGAAATGCGCCTGCTCAAGGAGACGGACACCATGGTGGTGCACAATCCCGAATCCAACATGGGCAACGCCATCGGCTGCGGCCCGGTGATCCGCCTGTTTTCGGAAGGCATTCTGCTCGGCCTCGGCACGGACGGCTATACGAACGACATGCTCGAAAGCTACAAAGTCGGCAACATTATCCATAAGCATAACCTCTGCGATCCGACGGTCGCATGGGGAGAAATCCCGGCAATGCTGTTTGAGAACAACCCGCGCATTGCGGGACGCTTTTTCAGGCGTCCGCTCGGCGTGCTGAAAAAAGGCGCGTATGCGGACGTGATCGTCACCGATTACGACCCGCTCACGCCGATGGACGGCGGCAACGCAAACGGTCACATCCTCTTCGGCATGAACGGCCGCAGCGTGGTCACGACCGTTTGCAACGGCAAGGTGCTCATGCGCGACCGCAGGGTGCTGGTTGCGGACGAAGCTGCCGTTATGAAGGAATGCCGCGCCAGCGCGGCCAAACTCTGGGAATCGATCAACGGCTGAACGGTGCGGTTTTGCCGCCCGGCGGCGCTTTAACGCATGGCAAAAACCCGGCAGATACATATCAATAGGTAACAGGAGGTTTCGCATGTCCGATCGTATGACGCCTATCCCGTTTGCGGATCTGATGAATTGGATACTCGAAGAACACAAGCAGGGCAGCGTGTTCGGCATCCGCCGGCCGTTCGCCGCGCAGAAGGATAAAATACTCGACCTGTTCGGCGAACATCTGGAAACGCCGTTCGGACCGGCCGCCGGACCGCATACGCAGCTTTCGCAGAACATCATTGCGGCATACTATGCCGGATGCCGCTTCTTTGAGCTGAAGACTGTCCAGACGCTCGACGGCGAGGATCTTCCCGTTTCAAAGCCGTGTATCCTCGCCGCGGACGAAGGCTATAACGTCGAGTGGTCGACCGAACTGACGGTGCAGCAGGCGTTTGACGAATACGTCAAGGCCTGGTTTGCAATCAAACTCATCGGCTGGGAATTCGACCTTGGCCGTCCGGACGGGTTTATGTTCAACATGAGTGTCGGCTACAATTTCGAAGGGATTTCCAGCCCGAAGATCGACGCGTTCATCGAAGGGCTCAAAAACGCGTCGTCCACGCCGATCTGGCAGGAATGCCGCGAATGGGCAAAGGAAAACCTTTCGCGCTTTACCAAGGTGGATGCGAAATATATCGAAGGCATTCCGCCGCGCATCTGCTCGTCCATCACGCTTTCCACGCTGCACGGCTGCCCGCCGCAGGAGATTGAGCGCATTGCGACGTATCTCATCGACGTGAAGGGTCTTAACACGTTCGTCAAGTGCAACCCAACCCTGCTCGGGTATCAGTTTGCACGCAAGACCATGGACGACATGGGCTACGATTACCTGAAGTTCGACGATTTCCATTTTAACGACGACCTGCAGTACCGCGACGCCGTGCCGATGTTCAAGCGCCTCGTGTCGCTTGCGGAGCAAAAAGGCGTTACGTTCGGTCTCAAACTCACCAACACCTTCCCCGTCGGCATCGCGCGAAACGAACTGCCCGGTGAGGAAATGTACATGAGCGGGCGCTCGCTCTACCCGCTGACCATCGAGCTGGCTCACCGCATCAGCCGGGAATTCGACGGGAAAATGCGCCTCTCCTTCTCCGGCGGCGCGGACTACAACAACATTGCCGATCTGTTCGGCGCGGGTATCTGGCCGGTCACGCTGGCAACGACGCTGCTCAAACCCGGCGGATATCAGCGCGCCAAGCAGATTGCCGATTCGCTCGTCCGCATGGATTACGTCCCCTTCGACGGCGTATCCGTCGGCAAGGTGGCGTATATGGCAAAGAGCGCGCGCAGCGACGAGCGGCATACGAAACCCATCAAACCCCTGCCCGTTCGCAAGATCGAAGAAAAAGTGCCGCTGACCGACTGCTTTATCGCGCCTTGTTCGCACGGCTGCCCGATTGAGCAGGACATCCCGGAATATGTGCGTCTGGTCGGCGACGGGAAATACGCTAAAGCGCTGGAACTGATTCTTGAGCGCAACCCGCTTCCGTTTATCACGGGCCGCATCTGCACGCACCGCTGCATGGATAAATGCACGCGCGGGTTCTATGAGGAGAGCGTCCATATCCGGGACTGCAAGCTGCTTGCGGCGCGGCGCGGATATGACGACGTAATCGGCAGCCTCAAGCCCACCGGCACCTCGGACGCAAAGGTCGCCGTGATCGGCGGCGGGCCCGCCGGCATGGCCGCGGCCTACTTCCTCGGGCGGCAGGGCGCAGAGGTAACGATTTTTGAAAAGCGCGAACAGCTTGGCGGTATCGTGCGCTATGTCATACCGGGATTCCGCATCGGACAGCTCGGAATCGACCGCGACGCAGAACTTGTCAAGGCGATGGGCGCGGAGATTAAAACCGGCGCCGCAGCACCGTCTGCAGCAGAACTCAAGAAGAGCGGTTACACGCATATCGTCTATGCAACCGGCGCATGGGCGCACGGCAGGCTCCGGCTTGAAACGGGCGAAAGCATGAATGTGCTCGACTTCCTGGAGCAGTACAAAGCCGAAACGCTGAAGGAAATCGGCGAACACGTGATCGTCGTCGGCGGCGGCAACACCGCAATGGATGCGGCGCGCGCGGCCAAACGCAGCAAGGACGTTGCAACGAGCACGATCGTCTACCGCCGCACGAAGCGTTATATGCCGGCGGACGAAGAAGAACTCCAGCTTGCAGAAGACGACGGAGTTGATTTTAAAGAGCTTTTATCGCCCGTGAAGCTGGAAAACGGCAAGCTGATCTGCAAGGTCTGCGTTCTGGGCGAGCCGGACGCGAGCGGCAGGCCCGCCAGCGTAGAGACCGGTGAAACGGTATCCCTCCCCTGCTCGCTTCTGATTTCTGCAATCGGCGAAAAGGTCGAGGCAAAGGACTTCACCGACAACGGGATTGCACTGAGCGAACGCGGCCGGGTAAAAACGAATCCTGCGACGCTGGAAACCAGCGTAAAAGACGTATTCGTCATCGGCGATGCAAACCGCGGACCGGCGACGGTTGTGGAAGCCATTGCAGACGCAAGGAAAGTCGCCGACGCGATTGTCGGCGACTATCAAGTCACCGTTCCGCAAGAAGCGAAGGCCTGTGAAGGCAACTGCCTGCTCAAACAGGGTTCGCTTGCCGTGTACGACAGCGCGGGCAAGGAAACCGAGCGCTGCCTTGCATGCTCGACCATATGCGAGTGCTGCGTACAGGTTTGCCCGAACCGCGCGAACATCGCCGTTTCGATCGGCGAGGGCGAGATGCCGCAGATTCTGCATGTGGACCGCATGTGCAACGAATGCGGCAACTGCACTGTGTTCTGCCCGTACGACAGCTCGCCGTACAAGGAAAAGTTCACGTTGTTCTCGACTGAAAAAGAGTTCGACGAGAGCGAAAACAAAGGCTTCTTCGTGATGGGCGGCGGCAAGGTCAAACTGCGGCTCGACGATGTGCGCGTCGTTCGTCTCGGCGCAAACGAAATCGACCCGAAGATCGAAAAGTTCATCAGCGCCGTCATCTGGGACTACAGCTATCTGCTCTGAGGCAGGCATATTACTCGAGGGGGAACTTAAATGTCCACTTTCACCGTTAACGGTAAAACCGTAACCGTTGACAAGAACCAGAAGCTCATCGTGTTTCTGCGCGATGCGCTCCGCCTGACCAGCGTTAAAAACGGCTGTTCGGAGGGCGCATGCGGCACCTGCATGGTGCTCATCGACGGAAAAGCGATGAAGTCCTGCGTCCAGCAGACCGACCGCCTGGAAGGCAAGTCCATCATTACCGTGGAGGGACTTTCTCCGCGCGAACGGGACGTATACGCCTATGCATTCGCAATTTCCGGCGCGGTGCAGTGCGGATTCTGTACGCCGGGCATGGTCATCAGCGCAAAAGGGCTGATCGACAAAACTCCCGACCCGACGCTGGAGCAGGTCAAAGAAGCACTCAAAAACAACATCTGCCGCTGCACCGGCTATAAAAAAATCGAAAGGGCCGTACTGCTCGCCGCGAAGATCTTTCGCGAAAACACCAACGTTCCGCACGGCGAACTGCCCGGCACGCTGGGCGAAAGCATTCGCCGTATCGAAGCCAACGGCAAAACGCTTGGCGAGGCGAAATATGCCGACGACATCTACCTTGAAGGCATGTGCCTCGGTTCAGCCGTTCGCAGCGAATACCCGCGTGCGCGCGTACTCTCGATCGACACGAGCGCAGCAAAGGAAATTGAGGGCGTGGTCGGCGTTTTCACCTCGGACGACGTTCCGGGCGAAAAAGTGATCGGCCACCTCGTGCAGGACTACGACGTGATGATCCCCGTCGGCGGAATCACCCGCTTCCTTGGGGATGCAATCGCGCTGGTCGTGGCGGAAAACGCGGAAGCGCTTGCCGCCGGAAAAGCGGCGGTCAAGGTGGAGTACGAGCCCCTCCCCGCCGTCTTCTCGCCCGAAGAATCCCGCAAAGAGGGTGCGCCGCGCGTGCATGAAGACCGCGACAACCTCTTAACGCGCGAAGTGCTCAAACGGGGCGACGCGGACGCGGCGATTAAAAACAGCGCGCACGTCGTAACAAAGCATTACAGCTTGCCGTTTACCGACCATGCGTTCCTCGAACCGGAATGCGCGGTCGCCGAGATCGAAGGCGACGGCGTACACGTGTATTCCGGCGATCAGGGCATCTATCAAACGCGCAAGGAATGTGCGGCGATGCTCGGTCTGCCAAAAGAAAAAGTACGCGTTTCCGCCATGATGGTCGGCGGCGGATTCGGCGGCAAAGAGGACATGAGCGTACAGCATCACGCCGCGCTGGCCTGCTTTCTGACCAAACGTCCCGTTAAGGTGCGCTTTACGCGCGCGGACAGCCTACTGATTCACCCGAAACGGCACGCAATGGAGATGGAGTTCACCACCGCCTGCGACGCAGAAGGCAACCTGACCGGTATGCGCGCACGGCTGATTGCGGACACCGGCGCATACGCCTCCCTCGGCGGGCCCGTGCTGCAGCGCGCCTGCACGCACGCTGCCGGGCCGTATAATTATCAGAATGTCGATATCGAAGGATACGCCTACTACACCAACAACCCGCCCGGCGGTGCGTTCCGTGGTTTCGGCGTGACGCAGAGCTGTTTTGCCACGGAGTGCAATTTGAACCTCCTTGCCGAAATGGTCGGGCTTACCCCGTTTGAATTCCGCTATAAAAACGCGATCCGTCCCGGACAGGTGCTTCCGAACGGGCAGATTGCGGATCCAACGACAGCTTTGGTCGAAACGCTCGACGCGGTGCGTTATGTGTTCGAACGCGACCCGAAGGCCGGGCTTGCGTGTGCCATGAAAAATTCCGGCCTCGGCGTAGGGGTTCCGGACTTCGGGCGTACACGCATCGCCGTGTCCGGCGGGAAGTTGCACCTGCACTCCTCCGCCGCCTGCATTGGTCAGGGTATGGGCACCATCCAGACACAGTTCGTCAAAGAAATCACCGGCTTGCCGCTTGAAAAGATTGTGTATCATACGCCTGACACCGCACTTTCTCCGGACGCAGGCAACACTACAGCATCCCGTCAGACGCTGTTTACCGGCGAAGCGACCGTACGCGCGGCGAAACTCGTGAAAACTGCGATGGACGAAGCGGGGTCGCTGGAGGCGCTGGAAGGCCGCGAGTTTTACGGCGAGTACGAGGGTGTGACCGACCCGCTTGGTTCCAAAAAGCCGAATCCCGTTTCGCATATCGCTTACGGGTACGCCACGCATGTCGTCGAGCTGGACGACGAGGGGCGCGTCTGTCAGGTCACCGCGGCGCACGATGTAGGCACGGCGGTCAACCCGCTTTCCCTCGAGGGGCAGATTGAAGGCGGCGTGGTCATGAGCCTCGGGTATGCGCTGACGGAAGATTTCCCTGTTGTGGAAGGGAAACCGGCCCGGCGTTTCGGGACGCTGGGGCTCTTCAAAGCCGATAAAACGCCGGACGTGAAGGCGATTATCGTCGGCAAAGCCACAAAGGACGGTCTTGCCTGCGGCGCGAAGGGCATCGGCGAAATTTGCTCCATCCCCACCGCGCCCGCCGTGCAGCTTGCCTATTATTTGCGCGACGGCGAGTTCCGGATCAAACTCCCGCTTGAAAACACGCCGTACAGCAAAAAGAAGTAAGCAAATTATGTGCGCAAACGCACGCGAAAACGGGAACCAGAACCCCGCGGTGCGTTTATCATAAGACAGCCAAACGCAATGGTCTGTATCATCCTCCAAAAAAGAAGCGGTTTGATCTGCCGCTTCTTTTGCTACCGGGACGGAACAATTTCACAGGAATTTGCCTTTTGGCATGCAAAGCAGGTGTGTTATACTGAAAAAAACAAAAAAGGAGAGTGTTATGTTCAGAGACAAGGCGGGCAACGTGTCCACGGGGAAAATCACCATGGCCGTTGTCCTGGCGGTTCTGCTGATCGTTATTATCAGCGGCAGCATCGTTGTGGTTGAAGCCGGGCATACCGGCGTTGTGCTTACGTTCGGCAAGGCGAGCCCTGTTGTTATGCAGGAGGGCATCCACCTGAAAATTCCGTTCGTGCAAAAGATCGTTACGATCAATAACCGGATCGTGAAAACAGAGGTAACGACCGAAGCCTTCAGCAAGGACCTGCAGACGGTATCCACCGTGATTGCTGTAAACTACCACATTAATAAAAGCTCGAGTTCCCAGATTTATGCGGACGTCGGGCTCGGGTATGAGGACGTTTTGATTACGCCTGCAATCAATGAGGTGCTTAAGGCGGTTACCGCAAACTATACGGCGCAGGAACTCGTCGGCAGCCGCGGTGAAGTCAGCGTGCTGCTGGACGACAGCCTGAATGCCAAACTCAACGATTACGGAATCTACGTCGACGGCCTCAACATCATCAACTGGGACTTCTCGGAGGAGTATATCAGCGCCGTGGAAGCCAAGCAGGTCGCCGAGCAGAACCTGATCAAGACGCGCACCGAGCAGGAACAGGAACTCGTCGTCGCCAACACCGAAGCGGAAAAGCAGGTCATTGCCGCGCAGGCGGAGGCGGACAAGATCAAACTGCTGGCGGAAGCCAACGCCGAGAGCAACAACATCATTACCGCGTCGCTCAACGATATGCTGATTCGGTATGAAACGATTCAGAAGTGGGACGGCGCGCTGCCGAAAGTTACGGGCGGCAGCGACACGCTGATCGACATCGGACTCGATCAGTAACAGAATACAAAGAACCACAAAAACAGGCGGGTTTTCCCCGCCTGTTTTGTCCGCACCAAAAGTCTTTGGGATTGTTAAGGGCCGCAGCCCTTAACCCGTTTTTCCGGCTGCGCCGGTTTATCCGGCGCAACGGATCGCCCGTTTCGGGCGTTTTCTTTGTGGTCTTTGCCGCCCGGGAGCCCGAAAGGCGAGAGGCAAAGAGTGGTTACCCCGTCGAAAAAGAAGTTTTTTGACGGTTCAAAAACAGGCGGGTTTTCCCCGCCTGTTTTGCTGTTTGAAACACTAGAAGTTTTGCTGTTCGAGCCAATCCGCAATCGCGTGCTCGTCGGGTTCTGCGCCTGTACGGAGCCGTTCGCAGAGCTGCCGTTTGCCGTATACGCAGCCGGAAAGTCGCTCTTTCAGACGATGCGAAAGCGTGTCGTCCATTGCGTCCGTATAGCAGGTCAGCGAAGCGACCTCACCGTTTTTTACGTTGAGCAGAAGTTCCAGACAGCCGAAATCAAAGCGATTCTCAAACGAAGCGTTGAACGCGGGCGTGTTGCCGAAGCGCCATTCCCAGGAAGCGTATCTTGCGCGGATACCGCCAAGCCGCTCGAGATCGACCGCGTTTTCGCCGCGCGGGGCCGCGTCGCCGTACTCTTCCGTGAATGCCTCGATCAGCGCGGTTTTCATCTTTTCAACGTTTAAGTCCGGATTCCGGTCGGCCAGATTCGTGACCCGGCTGACGACGCTTTTGACGCCCTTGGCTTCAAGCTTCATCTTCGACGGCGCAAGATAGCGCGAGAGCTTCTGCATGTCCGCCGAAATCAGGATCGTGCCGTGATGCAGCGCCGTGTCATGCGTAAAGCGGAATGCGTTGCCGGAAAATTTCGCTTTTGTCTCCGTGAGCACAAGGTCGTTTCGCCCGGTGAATTCCGTTTCGATCCCAAAGCGCGCGGCGGCTTTCTGCACAACGGAGAGCTGGCGCACAAGGTCGTAATCGCCGCGCGGCAGCAGGAACGTGAAATTCAGGTTGCCGAGGTCATGGAACACCGCGCCGCCGCCGGAAGAACGCCGCGCAAGGAAACCGCCCTCGCTTTCGAGCAGTTCCACGCGGCATTCGCGCCAGGCATTTTGGTTCCTGCCGATGACGACCGTATGCTGGTTTTGCCAGAGATAGAGCGTAGCACCTCCGCCCTGCGTCTCGAAGAGAAGCTCTTCGAGCGCAAGGTTTTCATAGGGGTCAACGCTGTTTGTAACGATAATCCGGTTCAAACGCGGTCCTTTCTGCATTGACGAAAAACGAGTTTATTTCGCTTTCTTCAGGCTCTTTTTCGCGGCTTTTGCAACGTTCTCCGCCGTGAAGCCGAACTCCCTGAAGATGGTCGCCGCGGGCGACGAAGCGCCGAAGTGATCGAGGCAGACATATTCGCCGTCGAGCCCGGCATACCGGCCCCAGTTGCAGGACGACCCGGCCTCCACGGCTACGCGCGCACGCACGTTCTTCGGCAGCACGGATTCCTTGTAGGTTTCGTCCTGCTCTTCAAAGGTATCCATGCAGGGCATGGAAACGAGCCGACAGGACACGCCGTCTTTTTCAAGCAGTTCCGCCGCCTGATAGATCAGCTGAACCTCGCTGCCGCTGGCCATGAGGATCACGTCCGGCTTGCCGTTTGCAGCATCTTTGAGCACATAGCCGCCCTTTAGTGCGCCTTCGCCGGTTTCCGCAAACTGCGGGAGCTTCTGGCGCGTCAGCGCGAGCACGGCGGGTTTGTCGCCTTCAAACGCCGCAATATAGCAGGCGGAAGTTTCCTTTGCGTCCGCGGGACGGTAAACGTTTACGTTCGGCGTTGCGCGCAGCGACGCAATCTGCTCAATCGGCTCGTGCGTCGGGCCGTCTTCGCCAACGCCGATGCTGTCGTGCGTGAGCACATACACGACCGGCTGGCTCATGATGGCGGAGAGCCGCAGTCCGGCCTTGAGATAGTCCGCAAATACCATAAACGTTGCGCAGTACGGGCGAAGTCCGCCGTAGAGCTGAATGCCGTTGCAGGCGCAGGACATGGCAAACTCGCGGATGCCGAAATGGATGTTTGCGCCCGTGCGGTCTTCCTTGCTGAAGAAAGACTTGCCTTTCATGATAGTCTTGGTAGACGGCGCGAGGTCGGCGCTGCCGCCGAAGAGGTTCGGAAGTTTCTCCGCAAAGATATTGAGGACTTCCCCGCCGGACGCGCGTGTCGCTTTTGCGTCCGTAACGTTCCAGAGGCGTTCGTCCTGCTTAAGCGAAGCGGGCAGCTTGCGCTCGTGCCATTCGAGCCATTTTTTGTAGAGTTCCGGATAGGCTTTCTGATATGCGGCGAACATTTCGTCGTACGCTTCGTGCGCTTTGGTGTAGCCTTCCTGCAGCTTGGTGAAATATTCGTATACTTCGTCCGGCACGCCGAAGGGTTCTTCGTCCCAGTGATAGAACTCCCGCATGCTCTTAAGGCACTCTTCACCGAGCGGTTCGCCGTGCGCGCTGGCGGAGTTTGCCTTGGAGGTGCCGTAGGCGATGATGGTGTGCACGATGATCAGCGAAGGATGTTCCTTGTCCGCCTTCGCCTTTTGAATCGCTTCATAGATCGCTTCGGTGTCTTCGCCGTTTTCAACCTCCAGCACCTGCCAGCCGTACGCTTCATAGCGCTTGCCGACGTCTTCTGTAAACGCAAGGCTCGTGCCGCCTTCAATGGTGATTTCGTTGCGGTCGTAGAGCGTGATGAGTTTGCCAAGGCCGAGATGACCGGCCAGCGAAGCCGCTTCGGACGCAACGCCTTCCATCTGGCATCCGTCGCCGGTTAAAACATAGGTGTAGTTATCGACGACGGGATATCCGTCGCGGTTGAATTCCGCCGCAAGCCGCGCTTCCGCCATGGCCATGCCGACCGCGGTAGCAAAGCCCTGTCCCAGCGGGCCGGTCGTGGTTTCCACGCCGACCGTGTGGCCGAATTCCGGATGGCCGGGCGTTTTGCTGCCCCATTGACGGAACTGTTTGAGCTCGTCGAGCGGCAGACCGTAGCCAAAGAGATGCAGCAGCGAATACAGCAGCATGGAGGCGTGCCCGGCCGAAAGCACGAATCGGTCGCGTGCCGCCCACTGGGGGTCCTTCGGATCGTGCCGCATCTGCTTCCAGAGCGTAAATGCCATGGGCGACGCGTCGATGGGCAGGCCGGGATGGCCGCTTTTTGCCTTTTGAACGCCTTCTGCGGCGAGAAAACGCATGGTTGTGATTGCCTTTTGTTCGATGGGTTTCATATATATAAATTCCTTTCGTATTGGTTACGAAGATCATATAAAGATAGCGACAAGTATTATATCATACTTGCCGCTATTTTGTAACGAATCAGATGCCGCGTTTGTTCTCGCGGATTTGTTCGAGTTCCGTGCAGTTATGCGTGCAGACGTGGCCGGGCAGCGGCAGAATACGCTCGTGAATTGCGTCCACAATCCATTCCGGCTGCGGGAAGAATGCGTCTTCGAGCTCGTGCGCGGGCGTAATCCAGTTCTTTGCGCCGACGACGACCGGCGGTGCGTCGAGATAGTCGAACGCGAGTTCGGCGATGTTGCTTGCGAGGTTGCGCATAAAGCTGTTGCGCTCGCAGGCGTCGCCCGTGACGACGATGCGACCGGTCTTCTTGATGGACTCGATTACGGGTTCATAGTTGAACGGAACGAGCGAACGCGCGTCGATAATCTCGGCGGAAACGCCGTACTGCTCCGCGAGGATGTCCGCGGCTTTGGTCACGCGGTAGAGCGTCGCGCCGATGCTCAGGATCGTAACGTCCTTGCCTGCGCGCTTGACGTCCGGCTCGCCGAACGGGATTTCGTATTCTTCCGCGGGTACGCCTTCCTTATGGAACAACTCGCTCATGTCGTAGATGCGCTGGCTTTCGAGGAAGATCACCGGATCGGTGCCGTTGAGCGCGGATTGCATAAGGCCCTTTGCGTCGTACGGCGTGGCCGGGAAAACGACCTTCAGGCCGGGGATATGCGCGACGAGCGCGCTCCAGTCCTGCGAATGCTGCGCGCCGTACTTCGAGCCGACGCTCATGCGCAGCACGACCGGCATTTTCAGCATCCCTGCGCTCATGGACTGCCATTTGCAGAGCTGGTTGAATATTTCATCGCCCGCTCTGCCTAAAAAGTCGCAGTACATCAGTTCCGCGACCGCGCGGCCGCCGCTCATTGCATACCCGATCGCCGCGCCGACGATGCCGGCTTCCGCAATCGGTGTGTTGAACAGGCGCGGATACGGGGTCGCCTCCGTCATGCCGCGGTAGACGGCGAATGCGCCCCCCCAGTCGCGCACGTCTTCACCGAACGCAACCAGAGTCGGGTCTTCATAAAATTTGTTGATGATCGGTTCGGCCAGTCCGTCGCGCAGCTGATAGACGCGGTTTTTGCTTACGGGTTTGCCGTTTGCGTCCAATCCGAAGCGGGATTTCTTTGCGATCTGCTGCACGCGCGGGCATTCTTCCTTGGGCAGCAGCATTTTCGGTTTACGCGTCGTGTCGAAGGAGCGGACGCTGCCGTTAGAGAACATCAGGTTGCCGATGTAGTCGTTTTCTTTTCCAAAGAGGTCGATGCGCGGGGACACGCTCTCGTCCGTGGCCAGCTTCATGTTGCGGAGCATGTTTTCTTTTACCGCCGCCCAGATTGCGTCGAGTTCGGCCTGCGTGCAGACCTTCGCTTCGATCAACTGCTTGCCGAACGACACGATGGAATCCTGCGCTTCCCAGGCTTCGATCTCCTCCTTGGTGCGGTAGGTGCTCGAATCCGACGGGCTGTGGCCGCTGAAGCGGTAGGTCACAACGTCCAGCATGACCGGGCCGTCGCTCTTTGCAAGCGGCTTTTTGCGGCGGTATGCGTCGATGACCGCGAGCGGGTTAAAGCCGTCCACGCGTTCGGCGTGCATCGCCGTCGGCAGAACGCCCGCCGCGATGCGCGCGACCATGTCGTAGCCCATCGTTTCTCCGCGGGTCTGGCCGCCCATGCCGTAGAAGTTATCGTTGATGTTGAAGATGATCGGCATCGCGCCGCCGTCTTCACCCCAGAGCTTGCGCACCTGGTCCATGGCGGAGATCATGAGGCCTTCCCAGACGGGGCCGCAGGCCATTGCGCCATCGCCGATGTTGCAGACGACCACGCCCGGTTTTTTGTTGACGAGCTTATAGAGCGCCGCACCCGGGGCGATGCTGCCGCTGCCGCCGACGATCGCGTTGTTCGGGTAGATGCCGAACGGCGTGAAGAACGCGTGCATCGAGCCGCCGAGCCCCTGATTAAAGCCGTTTTTGCGGGCGAATGTTTCGCACATCATGCCATAGAGCAGGAAGTTGATACCGATTTCCTTGACGGTTTTACCGCTGTCCTTGATGACCGCAAGCGTTCTTCCGTCAAAGAAGTTTTCCATGATCTGCATGAGCTTTTCGTCGTCCAGAATCTGAATCGAGCGAAGACCCTTTGCAAGGATTTCGCCGTGGCTCCTGTGCGAGCCGAAGGTAAAATCGTCCAGCGTGAGTTCGTAGGCCGCGCCGACGTAGGCCGCTTCCTGCCCGATGCCGAGGTGCGCCGGGCCGGGATGGTTATATTGCACGCCCATGTACTCGTTCGTGGTTTTGATGAGGTTGAGCATGGTCTCGAACTCGCGGATGTAGCACATGTCGCGGTAGATATGCAGAAACTCGTCTTTTGTAAAGTTTTTCTTTTCTTCTTTGACCGTGCGCTGGTATACGTTGACCGGAATTTCCGGCACCGTCAGCGGCTCGGGCTTGCGCACGACGTTCGGGTCTACATAGAGTTGCTTCGACATTTGGGATTCTCCTTCCGGCGGTTTTATCCGCCCGCTCTGTTAAAACTGAAATACCGCTTCGCGGACGATTTCGCAAACCGTCGGGTGCGGGAAAACGATCTCTTTTACTTCGTCCACCGTAAGGCCGAGTTCGATGAACGTGCCGACCGTCACGATAAACTCGCTGGCGTAGTTTGCCAGCACCTGTGCGCCAAGCACTTTTTTCGTCTCTTTGGAGACGATGAGTTTCATGATGCCGTCGCCGCCTTCGTTTTCCGCGACGTAGCGTCCGGAGTAGCGCATCGTAAGCTTGACGCAGGCAACGTCCAGACCCTTCGCCGCGGCGCTTTTTTCGGTTTCGCCAACGGCGGCGAGTTCCGGGTTGGTGTAGATGACGCCCGGCACGGCTTCGTAACGCATCGTGTCGTGTTTGCCGAGCATGGTGTTGACGGCGACTTCCGCTTCGCGGTAGGCCGTGTGCGCAAGCATCGACTTTCCGTTGACGTCGCCCGCGGCATAGACTTCCGGCTGGTTGGTCTTCATGTGTGCGTCGGTCACGACTGCGCCGCGTTCGGTCAGGACATGGATGCTTTCCAGCCCGGCGTCCTTCGTGTTGGCGCGCCTGCCGATGGAAAGCAGCACCTTATCGCAGACGATTTCGTTTGGCTTCCCGTCTTTTTCATAGCAAACGGCGTTCCCCTTCACCTCGGTCACTCTCGCCGAGAGCAGGAACGTTACGCCGCGTTTTTCATATGTCTTTTTTAGGATGCCGACCAGGTCCGCGTCGTTTTCGCCCGCGATATGGTCGAGCATTTCAACGACGGTGACTTTCGTGCCGATCGAGTTAAAGTAGCTGGCGAGTTCCAGGCCGATCACGCCGCCGCCGATGACGACGAGATGCTCCGGCTTTTCGGTCAGCTGCAGAATTTCCCGGTTGGTGCAGACGAATCCCGCGCCCAGGCCTTCTTTCAGGCCGGGGATCGGCGGAACCGCCGGAGACGATCCGGTTGCGATCAGCAGCCGCTTGCCCGTGTAGGTTTCGCCGCCCGCTTCGATCGTGTAGCCGTCTTCGTTTCTGCCGGTGATTTTGCCGCGCGCGTTCACAACCGTTACACCGTTGGCTTTCAGCGCGGCTTTTACGCCGGAAACCAGAGTTTTGACCACTTTATCCTTGCGCGCGACCACCTTTGCGTGATCGATGAAAAGCCCTTCGGCGCTTACGCCGTATTTTTCCCCGTGCGCCGCACCGTCGAAAATCTTGGCCGAGTACAAAAGCGTCTTAGTCGGCACGCAGCCCTCGTTGAGGCATACGCCGCCGACGCTGCGCTCTTCGATGCAGCAAACCTTCATGCCGGCGTGACCGGCACGCTCGCTGGCCAGATAACCGGCGGGCCCGCCGCCGAGAACGATTAAATCAAACGTCATTTCTGTTTCCTCCTCAACCGATCATCAGCAGATCGAAGTGTTCGAGCGCCGTTACGAGGTCCTTGAGGAACCTCGAAGCGGGCGCGCCGTCCACCGCGCGGTGATCGTATGTCAGCGAAAGCCCCATTGCGGGATACGTCGTGATCTGCCCGTCCACCGTGCGCACGCGTTCGGTAATGCTGCAAACGCCGAGCAGCGCAACCTGCGGCGGATTGATGACCGGCGTAAAGCTCTCGATGCCGTATACGCCGACGTTGCTGACCGTAAACGAACCGCCTTGCAGCAGATCGGGATTGATGCTCCCCTCCTGCGCGGCCTTGATGAGCTGCTTGGACTCGGTCGCGATCTGCACAAGCGACTTCGTGTCCGCGTTGAACAGCGTCGGAACAAGGAGTCCGCGCGGCGTGTCGACCGCAATGCCGAGGTGAACGTGCTTAAAGAAGCGCATTTTGTCACCTAGGCAATGCGCGTTGAGCGCTTCGTGTTTCATGAGGATACGCGAAACAGCGAAGAGCATGATGTCGTTGATTGTAATCTTTGGCAGTTCCATCGATTCCGGCGCGGCTTTGAGGTGCGCGCGCAGAGCGAGGACCTGCGTTGCGTCGAACGAAGTGCTGTGCGTGAGCTGCGCCATTTCGCTGAGACTCTGATGCATGGTCTTGGCGATCACGCGGCGCATGTTCGGCATTTTGATTTCGTCGTAGTCGGGTGCGGCCGGCGCGGCAAGCGTCTGCGCGGCTGCGGCCGTTTCCGCCGGAGCCGCTTTGTCCGCCTCGGTCGTGCGGCCGCCAAGGCCGGAACCGGTGCGGCTCTGCGCCGCAAGCGAAATCACGTCCCGCTCGATTACGCGGCCGTGCGGGCCGGTCGGTGCGGCAAGTGCCGGGTCGACGTCCAGCGATTTTGCGGCGGCCTTTGCGCGCGGGGACACACCTTCGGCGCGTTCTGCGGTCGCTTTCAAAGCGGGTGCGGCGCTCGGCTCCTCCGCGGCGGGCGCTTCGGCAGGCTTTTCCTCCGCCGGTGCGGCGCCGTCGGGCGCAAACTCCGCGAACGATTCGCCGGGTTTGCCGATGACCGCGACGTTCAGAAGGACCGGCACATCGTCGTCTTCGTGATAGAAAACGGCGAGCAGCGTGCCGTCCGCCTTTGCTTCTTCTTCAAACGTGGACTTGTCCGTTTCATAGGAAAACAAAACGTCCCCAACGTGGACTTCGTCCCCTACCTTCTTTTTCCATTCCGTGATGATGCAGCTTTCAACCGACTGCCCCTGACGCGGCATAATGACTGGCGTCGCCATGTTTGCCTCCTTTGATCTGATTGATAGATTATTTCTTTATGATGTTATAATATAACACATTTTAACCTTTTGTCAAGCGAAAAGAAAAGAATCGCAGGACTGTTTCCTGCGATTCCGGTATATATCATTTTTCTGCAAAGACCTCTGAAGATTCCCGCTTGCAGCATGCCGGTTCATCGGCGCGAAGCTAATCCGCCGGCGCTGCATTTTTCAGGCAGTTGATGCTCATTTTCGGCACATTTGCAACATGGCAGATAGTGCCGCATTTCGCCATGAAGAGGAAGAAAAGATTCTCGTGATCTTCGCCGGAAAGGCTTTCATAGTTCCCCTGTCCTTTTGCAATCACAACGTCCGCCGCGCGGTATTCCTTCCGGAATGCGTCGCTGGTGCGGTGCAGCACCGTTCCGGGCGAGCCGTCGCCGTTGTCGACGATGCGGGCGACGTGCTGCATGCCGACCGCTAGCGCGTCCGCTCTTGTAACATCGTTGAGCACCGGCTTGCCTCTTACGGCGCAGACCACCTCCGCCTGCGGAAATTCTTCCTTTATATATTCAATCAGGAGTTTGTCAAACAGGATTTCACCCGCGTTGTCGCAGATGTAAAGAATCTTTTCGGCTTTCTTGAGCGCCTCTTTCAGCGCGGGGCTGTCGTCTGTTGCGAATTGGCGGGAAGAAATTTCGTCGATCTGGCGGTTTTGTTCTTCCAGCGCAACCGGGTGCTCCAGACCATAATCCACAAGGTTGCCTGCGATGGCGTATTTCAGCGCTTTTGCAAACGGGTCCTTTGCCGCATGGATCGCTTCACGCGTACGCTGCTCCATCTTCATGGCTTCCCGGTTGCAGAGTTCTTTGATGCGTTCGTAGGGATCGTCGCTGTCTGCGTCCTTAAGCAGGATTTCCCAAAGTTCGGCCATCGACTCCGGCGTGCAGCCCGCGTAATCCGCACGGCTGAGGTAGGAAAGCGTGTCCCTTACGGCAGTTTCCGTATGCGTTTCGTCGAACGAGAGCATCCTTGCAACCGTCAGCACCTGGGCGACAATACAGGAAATACATTCATATTGAAGTTTCATACGGAATATTTTAACAAACAAAATGTTAAAAAGCAACAAAAGCGGCGATAAAACATGCGTTTCGGATGCGCTTTTTCACCATGCTTCGCCGTGTTTTACGAGACGCTCGATTTCTTCCTCCGTTTTACAGCGGTCGTAATCGCCGGTCAGCTTTCCCGGATCGTGATAAATGATGCCCGCGCGCTCGTTGCGTTCCAGCCAGTCGGCCAGTTCGTTTTCGCCGTGTTCGTGCAGCAGCCGGACAAACACCCGCAGGCGCGGCTTTTGAAACATGCCTGCGCCGCAGGGAAACTCCGCGCATTCCCAGCAGCCGGCAAGACCTTTTGCGCGGCAGCAGCGCTGGATTTCGCACCAGTTCCGCTCGCTGCAGCCGCCGTTACGGCAGCCGGCACAGTCCGCATTTTCGCTGCAGACACAGCAGGCAAGCCCGCAGTAGGCAAATCCTTTTTCTCGGTACATTACGTTTCCTCCTTCGCTTATGCGGCGAATGTGTCCGCCGGTGCGTCATTTTTCAGCCAGTGCTTCTGCGCCCTGCTCCAGCGATTGTAAATTGCCGCGGCGACCCAGCGGCGCGGCAGAAGCCCACCGACAAACGCAAGCGCGCGGTTCAGCCCGCCTGGGATATAGACGCTTTTGCCGCGCAGCACGCCGTCGATCGTGCGGCGCGCAACCGTTTCCAGCGGGTTGGTCGTCGCGCTGCCCCAGAACCCCTGTGCTTCGATGCCGCGCAGCGCTTCCGGCGTGGTCGGCATCCCGCCCGGGCAGACCGCAAGCACGCGGACGTTTTGCCCTTTGAGTTCGAGGCGGAGCGCGAGCGCTAAGTCCAGCAGAAACCGCTTGGAAGCGGCATACGTCGCCTTCAGCGGCATCGGATACATGGAGGCAAGGCTGGAAATAAACACCAGAGAAAACGCTTTGTCCGCTTTTCGCCGTTTCAAAATCGCATGCGTAATGCGCAGCGTCGCTTCGTTGTTGAGCGACACGATCCGCACAAGATCGCTGCTTTTTCGCGTGAGGAACGCGCCCTCGCAGTCCAGCCCGGCAACGTTGAGGAGCATGTCGAAGCAGATCCCCTGCGCGTCGACTGCGGCAAGCAGTTCGTCCACACTGTGTTCGTCGGTCAAATCGCATGTTTTGGCCGCCACACACGCGCCGAAGCTGCGTTCCAGCCCACGCTGAATCGAGTGAAGGCCGTTTTCGTTGATATCTGTCAAGAAGAGCCGCCAATTCCTTTTTCCGCATTCCATAGCGAGCGCCCTTCCAAGGCCGCCGCATGCGCCCGTGATCAATACGTTCATTGCTTCTGCATCCTTTCGTCGTACCGCACGCCGCAGAGACGCTCGCTCAAATGAAACAGCCGCGCTGCATTTTCCCAGTTGACTTCCGCGCTGTAAGTCTGCTTTTTGCAAAGGTGATAATACAGTTCTTCCGGCGCAGGTTCCGCCGCGCAGAGATACGCATATGTTTCGGCGGGTACGTCCGGCGAAACGCCGTGCCGTTTGCGGTGTTCCCAAACAAATTTCACAATCCCGCCGGTGCTTTTGCAGCCGATTTCCGTTTTGACAAGCCCCGGATCGACCGCGTACGCATGCAGCCCCTGCCAGCCGTAGCGGTCGTTGAGCGCCTTTGCAAACAAGAGATTACACAATTTCGACTGCTTATACGCAAGCAGCGGATGGTAGCCGCGTTGAAACATCACGTCGTCCCAGCGAATTTTCATGTGTTTATGCGATTCGCTGCCGGTGATCAGCACCCTGCCCTTTGCGCGCAGCAGGTACGGCAGCATATGGTATGCAAGCAAAAACCCGGAGAGATGGTTCAGCGCAAACTGCTGTTCGTAGCCTTCCTCCGTCGTCGTATACCAGCTTCGTACGCAGCCGGCGTTGCTGACGAGGGCAAACAGCTCCCCGCCGCATTCCGCGTCAAGAAAATCTGCAATTTCGGCCGAGACGCGGTTTACCTCACGCTGCTGAAGCTGGTCCGCGGTGAAATACGCTATATCGGCGCTTGGCGCATCGCTCAAAATCGACTGCTTTGCCGTTTCGCACTTTGCCGCGTCCCGTCCAATCCCGATAATGCGGTAACCGTCCTTTGCCAAAAGACGTGCGCTTGCCAGACCGATGCCCGAAGTTGCACCGGTAATCAAAATTGTTTTCATGCTGTATCACCTGTTTGGCACTTTTCTTAGTTTAATTGCCGACCTGCTTATCAGGCGCGGACGAACCAGCCGAACACATGCCAGAACCCGAGCGAACCGGCCTGTATGGAGAGCACGGCAAAGCCCGCAATAAACGCGACGCCGAACACGACGGTTGCGAGAAGCAGAAGCGTGCGCAGCGCGCGCCGTGTTTTCGGCGAAAACTGCGGGCTGGACGGAAGGTTCGGCAGCGCGCCGCCGAGCACGTTTTTCCGCCAGCGCAGACTGGCGCGCACCAACTGACGCATGATTGAAAAACTGTAGACGCCCGCAACGCAAAACAGCACGCCCAGCGCAATCATGCAGATGCCAAGCAGCAGCGCGCCTGCATACGGCATGCTTGGCAGCAGTCCCGCGATGTTCAGCCGGGCCATCAGCATAACGCCTGCAGCCGCCGAGGCAACCGCGGCGGCGAACAGCACGACTACGAACGCGAAAAATGCAATGTACGCCGCGGCCTCGACGGCGCCAAGGAGCGCCAGCCCGGTAATCAGTACGGCCTTTACACCCGGTTTCTTTTTGCCGGTCGTCTTCGCGCCCTGAAACTGTGCGGCGATTTCGCCCGGCGCACCAAGTTTTGCGGCGATTTCCTCCTCGGAAAATCCGTCCGCCAGTTTAAACGCAAAGTGCTGTTCGTATTCCGAAACGATCTCCTCTGTGTCCGGCACGTTGTTCCTGATTAATCCGCCCTTGAGCTGCTCTAAATATTCCGTCTTCGTCATATCAGGTCCCCTCCAATATGGATTCAATGGTTTTTGCAAATTTCAGATATTCCGCTCTGTCGAAACTAAAAGTTTTGCGACCCAGATTTGTAAGCGAATAATACTTTCTTGGCGGGCCGCCGCTCGCCTCGGAAAGATATGTCGTGACCAGCCCGTCGCTTTTAAGCTTGCGCAGAATCGGATACACCGTTCCGTCCGCAATGTCGATTTGTTTTGCGAGCGTTTCCGATATTTCGTAACCATACCGGTCTTTTTCGTGCAGCAGCGAGAGCACGCAAAGCTCCAAAACGCCCTTTTTATACTGTGTATTCATCCTTCGCCTCCCGGTGACAAAGTTCAAAACAACTACTATACATTAAACAGTACTATTAAATAATATACAGTAGTAATTGCTTTGTCAACCCCAGATTTCTTTTTTCAAATTTGTCCACCCTCCTGCGAAAATCTGCGTGCTGAAAAGGGCACGATCTGACACATCATTTGACGAATACGAGTTGTTAGTTTATAATTTTGATATATTTTGCGGGAATTTGTGCCAAATTTTCGAAAGGGTCGTTTAAATCATATGAACAGCCTTGAACTTTCCCCACAGTATCTGCGCATTGCGCTCGACATCGCTGAACGCATTGTAAAAGGTGATTTACGTGCGGGGCAGCGCCTTTCGGGGCGTTCGCTCTTTGCTTCCGAATACGGCGTTTCGCCTGAAACAATCCGCAGGGCGCTCAAACTGCTTGCGGACATGAAGGTCGTCGATATCAAGGACAAGAGCGGCGTATATATCCTTTCGGTGGACAATGCAGGACGGTACCTCAAGAATTTCGACGGCTGGAACGAGCAGATCGCCCTGCGCAAAAAGCTCAAACAGCTTTTGCAGGCGCAGAACGATTTAAACCGCCAGATTGTGGAACTGTATTCCGAAATCATCAAGTCGCAGGATACGGCGTCCGCCGCGGTGAAGTCCCTGCCGAATTATGAAGTGCGCGTCCCGGCGGATTCCCCGTGTATCGGCAAAAGCATCGGCACGCTCCGTTTCTGGCAGTCGACCGGTGCGACGATCATCGCCATCAAGCGCGCGCACGGGGTGATTGCCTCGCCCGGACCGTATGCCGAGCTTTACGGCGGGGACGTGATCGTCTTTGTCGGCGACGCTTCCACCGTTTCGTCGGTGGAGCGGTTTTTAAGCGGCGCGCCCGCAGAAAACGCACAGCAAACAAAAGCACAGGAGGAATCGGATGATTCAATTTGAAAACGTGACCAAGCGCTACGGCGAGTCGACGGTGCTTGATCGGATCAGCTTTAAAATAGACCCCGGCCAGTTCGCCGTTTTGATCGGCCCTTCCGGCTGCGGAAAGACGACGACGCTCAAGACGATTAACCGTCTCATCGAGCCGGACGGCGGGCGCGTGCTCATCGACGGCGACGACACGGCCGTGATCAACCGCGTGCAGCTGCGCAGGCGGATTGGCTACGTCATTCAGCAGATTGGTCTTTTCCCGAACATGACGGTCGCGCAGAACATCACGGTCGTGCCGAAACTGCTCAAGTACGATAAAGAGCGCTGCGACAGAATCGTCCACGATATGCTGGAGATGGTCGACATGCCGTATGAACAGTATGCGCAGAAATATCCTTCGGAAATGTCCGGCGGACAGCAGCAGCGCATCGGCGTTCTGCGCGCGCTGGCGGCTTCCCCGCCGATCGTGCTCATGGACGAACCGTTCGGCGCGCTGGACCCCATGACGCGCAGCACGCTGCAGGACGAGATCATGCGCCTGCAGAAGAAGCTGAAAAAAACGATCGTGTTCGTTACGCACGACATGGAGGAAGCGCTCAACCTTGCGGACGTAATCATCTTTATGGAAGACGGTCACATTACCCAGATGGCGCCGCCGGAGGAAATGCTGAAAAATCCCGCGAACGAGACGGTGAAAAACTTCCTTGGCAAGCACATTGCCGCAGCGGACCCTTCCGCCCTGACGGCGGCGGACTTTATGAAAACGAACGTCGTAACGGTCGGCATTCATAAAGGAATCCGTGCCTGCACCGCGCAGATGATGCGCTCCAACGTGGACTCGCTGATCGTTACCGACGAAAACGACCGCTATCTTGGCACGCTCTCTGTCGAGGACATTCAGCCCCACGGCAAAGAGGACGCAACCATCAGCGACCTGTTGCGCACCGACCGCGAAACCTTCCGCACGACGGACGATGCAAAGCGCTGCTTCGACATGCTGATTTCCACCAAGGCCAACTACGTCATCGTGCTCAACGAAGACGGGACCGTCGCGGGTATCATCACAAAGACCAGCATCGCAAAAGCAATCGCCGAAAGGCTCTGGGGGTGACGCGCTTGACGGGTCTTGCGAAACTTTTAAACATGTACGGCGACGAACTGATTCGAAACATCGGCATTCACCTGATGTATGTGTTTGTCTCGGTATTCTTCGGCTTCATACTGGGAATGACGCTGGGCATTCTGCTCTCGCGCGCACCGAAGTATTCCAAAATCGTGTTGCCGATTCTTTCGGTGTTCAATACGATTCCGGGCATCGTGTTCATCGGTATTTTGTTTCTGTATCTCGGCATGGTGCCTATGACGGTGATCATCGCGCTTTCCATCTATGCAATGTTCCCCATTCTGAAAAACACCTATGTCGGCATTACAAATGTCGAGCAGAAGTACGTGGAAGCCGCACGCGGCTGCGGCATGAACCGCAGACAGATTCTTTTTAAGGTAGAGCTGCCGCTTTCCATGCCGACGATTATCGGCGGCCTTCGGATGGCGACCATCTACACCGTAAGCTGGACCGTGCTGGCCGCAATGATCGGACTCGGCGGGCTTGGCGAGTTCATCTATCAGGGCATCAACATCAACCGAAACGACATCATTCTGCTCGGCGCGATTCCCGCTGCTGTACTCGCCATTCTGCTTGGATTTTTGATCGATGTGCTCCAGCGAAAGGTGACTCCGCGCGGTATTCGGAAAGAGGTGAAGTAGGCATGAGCTTTTCCATCGTCTTGGAACACCTGGCAATGGTGATCGCGGCCGTGTTCTGCTCCATCGTCGTCGGATTACCGCTCGGCATTGCGTCCTATTATTTCCCGCGTGGCAGAAAAGCGATTCTGTTCGTTTCGGACGTATTGCAGACCGTGCCTTCGCTCGCTCTTCTGGGGATTATTATGATCTTCGTTGGCGCGGGGAAGCTCACCGTCATCATCGGTGTAACGCTCTATTCGCTCCTTCCCATCGTGCGAAACACCTATCTCGGACTCTCCGAGGTAGACTCCGGCGTAAAAGAGGCGGCGCGCGGCATGGGTATGAGCCGCTTTTACCGGCTGTTTAAGGTGGAGCTGCCGCTGGCGTTTCCCGTGATGTTCACGGGCATTCGCATCGCGACGGTCAATGCAATTGGAACCATCGTGTTTGCCGCGTCCGTTGGTGGCGGCGGACTCGGATCCATCATTTATAAAGGGATCCGAGTAATGAATGTGAAATGGATCGCGCTCGGCACGCTTTCGCTGATGCTGATGGCAATTCTGTTTGACGCAGTGATGGGAATCGTCGAAAAGAAGCTGAATCAGAAATTTACCGGGAAGTCCCTTCAGATGAACGCGGATTGATTCGCACCCGGGTTATATTAGGTTTACTATAAAAAGAAAGGATAGAAAAATGAAGAAAAGAATTCTATCGATCACACTCGCTGCTCTGCTTTTGCTGTCCGTCTTCGCGATGGTCGGTTGCTCGAAAAAAGCGGAAAACACAGAACTGACACTGTATGAAGGCGACTATTCCGAAGTTACTCTGGCGCACTATCTCGTAAAATATCTCGTCGAGGACAAAACCGATCTCACGGTCAACGTGAAAGATCAGATGTCGCTGACCAATCAGTTTAAAGAAGCCACCGCGGACGACCCCGGCTGTGACATCCTGCTCAACTACGACGGAACGCTGCTGAGCCAGTGGCTGCAGGAGGACGTAAGCGCCGTCCCCGATGGCACCAGCCTGTATGATTATGTAAAAGAGCAAATTCAGGAGCAGTTTGGAGCCATTATGCTCGGCAAACTTGGCCTGAACAACACTTATGCCATCGCCGTGATGCCGGAGACCGCTGAAGCATATGGTCTCTCGACCTGCAGCGATCTCGTGCCTGTCGCTTCCGAGCTGACATTTGGCGCGGAGTCCAACTTCTTCTCCGAGGAGTTCACGGACCGCTACTGGTCATTCATCGAGGCGTACGGCATGTCGTTTGCGGACTATTCGTCCATCGACATCAACCTCAAATACACGGCGATTGCCAACGGCAATTTTGATGTGACCGAGGTTTACACGACCGACGGGCTCAACCGTAAATACGATCTCGTCATCCTGACGGACGACCTGAACTTCTTCCCGGAATATAACGGTGTTCTGGTGGTACGCGGCGGACTGTTTGAAGACTACGCCGAGACGGCGCCTAACCTTGAGGAAGTGCTTGAAATGCTCACCGGCCAGGTCAGCAGCGACGATATGTCCGGCATGACCTATGCGGTCGACGTTGAAGAAAAAGAAGCTTCGGACGTTGCGCGCGAGTATCTTGTTGCGCAGGGCCTGATCAGCGAATAAGCCGACATACAGATACACAAAAAGGAGGCGCAGAATTGCGCCTCCTTTTTGTGTTCACGGCATCGTTTGATTTTATTTTGAATGTGCAGCGTCAGATTGTGCCTTTAAAGGAAAAACCGGTTTTCGCGGCGCTTCTTCCCCGCCGCCGCAAAAATCTTCTCGTACGCTTTTGTGTAAAAGCGCATGTCCCGCGCCGAACGCGGGCAGACCTGCACGCATGCGCCGCAGCGCAGGCACCTCTTTTCTTCGATTGCAAGCGTTTGTGCGTCAATTGCGCCTGCAGGACAGCGCGCGGCACAAGCGCCGCATCGATTGCAAGTTTCGCTGTTGACGCGCGGCTGTCGCAGCAGAAAACGTACGCCGTTTTCCGGCAGGTCCGCAACCCATCTCGGCAGGCTCGGCTTTGGAATTGCAGCGGGCGTGTCGTCGCCGTTTTCAATCTTTTCGCGAACGCGTCTTCCGAATTCGCGCGCCTGCTCCAGGTCCGCCGCGTCCGGGCGGCCGAGCCCGATTGGGGACGATTCGCTCGCATAGGTGTGCTGTCCGATCATTGCGCCCGCGGCGATGAACCGCATGCCGCGGCGCGCCGCAAACGCCTGATATTCCTCCAGCGTGATACCGAAGCCGATGTTGCCATAGACCGAAATACCGATCAGCGGACGGTCGCCGCCTTCGATCCGCTCCAGTGTTTCCAGTACAAAACGCGGGAACCGCTCACTGTAAACCGGAAGTGCGAATACGGCGACGTCGCCGCTGCCGCCCGTGAGCGCCGCACGCTCCTGCGGGAGCGTGAGGTCGTAAAACGCCGTTTCGCAGCAAAGTCCTTCCGCAAATGCGTGTGCAATCGATTTTGTCGTTCCGGTAGCCGAATAGTAGATTACGTCCGCTTTCATTTCGTCTGCTCCATGCTTGATTTGCAGCGAAAAACGCCGCTGTTTGCTGTTATATCACAAACGCTTCCGAAAAGCAAAACCGGTCGGAAATTAAAGGAAATAGGGTTGTTATCGAAAAAAGCTATTGATTCTTAACGAAAAAATATATAATTTTTGCTTGCAATTCCGTTTTTAATCCGCTATAGTGTCAAAAAGGATCAAGCAAAGGCGCTGTCCGTTTAAGACGGGCGGCGCTTTTTTTGATTCATTTTTTATTTTATGGCAATGGGAGGAAAGAAAAATGTCTGAAATACTGGATGCAGTAAACAGCGTCGTATTCCCCGTTTGGTTTCTGATCGGCGCAGCGCTCGTCTTCTTTATGCAGGGTGGTTTTGCGATGGTCGAAACCGGATTTACCCGTGCAAAGAACGCCGGCAACATCATCATGAAGAACTTGATGGACTTCTGCATCGGCACCGTCGTGTTCGTGCTGCTTGGCTTCACGCTGATGATGTCGGAAAACTATCTCTTCGGCGTAGTCGGCCTGCCGAACTTCCAAATCTTTACGGATTTCTCGCAGTTTGACTTCTCGAGCTTCGTGTTCAACCTCGTGTTCTGCGCAACCGCCGCAACGATCGTTTCCGGCGCGATGGCCGAGCGCACGAAGTTCTCGGCCTACTGCCTCTACAGCGCGGTGATCAGCATGCTGGTTTACCCGATCGAAGCGGGCTGGGTCTGGAACTCGCAGGGCTGGCTGTTCAACCTCGGTTACATCGATTTTGCCGGTTCCTCCGCAATCCACATGGTCGGCGGCGTAACGGCGTTCATCGGCGCGGCCATCCTTGGTCCCCGCATCGGTAAATACTCGGTCGACGCAAAGACCGGCAAAAAGACGTCCCGTGCGATTCCCGGTCACTCCATCACGCTCGGCGCACTCGGCGTATTCATCCTCTGGTTCGGCTGGTACGGCTTTAACGGCGCGGCGGCCACAAGCGTTGAACAGCTCGGTTCCATCTTTCTGACCACGACGGTCGCTCCCGGCGTTGCAACCGTTGTAACGATGCTGTTTACCTGGATTAAGAACGGCAAGCCGGACGTTTCCATGTCCCTCAACGGCGCGCTGGCCGGCCTTGTGGCCATTACGGCTCCATGCGCAAACGTGGACGCGCTCGGTGCGGTCGTCATCGGCGCGGTCGCCGGTATCCTCGTTGTTGTTGCGGTCGAGTTCATCGACATGAAACTGCATGTTGACGATCCGGTCGGCGCGGTCGCGGTGCACGGTGTCAACGGCCTCTGGGGCACGCTGGCGGTCGGCCTGTTCGCCACCGACACTGCGCCAGGCGCAACCGCAAAAGGCCTGTTCTACGGCGGCGGTTTCACGCAGCTTGGCATTCAGGCACTCGGCGTCCTGGCAATCCTCGCTTGGACCAGCGTAACGATGTTCGCTGTCTTCAAGCTCATTAAAAAGGTCAACGGCCTGCGCGTAAGTGCGGAAGAAGAGATTTCCGGCCTCGATATGCCGGAGCACGGCCTTGTGAGCAGCTACGCGGACTTCATGATTGCGGTTCCCGCCGCGGATATCGGCGAAGCACCCGCTGTGGAGATGCCCGCCGTCCCGGTGCCGCAGGAAGTCGCCGTTCCGGTTACGGACAGCACGCACCCCGGCGCGAAGCTGACCAAGGTCACCGTTGTGACCAACCAGAACAAGTTCTCGCGTCTGCAGAAGGCTCTCGACGGAATTGGCATCACAGGCATCACGGTGACCAACGTGCTCGGCTACGGCATGCAGAAAGGCCACCCCGCCATCTACAGAGGCGTTCCGGTGGAAACCAAGCTTCTGCCGAAAGTGCAGGTTGATATCGTAATCACGAAGGTTCCTGTCGATCTGATGGTTAAGACGGTAAAAGACGCGCTCTATACCGGCAACGTCGGCGACGGCAAGATCTTCATCTACAATGTTGAAAACGTCATCAAAGTCCGCACGGGCGAAGAAGGCTACGACGCGCTGCAGGACGAAGATTACGAATAAGCTTACCCCTAAATACCATACCCCTATCCAAAGAAGACGTCCGGAATGCCCTCCGGACGTCTTCGCTGTTCAAATCTCGGACCTGGGATTGCGCAGCATCCCGTACTGGGATGGAACGCCGTCCGCTTTTTCGGATTCGCCTGTGACGAAGAAGCCGAACCGTTCGTAAAACGGCAGGTTTGCCGGCTTTTCGGTTTCGAGGTAGCATCTTGCGTTTTGACGGTCGAGTTCGCTTGTCAGCGCGCGCATCATGGCCGCTCCATATCCCCTGCCCTGCCGCGCCGGATCGACCGCGAGCAGATTCAGCGCCCATGCGCCGCGCGCACCGCCTTTGGAAGAACGCATCGCTGCATTCTGCGCTTCGTATCGCCGGATGTTCCGGAAGATCAGCGGGTGAACCGCAAGCGGCAGTTTCCAGCCGCCTGCACGGAGAAATGCGCGCATTGGAATACCGTCGCTTTCACCGGCAGAAAAACAAATGATTCCTTCCAGCGCATTGCTGGTGGCAAAAAGCTCTCCCGTCTGCCACCACGAAAGCAGCATTACCTGAAAAAACAGCTTGCGTTTGCGAAAGGAAGGTTCCCGCCCGCCCATCTGAAACCGCAGCGACGCATCAAATGCAAATGCACGCGCCGCAAGCGCGGCACAGACGGGAATATCGGCTCGCCGGACACGATAAAGCGATGGCATCGAAATCTGCATTTTGCGTCTTCCTTTCTGCGTTTCTCCTTTATAGTATCTGAAGCGAGACCGAATTGATACACGCAATCGCAATGGATTTGTGATATATTTATGAAACATAATGAAACCAAAGGAACGACCTTTTTTAAAAAAGGTCCGTGCAACGCACCGAATCGAGAGGAGATATTCTGTTATGAAACCCGATTATAAAAACTGGTTCCCGACATGGATGCTGATTGTCGTATTCTGTGTCTGCGTTCTGTTTCTTGCGCTAACCCTGGTTTTTGCGCTGACAGGTATTGCTGCAAATCCTGCGCTTCGCTGGGTGCTGACCGCCGTATTTGGTCTGCTGTTTATTTTCTTTGCCGCGAATTTTAACTGGTGCGTCAAAGCGCACAAGGCTTTTTCCTATACCGGGGAAAGGCAACTTGCAAAGCAGACCGTGGAGGGCGTCGCCGCGTATGTCTTCGCTCCTCCGGGCGGGAAAATACTGGACGTCGGCTGCGGAAGCGGGGCGCTGACCATCGCCTGCGCAAAGCGGAATCCGGACGCAGCCGTTACGGGCGTCGACCGCTGGGGCAAGGAATATCCCGGTTACGGCAAGGCGGCCTGCGAAGCCAACGCCGCTGCAGAGGGTGTGAAGAACGTCGTTTTCCAAAACGGCGATGCGATGAAACTGGATTTCCCGAACGAAAGTTTCGATGCGGTGACCAGTAACTATGTATATCATAACATTCCGAAACACATACAGCAGCAACTGCTGCGGGAAACCCTCCGCGTACTTAAAAAAGGCGGTATGTTCGCAATTCACGATCTGATGATTCCGCGCATCTACGGGGACATGAACGCCTTTGTTGCGGAGCTGAAACAACAGGGCTATGAAAAGGCGGAACTGATCTGCACAACGAACGGAATGTTCACTTCCGCAGAGGAAGCAAAGATGCTTCACCTCGAACATTCGACGATTCTGTATGGTATAAAATAAAGGTGCTGCCTGCAGCACGGGAAGCTTTTTGGCAGAAAAAACGGACGCAGGATGCGTCCGTTTTTTCTTGTGCGATACTGTTAAATCTGTCGTTGACATGCCGCAAAAAAACGACCGCCCACTATTGATTTTTTCGCTTGTATTCTTCGCCCCATTTCCACATTGCGTCGAGGATTGGTTTTAGGCTGTAGCCCGTTTCGCTCAGCGTATACTCCACCCGCGGCGGCACCTCCGCATAGACCTTTCTTGTGACGAGGCCGCATTGTTCCATGGAGCGGAGCTGTGTGGTCAGCACTTTTTGCGACACGGTGCCGATTGCGCGTTTAAGTTCGCCGAATCGCTTTGTCCCGCCTATCAACTCCCGCAGAATCAGCACTTTCCATTTGTCGCCGATAAGCGAAAGCGTTGTTTCCACAGGACACGCGGGCAATTCTCTTTTTGTTTCTTCCGCCATACTGACCTCCATGCACTCAATCGTATCAATTTTGTAACTACCGAACAATTTTGTACCTTCTTTACGAAAGATACCATTGCGCATACTATAGTTTTAAACAGCGGAACTGTCAAGTTTCCGTATTTACCGGAGGTATTTTAGAATCATGGAAAAAGCAATTGCGTTTTTACAGGCAAATCCCGTTCAGTATCTTGCGAGTGTTGGCCTGGACGGCAAGGCGAAATGCCGGCCGTTTATGTTTTGCTTTGAAAAGGACGGTAAGCTTTGGTTCTGTACAAACAACCAAAAGGAAGTTTATCGGGAGATGCAGCAAAACCCGAATATCGAATTCTCCGTATCTTCCCCGGATTATGCGTGGCTTCGTATTTCCGGGAAAGCCGTCTTTGAAAACGATATGGCCGTCAAGCAAGGCTGCATGGAAAACCCCATCGTTGGCGGGCTCTATAAAACGGCGGACAACCCGATCTTCGAGGTGTTTTATCTGGAGGATCCGCATGGTGTGATTGCGGATTTTTCCGGCAACCCGCCGTATGAATTTTAAGAGTACGGAATCAATCGGAAAGCGGGCCGGCGCATTTGCGCCCGGTCCGCTTGTGTCTTAGTTTGACTTATGGTTCGCTCGGGCTTTCTCGCATCCGCGCGATGTCGCCGCTCTGAATGAACGGCAGTTTTTTTGAATCGTTTCGTATGGCCAATCCCACCATTTCAGCTCCAGCAGCGCAGATACCGTTCCGGGCGGGAAGCGCATCCGGATTTTCTTTGCCGGAACGCCACCGACGATGGGTATAAGGCGGCACGTCTTTTGTAACAAGCGCTCTTGTGCCGATAACGGCGCCGTCCCCGATGATCACGCCCTGCAGCACGACCGCTTCGTAACCGATCCAAACGTCGTTTCCAATCAAAATATCGCTCTTGTTGCCCCAGGCGCTTGCCACGCCTTCCCAGCGCAGCGCCCACTCGTCGGCGAAGATCGGGAACGGGCAGGTGGAAAGCGACTCCATTATATGTAACTGTTCGTCCGAACACGCAGGCGCAGACAGAAGCCTGCCTTGGCGGATTGATTTATTTATAGCACTTGCCGGCACTTTTTGCTTTTTCTGCGCTGCAGAAGAATGCCTGCCAGGAACAGCGCGAACACGGCGATAAACCAGACGGCCAGGATAACAAAAGACTCCCGCACAAACTGGCCGCCGCGCTCGAACAGCGCGTACGACATGATGCGAATCCCGGAAGCGGTCGGCAGATATTTGAAGACCGCTGCGCCCGCGGAAAACTCCAGCGGGTTCATCGCGCCGGAAACAAGCCAGAGCGTAATGCTCAGTATGATCATCGGAGCGGGTACAAGCCTGAAATCCCCCGCCTTCCTGCCGTACAGGACGCCCGGCAGGCTGAATATGCCCGTCAGGATGAAGAACATAAGGAACAGATACAAAACGCTTTTCACGCTCGGAAAGCGCACGCCGAAAAACAGCATGTAAAACAGAGTCAGTACAATCAGCATTGCACCGGAAATAAGGATGGAAGCCGCCCACTTGCCAATCAGGGAAGATACTTGCCCGTCGGCGGCCATTTTGATGTAAGTCTCCGTCCCTTCTTCCCGCTCGTTTGCGCCGAGTGCTCCGCCGACCAGCAGGCCGAAAAACACCATGGTCCAAATCAGAATCCCGGCCATCATATAGCTCGACCTTGGCAGGGAGTCGTTTTGCAGGGCCGCGTCCACAATAACGCCCGGGCGTATATTGGTGTCCAGATCGTACAGCTTCACAAAGTCATAAATCCTTGCTTCGATGCCGAGGCGTACATTTTTGGAAATGTCCTCGTGCGCCGCCGTAAACCGGACGGACAACGAGAGTGGCGTCCCTTCCGCAATGCTTTCGCCGAACCCTTCCGGAATGGTCAGAATTGCAAACGTTTCGTGCATGTCGAACATATGCTCGGCGGTCGCCGCATCCGTTACGTCGAGTGTGAAATACGGGATGGTGCCGCTTCTGGTTTCCATAACGTCCAGAAACTTCTCCGTCCATGCGGATGAAGAATCGGCAGTGTCGTTATTGACCACGGCGATATTTACGATGCCCGTGGTATTGAATACGCCGACGAACAGCAAGCAGATCAGCAAAGGAGGAAAGATTGAAACAAGCGCGATCATTTTGTGCGTTTTCCAGTATTTGATCGACTTTTCTATCTCGGCAATGATTTTTACTCTCATGCTTCCCTCACCTCCTTTACAAAAACTGCATAAGCGGCGGCAAACATGACCGCGGCGAATAAGCCTGTGATGACTAAGTTCCGTGCAACCAATTCGCCGCTTACGCCGCCGAGCAGGGACGCGTTGATATATACCTGATAGAAGTAAGTGCCGGGCCAGTAGTCGGCAATCCGGCGCAGCAGGCCCGTCCACGCTTCAGATGGCGCAAGTCCGCCTGAAACCCACCATCCGCCGATATTTATGACCATAACGAGAATACCGGCGGGCAGAATCTGTTTGATTTTCGCGGCGATTACAGCTGCAAGCCCGACGGAAAACAGCACGCCCCAGAAAAAGTACGGAATCTGGGAAAGCAGGTTTGCGGGAAGATAACCGAAGACAACTTTTTCTTCCAACAGGATGAACAGCGTTACGATGAACGCCTGCACGACGGCGGACAGGAATTTCCCTGCCAGAACATTAAACAGTTTTGGCGTCATAACGAGTTCTTTGAGCGTGCCGTCTTCAAACTCGCGTGCGATGGAAAACGTGATAGCCAGGCTTGCGCTCATCAGTATGGCAAGCCCGAGAATGGATGCGCACAGATACTGTATTAAAGGCAGATCAGGCGTTGTGTCCGCAATAAAATCCACCGTCGGAATATAGTAAGCCGTGCCACCCGCCTGCAGGCCGTCGTTAAACCGGTTAAAGGCGTTTTGCAGGCGCTGGATGAAATTTTTCGTAACGTCGTCGTTGATATTATTGATCACAATCGGAATTTCGACCGTTTCGCCCGCGCTCAATCGCTCGGACAAGTTGGCAGGGATGGTGATCAGCCCAAGGACCTCGCCCTGTTCAAATTTTTCCTGCGCCGTTTCGTTGTCGTCCTGCTGCGCATCAAACCAGAGCGCGCCGGAGCCGCTCTTCAGATTCGTCAGATAATCCCTCAGTTCAATTGCAGAAGAATCGCCGTCCTCCATGACGATCGCCACCGGAAGGACTTCCGTCTTGGCAAGAAACAGGCCCGCAAAGATGGAGAGAATCAGCAGCGGCGCAACGGACATGATCACAAGCTTTGGCTGACGGAACCACATTTTCAGATCGACAATCATTAGACTGAGTATTTTGCGCATGTCGCTCCCCCGTTAGTCCCTGAGTTTTTTGCCGGTGAGCTTCAAAAAAACGTCGTCGAGCGTCGGCACCCTGACCTGAAGGTCTTTAATGACGAGCCCTTCCGTTTCATTAAAGATTTCGGCAACGTCCGTGAGCAGCAAGTTCGGTTTCTTTTTCGCGGGGATATACACGCGGTACCGGTTCGGGCACTTTTGCTGTGTAATAACGGTCTCGGACGAATATGCTTTCAGCTTAGGCTGCAGCCGGGCGAGCTCTTCCCCGCCAATTTCGATCTCCGCCGAAAGCTGCACGCCGTCGGAATAATCGGTTTTCAGGCTGTCGGGCGGGCCAATCGCAACGACCCTGCCGCCGTCGATGACCGCACACACATCGGAAAGGCTCTCGGCCTCGTCCATGTAGTTCGTGTTGATAAAGATTGTTTTTTTGCCCTGCATGGCGAGAATTTTATTCCAGATTTCATTCCGGTTCTGTACATCCACGCCAAGCGTGGGTTCATCCAGAATGATGATTTCCGGGTCGTGCAGCATGGCCCGCACCAGCGCAAGCCGGCGCTTCATCCCGCCGGAAAACGTACCCGCAAGGTCGTTCGCCCTTTGCTCGAGATGTGCAAGCGCAAGCGCTTCGTCGACCTTGCGTTTTACGTCCCTCGCGGGAACGCCGTAGAAATTTGCGTGGAACGTAAGGTTTTCGCGCGCCGTCAGATAATCGTAAATCGAGGTGTCCTGTGTGACAAGACCGATCCGCCGCCTGACCTGCTGCGTTTGCGTGCGCGGATCGAACCCGCATACGCTTACCTTCCCGGAATCATACTTCAAAAGGCCGCAGATGATGTTGACCAGCGTCGTTTTGCCCGCACCGTTCGGGCCAAGCAGTGTGAAGGTCTGCTTGCCGATTTCAAAAGAAAGGCGGTCCAGAACTTTTCTTTCTCCGAATGATTTGCTTAATTCCGATACAACAATTGACATAGTAAAATCCTCAAACGCAGTCTTTTTTGATATCGTTCCACAGCAGACGGAATACTTCCGCTTTTCGCTGCTTAATAACGGTGGCCAATTTCTCGTCGTCCATCGGGTAAATTTCCCGGATGACCGGCAGCGCTATAAACATGAACAGGTCGAGGCTGAAGAGATTCATAATGAAATCCGCGTGGCCGACCCTGCGTATTTCTCCTTTTGCAGCCGCCTCGTCAAGCCTGGCCGAAATGATTCCAAAAGGATTCGTGTCCGGATCGATATAAGATTCGGCAACGACGTCTTTAAGCACGGCCCTATTGCGGCTCAATTCCCAAAGCAGGAACTGAAACGCAGCCTTCTTTTTATTAAGAAAGTCAAAATGGCGGTCGATAAAAACGTACAGGAATTCTTTAAACGGGAGGCCGGCTAGGTCTTCGCTGAAAACGTCGTCATACAAGTCGGCCACTATCTTTTTCAGCACTTCGAGGAAAAGCGTGTCCTTGTCCTTGAAATAATAGTGCAAAAGCATTTTATTCACACCGGCAGCGTCGGCGATTTCCTGCATACGCGCGCCGTCTTTGCCTTTTTCAACAAAGACTTTTACCGCCGCGTTCATAATGTCCTGTTCCACTTGCTTTTCTTTCATATGCCTCTTCTCCGGTAAAATAAAAATCAACCATTTAGTTAAACTAACGGGTTGAATCATACTCCAAACGCTTTACGGTGTCAACCGCTAAATCTGTCCGGACGGTAGTACAAAAGAAAAAAGCCCTGCAACCGTTCGGTTACAAAGGCCTTTTTGGCGGAGAAGGAGGGATTCGAACCCTCGCGCCAGTCACCCCAGCCTACTCCCTTAGCAGGGGAGCCCCTTACAGCCACTTGGGTACTTCTCCGTATGCGGTTTTTATGTGGCGGAGAGAGAGGGATTTGAACCCCCGGTGCCTTTGGGGCATCACCGGTTTTCAAGACCGGCTCCATAAACCACTCGGACATCTCTCCATGAAAGCGCCTTATGAAGTATAGCAAATTCGTGTTCTGATTGTCAACGTCTGAATTCGCAGACAGGCGTGCGAAGCACGTACGGGTAATCCGGCGCATTGCTGCAAAGGTGCAGTTTCATTTGCATAAGGCGCGGGCGTTACATATAATAGTGATATCGATACAGCCGGGCGTTGCCCCGGCGCTTGATTGGAGAGATCCGTTATGAAACCGATGAAACTGATATCGATTCTGGCGCTTTGCGTGCTGCTGGCGTTTGGTGCGGGCTGCAAAACGGTGTCCACCACCATACTCAACACCGAATCGAAAATCTTTTATGGCGGCTGCCAGATTGAAACGACCGTACGCGAACTGAGCGTGGACGGCGGCAAAACGACGGCGCGCATACGATTCCGCAACCTTGGCGGCGATGCGCTCGATTCACTGGAAGCGCTGGTTGAGTTTGTGGACGCGGATGGCAACACGATTGCCAGCGACGTAATCAGCGAAACCTATACGGAGGCGATCGAGGTTGGCGCCAGCGTGAGCGAGACAGCGGAATGCAAGAGCGACGAGCGGATTGTAGGCGTTTATGTAACGGAATATTCGCCGTAACACAGCGCGTTACGTGTCGATCCCGGCTTTTTTTGCCTGTGTATGCTGCAGAGAACGCTTGATGGCGTACCGTTTCCCGTCCTTAATAAAGTTTGCGCCCGTCTGTTTAAAATGAAACGGAATGCCCGCATGCAGACATTGTTCCCGGATATTCAGAATCCAGTCGTAGTTGCAGACGCGCGCGTTTTCGCCGGACTCCCCACCGGCCGTGACGCTTTCCGCCCAATCGTCGAGATACGGTGAAAGATCGATTTCTTCCAGCAGCGGCTCGCAGACGATCGCCTTGTGCCGTATCGGCGCGCTGCGAAACACCGGCAGCCGTTCGTCTGCTTTCGCCTGATTTTCCACCGTGCAGCAGATGGAGACGTTTTCGTAGCCGTCTCCCCAGTCCTCCGGAATGCAGTCGCAAAAGCGTGTAATGCGCTTCGTGATGAACAGAAAATCGCAGTCCGAGCGTGTACGGATCATCCGCCAGGCTTCGCTTCGCCAGGCGTCCGCGTCCTCCAGCAGAAAGTCGGACGTAAAACACGTCCAGATCATGGAACCGGGCGGGACCTTATAGCCGCCGTCGCGCGCATGCGCGACCGGCAGGTAAAAAGCGCTCGTTTTCCGCACATCGCCTGCGTCCCGTGCATGTTTGGCGTCGATGCGGTACACATAGCAGTTCAGGCAGCCGGCCGAGTATTTATGGCAGCCATGCCATGGGTTCCAGGCGACCCCGGCCGGCGTATGCCGTTTTGTTGTTTTACTTTTTTCCATCGCTGTTTTCAGTTTAAATGACGGACAAATCCGCGGGTGGCTAATTTATTACGAATTGTTTCACAATTCCCTTCATTGACAATCCTAACATGTCACTGTATAATCGGCAAGCTAAAGGAGGATCTGCCATGACGAGTTTTTTACAGGCGATAGAGACCTTTGCGACGGGCAGCACAATTTGGGTCTATCTTTTCATTTTTTTTGGAAAAATACTGGAGGTATCCTTCGGCACGCTTCGTATCGTGCTGATTAACCGCGGCGAACGGACAATCGGATCGCTGATTGCAATCATCGAAATTACGCTCTGGCTGATTGTGGCCAGCAGCGTACTCACCGGATTCCATGAAGATTTCTTCAAGGGGATCGTATATGCCGTTGCGTTCGCCTGTGGGAATTATATCGGTTCCTGGCTGGACGAATTGCTCGCCTTTGGGCTGAGTTCCGTTCAGGTGATCCTGCCGGATGTGGAAATCGCAAGGGAAATGCAGGAGCGCCTGCGCGCGAAGGGCTTCGGCATTACAACGCTGGATGTGCACGGCTGGGACAACGACCGTGCCATGCTTTTGATGACCATGCAAAGGAAGCGTCTTTCGCAGGCGCTTGCCATTTTAAAGGAAAACTGTGAAGGGGCCGTAATCACCGTAACGGACATCAAGTCCCAGCGCGGCGGGTATCTGGAGCGCGCCGTAAAGGGCGGCCAGCTGCGCAACGGCAAATAACCCCCCAATAAAAAGCGCCGTCTAAAAAGCGGCGCTTATTTATTCTCCATCAGCAGGCGCAACGAAACCTGCATTTGAATGGACAGCGCGTCGTCGGAATCCAGATCGATCCCGAATTGGGTTTTCATCCGTTCGAGCCGGTATAAAAACGTGCTGCGGTGGATGAATAAGTCGTTTGCCGTCCGAACGGCGTTGAAACGGTTGGCGATGTAGCGCGCGGCGGTTTCCATATAAGCGGTATGATGTGCTTTGTCGTAAGCCGCCATATCCAGCACGCGCCGCGAGCAAACCAGCTCCATCGGAAACTCCGACACGCTTTTTTCAACGATATAGTCGTCCGCAGTGTCGCCGAAAGCGAGCGTCGTTCTTTCTTTCGCTTTTGCTTTCGACAGGGCGTATCTCGCCTGCCCGAGCCGCTGCGGCAGACGCGATAGTCCGGGTAAGTTTGAAGTCCTGCCAAGGCGGAGCTGCTCTAGTGCGCAGAAAGTCTCCAACGCGGCGGCTTGATCTTCTTCCCCGGGCATAATTCTGATTACGGCGACCACCGAAGCAGCCATGTAAAACGCGCAGCACTGCGGGACCGCGCTTTCCATGCGATCGCAAAGCGCATGCATCAAGGCGTATCGCATGTCTCCTGAGAGCGTTTCTGCCGCGCACACGGTATAGTCCGCCTGCTCGTCCCAACCAAGCTGCGAAAGTGCGCCGAGCGCCTCTTGCGGCGGCGCAGGCGACGTGAGAAGATCGCGCAGTTTTCGTTCGATTTCATCGTTTCGGCGGTGCTCGCGCAGCGCGCGTACGGACAGCTTCCTCTCGGACAGCATAAGCTTTGCATAACCGGAAAGATAGCCGAACACCGTTTCGTCGCTCCCGTAAAACGGGCGCTCCTTTGCGGCGCAGACAAGCAAAAACACTGTGCCCGCCGCGGTAAGCTTTGCAAGGAGCAATTCCGTCCCGTCTGCGCGCCGTATCCGGTGTGGGTCACCCTCCTTCCGCGCATCCGATACAGAATCCATCAGTTTGTAGGATAAGTCGGTTTGGCCGGGTTCCAAATCCACAAAAAAACGTTCGGCGCGGGCGACGACATGCCCGTTTGCATCGCAGAGCCAAACGGGATTCTGCAGCATCCCGGCAGTCGATTCCAAAAGTTCGGGAAGCTCCGACGCGCCTTCCGCAATCGATTTAAGTTTCCGGTTCCATTCGTCCAGACGGTCGAACAGCCGCTGGATGAAGTTGAACAGCGCAAGAAGGTCCGTTTCCTGCGGAAAAACACAGCAGTCAATCTCGGTATTCGGCACAAAATCCGGCGCGGCGGCGCAAAGAAACAGCGCACCGGCATCCGGCTTCGATCTGAAAGCGGAAAGCGCCGCGCCGGAGCAGACATAGACGCGCGCGCTCGTGCGCCCGCCGTCCGGCTCAAAGAAGAGCGGCCGTCCGACTGCGTCCTGCGGACGCGATATGAAGCTCTGCATTTGCGAATAGCGGTATTTCAGTTCGCTTTCAAGAAATTCCTTGACAATCACGCTGTTCACCTCGTTTGCTACACATTGTATGAATTATTGTTTGAATTGTCAATGCAATGTTGGATTTCCTTTTTCACCCATGTTTGGTATGCTGGTTGAAAATCATAAAAAGTGAGAAAATACAGTATGCTGATCATCGGAGAAAAACTGAACGGAGCCATCCCGTCCGTCGGGAAGGCCATTCGCGAAAAAGACGAGGCGTTTTTAAAGCAGCTTGCCGTTATGCAGGCCGAAACGGGCGCGGACTATCTGGACGTATGCGCCGCCGTCGACAACGAGTCCGAGGTCGAGACGCTGTCCTGGCTCATTCGCATTGCGGAAGAGGCCACGGAACTCCCCGTCTGCATCGACTCGCCCAATGCCGCGTCCATCGCGGCGGTACTGCCGTTTTGCAGGCGCGAAGGCGTCGTCAATTCGGTCTCCATGGAGTCCGGCAAGATCGAAACGATCTTTCCGCTGATTGCAGGCACGGGCTGGAAGTGCGTTGCGCTGCTTTGCTCCAACGCGGGCATTCCAGATTCCGTGGAAGAGCGCATGGCTATATATGATCAAATTATGGACAAGGCGAAAGAATACGGCATTTCGGAAGAACGTATATTCATCGATCCGATCGTCAGCACGCTTTCCACCAATGAAGACACGCTGACCACGTTCGCCGGGTGCGCGCGCGAAATCCGCAGCCGCTCGCAAAGCGTGCATATCGTCAGCGGCCTTTCCAACGTTTCCTTCGGACTGCCGGCGCGTTCGCTGATCAATCACGCATTTCTCGCGCTGGCGATGCAGGCGGGCATGGACGCGGCGATCCTCGACCCGGCGGACCGCAGCATGCGCGGGCTGATTTATGCCTTGGACGCGCTGCTCGGCAGCGACGAATACTGCATGGAATATATCACTGCGTTTCGCGATAACCGTATCGGCCCGAAAAAGGACTGACGGCGCAGCACGCATTTTGCAGGAGGGATACAAATGTCCAAAATAGACGAAATTTCCGTGGCAATCGAAACCGGCGATGCAAAGACGATCGCCGATCTGGTTCTGCAGGCAATTGACGAAGGCGTGGAGCCGATGGATGTTTTAAACCACGGCATGATCGACGCAATGTCCGTTGTGGGCGAGCGTTTCAGCCGCGGCGAGGCGTTTGTGCCGGAAATGCTGATTTCGGCGCGTACCATGAAAAAAGGCGTGGAAGCACTGAAACCATATTTAAGCAAGGACGCGGCAGGCGCACTCGGCAAGGTCGTGATCGGTACGGTTGCGGGCGACCGGCACGACATCGGCAAAAACCTGGTTGCTCTGATGATTGAGAGCGCGGGTTTCGAAATTGTCGATCTCGGCATCAACGTACCAGGCGAAAAATTCGTACAGACCGTGCGCGAAAACAAAGATGTGCGCATCGTCGCGCTCTCCACCCTGCTGACGACGACCATGCCGGCCATGAAGGCCATCGTCGCGTCGCTCAATGCGTTGGAGAACCGCGATTCCTTCCGCGTGATGGTCGGCGGCGCGCCGATCACGCAGGCGTTTGCGGACGCAATTGGCGCGGACGCGTATTCCGCAGATGCCGCAAGCGCAGCAGCCGTCGCAAAATCATTCGTTTCCTGACCTAACCAAACGATCTGCAGAAAGGCCGCAAAATGATCCGACATGTCGTGTTTCAGCCGTCGAATCGTTCGATTGGCGTTCCGCACGGAACGCTCGTTTCGGACGCGGCAAGACAGGCGGGCGTTTGGATCGATTCTCCCTGCGGCGGCAACGGAACCTGCAAAAAATGCGGCGTGACGCTGATTGCGGGCGGCAAAGAAGAAACTGTGCTCGCCTGCCAAACGAAAGTTGAGACGGACTGCGTCGTGCGAACCACTTCAGAAAGCGAAATTGTAACGCTCAGCTCCGCTTCCGCACGTGCGGTCACGTTTGCGCCGTATACCCGGACGGCGGCATACCCGGACGGCGCATGCTTCGCGGCATTCGACCTCGGTACAACGACGATTGTATGCTATCTGCTGGACGCAAAATCCGGACGACAGATTGCCGTACACGGCATGCAAAATCCGCAGACCGCGTTTGGTGCGGACGTAATCGCGCGCGCGGCCTATGCACTGGAGAACAGCGCGAACCCTCTGCGTGTTTCGGCGGCCAGCGGTCTGAACCGCCTGTTGGGCAAGGTTTGCCGCATTGCCGGGAAAACCCCGGAGCAGGTCGTTTTAATCAGCATTGTCGGCAACACTGTGATGCATCACCTTTTGCTCGGCTATCCCGTCGACGCGCTGGCGCGTGCGCCCTACGAACCGTACCGAAGCGAAAAACTGATTTTGCCGGCAAAAGAGCTTGGACTCGCTGCACACGAATCCTGCGAGGTTCTTCTGCCGCCCGTGATCGGCGGATATGTCGGCGCGGACACGGTCGCCTGCATGAGCGCCACGGCGTTCGACACGCTTTTGGAACCGACGTTTCTGATCGACATCGGTACCAACGGCGAACTGGCGCTGACGGACGGACAAAAAATTGCCGTTTGCGCAACGGCGGCGGGACCCGCCTTTGAGGGCGCGAACATCTCCTGCGGCATGCGTGCAATCGACGGTGCAATCGAGCATTTTTCGCTGGAAGACGGACGCTTGCTCTGCCGCGTGATTGGCGGCGGCGAACCGGCCGGTATTTGCGGCAGCGGGTTGATCGAGCTTGTTTCGCTGCTGTGCCAAACCGGTGCCGTGGACGAAACGGGTCTGCTCAGGCAAAACGGCTGCCTTTCGGACCGGGTCGTGCAGACGCAAACCGGCGTGAGAGCGTTTCGCATCGCCGGTGAAGGAAACGATGCGCTGCTGCTTACGCAGAAAGATATCCGCGAACTTCAGCTCGCAAAGGCCGCGATGCGTGCGGGCGTTGAAACGCTGATCGGCGTGCTTTCGCTGCGGCCGGAGCAGATCAAAGAAGTGCTTCTAGCGGGTGCGTTCGGCGCGCATCTTTCCCCCGACGCGCTGTTTGGCGTCGGACTGCTGCCGGGCGGGCTTTCAGGGCGCGTCAAAAGCATCGGCAACGCCGCCGGCGAAGGCGCGAAGGCATATCTGCGGAATTTTGAACTCTTTCAGCAATCCGAAGCACTTGCGGAATCGGCGGACTATATCGAACTGACCGACTCCGATACGTTTTCGGAATGCTTCATTGAGGCGATTGCGTTCCCGGAAAAAGGCGCGAATTGACCGAAACATACAGAAAGGCAAGCCGATTACCATGCATATTAAAGAAAAGATCAAACACCACAGGACGCTTTCGTTCGAGGTTTTCCCGCCAAAGGCGGACAAACCGCTCGAGCCGCTGCTTGCCACGCTGGAAAAACTCTATGCGTTTCATCCGGACTACATCAGCTGTACCTACGGCGCGCTTGGCTCCAATAAAGGCCGCAATCTCGAGGTCGTCGAAAGCATCCAGAAAAGCGGCGTTTGCGAAGCACTCTCGCATTTCACCTGCGTTGGCAACACCGAAGACGACGTGCTGCGCTCGCTGGAGGAATACGAAAAAGCGGGCGTGCAGAACCTGCTTGCCCTGCGGGGTGATTTCCCCAGGGGCGCGGAACGCACGCGCGGCGATTTTGCGCATGCAAACGAGCTGATTACTTACATCCGCGGCAACGCGCCCGGGCTCGGCGTCGCCGCGGCCTGCTATCCGGAAAAGCATCTGCTGGCCGATTCGCTGGAAGCGGATATCGACGCACTGCTTAAAAAGCAGGACGCGGGCGCAGAGTTTTTTGTGACGCAGCTTTGCTATAACGTTGAAAACTACCTGCGTTTTGAGGAGGCCGCGCGCAAACGCGGCGTAAGCGCGCCGATCGTCGTCGGCGTGCTGCCGATCCTCAAAGCGGACGGTCTTGTCCGCATGACGCTGAGCAACGGCTGTTCGATCCCCGCGGAGGTTGCTGCGCTAGTCGGACGCTATGGCGAAGACGAAGCGTCGTTCCGCGCGGCGGGGCACGCGTTTACGGTTAAACTTGTTCAGCGTTATCTGCGTGAAGGCGTTTCCGGCATCCATCTTTACACGCTTAACCGCTATGAGGACGTAGCCAGTCTCGTTGCCGACGCGGGGCTGACAGACCTCTCTTAAACGGCTCTTTCCGTTTTCGGCGGGATGCGATATAATGAGTTTCGTGCAAAGGACGCTTTCTTCTTTGCACGATAAACAGAAGATTAGATCAAGGTAGAGTAGGCACTGCGCGTTAAGTGGCAGCAGGATGGGAAGTCGCCGCTGCACGAAAAGCGTTTCCGCGCTTGCGGTGCAGTGTCGCGTCCGCTACTGCACGAGCGAAAGAACGTCTTTCCGCATGCCGGAAAGCAGCTTCTTTTTGTGCAGCATACACAAAAAGGAGGAACGTTCCTTTGAAGAAAATCACGCCGAAACGGCTTTCCCTCATGGCAATGCTGATTGCGTTGCAGGTTGTTTTATCCAAATTTCTCATGCTCCAGTTGACCGAGTCGATCCGGCTCAGTATTGACAGCGTGCCGATTTTGCTTGCCGGCATCTGGTTTGGCCCTGTTGCGGGCGGGATTGTCGGCGCGCTTGCGGACGCGCTTGGCACCGTGCTGTTCCCCACTGCCGGCGCATATTTCCCGTTACTGACGGTTGCATTCTGCCTGGTCGGCATGGTTTCCGGGCTGTTTTCACTGGCGGTCAAGGAGCGCACCCCCATGCTGCGTGCGCTCGTCTGCGTCATACCCGCGGAAATTGCCGGTTCGTTTCTGTTTAAGAGCTTTGCGCTTTCGCTGCTGTACGGGATCCCTTTTACCGGGATGCTCGCCGCGCGCGTGCTCCCCGTAAGCGCCGTTATGATTGTCAATACGATGATCGTCGCACTGCTGGACCGCCTTCTCGGCAAAAACGCGCAAACCCCTTCCTTCGCCAGGACGTCTGCAAATAAGACGCGTCTGACCGGCGGCGAAACATACGCGGACTCGATGGACTATGACCAGGCGCTCGACTATATCCATCATGTCGCCTGGCGCGGCAGCAAACTTGGGCTTTCGCGTACAAGCGAACTGCTCATGCGCATTGGTAATCCGCAGCGCCTGCTGAAATTTGTGCATATTGCCGGGACCAACGGCAAGGGTTCGACGGCGGCCATGCTCTCGAACATCCTGACAAAAGCAGGATACAAAACAGGACTTTATATTTCCCCGTTCATCAATCGTTTCAACGAACGCATGCAGATTGACGGCGTGCCGATCGGCGATGATGAACTCGCCGTGATTACTTCCTACATCCGCCCGCGTGCGGACGATATGGCCGACCATCCGACGGAGTTCGAGCTGATCACGGCGATTGCGTTTGAATACTTTTTCCGCAGCGGCGTCGATATCGTCGTGCTGGAAGTTGGCATGGGCGGCGAACTGGATTCCACCAACGTAATCGGCACGCCGGAACTGGCGATTATCGCCAATATCGGTCTCGACCACACGCGCGAACTCGGCCCGACCATCACGGACATTGCGCGCGCAAAAGCGGGCATCATCAAACCCGGCGGAGACGTGCTGATTTACGGCCGCAACGAAGAAGCCGGCACAGTGTTTGCGCAGACTTGCAAAAAGCGCGGCGCGCGCCTGCATGTCACCGATCACAGCCGGATTTCCGGCGAGACGCTTTCGCTCGACTCGCTTAAGTTCACATTTTCTCCCTATGGGGAACTCAAATGCGGCCTGGTCGGCGCGTATCAGGTGCATAACGCCGCCGTTGCAATCACCGCGGTCGAGCTCCTTCGCGCAAAGGGATGGAACATTTCCGACGAAGCGATGAAAAAGGGCCTCGCCAGCGTGCGCTGGCCCGCGCGTTTCGAAGTGCTGCAAAAGCATCCCGTGTTCATCGCGGACGGCGCGCATAACCCGCAGGGCGTGTCCGCCGCCGTTGAAAGCCTGAAGGCTTTCTTCCCGGGCAGGAAAATCACATTTCTGCTCGGCATTATGGCGGATAAGGACGTTTCGCATATGATCGGTGAACTCGGTCCGCTCGCAAAGGAGTTTTACACCGTCACGCCGAATAATCCGCGCGCCATGTTTGCCGAAACGCTGGCCGAACTGCTGCGGCAGCGCGGGTATCAGGCCTTTGCCTGCGGCAGTGTGTCCGAGGGCGTTTCATCCGCCCTTCTCAGCGCCGGGGACGAAGGCGTCGTCTGCGCGCTCGGCTCGCTCTACCTGCTTGGCGACGTGCGCAACGCGCTGGGCGTTTCGTAAGATTTTTCATACGCCATCGTTTTACAATACACGCAGGAGGATTCTATGGAACAAGCAGCCAAGATCAAAAGCGATATTGAAATTGCACAGCAGTCAAAACTCCTGCCGATTCAGGAAATTGCGGCGGCCGCCGGGATTCCGGAAGATTCACTTGAACCATACGGGCGCAGTAAGGCGAAAATCGACGTTTCTTTTTTGAAAAAAGCGCCGCGCAAAAACGGCAAACTTATTCTTGTGACCGCGATGACGCCCACCGCCGCCGGAGAAGGAAAAACGACCACGACGGTCGGTCTTTCAGACGCGCTGCGCCGCATCGGCAAGCGCTCCGTCGTTGCGCTGCGCGAACCTTCGCTCGGCCCCGTTTTTGGCATCAAAGGCGGCGCGGCGGGCGGCGGCTATGCGCAGGTCGTGCCGATGGAGGACATCAACCTGCATTTCACGGGTGATTTTCACGCGGTCGGCGCGGCGAACAACCTCCTCGCGGCGATGCTCGACAACCATATTTACCAGGGCAACGCGCTGCAGATCGACCCGCGCAGGATCGTCTGGCGGCGGTGCGTGGACATGAACGATCGGCAGCTCCGCTTTGTCGTGGACGGCCTTGGTGGGCGCGTCAACGGCACGCCGCGTGAAGACGGCTACGATATTACGGTCGCCAGCGAGGTTATGGCGATTCTCTGCCTTGCCGACGGCATTGCGGACCTCAAGGAGCGGCTTTCACGCGTCGTGGTCGCGTACACATACGATCAAAGGCCCGTTACGGCGGGCGACCTCAAAGCCGTTGGCGCAATGGCCGCGCTGCTCAAGGACGCGCTCAAGCCGAACCTCGTACAGACGCTCGAACACACGCCCGCGCTGGTGCACGGTGGGCCGTTCGCCAACATCGCGCACGGCTGTAATTCCGTCGCCGCAACCAAAGCGGCGCTTCAGCTGGCGGAATACTGCGTGACGGAGGCGGGTTTCGGCGCGGACCTCGGCGCGGAGAAATTCTTCGATATCAAGTGCCGTGCGAGCGGCCTCAAACCGGATGCGGCGGTCGTCGTCGCAACCGTGCGTGCGCTCAAACTGCATGGCGGCGCAAAGAAAACAGAACTTGCCAATGAAGATTTAACCGCGCTCGAAAAAGGACTCCCGAATCTGCTGCGGCACGCGGACAATATTGCATCTGTATACGGTGTTCCCTGCGTCGTTGCACTCAACCGTTTCCCGAGCGATACGAAAGCCGAGCTGGACCTTGTTTTGCGCGCGTGCGCGGAAAAAGGCGTCCGCATCGCGCTCTCCGAAGTTTGGGCAAAGGGCGGCGAGGGCGGCATAGAACTGGCAAAAGAGGTCGTTCGCCTCTGTGACGAACCGAGCCGCTTCAGTTTCTGCTATACGCTGGATGAAACCATCGAAAATAAAATTCGTGCAATCGTGACGCGCGTGTACCGCGGCAAAGACGTGTCCTTTACGAGCGCCGCGCAAAAGCAGATCGATACGCTCGAATCGCTCGGTTACGGCAGCCTGCCGATCTGTATGGCGAAGACGCAGTACAGCTTTTCCGACGACGCTTCCCTGCTGGGCGCGCCGGAAGGATTCACCGTCACAGTGCGCGGCGTGCGCGTGTCCGCAGGCGCCGGGTTCCTCGTTGCGCTCACCGGCGATATCATGACCATGCCCGGCCTGTCGAAGTCCCCTGCCGCCGAGCGGATCGACGTGGATGACGAAGGCCGTATCACAGGGTTATTCTGACACGACTAAAGGAGACAAACATGCGCTTTTGTGAACATTCAATCGAATCTTTTCTTGCGTTGCTTTCCGGGAAAGACGCGGTGCCCGGCGGCGGAGCCGCCAGCGCGCTGGCGGGCGCAGTCTCCGCTTCGCTTTCCAGCATGGTAGCCTCGCTCACCGCAGGAAAAGCGAAATATGCCGCCGTCGAAGCGGACATGCAGGGGGTTCTTGCGCGGGCAGGACTCCTGCGCGATCGATTCCTTTCGCTGATGGACGAGGACGCTAAGGCGTTTGAACCGCTGAGCCGCGCGTACCGTATGCCAAAGGACACGCCGCAGCAGCGGCAGGAACGCGAACTTGTGATGGAAAGCGCGCTGCGTGAAGCGGCCGAACCGCCGCTGAAAATGATGGAAGCCTGCAAGGACGCGCTGGAACTCGCCGCCGAATGCGCGGAAAAAGGCAGCGCGCTCGCCGTGAGCGACGCGGGCGTCGCCGCTTCGCTCTGCCGCGCGGCGCTGGAAGGCGCATGTCTGAACGTTTTGATCAACACACAGCCGATGGCGGACCGCGAATATGCCGAGCGTCTGAATTTCCGTGCAAAGCGGCTTCTCTCGGAATACGGCGGGCAGGCGGACGCGCTGTACGCAAAAATAAGCGCAAAGCTTGACGCATAAAGCCAACGGAGTAAGGCGGAAAACACTATGGCAAAGATTTTACTGGGCAAACCTGTGGCGCAGGCCGTCATGGAGGAAGTATCCCTCCGTACGGAAGCGCTCGCCTGCCGCGGCGTTACCCCGCGGCTAGCGGTTGTGCGCTTCGGCGAAAACGACGGGGACGTCGCTTATGAGCGCGGCATTTTCAAAACGCTTTCTCCCGTTGGAATTGAAGTTGAAAGCATCGTACTTGCACAAAACGCACCGATGGAGGAGCTGTTAAAACTCCTGCATACGCTTTCGCGTGACCGTACGTTCCATGGAATCCTGCCGATGCGTCCGTTTCCGGATCAGATCGACACGACGCTTGCGCGCAACGCCATTCCCCCGGAAAAGGACGTCGACGGCGTTTGCGACGCTTCGCTGACGGGGCTGTTCACCGGCGTATCCACCGGATTTGCGCCTTGTACGGCACAAGCCTGTGTTGCGCTGCTGGAGCACGAAGATATTCCGATCGAAGGCAGGCACGCGGTCGTGATCGGCCGCAGTCTTGTCGTCGGGAAGCCGGTTGGGATGCTGCTGCTGCAAAAAAACGCAACCGTTACCTATGCGCATTCAAGGACCCGCGATTTGATAGACGTTGCAAAGAGCGCGGATATCCTGATTGCCGCCGCCGGAAAACGCGGCCTGATCGGTGCGGAGCATGTTAAGCCGGGGCAAACCGTTCTGGACGTCGGCATTCATTACGATGAGAACGGCAAACTTTGCGGGGACGTGCGATTCGACGAAGCGGAGCCGGTCGTTTCCGCGATCACGCCCGCGCGCGGCGGCGTCGGTGCAGTTACGAGCGCGATTCTTGCCAAACACGTCCTGCTGGCCGCAGAAAACAGCCTGTATTTTTAATCTGCCAATGCAATTCAATTAAAACGGAAACCCATCAAAACATCAAATCCAAACGAACGAGAGGAACAAAAACGATGAACGTCTGCATACTCATGGGCAGCCCGCGCGAGCACGGGAATACTGCGGAACTGGCAAAGCCGTTTGCAGAGGAACTAAAAAGCAGCGGCGCGGAGGTCTGCTATATCCCGCTGGCTGGGCTTACGATCCATCCCTGCAAGGGCTGTTACCATTGCCAGGACGTACCGGATGGATATGGCTGTTTCCAGCAGGACGACATGCAGACGATTGCAAAGGCGGTTGAAAACTGCGATCTGCTCGTGCTGGCGACGCCGATTTATACCTGGTACTGCACGGCGGAACTCAAGGCCGTTCTCGACCGCTTTTACGGAATGGCGAAATTCTATCGCTCCGCCTCCGGCAATCTGCTTGCGGGTAAGCGCGTTTGTATCCTCGCCACGCATGGGTACGAGGTTTCCTATGCGGCGGACCCGTTCGTATTCGGAATCCAGCGCATGTGCCAGCACTACGGAATGCGTTACGACGGCATGTATTCCGTGCGCGATATCGACGATTTGGCTTCGTTTCAAACCAAACAGGCGCAGGACGGCGCGCGCGAGTTCGCGCAGTATCTCTGCGCCGGCGCTTCGCGCGCATAACGCAGCAAACCCACGAAAGGAAGTGCTTTTATGGCCGCCCCGAAAAACGACAACGGAAAACAAAAGATTCTGGATGCGGCAATCACGCTTTTTCAGGAGCGGCACGACGTTTCTCTTGCCGAGATTGCCAAAGCCGCGCATGTGAGCAAAGGCACGCTTTTTTACCACTACCGCAGCAAAGCGGAGATTTATCTCGATATCGGCGAACGCTACTGGGGGAAATTGTCGGACGATCTGCTCGCCTGGGTCGACAACCGCGAAAAGGACACCTCCATCCCCCGCCTCGTACGCTACACGTTTATCCGCGGCGTATTCGACGAAAGCGGTATGCTGCGGCTGCGCCTTTTTGTGGAGGCGATGTCCGGAGAGGAAGGCAGCGAGATCAAACAGCGCCTTAACGAGCAGTACGTTCATTTTAAAAATATTCTCAAGGACCGCATTGCTGAGCGCATGCCGGGCGCGGACGGCGAACAGCTTGCCTGGCTGTTGCTGACGCTGGTCGACGGGCTCATGGTGCAAAGCACGATTCAAAACGACGGTATGGACGTGGATGCATTTATCGAATGGATGTCAACGCATTTTTCTTCGCTCGCATAACAAAAATATCTCTCAAAGGCCGCGTCAAACGCGGCCTTTTTTTACGCCTTATCGCTGTTTCCCTTGACAGATGCACCGGGCAATGCTACGATAAATTTATAAGTCGGTCATACGACCGACATGACGAACAAAACAGTACTGTATGAAAATATCGGAGCGAATTTATGTCCCGTCTTAAGCAAATCAATCAAAAACTAAAGGAACGTTTCGGCGGGCGCGTCAGCGCGCGCGAAAGCGACGGCTGCCTTGTTCTGGAAGGCACGCTTTCAAGCTGGGACGATATCGTCTCAGCCGGGATGATGAGCGTCCATAAACGGCGCTACGCCGGGCTGGTCAATAATATCAAGCTGGAGGGTGCGCAAATTTCGTCTATGCGGATACCGCCTTTCAGCGACAAAGCGCTGGACGGCCGCAGGCCGGACGTACTGATCATCGGCGGCGGCGTGATTGGCTGCGCGATTGCGCGCGAATGCGCGCGCTATGACGCGGACGTGCTGCTCTGCGAAAAGGAACACGACGTTGCGCTTCAGGCTTCGAGCCGCAACGACGGCATGGTGCACCCCGGTGTGGACCTGCTTTTAGGGCAGGTCAAGCGGCGCTACAATATGCGCGGCAACCGCATGTACGACCGTGTCTGCCGGGAACTGGACGTTCCCTTTTGCCGCAGCGGACAGTACCTTTGCTTTCTGAAACCTTCGCTTGCAATTACGGGTTTCTTTGCGCAGCTGTATTTCCTGCTGGTCGGTCCATACGGCAGATTTTTGGGCGCAAGAGCGTTTCATAAACGCGAGCCGCGTATGAACCCAAAGATCAAAGGCGCGCTGTTCTTCCCTTCCGCCGGCGTCGTCTCACCGTATGCGCTGACCATCGCGTTTGCCGAGAATGCGGCCGACAACGGCGTGCAGATTGCGCTCGATACGGCTGTGACCGGCATGCAGGTTGAAGAGAATACAATCGTCTCCGTCGAAACGAACCGTGGCACAGTTTATCCGAAGGTTGTGATCAACGCCGCCGGCGTGTTTTCGGACGACGTTGCCAGAATGGCCGGTGATCAATTTTTCACGATCCACCCTCGCAGGGGAACGAACACCATTCTCGATCACAAATCCGCTGCGCGGCTCAACACGATCGTTTCATCGTTCGGCACCTCCTCCACCAAGAAGAAGCATACCAAGGGCGGCGGGCTTGTGCGCACAATCGACGGCAACGTGCTCGTCGGGCCGGACGCGGTTGAAACATACGAAAAGGAAAACTACGCGACCAATTCACAAAGCGTTCGCGACGTGTTTGAAAAGCAAAGCCGCACGGACCCCGCGCTGCATTTCGGCGAAGCGATCACCTATTTTACCGGCGTTCGCGCGGCGACGTATGAAGAGGATTTTGTGATCCGCAAAGGACGAAAAACAAAGAACATCGTACATGCCGCCGGCATCCAGTCCCCCGGCCTAACCGCCGCACCCGCAATTGCACTCGACGTTTCAAAAATGGCGATGGAACTTTTGGGAAACATTCGCGCGGTAAAGAAAAATCCGGATTTCAACCCGATTCGCAAGGGAATCGTCTGCACAAGCGAAATGGAAGAATCGGAACGCGACGCGCTGATCCGCCATAACCCGGACTATGGCGAAATCGTCTGCCGCTGCGAACAGGTCAGCCGCGGCGAGGTGCTCGACGCGCTGCATCGAAGCGTTCCCTGCGACACGGTGGACGGCGTGAAACGCCGCGTACGTCCCGGCATGGGACGCTGTCAGGGCGGATTCTGCGGGCCGCTGGTGCTCCGCATCATTGCAGAGGACAAAGGGATTTCGCCCGAACAGGTTGAAAAAAGCGGAATCGGCAGCGAACTGCTGCTGTGCGGAATCAAGGAGGTGCAGGCCGATGACGCAGATCCTGTCGTTTGACGTAACGGTGATCGGCGCGGGCCCGGCGGGGCTTGCAGCCGCACTGGAGGCCGACAAAAACGGAGCGAGCGTGCTGCTGATCGAGCGAGAGGCGTGTCTTGGCGGGATTCTCAAACAATGCATACACGACGGCTTCGGCCTTGTGCGGTTTCACGAAAAACTCTCCGGACCGGAATACGCCGAACGGTTCATTTCGCGCCTGCCGGAAAGCGGCGTACAGGTCAGCACGCTTTCGTTCGTCAGCCATGCGGAAAAAGTCGGCGGGAACTACTATATAACGCTGGTCACGAGGGACGGCATGCAGCGCGTGCGAACGCGCTCACTCGTGCTTGCGACCGGCTGCCGGGAACGCACCTCCCGTCAGATCGGCGTGCACGGACATCACTGTGCGGGCGTATTCACCGCCGGCAGCGCGCAGTATTATACAAATATTCTGGGTGAACTGCCGACCCGGCGCTGCGTCGTCCTTGGAAGCGGCGACATCGGCCTGATTATGGCGCGGAGGCTCACGCTGGAAGGTGCGGAGGTCGTCGGCGTATACGAAGCCAAGCCAACGCCCAGCGGGCTTCTGAGGAATGTCAGCCAGTGTCTGACCGATTTCGATATCCCGCTGCATACAAGCAAAACCGTTACGCGCGTGTTCGGAGACCAACGACTCAGCGCAGTCGAAATCTCCGACGTGGACGAAAAGATGCACCCCATTCCCGGCACGGAACAAAGAATCGAATGCGACGCGCTCATCCTCTCCGTCGGTCTGATTCCGGAAAATGAGCTCGCCGAATCTCTGCGCGTGCCGATCGACCCGAAGACGAAAGGCGCAATTGTGGACGAGCACAACCAAACGCTGGCTGACGGCGTGTTTGCCTGCGGCAACGCGCTGCACGTCAATGACCTGGTCGACTATGTATCCGAAAGCGGCGAAACCGCCGGGCGCGCCGCGGCAAACTCCGCAAGGGTGCGCAGTCTTTTGGACGCACGGTGCGACGCCACCCTCCTGTATGTCGTGCCGCAGCGAATCGACCGGATGCAGAGCAAAGAAACGCGCGTATTCTTCTTTCGTGCCGCGCGCGATATGGACAACGTCGTACTGACTGTTTCCCGTGGGAACGACATTCTGCTGCAGAAAAAATACGCACATCTTCGTCCGCCGGAGATGGAACGCCTGCCGCTTTCGCTCTCCACCGCGCAGCTGGAAGGCGAAGAACCAATCCGCTTCCATCTGGAGGGAACGCGCGATGAATGATACAATGAAACCGGCCGAAGCAACGGAAATCGTCTGCATCGTCTGTCCGAACGGATGCCGTATTCAATGCACGCCGTCGGACGGAGGGTACGTTTTCTCCGGCAACAAGTGCCCGCGCGGCGTCGAATACGCAAAATCGGAACTCACGCATCCGATGCGCTCGCTGACGACGAGCGTCCACACCGTCTTTGCCGACGCGCCGGTCGTGAGCGTCCGCACCGACGGCGAGATTGAAAAATCAAAAATACGGGAGGTCGTCGCCGCGATTGGCGCGTTCACGGTGAAAGAACGTATCAAAATCGGCGACGTCGTCGTCCGTAACGTTTGTCAAACGGGCGTGGACGTGATCTGTACAACAAACCGCCTCATCGAATCATCCGGCAGGCAAACAGCGAAAGGAGCGTCGTAAAATTATGTCTCATCCATATAAAGGGTTCGAGCCGAACTGGGTCCGTGGAGAATTTCCGAAGGACTGTTACCGTTCCATCTTCAAATGGGGCGCTTCGCTGGAGATTAAAGCCCCGCGCGAGTCTCTCTACCGTATGCTCAAGGAAAAATTTGGCATGAGCGATGCGGACTTTACCTCGTATACGGAGGATACCGGGTTCGATCAGGTAAAATTCGATATTCCCGTCGGACTGCCGGAGAGCGACCTTGCGGAATTCCGCAGGATTGTAGGCGGCGACTTCGTCCGCACGGACGACTATGCGCGATTAAGCGTCGCATACGGTAAAACGATGTATGACCTGCTGCGTCTGCGCAACAAGATCGTCGAGAACGTGCCGGACGCGGTGCTCTACCCCGATACGAAAGAGCAAATCGAACAGATCGTTGCGTATTGCGCAAAGCGGAAAATCCCGGTGTATGTCTACGGCGGCGGCTCGTCCGTTACGCGCGGCGTCGAGTGCGTCAAGGGCGGCGTTTCGCTCGATCTGCGCCTGCGTTTCAACAAAGTAATCGAATTCAACGAAATCGACCAGAGCATCACCGTGCAGGCTGGCATGAGCGGTCCGAAACTCGAACAAACGCTCAACGACGCGGTCAAACTTTTTGGCGCAAAGCGGGCTTACACCTGCGGGCATTTCCCGCAGAGCTTTGAATATTCTTCCGTCGGCGGCTGGGTGGTCACCCGTGGCGCGGGTCAGAACTCCACCTACTACGGCTGCATTTCGGATATCGTACTCGCACAGGAATACGCAACGCCGATCGGCAACATCAAAACCGACCGCTACCCGCGCAAAGCTACCGGCAGTGACCTCGGTCAGATTATGATGGGCGGCGAAGGCACCTACGGCGTGCTCACGCACGTGACGCTCAAGATATTCCGCCACATGCCAGAGACGGTCCGCCGGTTTTCGTTTATGTTCCGCGACTGGGAAACGGCGCAGGCCGCCGCACGGGAGATCATGCAGAGCGAGGCGGGCTACCCTTCCGTGTTCCGGCTTTCCGACCCCGAAGAGACCAGCGTGATGCTGCACCTTTACGGCGTGATGGACACGCCAATTAAGCACCTTTTTAAGATGCGCGGCTTTAAGGAAAACGAAATGTGCCTCTACCTCGGTTTTACCAACGGCGAAAACGGCTTCTCACGAAACTGCGCGAAAAACGTCCGCCGCGTCTGCCGCAAATTCGGCGGCATGAGCCTGACGGGGTATGTGACCAAAGGCTGGGAAAAAGGACGCTTCAACGACCCGTATATGCGCGACACGCTGCAGGATTTCGGCATTGTGACGGACACGATGGAGTGCACGGTGAACTGGAGCAATATGAGCCGCGTGCACGCCGAGGTGCGCGCCTTCTGCAAGTCGCGCCCGAATACGATCTGCATGACGCATATGTCGCACGTGTACCCGCAGGGCGCGAATCTCTACTTCATCTTCATCATCAAGGAGAGCGATCCTGAGGCGTTCCGCGCCTATCACGCGGGTATCCTCTCCGCCATCCAGAAATCCGGCGCTTCCATGAGCCATCATCACGGTATCGGCAAGATGTTTGCGCCCTGGCTGGAGGGCTCCGTCGGACGGAACGAATACGACGTGCTCCGTACGCTCAAGCGGCATTTTGACCCGGACAACATCATGAATCCAGGCGGTACGCTCGGCTTCGACCTGACGGAAAGCGAAAAGCACTGGCCGAGATAATTCGATTTAAATAAACAAACCGCGCGTTCGTGACGTTCAATCAACCAAGCGAACGCGCTGTGTTTTTTGCATCCCGCTGTCCTTTCGCCGGAATATTGCACACCTATATTGTTTGTGTTACATTCATATAGAAAGCAAATCAAGTTCCACTCAAGGAGTATCAATATGCCGTATTTTATTACCGGCGCGTGCATCGGCTGCACGGCCTGCGCAAGGAACTGCCCCGTTCTCGCCATCACCGGTGAACCAAAACAGCGCCACAGCGTTAATATCCGCCGATGCGTTTCCTGCGGCGTCTGCGGGCGCGTATGCCCGGTTGGAGCGATTCTGGACGGGCATGGCGAGCCCTGCAAAAAAGTCCCGAAAACCGACTGGAAAAAACCGGTTGTGGACACGGAGCTTTGCAGCGCGTGTGGTATCTGCGTGACCTGGTGCCGCGCGGAGGCGCTGCACATTTCCTCGCCCGCATTCCACGGGGACATCCATGTATATGCCGAACTGTATCAGCCGAACAAGTGCGTTTCCTGCGGGCTTTGCGAGGAAAACTGTCCGCTGCACGCCATCACGCTTGCGGAGGTGAAAGCATGAGGCCGCCCGTCTACGCAATCATCGATCTGTCCACCGGCAAAACGGAACGGATGGAGATCGGTAAAAAATACTATGAAAAATACCTCGGCGGCAAAACGCTCGCAACCCGTCTGCTGCTGGACATGACCCCCGCCGGGCTTGACCCGCTCGGGCCGGACACGGTTATCGTCATCAACACGAGCCCCGCAAACGGAACCGGCGCGCCGAGTTCCAGCCGCTTTAACATGACGTTTAAAAACGTGCTCACCGGCGGCATCGCAACCAGCAACTGCGGCGGTCAGTTCGGCGTACTGCTCAAACGCGCGGGGTACGACGGCATCGTGCTCAAAGGGCAGAGCGAAACGCCTGTTACGATTGAAATCATCGACGGCGCGGTTTCCATCCGCGACGCAGGCGACCTTTGGGGCAAAGACGCGGAAGAAACGCAGGAAGCGTTCCCCAAAATTTACGGCAAACTCGTGATCGGTCCGGCGGGCGAGAACCTCGTGCGTTACGCCTCCGCCGTCTCCGGCGAACGCGTGGCCGGCCGCTGCGGCGGCGGCGCGGTGCTTGGCGCAAAAAAAGTGAAAGCGATCATAGCATACGGCACGAAAAAGCCGGAAATTCACAACAAAAAAGCATTCGATAAATATGTAAAAAAATGGGTGCATTTTTTGCGCAGTCATCCGATGACGGGCGAAGCGCTGCCCAACTACGGCAGCGCGGGACTGGTCAGCAAAGCAAATTCCACAAACGCGCTGCCGACGCACAATTTTAAATACGGGCACAGCGCGGACGCGCATTATGTCAGCGGCGAAACGCTTACCGACAAATACCTGCTGCGCAACAGCTCCTGTATTTCGTGTCCAATTCGCTGCGAACGGCGCGTTCTGGTGGACGGCAAGGACGTGAAAGGGCCGGAATACGAGACCTGCGGCTTCTTTGGCCCGAATATCGACGCAATCAGCATGGAAAACATGCTGCGGCTCAACTATCTTTGCGACATACTCGGCATGGACACGATTTCGCTTGCGTCCACCATTGCGTTTGCAATGGAGCTCAAGGAAAACGGCGTCGCGGATTTCGGCGTATCGTTTGGCGATTCCGAAGGGCTCTTTGAAGTCGTTCAAAAGATTGCCCGCCGCGAGGGAATCTACAGCGACCTCGCCAACGGCTCGAAATGGATGAGCGAAAAGTACGGCGGCAAGGATTATGCCATGCATTCAAAAGGTCTTGAGATGGCCAGCTACGAGCCGCGGCGCTCTGTCGGCATGGGGCTTGGCTACGCGACCAGCAACCGCGGTGGGTGCCACCTCAACGGCGGATATCTCGCGCTGCTGGAGTCCGTCGGCGTTCTGATGACAGACCCGCTTTCCACAAGCGCAAAGCCCGCGCTCACCATCTTCATGCAAAACGCGCTCGACGCAATCTCCGCGGGCGGGTTCTGCCTGTTTTCCGCGCAGTCGTTCGTGCCCGCGATCTTTTTCCGGCTCGGGCCGCATCATCCCTTCACGCGCATCGTCGGCAAAATCGCTACGCACGCAGGCCCCGCCGTGCGAATGATGCTCTGGATGATGCCGGTGCTGCGGTTCAACTCCGTGTACCTCTTCCCGCATGCGGAAGCGTTGCGGCTGATTACCGGCCTGCCGCTGTACACCGGTTCGTTCGTTAAAATCGGCGAACGTGGTTATAATCTTGAGCGCGCGTACAACATGCGCGAGGGACTCACCATGGCGGACGATTCCCTGCCCGACCGGCTCACAAAGGTTCCGCAGGACCCGGATAACCCCAAAACCGTCGTCCGGCTGGACAAAATGCTGCCGGTATACTACAAAATCCGCGGCTGGAGCAAGACCGGCGTTCCGACCGCAAGAAAACTGCGAAAGCTGGGAATTGAACTATGAAAACCATCCGGTATTTTGCGCCTATGCGGGGTATTGTTCATAAAGAGACGGAAGAAACCGATCTCGCTACGGTGCGCGGCGTGCTCGATTACATCAAAACCGCCTACGGAAAAGAGGCGTTCAAAGCGGCCAAAAGTTCGCTGATCGTCGTCAACGACGTGAGCATCGGTTTAATGAACGGTAAAAGGACGGCGCTGAACGACGGCGACGTGATCGGGTTTCTGCCGCTCTGCGGCGGCGGCTGATTTTCAAATGCAAAAAAGCGGCCATCTGAATAAAGATGGCCGCTTTTCTTGTCTGTCGGCAGAGCGTCGGTCAGACCTCGCCGGCAAGAGCCTTTGAGAAGCGAGAAACGATCTCGTCAATCTGCGCTTCGCGTTTGTCCCCCGACCAGTTGACGATGCCGGTCTCGCCGGCTGTAACGCCCTTTTCCAGCAGCATTGCGCGCATTTTACGGATCGCCATGTTGCCGCCGAGCCATGGCTTTTTGAATTGCTGGGTTACAAAGCAGCAGGCCTTCCCCGTCCTGATTTGCGGCAACTGCGCCAGATAGAGCGCAGTCGCTCTGGCGAGTGTGAACGCCTGCACGGGGGAAGCGAACACCAGCGCGTCGTAACCGTTCGGATCGGGCGCCTGTACGAGCGTGTCGAGTGCCCGTGCACCCGGGTCACCCCCCGTTGCAACAACACGCTGCAGTTCCACGTCGCAGCTTTTGGCGGTCAGCGCATCCTTCAGCTTTTCCGCTACAGAAAGCGTGTTGCCGGTCTGCGAATACACGATGATGCCGATTTTCATGACGTTTCCTCCTGATTCGGGTGTGTCCTGTTCCGCACGCTTTACTTTGGAAACAACTTAGTTCAAATCGATCAGTTTTGCTTTTACGCCTTCCAGCTTGTTGATGTCTTTGACGAGCCGCTCGATTTCCTCTTTTTCGCCGAACGGCTGCAGGATGATCATCCCGTCCGTCCCGCAGGCGTCCGCGCTCGCTTCGTGCAGCCCGAGCCGCGCTTTGATTTTGCAGCCGTTTTCCGTCAGTACCTGCTGAAAACTGGCCGCATTGGCCACGCGGTTGTCCATGCGCACACCGATAACGTAATAGTAAGACATGTATCATTCCTCCTTACAAGTTCGGGGCTAAACATCCGGTACTTTACAGCCGGATCAGGAGTGCTTTACTGAATCCTGAGAAACTGTTCCAGCGGGATACTTTTGCGCGTTTTGGGCGGTCTTTTCGTCCACCGCCTTAGGATGTGTTTTCAAATCTCCGCGACGGTCGCCGTTTTGTCCGTTATTTCAATTTTTCAGGCAAACCCGTCTTTGTCATTCCCACTCGATCCTTCGGAACGCATTCTAAACAATTCCGTTTAGCTTTCATGGGTGCTGTTGTTCTAACTGCTTCAATTATCCATATATTTTGGACGATCTGATTTTTTGTTGCCAAAGTGTTGCCACTTATTCCGCGTTTCCATCAATAATAGACTGTGCAAAGTCTTTCGCACCTTGTAGTAATCGATATCGATATGCATATTTATTATCATCGTCTTGTTCCGGTTTGAACCAAACCTTATTACGCTTAAATACACCCTTAATTTGTTCTTTAGTCGATGGGAGCCCCATCATACTTGTCAACAAATATTCAACATCTGCAACAGTAAAATTATCCCCTTTTCCTTCGTTTGTAACAATATACAACAACAGCATCATTTGCTTCTTAAATGAATCCTGTATCTTTATTTCCGGATAGTTTTTAAGATTTAAATCATCGGCGCAAATCGAATTATAAACAGAAGTTTTTTTACTTCGCACTTTCCTAGGTTTTGTAGGTTTAGGTTTCTCTTCATCGCCGGATTTGGGCTGATATGTTTCAATATATTGTACGCCAGTATCCGTTAGAATGTAGGATTTTGGGATTTTCTTTTCTGCATTTGGGTCATCCATAATATAACCTTTTTGAACTAAGCGTTGTAACAAATCACTATTATTTGAGTATTTCCTTCTTCTTGCATCCGCATAATATTGCTTGACTGATTCTGAGGTAAAGGACCGTATGCCATTCTTTTTTTCGTCAAAATAAGCTGCCACTAAGACAAAGTCTCTATCAGACAATCTTCCGAAGTCTATTATGAAAGAAGATAGACTGGTTTTCGACAAGTCAACTGATGTACGTACATTGACTGATGGGATTATATGCTTCCCATTACTTTCAGAAGTTAAGAGCATTGCAGGCTGTTCTGTCGCTTCTATGTATTGAGTTGTCTGGGCTACTCCACGAGTACGCACAATGGCTTCAACTGCAGATGGCAAAAGTGTAGTGGTAAAAATGCTACGTTCCCTCTCGACAAGATCAGCAGATCCTTCCGCTTCAAATTTAATATCGCCAATTTCAAACTTTACACGAATTTCTGTATTCTTATCACTCATACAATTAGCCCTGCCTTATTATATAATTCTTCAAGCATCACCCTATAATTTAGCTTGATATCATCAATATCTTTTTTCCCTGCTGTATATGTAATGTTGTGCGCTGAAAAATTGCCGACCATTCGGAAAGTATCAAACTCGTTTTTAATGCGTGATAATTTTAGTACAGTACTATCCTTCGCTTTCTTAACTATGCCATCTAGCATAATATAGCCTCTCCCGGCAGCATCTTTTATCTCATTATCAATACCAAAATTCTGATAAGATAGCACCAATAAAACTTCAAATAACCGTCTCATTAACACAGCGCATGCATCATAGCAATTATTCGAATATGAATTGTTTATTTGTGTAATTAGCTTATCTAAGTATTTGCGCTTCCCACAAAATTTCGTTTCATCAATCAGTTCACTATACGATACAATAGTTTCTGTGTCATCCCGCATAGAGGAGTAT
>ERZ795053.294-NODE-294-length-63068-cov-19.286481_pt1 | contig 63068 bp, 70 predicted proteins | sample MGYA00375137_ERZ795053 | MGnify/ENA primary metagenome ERZ795053 (study PRJEB30182, sample SAMN05720284) | activated sludge metagenome | isolation source: Anaerobic digester | place: Hong Kong | collected 2014-12-17 ...
CCCGGCCGTCCACCACCACGAACTCGTTCCCCTCGAAGTTCCAGAGGAAGCCGTCGTAGATCTCCGAGCTCACCAGCAGGCGGAGGCCCGGCGTGAGGTTGTGCTCGTAGGAAACCTGCAGCGCGTGGGCGGGGATGGCGGCGGTGCCCACGCCCGGCACGCCCTCGTAGCTGCCGGACGGCGGCGCCACCGGCACGCCGCTCAGGCGCGGGCGCGGCGGGAACCACACGTTGCTGGTCATGAACATGAAGCTGAGGCGGTTGTAGTCGCTCAGCAGCGTGATGAGCTCGAAGCGGCTCTCCCAGCTGTTGAACCAGCGCACGTCGTTGGCGTTGGTCTCGGCGCGGCTGCTGTAGCGGTGGCGCATGCGCAGACGCAGGTTGAACTTGGGCTGGTACTCCACCTTGAGGGTGTAGCGGGTCATGTCCGTGCCGTCGGCCTCGCGGGTCCAGCGGTCGTACTCCAGCCCGTTCAGGATGAGCGTGCGGCTGATCCGGTAGCGGGTCTGCAGGAAGAGGCCCTTCTCCGGCTTGGGCTGCGGCGTGTTGAGCGAGACCCAGGAGTAGTAGTCGTCGTTCAGGCGGAACGGCGAGTCCAGCAGGGTCTGCTCGTAGCGGTTGTCGTTGGCGAAGCCGCGGTTGTAGGGGTTGTCGTACCCCACGTCGTAGTCGCGCCAGATGGCCAGCAGGTGCAGGTTGTCCCACTGCGCGAAGCCGTTGAGCACCAGGGCGTCCTTGGTGTCGCCCTTGAGGAAGCTCGCCGTGGGATCCTGCAGCATGGCGTACTCGCCCTGGAAGCTGACGTTGTCCACCACGGTCTGGAACTCGGCGCCGTACACGCGGCGGAACTTGTGCTCGATGAGCGTGCCGTCCGCGGCGGTCTCCGTGCTGGTGTAGCCCGAGGAGATCTCGCTGTCGCGGGCCTCCAGCAGGCCGCTGTCGATGCTGTACTGGCTGACCAGCGTGCTCACGTCGGCCCGGAAGCCGCGGTTGTAGCGGGCCTCGTAGGCCGTGGCGCCCACGTAGGTGGCGTCGCCCAGCATGACCTTGACGTTGCCGCCGAGGATGTCCTCCTCGATGGCGTTGCGGACCAGGCCGGTGGGCGTGTCCGGCACGTCGGCGGCGGCGTAGGACGTGCCCGGCGCGAAGGCCAGGTGGGAGTCCAGCCACTCGTCGTCCGGACGCGGGGACATGGTCACGTAGGTGTTGATGGTGCCGTCCGGGTTGACGATGCCGTCCTTCTTGTCCCAGGAGGCGAACACCGTGCCGTGCACCGGCCCCATCTTCCCCTCGGCGGCCAGACCGGTCAGGGCGTACTCGTGGCTGCGGCTCAGGTCGCCGCGCACCCCGATGGGCCGCTTGTTGAAGCCGAAGCCCGTGCGCCGGTACTGGATGAAGTCCGAGTTGTCCATGACCAGGCCCTGCCCGAACGCCACGCGGTAGTTGCCCACGTAGAAGCGCTTGAGGTGCAGGGGGCCCAGGTGCTTGTCGTCCACGCCCACGTAGCCCTTGCGGGTCTCGTCCCAGTGGGCCTCTCCCATGTTGCGGTGGGTCATCGCCCCCGCGCGCATGTCCTTGGGCAGGCTCAGGCTGAGCTTGTGCGTGAGGTACGGGTCCCCGCGCTGCAGCGCCTGCGACCCGGTGAAGTCCGCCAGGTCGCCGGAGAAGTAGGGCGTGTCGTAGAAGCGCATCTGGTAGCTGCCGTGCACCTCGTCGTCGGGCCCGAGCTGATCGTCGCGGTAGACCACGAAGTCGCGCAGGTTGCGGAACGAGAAGTAGCGCAGGCCGTCGGCGCGGCGGAGCTGGCGGTCGCTCTCGAAGGCGCCCAGGCGCTGGCGCGCCTGGAGGATGGCCTTGGCGTCCACCGGCGAGACGTTCTGGAAGCTCTGCAGGTCGAAGAGGTCCAGCTCGTTCACGTTGACGGGGTCGCGCAGCATGTCCAGGTACTCGTCGGCGAGGGCCTCGTTGGCGCCCTCCTGGCCCAGGTAGTTGCGCACCTGCCGGTAGCTCGCCGTGAGGCGGGCCATGGCCGCGTCCACCGCCGTGGGCGGGATGGTGGCCGCCAGGGGCTTGATGGCCGCCAGGTGCGCGGGCGTCATCCCCTCCACGTCCAGCACGTCGTAGATGCTGCCGAAGTAACGCACGTAGGTGCGGTACTCCACGATGTTGCGCGCCAGCTCCTCCGGGATGGGCAGGCTCTGCACCTCGGCCAGGGAGGCCGAGTTCAGATCCACCTTGGCCGGGGGCGCGGCCGCCGCCGCCCCGCAGAGGATCGCGACCAGCAGCAGGGTCGCGGTCCGGGCGGTCCGGATCAGGCGACTCACGGGGCCTCACCACCCCACGCGAACGTCAGCCCGAACTGATGGCTGGGGCGCAGCACCCCGCCGCCGCTCGAGAAGCCGTAGTTCACGGCGAAGCCCTCCACCTCGTAGCCGAAGCCGGCGGTGAGCTTGCCGGGGTTGGTCAGGATGCCCGTGCGCAGGGCCAGGGCGTCCAGCACGCGGAACTCGATGCCGCCGTGGTACTGGGTGTCGTAGCCCAGGGCCGACTCGATCTCGAAGATCGTGGTCACGTCGGCGTAGGGCTCGTAGGCCACGCCCGCGTGCAGACGCTGCGGGAGCTCCTCGTTGTCCAGGCCGATGGCGGGGTTGTTGATGTTCTTCACCTGCACGCCCAGGCGCGTGCGCTGGTGCAGGCGCACCATGAGGCCGGCGTCCACGCCGGCCACCACGTCGTCGCCGGGATCCAGGCCCGAGATCGTCTCGCCGAACTCGAGCTGGTAGAGGTTCACGGCCCAGCCGAAGTCGATGGTGCTGTGCACGTCGTCGAAGAGGCGGATGCCGTGGGCCAGGGTCCAGGTGGTCTCCGAGTGGAGCTCCACCCCCTCGTACTCGGTGGCGAAGCGCCGCAGGCCGAAGCCCACGCCGCCCAGCTTGCCGAGGGGGAAGGCGCCGCCCAGGTAGAGCTGGTCCGTGAAGTCCAGGCTGTAGGGCTTCACGTAGCTGTTGCCCAGGGTGCCGCCCGTGCGGCCGGCGAGGCCGGCCGGGTTGAAGTACGGGGCGAAGGCGTCGTCGGCCACCGCCACCGCGGCGTCGCCCATGGCGCGGGCGCGGGGACTGACGTCGACGTTCTCGAACGCCGCGGTCGCGGTCCCGGCCAGGCCGAGCACCAGGACGGCGGTCAGAAGGATCTTGGTTCGGGTCATCGCTCCGGTCCTCCTAGCGGCTCAGGCGCGTGGCCACGACGGCCGGCGCGGTCTCGTTCTCGCGCTTGCCGGTCGTCTCATCGACCGCCTGCAGGTGCACGATGTAGGTGCCGGCCTTGACCAGCTCGAATTCGTCGTTGCGGCCGTCCCATGGCAGCGTCACGCGGTTGATGGGAGCGCCCACGGTCTCGAAACGCGTGTCGTAGAGGGTGCGCACCACGCGGCCCTCCAGGTCCAGGATCCGCACCACGGCCTCGTTCCCCATGGGGAAGGTGATGGTGATGGGGAAGTCCTCGAAGCCCGGCAGGAAGGTGCGCGGCTCCACGCTCAGGGAGAAGCCGGCCAGGACCTCGATGACGTTGGCGCCGGCCTCGCCGCCCGCGGGGAAGTAGACCTCCGTGCCGTCGTAGTTGAGCGACACGTACCAGCTCACCTCCTGCCCCGCCTCGAAGGCGGGCACGGACCCGCTCCACTCGCCGTTGGTTCCCGTCAGGGGCACCTGGCTGAAGGAGCCGCCGTCCACGGCGTAGTGGAAGGCCGCGGACGTGGGGTCGTCCACGCCGTCGGCCAGGACCAGGGTGAAGGTGGAGGGCACGCCGGCCTCGAACTGGCCGGGCGCGAAGGAGAAGGAGGCCACGTACTCGCTGAACACGCCCGGGTTGGGCGACGTGGCGATCTCCCAGGTGGCGGTGAGGTTCTCGCTGGTCTCGTCGTGGCCCAGGGTGCCGTTGCCGCCGCTCCGGGTCTCGGAGCCCTCGGTGGCGTCGGTGCGCTGGTACGACTCGCCCACGGCGTGGGTCAGCTCGAAGACGTCCTGGTTGGCCACGGGGGTGTCCGCGGCGTAGGACTCGCCGTTGATGGTGTACTGGGCGCGGTCCAGGCGGGCGCTGCCCGTGCTGGTGCCGTACGTGAACACGTCGATGTCCTTCACCAGGTTGCTGACCTGGTCCCAGAAGTAGAGGACCACGATCTCGCCGGCGTTGGTCAGGGTGGCCACGGCGGCGTTGTCCACCGGATCGCCGCGACGGCTGCCCGGGAAGACGTCGCGCATCTCGGGGATGGAGGCGTTGTCCGGGTTGATCAGCACGATGTCCGGCTCCTGGCCCCACACGGAGGTGAAGCCCACGCTGCCGGTGATGGCCACGGTGATCACGCCGCCCGGGGGCAGCATGTAGCCGGCCGGGAACCGCGCGTTGAAGTCGTAGAAGGCGCCGCCGCCCACCGTCTCCTGGGTGGGGTTGCCCTCGGGCAGGCGCCAGTAGCCCTGCTGGTAGTGCACGGCGTCGGTCAGGTAGTAGTTGCTCAGGTCCACGGCCTCGGTGGTGGGGTTGTAGATCTCCACGAACTCGTGGTCGTTGCTGGTCACGCAGACCTCGCTGAGCAGCAGGTGGGGCGGGTTCAGCACCGGGTCGGGCCGCTCCTCCACCGTGTAGCTCAGCGTGGCGGCGGGCGCATCCGCGGGCCAGAAGGCCTCGGCGCCGCCGCTGCCCGCGGCCTGCAGGTACCAGGTCACCACGGTGCCCACCGTCTGCTGGGGCACGTCGCCGCTCCAGGTGCCGTCGCCGTTGTCGGCGCAGGCGGCCGTCTGCAGGGCGCCTCCGTTGATCGTGTAGTTGAGGGTCACGGAGCTCACGGGCACCAGGGCGGTGAGCGAGCCGGTGACCGTCACCGGGCCGTCCGGCGTGGTGGCCGAGGTGGTGGCGCCCGTGAAGGTCAGATCCACGGTGCCGAACACGCCCGGCGTGGCCGCGGTCACGGGCTGCCAGGTGGACGAGAGGTTCTCGCTGGTCTCGTTGTGGCCGCCGGCGCCGTTGCCGCCGGTGGCGACCTCGTTGCCCTCCTCCGGATCCAGGCGCTCGTAGCTGCCGCCCACGTCGTGGGCGGGGGTCAGCGGATCCTGGCTGGCGATGGGCGTGTCGGCCTGGTAGGTGGAGCCGTTGATGGTGATGCCGGTCTTGTCGGCGCGGGCGCTGGTGCTGGTCCCCCACATGAACATGTCGATGTCGGTGACCAGGTTGCTCACGCCGTCCCAGTAGTAGAGCACCACGATCTCGGAGCTGTTGGTCAGGGTGGCGGGGCCGGTGCCGCCGTAGAGGCTGCCCGGGAAGATCTCGCGCATGTCCGCCACGCCGTCCGCCGTGCCGCCGTCCTCCAGCAGCTCGAAGTCCGGCTGCCGGCCCCAGGCGCTGCTGAAGGCGTCGCTGCCGGCGATGGAGATCACCATGGTCTGGCCCGCCGCGATCTCGGCGCCGGCGGGGAAGCGGCCGTGGAAGTCCACGAAGTCGCCGCCGCCCACGCTGGCGGTGGAGGGGTTGCCCGCGGGCAGGTTCCAGTAGCCCTGCACGGTGCCGCCGCTGATGTAGCAGGCGTCCGTGAGGTAGTAGTCGTCCAGGGCCACGGTCGCGTCCGTGGGGTTGTGGATCTCGATGAACTCCTGATCCGTGCCCGACACGCAGACCTCGGTCAGCAGCAGGTGCGCGGGGCCTTCGCCCGGATCGGGCGCCGTCTGCACCGTGTAGCTCTCCGTGTAGAAGGGGGCGTTGGCCGGGTAGGTGGTGGAGCCGCCGCCGGAGCCCGCGGCCTCCAGCCACCAGCTCACCACGGCGCCCGCGGCCTGGGCCGGCACGCCGGCCGACCAGGCGCCGCCGCTGCCGGAGGCGGTCACGTCGTTCCAGGCGCCGCCGTCCACGGACCAGTGCAGCACCGGGGCCAGGGGCGTGTCCGCCGCATCCAGGCTCACGGCCACCGAGGCCGGCACGCCGGCGTAGATGACCGCGGCCGTGGGCGCCACGCTCAGCAGGATGGGCGCGGGCGCGAGGCCGGCCCCGAGCAGCGAGGGGTCCTGGTCCGCGGCGTTGGACCAGGTGGCGGCCATGGGCTCGCTGGTCTCGTCATGGCCGGTGAGGCCGTTGCCGCCGGTCAGGGTCTCGCCCGTCTCCTCCGCATCCGTGCGCAGCAGCGCCTTGCCGAAGGTGTGCACGGCCACGGAGGCCTGGGAGCCGGTGGCCGTGTCGGGCAGGTAGGCCGAGGGCGTGGCGTCGGCGTCGGGGCCGTCCACGCTCACGCCGGTCTTGGTGACGCGGATGCTGCCGGTGCCCCAGGTGAGGTAGTCCAGGTCCTGGACCAGGTCCTCGACGCCGTTCCAGGCGTAGAGCACCAGGGACTCGCCGGTGTCGCCCAGCCAGCCGTCGCTCAGGGGGGCGTTGCCGCCGGTGGAGCCCAGCCCGATGCCGATGGAGCCGGGGAAGGCCTCGCGCATCTCCGGCACGTCGTCCGCGGCGGAGTCCTCCTCGTAGAGCTCCAGATCCGGCAGCTCGCCGTAGGCGGTCTCGAAGAGCTCGCTGCCCTCCAGCGCGATGACCAGGCTCTCCCCGGCCGCCAGGATCAGCCCGGCGGGGAAGCGGGCGTGGAAGTCGCCGCCCGAGCCGCCCAGGCCCGCGCCGCCGCCCTCCACGATCTGCCAGTAGCCCTGGCCGGTGAAGGTGGCGTCGGTCAGATAGACGTCCGACAGGTCGATGGGCGCGGCCGTGGGATTGACGATCTCCACGTACTCGCTGCCGTAGGTGGTGCGCGGTTCCCGGACCTTCATCACCACTTCGCCGAGCAGCAGATGATCGGCGGCCGCGGCGGCGGCGGGCAGAAGGACCGAGAGCGCCAGGGCCGTCGTCACGGCGGCCAGGAGGCTCCTGCGGAAGTGCGACATCGATTCCAGCCCCTTTCTGAGGGTCCAGGGAAGCGCGGGGAGCGACGTGATTTCTCGGCACGAAATCGGTCGGGGTCCGGAAACATAGCCCATGGGGGGGCCGAATTCAACGCGGTCGCGTGTGAAACGGCGGCTAAGAGGCGGCGTCGAAGCGGAGGAAGGCGGCCAGGAGCTGGCCGGGGTCGGCGGCGTCGCGGAGGGATTGGACGGCGCCGGGCCGGCGCAGGCCGCGCACCACGCGGGCCAGGAGGCGCAGCAGGGAACGGGGGTCGTTCTCCGGCCCAACCAGCAGGATGAGCACGTTGACGGATTGCCCCTTGCCGGGCAGGGGATTCGCCAAGGTGGCCACCGCGGCGTGGGGCGTGCGGACCCGCGGGGAGCGCACGTGCGGGATGGCCACGCCCAGGCCCACGTCCGTGTCGCCCACGGCTTCGCGGCGCAGGACGTCGGCCAGCAGGCCGCGGGCGTCCACCACGGCGCCCTGGGCGTGGAGGGCGTCCACGAGGGCCGCCACGGCCTCCCGGCGGTCCTGGGCCTGGAGCCCCGGCAACATCACGTTGCCATCGGTGTGGTCCCGCAGCATCATGGGGCCTACGTTAACGGCGATCGGCGGGGAGTCAACCATTCGGGCGACCCGCCGGCCGCGAACCCCGGGAGAAACCACGGGTGCGAGCCGATCCCTTCCTGCCCCTGACGCGCCGCCGGCGCCTCTCCGCGGCCCGCGACCGGGCCCGCGAGCTGCTGCTGCGCCCGTTCCGGGGCACGCGCATCGCCCCCCGGAGGCAGGGACCGCCCAACCTGCTGATCCTGGCGGTGGACACCCTGCGCTGGGATCATGCCCGCGGCGGCCGGGCCGCCACCCCGCACCTGGACGCCCTGGCCCGCGAAGGGCTGACCTTCGACGACGTGACCGCCGCGGCGCCCTGGACCCTCCCGTCGTTCTCCAGCGCCCTGACCGGCCTCATGCCCACCTTGCACGGGGCGGGCATGCGCGGCGCCGTGCGCAACATGGCCGTGGAGCCGCCGGCGGAGCTGGCGCCCGGGGCCGTGACCCTGCCCGCGCACCTGGCCGCCCACGGCTACGCCACCGGCGCGGTCTACTCCAATCCGTTCGTGGAGTTCGGCCTGGCCGAGAGCTTCGGCGAGCGGCGCTACCGCAACCACGCGGCCGCGCACGTGGCCGCCCGCGCCCTGGAGTGGATCCGCCGTCACGGCGACCGCCCCTTCTGCTGCTTCGTGCTGTTCAACGACCCCCACGAGCCCACCCTGCCGCCGCCGCGCTTCTGGCCCGAGGCCCTGGGCGACGCCGCCGGCTGGAGCGACGAGGCCCTGCGCAGCCTGGCCCGCTGGGGCGACGACGGGGCCGCGCCGCACCTGGGCCGCCTGGGCGCGGAGCCCGACGACCGCGGCCGCGCCGCCCTGGCCGTGAAGCAGGCCCTCTACGCCGGCGCCGTGGGCGCCGTGGACGCGGCCGTGGGCGCGGTGCTGGAGCAGCTCGGCGCCTGGGGCCTGGACGACACCACCCTGGTCACGGTTTTCAGCGACCACGGCGAGGAGTTTCGCGAGCACGCCGCCGCCGCGACGGCCTGGGACCACGACCCCCGCGACCTGCGCGCCGTGGGCCACGGCCACAGCCTGTTCCAGGAGCTGGTCCACGTGCCCTGGCTGGTGCGCGGCCCCGGCGTGCCGGCGGGCGTCCGCCGCGGCGAGGCCGTGTCCCTGACCGACGTCGCGCCCACCCTCTGCCGCTGGCTGGGTGCGCCGGACCTGCCGCTGCCCGCCGCGGCCTACGCGCCGCTGACCGGCCGCGCCCTCCCCCGCGACACCGCCGCGCCCGACCCCGACCGCGTGCTGCTCTGCGAGGACCTGGCCTACGGCCCGGACCTGGTGTCCGTGCGCCGCGGCCCCTGGAAGCTCACCGCCCGCCGCGACGGCACGCCCCTGGTCCTGCACCATCTGCAGGACGATCCCGCCGAGACGCGGGACCTCCTGACGACGGCGCCCGAGGCCGCGGACGACCTCGGGCGCGAACTCCGGACCTGGCGGGCGGCCGGCTCCCCCGGCGACGCGGGCGGCGCCTGGGCCGACCGCGACGACGAGATCCGCCGCCGTCTCAAGGAGCTGGGCTACGGCGCATGACGACGGCCCCTCAGGCCGCCCCCTCCTCCTTCTTCCGGCCGTTGCCCCGGCGCTCCCGCACCGCGATGAAGCCCTGCACCACGCCCAGATCCAGGTAGCGGCGGCGCAGGGGCTCCGGCAGGTTGCGGAAGTCGGTCACCTTCCCCCGGCAGTTCTCCGCACCGCAGCGGCACTCCAGGGTCCAGAAGTCCTCCTCCATGGTGGTGGAGTAGTCGAAGGTGATCTCATCCTCCGGCTCGATGGCGCGGATGGCCACCAGCTTGCGGTTCTCCACCACCCCCGCGTTGGGATCGCAGGAGTGGTTGGCGAACACCGCCGGATCCGTGAGCAGGATGTACGTGCGGCGGCCCGTCTGCAGCAGGTTGGCCCCCTGCTCGGTGGCGTGGATGGGGTCCTCGCGCTCGTAGCGGGGGCCGTCCAGACGCAGGATGAGCTCGCCGGGAGCGAAGGCCCGCAGGGCGAAGAGCCCGCGGCCGATGGCGCAGGGCCGCACCTCCACGCCCGCGGCGCCGCGGGAACCGGGGAGGGAGTCGTGGTGCGGCGAAGGGGCCTGGGCCCGATCCCCCCGCGACTTCGGGATCATCGCTGGTCTCCTTCGTCGTCGTCCTCGAGATCGGTCGACGCGGTGTCGTCGTCGTCGAAGTCCACCTCATCGTCGCTGAGGAAGCGGTCGTCGTCGCGGATGTCGCCGGCCCGGCCGCGCTGGGCCTTGGCCAGGGGATCGTCGGGACGAAGCTTCCGCTCGCGTTCGTCGTGACGACGACGCGTGGGTTTGGTCTCGTCCTCGCGGCGGCGGTTGCTGCGGCTCATGGTCTTCCTCTCCGTCGGGATGGGCGCAGGCGCAGGCGGCCGTCCCGGACGCGGGTCCGGCACGGCGACGGGTCGGTGGGGCTCTCAGCCGCGCGGGCCGGAGGTCCGCTCAGCTCGGGATGTCCCACGGGCAACGCATGGGCCCCCCTGATGGGGTTCGTCGGGCTCGCCGTCTTACGCTGCGGCGCCGGTCGGCGCGGGGGCTTGGGGCGACGGGATGCCGAAGCTCGGCGGCGTCGGCGCGCACAATCTAGAAGGTCGGAAATCCCAGTGTCAACCCCCCTGGATGCGATTCCCGCGCCCGATTCCGGTGGGGTCCGGCCCGGGGCCGTGCTATCCTGCGCCGGCCCCCGACACCCGACCCCCTGCGCCCAGGAGGCCCGCATGCCGAGGAAGCCCAAGGACCCCGTGGTGGTGGGCTGGCGAGAGTTCGTCGCCCTGCCCGAATGGGGCATCCCCCGCCTGAAGGCCAAGGTGGACACCGGCGCCCGCACCAGCGCCATCCACGTGGGCGCCCTGGAGGAGCTGCCCGACGGCCGCGTGAGGTTCCAGGTGGTGGTGCGCGAGACCCCGAACCTGCGCACCACCTGGGTGGAGGCCACCCCGGTGCGGCGCGCCACGATCAAGCCCAGCAGCGGCGTGCGGCAGGAGCGCCTGGTGTTCCGCACCCGCATGGAGATCGGGCCCATCGCCCGCGACGTCGAGCTGAGCCTGGTCTCGCGCAAGGGCATGCTCTGCCGCATGCTGGTGGGGCGCCGGGCCCTGCCGGCCCACGTCCTGGTCAGCCCGGTCCGCAAGTACCTGCACAGCGATGCGCCCGGCACGCGGCGCAAGAGCGGAGAAGCCAAGTGAAGCTCGCGATCCTGTCCGTGTCGCCCCGCTGCTACAGCACCATGCGCCTGCGCCAGGCCGCCGAGGAGCGCGGCCACGACGTGAAGGTGCTCAACACCCTGCGCTTCGGCATCGAGCTGCAGCACGGGGAGCCCGACATCACCTTCCGCGGCCGGCGCCTGAGCCACTACGACGCCGTGGTCCCGCGCATCGGCGCCTCCATCACGTACTTCGGCACCGCGGTGGTGCGGCAGTTCGAGCAGATGGACGTGTACACGCCCAACACCGCGGCGGGCATCGCCAACAGCCGCGACAAGCTGCGCTCGCTGCAGGTGCTCAGCCGCCACGACATCGGCATCCCCGTGACCACCTTCGTGCGCGACCGCAAGGACGTGCTGGCCGCCATCCGCCACGTGGGCGGGGCGCCGGTCATCATCAAGATCCTGGAGGGGACCCAGGGCGTGGGCGTGATCCTGGCCGAGTCCGAGAAGGTGGCCGAGGCCATCATCGAGACCCTGCAGAGCGCGCGGCAGAACGTGCTGGTGCAGCAGTTCGTGGCCGAGAGCCGCGGCCGCGACGTGCGCGCCTTCGTGGTGGGCGACCGCGTGGTGGCGGCCATGCGCCGCGTGGCCCAGGGCAACGAGTTCCGCAGCAACGTGCACCGCGGCGGCCGCACCGAGACGGTGACCCTGACCGAGGAGATGGAGGAGTGCGCCGTGCGCGCCGCCCAGATCCTGGGGCTGCGCGTGGCCGGCGTGGACATGCTGGAGAGCAACGACGGGCCGCTGATCATGGAGGTGAACTCGTCGCCGGGCCTGGAGGGCATCGAGAGCTGCACGGGGCTGGACGTGGCGGGCGCCATCATCGACTACGTGTCCGACCAGGTGGCCTTCCCGGAGCTGGACATCCGCCAGCGCCTGACCGTGAGCCGCGGCTACGGCGTGGCGGAGCTGGTCATCCCCGAGGGCTTCGAGCTGGTGGGCCGCACCATCGCCGACTCGGGCCTGCGCGAGCGCGACATCGTGGTGCTGACGCTCAACCGCGGCACGCGCGTGATCTCCAACCCCAAGACGTCGCGGGAGCTGGAGGCCGGCGACCGCCTGCTCTGCTACGGCCGCCTGGACGCCATGCGCGACCTGGTGCCCGAGCGCCGCAAGCGCAAGCGGAAGCGCAAGGTGGCCAAGCTGGATCCGGACCTGCTGGAGCAGCTGGGCGAGGAGAGCGGGTCATGACGCGCCGCCGCGACGTGGGCGACTGGGGCCGCGTGAAGGTGCCCCCCGGCGAGCGCGCCGAGGTGCGCGTGGTGGTGTCGGAGAGCTACTCCGGCGCCGACATCAGCATCCCCGTGCACGTGTGGCGCGGCGCGGAGCCGGGCCCCACCCTGCTGGTCACCGCCGCCGTGCACGGCGACGAGATCAACGGCACGGGGATCATCCGCAGCATCATCGTGGACAAGCCGTTCAAGCTGCGCGCCGGGGCCCTGATCATGGTGCCGGTGGTCAACGTCATGGGCTTCGAGCGGCACGAGCGCTACCTGCCGGACCGCCGCGACCTCAACCGCTGCTTCCCCGGCTCGGCCCGCGGCAGCCTGGCCAGCCGCCTGGCCCACGTGCTGCACGACCAGATCATCAGCCGCGCCGACTACGCCATCGACCTGCACACCGCCGCCCTGCGCCGCACCAACTTCCCCAACGTGCGCGCGGACATGTCCAAGCCGGTGCTGGCGGAGTTCGCCCGCGCCTTCGGCACGGAGCTCATCGTGAGCTCGGCGGGGCCGGCGGGATCCCTGCGCAAGTCGGCCACGGCCGCGGGCTGCCCCTCCATCATCCTGGAGGCGGGCGAGGTCTGGAAGGTGGAGCCCAGCGTGGTGGAGTACGGCATCCGCGGCATCGTGAACTGCCTGCGCTACCTGCGCATGGTGAACGGCGAACCCGTGGCGCCGCCCTACCGCGTGGAGACCGACGCCACCACCTGGGTGCGCGCCCAGCACGGCGGCTTCCTGCGCTTCCACGTGACCCCCGGCGACCTGGTGGGCAAGGGCGACCCCCTGGCCTCCAACATCAGCCTCACCGGCAAGCGGCTCAACGTGGTGAAGGCGCCGCGCACCGGCGTGGTGCTGGGCATGACCACGCTGCCGTCGGTTGCGCCGGGCGACCCCATCTGCCACCTGGCCTTCCCGCGCCGGGGCGAGCTGAAGCGCATGGAACGGGCCGTGGAGCGCATGGACGACGACGAGCTGCATGAGCGGGTGCGCGAGCATCTGGCCGGCGGAGTCTTCGTGCGGCGCAAGCTCTAGTCCGCGAGGTCGGCCAGGCCGGCCTCGCTCATCATCTGCAGCTTCATGCGCTCCATGTCCGACAGCGGCAGCACCTCCGGCGCGCGGCCGTCGCGGTACACCCACACGCGCTGCTCGGGGTTCAGGATCACGGCGTGGTGGCCGCCCGCGCGCGGCGTGACTGTGATCCCGCCCTCCCACAGGCACACGCACGACGCCTCCTCCGTGCGGAACACCGCGAAGGTGGTGCCGGTGATCCGCGCGCTCAGCTCCCCGGTGGCGAAGAGGAAGCCCGGCGCCAGGTGGCGGCCGCCGGTGGTGCCGTAGATCTCGCCGCGGCGCACCGTGAGGCGCTGGGTGCCGCCGAAGAGCCGGCGCAGCGGCGACGGCAGCACCACCTCCGTCTCCGGCAGCATGCGGAAGCGCAGGCGCTCGCCGAGCTGGAGCTCCAGCTCCTCGCCCGGGCCGGTGGCGAGGACCGCGCCTTCCTGGCGGTCGCCCGCCTGCTGCGCGGTGCCCACGGCGTCGGTGACCACCCAGTGGTCCGACGGCCGCATCCCCCAGATCATCACCGCGAGGGCCGCGGCCACCGCCAGCGCCGCCGCCGCCACCCGCAGGCCGCGGCGCCGCGGCGGCGCCGGGAAGGCGCGCACCTCGGTGCCGTGCACGAACGCGGCGAAGGCGCGCGCGCGGGCCTCGTCGCCGGCGTGGGCGCGGGGCAGGCGGCGCAGCGCCTGCAGCGCGGCGGCGGCGTCGGGGGTGAGAGCGTCGGGGCGGCGGTCGTCGTTCATGATCCCGCGGCGGCGTCGTGGCGCCGTCGGTACTCCTCTCCCAGCCTCCGCACCGCGCGCGAGTGGCGCTGGCGGACGGCCTCCGGGGTGATGCCGAGCATGTCGGCGACGTCCTTGGTCTCCAGCTCCTCGTAGTCGCGCAGGAGGATGACCTCGCGGTCGTCCTCGCCCAGGGAGTGCAGGGCCGACCAGACGGCCCGCAGCTCCTGATCCTTCTCCATGGCCGCCTGCACGCCGCGGTCCGGATGGGCCACGTCCAGGACGCCCAGGTCCTCCACGCCCTGCTCGCGGCGGTCGCGGGTGTGGGCGCGGCTGCGCCAGTGGTCCCGCACCGCGTTGCTGGCCACCGCGAACACCCAGGGCGTGGGGTCCCGCCGGGGATCCAGCTTGGCCACCGCGTGGTGCAGCTTGAGGAAGACGTCCTGGCACACGTCCTGCCCCCGCACGGGGTCCCGCATCAGGTTCACCACGTGGGCGTAGACGCGGTCGTAGTAGCGCTCGAAGAAGGCGCCCATGGCCTGCGGCTCCCGCCGTTGCACGCGCTGCAGGAAATCCGGGTCGAACGCGGGTTCGTCCCCGTGGAATCGTGAGCGCGGCGGAACCATGTCACCCCCTCTCGGCGTGGATACGAAGTCCGGTGCGCGGCCGCGACAGGTCCGCGTCGAAAAAACCGCCGGTCCCGGCGGTTCCGCGACCTTCGCGGACACTACCGAGTTCCGGACCCGCTCGTCAAGACATCGGCCAGGCCCGGCAGCGGGCCCGGGCGGCGCCGCTGCGGTGCGCTTGCCCAAGCCCGGAGCGTCTGCCATATTGAAGGCCCTCGGTCACCCCAGCCCGGGAGTCCGCATGGCCTCCGACCGCCCCCCTGCCGACGCCCCCCGCGTCCGCGAGCTCACCGCGGAGCTGCGCCGCCTGTCCGCCGAGCTCTGCCTCACCGAGGCCCGCGAGCGACGCATCATCGCCGAGGAGCTCCACGACCACGTGGGCCAGTCCCTGGCCCTCATCAAGCGCAAGGTGGCGCGCCTGCGCGGCGACGCCGTGTTCTCCGGCCTGGAGCAGGGCCTGGACGAGATCGCCGACCTGCTGGACCGCACCATCCGCGCCACGCGCGAGCTCACCGGCGAGATCAGCCCGCCCGTGCTCTACGAGCTGGGCCTGAGCGACGGCCTGGACTGGCTGGCCGAGTGGTGCGGCGACAAGCTGGACCTGACGGTGGAGTACCGCACGGCCGGGCCGCCGCCCGACGTGCCCGAGGAGGCGCGGGTCATGCTGTTCAAGTCGGCGCGCGAGCTGCTGCGCAACGTGAAGCGCCACGCCGGGGTGGACCGCGCCGCGCTCACCCTGACGTCGCGCCCGGACGGCGTGGAGATCCGCGTGGACGACGCCGGCGCGGGCTTCCACCCCGAGGGCCGCGTGCGCCCCCTGGACGGCGGCGGCTTCGGGCTGTTCAGCATCCGCGAGCGCATGCGCCAGCTCGGCGGCGAGGCCGTGCTCACCAGCGCCCCCGGCGCCGGCACCCGCGCCGTGCTGCGCCTGCCCCTGACGCGGGTGGCCGCGCCGTGACCACCCGCATCGTGCTGGCCGACGACCACGGCATCTTCCGCGACGGCCTGGCCACGCTGCTGGACGCCGAGCCCGACTTCCAGGTGGTGGGCCGCGCCCGCGACGGCCAGGAGGTCCTGGACATCGTGGCGGACAGGCCCGTGGACGTGGTGGTCATGGACATCTCCATGCCCGGCATGAACGGCATCGACGCCACGCGGCGCCTGGCGGCCGGGGAGCATCCGCCGCGGGTGGTGATCCTCTCCATGCATTCGGACCGGCGCTTCGTGCTGGGGGCGCTGCGGGCGGGGGCGTCGGCCTACCTGCTCAAGGACGGCGGCTTCACGGAGCTGGCCGCGGTGATCCGCGAGGTGCGCGCCGGCGGCGTGCGGCTCAGCCCCGAGATCACCGACGTGGTGGTGGCGGACTACGTGCGCCTGTCGGACCAGGTTGACGACGACGCCGGCGATCCCCTCACGCCCCGCGAGCGCGAGGTGCTGCAGCTCCTGGCCGAGGGCGCGAGCACCAAGGAGATCGCCGGGCGCCTGAGCGTGAGCGTCAAGACCATCGAGACCCACCGCAAGCAGATCATGGACAAGCTGGAGCTGCGCAGCGTGGCCGAGCTGACCAAGTACGCCGTGCGCGCCGGGCTGACCAGCCTGGAGTAGCCTCAGGGATTCCGCACCCCGATCCCAGGATCCCCCCGATACCGCCGTCGCCGGCGCCGTCCTACCTTCGGACCGATGCCGGAGGCCGTCCGCCTCCGGCCGCGGATCCGAGCCGGGAGGACACCATGTTCGATACTGGCAACACGGGCTTCATGCTCGTGGCCACCAGCCTGGTCATGCTGATGACGCCGGGGCTGGCCTTCTTCTACGGCGGCCTGGTGGGTCGGCGCAACGTGCTGTCCATCATGATGCAGAGCTTCGTGTCGCTGGGCGTGACCACGGTGCTCTGGTACTGCGTGGGCTTCTCGCTGTGCTTCAGCGGCGGCGCGGGCGCCGTGATCGGCAACCTGGACATGGCCTTCCTGCGGGGCATCACCCCGGCCACGCCGTTCGGCGACGGCCAGATCCCCATGCTGGTCTTCGTGGCCTACCAGATGATGTTCGCCATCATCACGCCGGCGCTGATCACCGGCGCCTTCACCAACCGCGTGCGCTTCGGGGCGTACCTGCTCTTCCTGGTGTTCTGGCACCTGCTGGTCTACTTCCCCTTCGTGCACATGGTCTGGGGCGGCGGCCTGCTGGCCAAGTGGGGCGTGCTGGACTTCGCCGGCGGCATCGTGGTGCACAACATCGCGGGCATGGCGGCCCTGGCGTCGGTGCTGTACGTGGGCCGGCGGCGCGTGGCCGACGCCAAGCCCCACAGCATCCCGCTGGTGGCCCTGGGCACCGGCCTGCTGTGGTTCGGCTGGTACGGCTTCAACGCCGGCAGCGAGCTGCAGGTGGACTCCATCACCGCCCTCGCCTTCCTGAACACGGACCTGGCGGCCTCCTTCGCGGCCATCACCTGGCTGATCGTGAGCTGGCTGTCGTCCAAGCGGCCCAGCTTCGTGGGCGTGCTGACGGGCGCGGTGGCCGGCCTGGCCACCATCACCCCGGCGGCGGCGTACGTGACCACCGCCAGCGCCACCATCATCGGCGTGGCCGCGGGCCTGGTCTGCTACCTGGCCGTGGAGCTGAAGAACAAGCTGCGCTGGGACGACGCCCTGGACGTGTGGGGCGTGCACGGCGTGGGCGGCGCCCTGGGCATCGTGATGCTGGGCGTGCTGGGCTCCACGGCGGTCAACCCCGCCGGCGCCGACGGCCTCATCCACGGCGGGAGCGCCTTCTTCGTGAAGCAGGTGGCCGCCATCGCGGGTTCTTCGCTCTATGCGTTCGTCTTCACTTACGGCATGCTGTGGCTGATCAACCTGATCACCCCGGTCCGCACCACGGAGACCGAAGAGGGCACCCTGGACGAGGCGCTCCACGGCGAGACCGCCTACGAAGTCTGATCAAGGAGGACCTGCATGAAGACCATCGTGACGATCCTGGCGTTCTCGCTCCTGCTCGCCGGCGCGGCCGCGGCCGACGAGACCACGATCTCCGGCTTCGTGGACGCGAGCTGGTTCCTGGACGCGAACAGCGAGCACCACACCTTCGGCCTGGACCAGGCCGAGGTGGACGTGGAGCGCCGCGTGGGCGAGGACCTGGTGCTGCGCGCGGACCTGGAGTGGGTGAAGGACGGCGACGGCTGGGCCCAGGACGCCGAGCAGGGGTTCCTGGCCTGGTCGCCCGCATCCCTGGGCGGCGCCACCCTCACGTTCGGCAAGTTCAACGCGCCCATCGGCTTCGAGCTGCTGGACGCGCCGGACATGTACCAGTACAGCCACAGCCTGCTCTTCGACCACGCCCTGCCCACCAACCTGACCGGCGTCATGTACGCGCGGCCGGTGGGCGAGTCGTTCGACCTCTGCGCCTACTGGGTCAACGGCTGGGACGTGAATGAAGCCGCGGGCGACGGACCGGAGACCTACGGCGGGCGGCTGGGCTACAGCCTGGGCGAGAAGGGCGTGGTGGGCCTGTCGGCCATCCGCGGCACGGAGATGCTGCCGGTGACGCTGACCACCAAGGCCGTGGACACGGCGCCCCTCGACCGCACCGTCTTCGACGTGGACCTGACCCTGACGCCCGCCGACGGCTGGCTGATCGGCGGCGAGCTGAACCTGGGCAAGGTGGAGGCCGAGGACGGCGCCTCCGCGGACTGGACCGGCTTCATGCTCATGGCCAACCGCACGCTGACGGACCGCATGGCCCTGACCCTGCGCTTCGACCGCCTGGACGACCCCGACGGCGCCGTGTTCGGCCAGGGCGAGGACGTGCGCTCCAGCCTGACCATCTCCCCCTCGTGGGTGCTGGACGACGGCCTGACCGCCCTGTTCGAGCTGCGCCAGGACATGTCGGACCAGGAGCTCTGGTTCGACGCCGACGGCCAGCCCACCGACACGGCGCTGACCGCGGCCCTGGAGGTCACCGCGGTCTTCTGATCCGCCCGGAGCGCCGATGCGAAAGGCCGGAGCGCATGCTCCGGCCTTTTCGCGTCGTGAGGGATGCCGCGGTCGCTAGAGCTTCACCCGCTCCGCCACCTGCTTGGCCAGGTCCAGGAACGCCTGCTTGGTCGGTCCGTCCGGCCCCTCCACCACCGGCTTGGCGGTGTCGCCGCCCTCGCGGGCCGCCGGGTCCAGGGGGATCTCCCCCAGCAGCGCGATGTTGAACTCCCGCGCCACCTTCGCGCCGCCGCCCTCGCCGAAGATGGCGTAGCTCTTGCCCGTGTCCGGGCACACGAAGCGGCTCATGTTCTCGATCACGCCCGCCACCGGCACGTTCACCTTGGCGAACATCTGCACGCCGCGGCGCACGTCGGCCAGGGCCAGCTCCTGGGGCGTGGTGACCATCACCACGCCGTCCACCGGCACCTGCTGCACCAGGGTGAGCTGGGCGTCGCCCGTGCCCGGCGGCATGTCGATGACCAGGTAGTCCAGGTCCTCCCACAGCACGTCCTTGAGGAACTGCCGCACCGCCGCCATGACCATGGGGCCGCGCCAGACCATGGCCTCTCCGGCCGGCACCAGCATGCCCATGGAGATGCACTGCAGGCCGTGGGCCACGGCGGGCCTGATCTCCTTCTCGCCCACCGCCTCCGGACCGGCCTCCACGCCCAGCATGGTGGTCAGCGAGGGGCCGTAGATGTCCGCGTCCATGAGGCCGGTCCGGTAGCCCGCCTTCTTCAGGGCCAGGGCCAGGTTCACCGCCACGGTGCTCTTGCCCACGCCGCCCTTGCCGCTGGCCACGGCCACGATCCGCTTCACGCCCGGCAGCCCGGCGCGGTCCGCCCACGGATCCGGGTTGTTGGCGGCGCGGGCCTGGGCCTTGGGCTTGGCCTCCGCCACGGGCTTCATCACGTCCACGCGCGCGCTCTTGACGCCGGGCAGCGACGCCACCTTGGCGTGGGCGGCGCGGCCCACGGCGTCGATGGTCTCGTCCTTCTCGCTGGTCTGGATGATCTCCACCACGACGTCGCCGCCGTCCACGGTGATCTCGCCCACCAGGTTGATCTTCACGATGTCCACGCGGGTGTTGGGGACCAGGACCTCGCGCAGGGCGTCACGGACGGCATCGGGGGTGAGCTGGCTCACGGCGGACCTTCCTGTGGGGCGTTGGCGGGACGGGCCGGAGCCCGTATGCTTGGGTGCGCCCGGAAACCTAAGTCCTGCGCCCGCGACCCGCAACGGAGAGCCCGTGGACGGCATCACCGCCTTCATGATCGTGCGGAACGAGGCCGCGCTGCTGCCCGGCTGCCTGGACAGCCTGGCCGGCGCGGTGGACGCCCTGGCGGTGCTGGACACCGGCAGCACGGACGCCACGCCCGCCCTGGTGGAGGCCGCCCGAGACCGCTTCCGCGCCGTGCGCCTGGAGCACGGCGACCTGAACGGCGGCTTCGGCCCCGCCCGCGCCCGCGCCCTGGCCCTGGTGGCCACCCCCTGGGCCCTCTGGATCGACGCCGACGAGCGCCTGAGCCCCGCCCTGGCCGCCGAGCTGCGCACCCTGCGCGACGACGGCGCCCTCGACGCCTACCGCCTCCCCCTGCGCAACCACGTGCTGGGCCGCCCCATGCGCTGCCGCCAGCTCGCGGGCCAGGCTCCGGTGCGCCTGTTGCGCACGTCGGCCGCCGCCATCGACGACGCCGCCGTCCACGAAGCCGTCACCGGCGTGCCCCCCCACCGCATCGGCCGCCTCCTGCACCCCCTGGACCACCTCGCCATGACCGACTGGCGCGCCTACCTGCGCAAGGTGGACCGCTACACCACCCTCGAGGCCGCCACCAGCGCCCGCCCCTTCCGCCTCTGGCACCTGCTCGTCACCGGCCCCGCCACCTTCCTGCAGCAGTACCTGCGCCGCACGGCCATCCGCGACGGCTGGCCCGGGTTCGTGTGGGCCGCCACCTCGGCGTGGAGCGCGGTGTCACGGGATTGGAAGCTGGCCCGGCGGGGCCGCTAGAACTCGGTCCGCGCTCTGGAGCGGGGATCCTCGACCAGCTCTCCGCTGTGCAGCCGGCCGGCGAGGGCCCGCGGACGCCAGGCGGCGGTCGAGTCGTAGAGGTCGGCCGCGGTGTCCACGGTGGAGATCAGCACGTCGTCCACGTGGCGCGGGAGGCGCCCGGTCACCACGCCGTCCGCGCGGACGAAGAAGCTGCCCCAACAGCTCTGCGGCGCGGCGGAATTGGGGCAGCTGATCCAAACGTGGCCGCCGGCGGCCGCCGCGATCATGGCCGCCGGCATGGTGATCCCGGGGTAGGTGGTCGCGGTGTTGAGTCCGTGATGCCGCTCCTCCACCGCCGCCTCCATCCGCGCCAGGCGCTCCGGCGGGATCCCCGCCGCATGGAAGGAGTGGAAGATCACCTGGACGCCCCGGCGGCAGGCATCCCGGACCAGTTCGGGGTAGCGGTAGTCATGGCAGATGAGCGCGGCGCAACGCAGGCCGCCGATCGTGAACTCGCAGGCGCGGTCCCCGGGGGTGTAGTGGGCCAGATCTCCGTCGGAGCCGTCGGCGGGGCCGGCACAGAACCGCTTGTCGTAGCGATCCACCAGACGCCCCTGGGCGTCGATGACGTAGAGGCTGTTGTGGGGCTTGCGGGGCGGCGTCAGCGGGTGGGCCGACCCCAGCAGGAGCCACAGTCCCAGGCGACCCGCGTGCCGGGCCAGCTCCCGGGCGGCGGTCCGCAACAGGTCCTGGTCGAGATCCGCATGGCTCTCGCGATCCACCCCCGCATACCCGGACAGGCAGGCCTCGGGGAAGTGGGCCACCTCGGCTCCCGCCGCCGCCGCCCGCTCCATCAGCAGCCCGATCCGACGGGCGTTCTCGCGGATGTCGTCGGAGGTGGCGAACTGGCATGTCGCGATGACGAGTTTCATGGCGGGATGATCCGTGTCAGAGCGTCGTGTGTCGAGTGAGCATGACATCGTCGAGGATCTCGCGATGGTCGAAGGCGAGTTCGGGCAGGGCGTCGAGGGCGTGCCAGGCCGCCTCGGCGGCATCGCTGCCGCCGCAGACGGCGGGCCGTTCGCCCGCGATCTCGGCCACGTAGACGATGCTGACGGTGTGGCTGCGCGGATCGCGCTTGGGGTCGCCGAAGGCGCGGAACTGATCGAAGGGCAGTCCGTCCAGGCCGGTCTCCTCGGCCACCTCGCGGTGGACGGCGGCGCCCAGGTCCTCGCCCAGCTCCACGAAGCCGCCGGGGAAGGCCCACATCCCCTGGTAGGGCTCGCGGCCGCGGCGGATGAGCAGGACGTGCCAGTGGGAGCGGCCGGGCTCGGCGGCATGGCGGCAGAGCACCACGCCGTCCACGGCGAGCAGGGGGGAACGCTGAGCGGTGGCGGCGGCGCGGGGGACCATGGTCGCCTCCCTCGTCACGACCCTACGGCGCGACCCCGAAGGAGGCCAGGGCCTCCGCCTCGGTCTCGAAGGTCTCGAACACGAGCTTGAGCTGGGTCACATTCAGGATGTTGTCGATGCGGTCGCTGACGGTGCAGATCTTCATCTGACCGCCGTTCTTCTTGACCGTGTGGTAGCCGGAGACCAGCACGCCCAGGCCCGTGGAGTTGATCCAGTTGACCTTGGCCATGTTCAGCAGCACGTCCACGTAGCCCTCGTTGACCAGGGTCTTGATCTCCGAATGGAAGAGCTCGTGGTCCGTCCCGCCCATGATCTTGCCCGAAAGGTTCAGGACCATCACGTCGCCGTGGGCCTTCTCGTTGATCTTCATGCTCGTCCTCCGCACGGGGAAAGGGGGCGCGCATCCACGCGGCGCCGGCTCCATGCTCAGGATGCACCCCTCGGCTCGCGTTGGCAAGAGGCAGTCTCCCGTTTCGGGCGCGCTGGACCCCGCGGGCGGCCATCTGCTACGCTGGCGCCACGTTTCGTCACAACCTTCGAGGAAGCCCATGCCCGACCTCCACGTGCGTCCCGCCGCTCTCGCCGGCCAGTGGTACCCCGCGGCGCCCGACGCGCTGCGGCGCAGCGTGGCGATGTTCCTGGCGGCCGCCGATCCCGCCGCCGCGCCCCCCGGCAAGCCCGTCCTGGCGGTGGTCCCCCACGCGGGCCACGCCTGGAGCGGCGCCGTGGCCGGTCACGCCTACGGGCTGCTGCGCGGCCACGCCTACCGCCGCGTCCTGCTGCTGGCCCCCAACCACCGCCACCGGCTGGCCGGCCCGTCGGCCTCCCCCGCCGACGCCTACGCCACGCCCCTGGGCCTGGTCCCCCTGGACGTCGACGGCCGCGCACGTCTGGAGGCCGCGGGCGTGCTGACCAGCGTGCCCGCCGCCCATGCGCACGAGCACGCCGAGGAGATCCAGCTCCCCTTCCTGCAGGCGCTCTGGGACGACGTGCCTCCGGTGCTGCCCCTGCTGGTCCCCACCCTGGACGACGCGCGCCGCGCCGCCCTGGCCGCCGCCCTCGCCCCCTGGACCGACGGCGAGTCCCTGGTGATCGTGTCCACGGACTTCACCCATTACGGCGCCGACTTCGGCTACCTGCCCTTCCGCGACCGCGTGCCCGAGCGTCTGGCCGACCTGGACCGCGGCGCCCTGGACCTGCTCTGCGCCGGCGACGCCGCCGGCCTGCTGGCCTACCGCGCGCGCACGGGCATCACCATGTGCGGCCTGGACGCCGCGGCCCTGGCCCTGAGCCTGCCCTGGCCCCGTCCGCCCCGCCTGCGCCTGCTGGACTACGCCCGCAGCGGCGACCGCGACGGCGACTTCGTGCACTCCGTGAGCTACGCCGCCCTGCTGGGCGCGGCGGAGGCTGCCGCGTGAGCGCCCCGCTGAGCCCCGAGGCCCGGGCCCTGCTGCCGCGGCTGGCCCGCGCGGTGCTGGAGGCCGCCGCCGCCGGCCGCGCCGCGCCGGACCCGCGCGCCGTGGCCGCGGAGCTGGGCCTGGCCTGGCCGCCGGAGGCCGACGAGCCCCGCGGCGTCTTCGTCACCCTCACCCGCCGGCGCGACGGCGCCCTGCGCGGCTGCATCGGCCTGATCGTGGGCGACACGCCGCTGGTCCGCGCCGTGGTGGAGCAGACCCTGGCCGCCGCCTACCGCGATCCCCGCTTCGAGCCGGTCACCGCCGACGAGCTGCCGCACCTGAGCCTGGAGGTCTCCGTGCTCACGCCCCTGCGTCCCGTGGCCGGCTGGGAGGACATCGTGATCCCCGGCCAGGGCGTGCTGCTGGCCAAGGCCGGCCGCCGCGCCGTGTTCCTGCCCCAGGTGGCCGAGGAGCAGGGCTGGGACCGCGCCACGACCCTGACGCAGCTCAGCCTCAAGGCCGGCCTGCCGCCCGACGCCTGGCGCGAGGGCGCCGCGTTCCAGGTCTTCGAGGCCGCCGTGGCCCGCGAGGAGGAGCGTCCATGAGCACCCTGCTGGTGGGCGCCGCCCTGGCCGTCTGGCTGACCGTGGGCTACCGCTGGTACGGCCGCCTCACGGCCCGCCGCCTCTTCCGGCCCGACGACGCCAACCCCGTGCCCTCGCGCCTGAAGGCCGACGGCCGCGACTACCACGCCGCCCGGGCGCCGGTGCTCTTCGGCCATCATTTCAGCTCCATCGCGGGGGCGGGGCCCATCGTGGGACCGCTCATCGGGGTGACGCACTTCGGGTGGGGGCCGTCGCTGCTGTGGATCGCGCTGGGGTCCGTGTTCCTGGGCGCGGTGCACGACTACACGGCGCTGATGGCGTCGGTGCGCAGCGGCGGCTGCTCCATCGGCGAGATCGCGGAGCGCAGCCTGGGGCGGCGGGCGCGGGTGGTGCTGTCGCTGTTCCTGTGGGCGGCGCTGGTGCTGGTGGTGGCGGTGTTCGGGGTGATCACGGCCAAGACCTTCGTGGCGCGGCCGGGCATCGTGCTGCCCACCTTCGGGCTGATCGGCGTGGCGATGGTCTTCGGGGCGGGGGTGCTCCGGCGCGGCGGGCGCCTGCTGCCGGGCACGTTGGCGGCGCTGGGCGCCCTGGCGGCGCTGATCTGGCTGGGCGAACGCTTCCCCCTGGCCGTGGGCGACACGGTGCTGGGCCTGCCGGCGGTGACCTTCTGGTTCTGGACGCTCATGGCGTACTGCGTGCTGGCGTCGGTGCTGCCGGTGTGGCTGCTGCTGCAGCCGCGCGACTACCTGAGCACCTGGATCCTGTACCTGGGCCTGGGCGGCGGCGTGCTGGGGCTGCTGGCGGCGCATCCGGCCATCCACGCCCCGGCCTTCGTGACCGGCCTGTCGCCCACGCAGGGGCCGGTGTGGCCCATGCTCTTCGTCATGATCGCCTGCGGCGCCATCAGCGGCTTCCACTCGCTGGTGGGGGGCGGCACCACCAGCAAGCAGCTCGCACGGGAGACCGACGGCCTGCGCGTGGGCTACGGCGCCATGATCCTGGAGGCCGGGCTGGCGGGGCTGGTGGTGCTGATCGCCGCGGGGGCGCTGCCCTGGGACGCGGCGGCCTCCCCCGCCGCCGGATCGCTGCAGCACCTCATGGGGCCGGGGGGCGGGCCCATCCTGGCCTTCGCCACGGGGTTCGGCACGCTGGTGGACGCGCTGCCGGGGCTCACCGCGCCCATGGGGCTGTTCTTCGGGGTGCTGATGATCAACGCCTTCGTGGTGACCACCCTGGACACGAGCACGCGCCTGGGGCGCTTCGTGCTGGAGGAGCTGGGCGCGGGGGTGCCGGGGCTGGGCAACCGCTGGGGCGCCACGCTGCTCACGGTGGGCGCGGCCGGCTGGCTGGGGGCCAGCGGCGGCTACGACCGCATCTGGCCCGTGTTCGGCGCCACCAACCAGCTGGTGGCGGCGCTGTCGCTGCTGGTGGTCTCGGCGTGGCTGGTGGGATTGAAGAAGCCGCGGGCGCTGACGCTGGTGCCTTCGCTGCTCATGCTGGCCACCACGGTGGCGGCCCTGCTCTGGCAGGTGCGCGGGTTCCTGCGCGACGGGCAGCCCCTGCTGGCCGGAGCCGGGATCTCCCTGGTGCTGCTGGCCCTGTTCCTGGCCTGGGAGGCCCGTGGGCTGCTGCGGCGCGCGGGGGGCCGGGAACGCGAATAACACTGGTCTGGACGGGGACCAGCGGCTATCTTACGCTGTTCGCAACCGTTCGCAGGTTGTCCGCAGCCGGGGCCCTTCGTTCCGGATGCCGCCACAACAGGGATCCTGTCCCCCGGGGACGGACCGAGGATCGCGAGGAACCATGGGTCTGCTGGACAAGGTCACCGGATTCACCCGTGCGAAGGAGCTGCAGGCCTCGGGCCTGTACCATTACTTCCGGGTCATCGAGTCCGCCCAGGAGAACACCGTCCGCATCGGCGGCCGCGAGGTCATCATGCTGGGCAGCAACAACTACCTGGGCCTGACCAACCATCCCAAGGTCAAGGAGGCCGCCAAGGCCGCCCTGGACAAGTACGGGTCCGGCACCGCGGGATCGCGGTTCCTGAACGGCACCCTGGACATCCATCTGGAGCTGGAGCGCAAGCTGGCCCAGCTGGTGGGCAAGGAGGACGCCATCGTCTTCTCCACCGGCATGATGGTGAACCTGGGCGTGATCTCCACCCTGGTGGGGCGCGGCGACACGGTGATCATCGACCGCACGGACCACGCCAGCATCCTGGACGGCACCCGCCTGAGCTACGGCCAGGTGAAGAAGTACCGCCACAACGACATGGAGTCGCTGGAGCAGGTCCTGCGCACCTGCGACACCAACGGCAAGCTCATCGTCATCGACGGCGTGTTCTCCATGCACGGCGACATCGCCAGGCTGCCGCAGATCCTGGAGCTGGCCCGGAAGTACGACGCCGAGGTCATGGTGGACGACGCCCACGGCGTGGGCGTGCTGGGCCAGCAGGGCCGCGGCACCAGCGACCACTTCGGGGTCACGGACCAGGTGGTGGCCATCGTGGGCACCTTCAGCAAGAGCCTGGCCTCGGTGGGCGGCTTCGTGGCCGCCGACGCCGACGTGATCCACTTCGTGCGCCACACGGCGCGCTCCCTGATCTTCTCCGCCAGCATGCCGCCCGCCTCGTGCGCGTCGGTCAGCGCGGCGGTGGACGTGATGCTGGAGGAGGACTGGCGCCTCACCCAGCTCTGGCGCAACACCGAGGTCATGATGGAGCGCCTGAAGGACGCGGGCTTCAACACCGGCCCGTCGGACACCCCCATCATCCCCGTGGTGGTGGGCGAGGACCTCATGGCCTTCCAGATGTGCCACCGCCTCTTCGAGGAAGGCGTCTTCGTGAACTCGGTGGTCTCGCCGGCCGTGGAGAAGGGCGACGCCCTGATCCGGCTGAGCCTCATGGCCACCCACACGGAGGACGAGGTGCACCGGGCCATGGACATCCTGACCCGCGTGGGCCGGGAGCTGGGCGTCATCGGCGCCGCCGTCTGACCCGTCCAAGACAATTCCTGATCCGGACCGAGGAGGGGGCATGGAGCTCGCCATCACGCCCGTGCGCGGGAAGAAGGACCTGCAGGCCTTCCTGGACCTGCCCTACCGCATCTACAGGGACGACCCCCACTACGTCTACCCGCTGCAGGCCCAGCTCAAGGAATTCTTCGACAAGGACAAGAATCCCTTCCACAAGCACGCCCTGACCGAGACCTGGCTGGCCCGGCGCGGCGGCGAGGTGGTGGGCCGCATCGGCGCCTGCGTGGACCGCTACCACAACGAGCACTGGCAGGAGACCACGGGGTTCTTCGGGTTCTTCGAGTGCGTGGACGACCGCGCCGTGGCCCACGCCCTGCTGGACACCGCCCGCGAATGGCTGCGCGAGCGCGGCCAGACCATCATGCGCGGCCCCCTGAACTTCACCACCAACCACGACGCCCCCGGCCTGCTGGTCTCCGGCGACCCCGGCTCCCCCGTGCAGGGCATGGGCTACAACCCCACCTACTACCCGGACCTGTTCACCAGCTACGACGGCCTGGAGGGCAGCAAGGACCTGTGGGCCTGGCAGGTGCGGGCCGAGGACATCCAGCTGCCCAAGCGGGTGGAGGAGAGCGCCAAGCGCGTGCTCAAGGGCGAGACGGACCTCACCGTGCGCCCCATCAACAAGAAGGACTTCAAGAACGAGGTGGAGCTCATCCGCGGGCTCTACAACCAGTGCTGGCACGAGAACTGGGGCTTCATCCCCATGGATCCCGAGGAGTTCTACTTCTCGGCCAAGGAGATGAAGATGCTGGTGAACGAGAACATGCTGCTCATCGCCGAGTGGCAGGGCGAGCCCATCGGCTTCTCCATGACGGTGCCGGACTTCAACCGCGCCATGAAGGACGTGAAGGGCAAGCTCTTCCCCTTCGGCATCTTCAGGTTCCTGCGCGACAAGCGGAAGATCGACTACGCGCGCACCCTGCTGCTGGGCGTGCTGCCCGAGCATCGGCACAAGGGCGTGGACGTGCTGATGGTGCTGCGCACCTACAAGGCGGCCATCCGCGGCGGCATCACCGCCGGCGAGTGCAGCTGGATCCTGGACAGCAACCGCGCCATGAACCGCATCCTGGAGAAGCTGGGCGCGCGGGTCTACCGCACCTACCGGATCTACGACAAGGCCCTGTGATGGCGGCGCCCGACGCGCGCGCGCCCCTGGCCGCGCTGACCGGAGCCACCGGGTTCCTGGGCAGCCACATCGCCGACGCCCTGCTGGCGCAGGGCTGGCGCGTGCGCGCCTCGGTGCGCCCCAGCAGCGACCTGCGCTGGCTGCGCGGCAAACCCGTGGAGCTGGTGGACGCCCCCCTGGCCCCAGCCGCCGCCGACGACCCCACCACGCCGGCCGACGCCGCCGCCCTGGCCGCCTTCTGCGCCGGCGCCCGCAGCGTGATCCACTGCGCTGGCGTGGTGCGCGCCCCCGACGCCGCCGGCTACCGCCGCGGCAACACGGCCACCACGCGGCGGCTGCTGGAGGCGGCCCGCGGCGCGGGCGCGGAGTCCTTCGTGCTGATCAGCAGCCTGGCCGCCGGCGGCCCGTCCACGCCCGGACGCCCCCGCACCGAAACCGATCCGGACGCCCCCATCACCGATTACGGCCGCTCCAAGCAGGAGGCGGAGGCGCTGCTGCCCGCCGCCGGGCCGCTGCGCGCCTGCGCCCTGCGCCCGCCGGCGCTCTACGGCCCCCGCGACGCCGCCTTCCTGCCCCTGTTCCAGGCCGGCCGCCTGGGCCTGAGCGCGCGCCTGGGCAACCTGCGGGAGCTGTCGCTGGTGGACGGCCGCGACGTGGCCGCCGCCGCCGTGGCCCTGGCCGCCGCGCCCGCGGCCCGCGGCGTCTACTACGTGGACGACGGCCGCACCTACGCCTTCGCGGACCTGACCCGCGCCCTGGCCGCCGCCTGGGACCGCCGCATCCACACCCTGAGCCTGCCCCAGGGCCTGCTGGAGTTCCTGGCGCGCCTGGCCGGCCCGGACCGCGCCCTGGCGCTGCCGCTGCTCGCGCCGGACCGCCTGCGCGACACGGCCCAGGCCGCCTGGGCCTGCGACGGCGCCAAGCTCCGCGCCGCGGTCCCGCTGCCGCCGGCCCGCGACCTGCGCCGCGGCTTCCGCGAAACCCTGGCGTGGCTGCGCGAGGAGGGCCGCCTGTGAACCGCTTCCTGAGCCGCCTCAGCCTCACCCGCCTGGACCTGGACCGCTGGGCGGTGGTCTACCTGGTGGCCAGCGGGCTCTACCCGCTGCTGAACCCGTCGGTGTGCGCGCACCCGTGGTGGCGGCTGGCGCTGCACCTGGGCCTGGCGCTGGTGATCTGGTTCGTGCCGCCGCTGCTGCGGCGCCGGCCGGAGGCGTGGCTGCGGGTCATCGGCGAGATCTATCTGCCCTTCGCCTTCCCCATGTTCTACGCGGAGATGGAGTGGCTGGGGATCGTGTTCCACGGCTTCCACGACTCGTTCGATCCCTGGTTCATCGACCTGGAGTACCGGCTCTTCGGCCTGCAGCCCAGCCTGGAGTGGTCGCGCGCCATGCCCTGGCCGTGGTTCCACGAGCTCATGGAGTTCCAGTACTTCACCTACTACTTCTATGCCCCGGTCACCCTGATCCTGCTGTGGCGCGGCCGCGAGGTGCCCCGGGCCATGCGCTGGCCCGCCGTGCGCGCCTTCATCCGCGACCTCAGCGCCATCATGCTGCTCTGCTACTCGCTCTACACGTTCTTCCCCGCCTGGGGCCCCAAGTTCTTCCGCACCGGCCCCATCCCCGTGGGCGGCTGGATCTTCACCGACATCATGCACGCCATCCACGCCAACGGCGCCCTGCTGGGCGCGGCCTTCCCCAGCAGCCACGTGGCCGGCTCCATGGCCGGCTGGTGGCACGTGTGGAAGTGGTTCCCGCGGCACCGGGCCTGGGTCACTCCCATGTGGGTGATGCTGTGCATGAGCACCGTGTACTGCCGCTACCACTACGTGGTGGACGTGATCGCCGGGCTGCTGCTGGGCGCCCTGGTGCTGTGGCTGGGGGGACGGTTCGGGGAGATGCGGACGGTGCGGCCGTGGCAGAGGTTCCGGAGGCGGGCGGGGGACGCGGCGTAGCCTCCCCCGCTCCCGCCCCGCGTCCGTCGGCTACCGGTATCCTTCCTTCACCGCCGACCAGCTCCACGTTTCCGCCGGCGTCTGCGAGCAGTCCGGGGGCGTGGCGTCGATGCGCGTGCCGGTCACCTCGATGCGCTGGCACGAACCCTGGAAGCCCATGCAGCTGCCGGTGGCGGTGGTGGTGATGGTGGTGATCGCGGTGTAGGTGTCGCCGGTGCGGGTGCCCGCGGCGTCGAAGGCGAAGTCGATGGTGCAGCCGGGCAGGGGCTCCGACGAGCCGGAGCAGTGCTGCTCGTAGCCGTCGGCGTTGGCCGAGCCCGTGCAGGTGATCTCCACCTCCTCGTCCACCGGATCGCTGAAGGCCCAGCCGGGGCAGATGCTGTCGTACTCCGTGGACTCGAACAGCAGCACGTCCGTGTCGCAGTCGTAGGAGGCGATCTGCAGCTCCCAGATGCCCACCCACTCGTCCGGCACGATGACGTCGGCCAGGGCGGGGGCGGCGGTCAGGGCGGTCACAGCGGCGCAGAGCATGAGCGGTCGCAAGGATTTCATGGTCCCTCCTCGGGGTTTGGGGCGAGGGAATACGGATCTTTCTCCTCCACTTTATCGCATGCAGCGACGCCGGGGCAACCCGGGATCCGCAGCGAGGCGCGCCCCGATTCCTCTCGACATGCCACGCGCCGCGGGGCAATCTGGGAGGCATCACGATCAACATGACAGCGCTATCGAAAGGACTCGATGATGCTGCGATCGATCCGTCCCCCCATGCTCCTCGCCCTGCTGCTCCTCCTGCCGCCCATCGCCTCGTCGGGCAGCACCTACGACTACGGCGCGGCCGACGGGCTGCGCGCGCGGCACGTGCTGCCCCACGTCGTGGCGGACACGGTCCAGGACGACGGTCTCGCCTACCTGGCCGCGGGCTACGAGGGTCTGCTCATCCTGGACCTCGATGCCCCCCAGGGCCCGCGGACCGTCGCCAGGTTGGCCACCTCGGGCCCCGCCGTGGGGATCTTCAAGGTGGGCTCCACGGTGCTGCTCCTGGTGGATGAGTACGAGCTGCTTGCGGTGGACGTCTCCGCGCCGGACGCCCCGGTGCTGCGCGCGCAACGGGCGCTCCTGCCGGGCTGGCCCGCCGCGGCGCTGGACGCGGAGCGGCTCTTCATCGCCTGCGGCACGGGCGTGGAGATCTTCGACATCTCGTCACCGCACGCACCGCACAAGGTGGGGCACGCGGCCACGTCCGCGGTGCATGATCTGGACCTCCACGACGACGTGCTTTCCGTGCTGGTGGACGACGGTCTGGAGGTGTTCGACGTGGCCGATCCCGCCTCGCCGCTGCTGCTCGCGGAGGCCGGCTTCTCCGCCCTCTACGGCGAGCTCGACCGCGAGGGCGATCTGCTCGCGGCGGCAGGGTATACGCAGCTGCGGATCTTCGACGTCTCCGACCCGGGGGACCCGCTCCTCCTCGCGGACCTGGAGGAGCACGCCGACGAGATCCTGCTCACGGATGGCCGGCTCTACAGCACGAACATCTACGGGCTCCGCATCCACGACCTCACGGGCCCGACCACCCCCCACCTCATGGCCGAGTACCGCACCGCGGACCGGATCCACACTCTGGCTCATGAGGACGGGCTCATCCGTCTGGGTTATTACGACATCGACTCCTGGGACGGCATCACCGGCACCACCATCTGGGACTCCTACGCCTTCCATCACGAGACCGCCGCAACCCCGCTCGCCGTCTTGGATCTCGACTCCCGTTGCCTCGCCTGCACCTTGCACGACGGCCTGGCCTTCGTGGCGACGGTCGACAGTCCCCTGGAGATCCACGACGTTTCGGATCCCGCCCATCCCGTCCCGCTCGGTTTCCTGGACGCACCGGGGTCCGGGGCCGAGATCGCCGTCGCCGGGGGCCTCGCCGTGGTGCGGTCGTACGATGCCCTGCTCCTGGTCGGCATCGCCGATCCCACCGCTCCGGCGCTCCTGGCGGAGATCCCGCATGCGTCCGGCTACGTCGCCGCTGTGGAGCTGCAACAGGACCGGCTCTGGTTCGCCGGGAAGACGGACGGCCTCCGCGTCTTCGATGTCTCCTCGCCCCAGGCCCCCGTCGAGCTCGGAGCGCTGCCCACCCTGGGCCGCGCCACCGCCCTGGCCATGCACGGCGACCTGGGCTATCTGCTGGACGACGCGCGGGGGATCATCGCCATCGACGGCTCGGATCCCACGCAACCGCGCGAGCTCGGCATCGCCCTGCCCATCACTGCTGCCCCGCAGCTCCACTACGACGGCGCCCGGCTCGTGGTCACGACCCTGCCCTACTCCGACCAGTCCGGTGAGATCCTCGTCTTCGACGCGTCCACGTCCGGCACCCTCCAGGAGGTGGCCCGCCACCCCCTGGGTTACTCCAAGGGCCGTTTCGCCATGATCGGCGACATCGCCTACGTGGACGGGGACTACGGGCTCCAGGTCATCGATCTGGCCGGCACGCCCCGGCTGATCGGCTCCTACCACGACATCCCCGTGCGTTCCGTGGCCACCGACGGCGGGATCCTGGCCCTGCGTACCGCGGACGATGGGCTGCGGCTGCTGCCCCGCCACGACCCGGCCGGCGTGGGCCTCGAGGACGGCTTCGAGCCGGAGCCCGACGCGCCGCTGCTGCTCGGTCCCCCATCCCCCGTGGCCATCCTGGGCGCGTACCCCAATCCGGCCAACCCCCGCACCACCGTGCTCTACGCGCTGGAGCGGCCCGGGCCGGTGACGGTGTCCCTCTACGACGTCTCCGGTGACCATCTGCTGCAGCTCGACGCCGGCGCCAAGCCGGCGGGCACGCACTCCGTGGTCTGGGACGGACGCGACGCCCTCGGCCGTCGCCGGGCCTCGGGAACCTACGTGGTGAAGGTGGAGCACGCCGACGGCGTGGCCCTGCGCAAGATCAGCCTCGTCCGCTAGGGCGCCAACGGAAAGCGGTGATGACCATGAGGACCAGCCTCGGCTTCGCGACCGGACTCCTGATGCTGCTCGCGGCGCTCCCGGCGGCGGCGCTGGAGCGGGACTACTCCCGCGACGCCCGGATCGTGGGCAGGGCCTCCCATCCCGACTCCCAGTATTTCTCGCTCCGGACGACGGGAGAGCTGCTCATCGCCAACCGCGGCAGCCGCAGCCTGGACTTCTTCGACCTGGCCCAGCCCGCCGCCCCCGTCCTGGCGTCCAGCTGGCCGACCGCGGCGAAAGCCGCGTGGCCCCCCGACGGCTTCCTCTGGGATGTGGCCGTCTTCGGCCCCCGCGTCATCGTCCTCACCGAGGAGGACGAGCGCTCGGTCGTGACGACCCTGGACGTCTCGGATCCGCAGACGCCGACGGTCGTGGCCGTCCGGTCCTTCATCCCTCCCCGGCTCACCAGGCTCGCCGCCAACGCCGACCGCCTCGTGGCCTGCGGTTACGACTCGCTCGTGGTCCTGGAGATCACGCCCGCCGACACGCTCGTCGCCGTGGGCGGCCTCCGCTTGGGCGGGTATGCCGAGCTCACGCTGGACGGGACCATGCTGTACGCGGGCCTCCAGGACGGGACGATCCTGGTGATCGACCTCGCGGACCCCACGACGCCGGTCCGGATCGCCACGGCCGAGGCTCCCGGCCCGATCGCAGCGCTCATCGTGCGCGGGGACGTCCTCTACGTCTCCTGCGACCACGATCAACTCGTGATGTTCGACGTGGCCGACCCCACGCATCCCACCCTGCAGGACTGGGTCGATCTCCACCTGGTTCCCTACCACTACGAACTGATGGACTCGCATCTCGCCGGGATCACGGACTGGGAGGACTTCCAGCTCTACTCCCTCACGGACCCCTACAGGCCGGACCTGACCGCCTCCATCAAGCTGCCGCTCGGCATCTACGGCTCCGCCGCCGTCGCGGGGTACGCGTATCTCAGCACCGTGGTCGACGGCATCGTCGTCGTCGACCTGGCCGACCACAGGACCCAGATGCCGCTCGGCACGGTGGACATCAGGAATCTCCGGATCCGCCACCTGACCGCCCGCGGCGACATCGCGGTCACCGCCTTCCACGATCACGACACGGATGCCAGCCGCCTGGCGATCTACGACCTCGCCGATCTCTCGCACCCCGGCATGACGGGCTGGTCCGCCGACGTGGAGGACGTGCAGGGCCTGCAGGTGGGAGACGGCGTGGTCCACGTGGCCGACGGCAGCGGCGGCTACCGGGTCTTCACGGTCACGGACACGGACCCCGCCCCGACCGCGCACCTGGAGTTCGACGCCCCGGTCCTGGCGGTCGCCGCCGACGCAGGCCTGGCCGTGCTCGGCCTCGGGGACCGGCTCGTCGTCCTGGACGTCGCCACGCCGTCGGCCCCCGTTCTGCAGGCCGAGATCCCGTCACCCGGGGGACACCGCTTCCTCCGCCTCGACGGCCGGCAGCTCGCGTTCGCCGACGCCACGGACCTCCACATCTACGACCTGACCTCGGCGGACGCCCCCGCCTCCGTCGGCACGGTTCCCGTCCCCGGCACGCCGACGGATCTCGTCGTCGACGGTCCGATCGTCCTCTCGCTCCAGGGCGCGACCCTCCGCACCCACCGGCGTGACGGCGGCACCCTCCTCCCCCTCGCGGAGCTGGATCTCGAACTGTGGGGACGGCGGGTCACGCAGCTCTCCCTCGACGGGGACGTCGCTTACCTGCATGGAGAGGCGGAGAGCATCATCATCGTCGACCGCTCCGATCCCGAGGCGCCGACGCTGCGGGGGACCATCTCCCGCTACGACGGTCATTACCAGGTGGCCATCGCATCCCACGGGATCGTCGCAGGGGGATACGACCCCACGCAGCAGCAGGGCCTGCTGGTGACCTACCCCCTGCATGCCGATGCGACCGTTTCTCTGGAGGAGCCTCTGCCGCCGGTGACGCTCCCGACCGCAGGTCCGCGGATCCTCGCCGCCGCCCCCAACCCGTTCAACCCCGCCGTCCGCATCGCCTACGCCGTGGGCCGCCCCGGCCCCGTGCGCGTGACCGTGCACGACCTCAGCGGCCGCTGCGTGGCGACCCTAGTGGACCGGACGCTGGAGGTCGGGGAGCACGCCTGCTCCTGGCAGGGTCGGGACGATGCGGGGCGCGCGGCCGCCTCGGGCGGCTACATGCTGAGGATCCGGACTCCCGACGGCGCCGATCACCGCAAGCTCACGCTGGTGCGCTGAGGCGGAGACGAGAAGCGCGGAGACCCGCCGGGCCTCCGCGCTGATCTTCCCTCCGCCGACGGCCGGCCTCAGTCCAGGCCCAGCCGCCGCAGCAGGCCGTCGAGCCCCGTCCGCCACCCCGCCGCCAGCTCCCCGCGCAGCGCCGCCACCTCCGCCCGCAGCTCCTCGCCCCGCTCCCCCGCCTCGGCCATGGCCCGCGCCAGGTCCTCCGCCTCGTTGCGCGCGTACACCACGCCGCGCCGGAAGTAGGCGCGGTTGACCGGCGAGTCGCTCAGGATCAGGGGCACGCCCAGGGCCACGGCCTCGTAGGCGCCGCAGACCAGGCAGTCGTCGAAGGTGGTGAGGTCCATGATCACGTCGGAGCCGCAGAGCAGGGCGTGGAAGTCCTCTTCGCTGAGGAAGTCCGTGAACTCGGTGTTGGGCGCGGCGGCGGCGCGCACCTCCGGCGGGCAGTTGGCCAGCTTGCCGGTGATGCGCACGCGGTGGCCCGGCGGCAGCAGCGCGGCGGCGCGGACCACCTCGGCCACGGGCTCGTCGTCGGCGAAGGTGCAGATGAAGGTGATGAGGGACTCTTCGTTGCGCGGCGCCGGCGCCGGCGCCCAGTCCGGCAGGGCGTCGGGCAGGACCCAGGCCTCGCCGCCGTTGGCGCGCACCATGGCGGCCAGGGCCTCGTTGGTCACGATGGTGACGTCGGCGCCCCGGTGCATCAGCGGGAAGATCCACCCGAAGCGCTCCATCCAGCGGAAGAAGGCGTACACGCCGCCGTTGTGCGCGTCCACCACCAGGCGGTAGCGCAGCAGGGGCTTGAGCAGGATGGACTCCAGCGTGAGGAACCACGAGGGGTTCTGCACGAAGAGCACCCGCGGCCGCTCGCGCAGCAGGATCGCCACGGTGCGCAGCAGGAATCCGGGGTGCTTGAGCCAGCGGCTGCTGCGCGAGTGCAGCGTACGCAGGGGCACGCCCAGCTCGCGCACCAGGCCGTCGGTGCGGCGGTGCTGCTGCCAGGAGATCCAGAGGGCGGGGGTGCGGGGCATCGAGTTCCGTTCCGTTCCGGTGCGTGCAGGATCCGTCCCCCTCCCATCGGACGCGGGGAGAGGAGCTTGAGCCGGGGCCAGATCCCGTGAGCCGGGGCCAGGAGATGAGCGCCGGGGCCAGGATAGCAGAAGGGCGCCGAACCGGCGCCCCCGCGATGGCTTCGCGTGTCTAGAAGGCTCAACCGCCCCCGCCGCCGCCGCAGCCGTGGCCGGCGTGCCCGCCGCCCCCGCCGCCGCCCGAAGCGAACACGGACAGCTTCTTCTCCGCCTTCTTGGCGCCGCATTCGGGACAGGCCACCTCGCCGGCCGCCACCTCGGCCGCCGTCGTCAGCTCCTCGAACTCGGCGCCGCACTCGCGGCAGGTGAATTCGTAGATCGGCATCCCGTCACCTCACTGCTTCTTGGTCTTCTTGTCCCGATCCCCGATCGAGCAGCTCTGGTCCACGCCTCAGGTGGGCACCCCGAGCTTGGGGAAGACGAACTGGACCAGGATGAAGTAGACCGCCACCACGGCGATGATGTCCCACACGGTCCGGCTCCTCTCTTCGGGTCTTAGTTGCGAAAGTCGTTGACTAATGTAGGCCCGATTTCCGCCGCGTCAAGTCCATTAGAACGTGCCGCGCACCCAGCCCCCGTCCGCCGCGATGAGCTGGCCGGTGATGTAGCCCGCCCGTTCGCTCATCAGGAAGGCGACGAGGGCCGCCAGCTCCGCCGGCTCGCCCAGGCGGCCGGCGGGGATCTCCCGCTCCCAGCCCGCCAGGACCTCGGCGCGGTCGCGGGCCTGGCCGGAGGCGAGGCGGTCGGCCACGATGCGGTCGATGGCGCTGGTCCGGTGGAAGCCCGGCGCCACGCTGTTGAGCGTCACGTTGTCGGCCGCCGCCTCCCGAGCCAGCTCCTTGAGCAGGGCGTGGGCCGCCGGCCGCAGCACGTTGCTCAGGGCCAGGCCCGCCACCGGCTGCTTCACCGTGACCGACGTGATCTGCACCACGCGCCCGAACCGCCGCGCCCGCATCCCCGGCACCACCAGGCGGCACCAGCGCACGGCCGACTCCAGGTTCAGTCGGTAGGCCGCCTCCCAGGCGTCCAGATCGTGGGCGTCCACGCCGCCGGCGGGCGGGCCGCCCGCGTTGATCAGCAGCAGGTCCGGCGGTCCCAGGCCGCGCTCCACCTCCGCCAGGAAGCCGCGCACCGAGGCGTCGTCGGTCACGTCCACCAGCTCGGGCAGCACCTTGCCCGGGCCCGCGGCGTCCACCTGCGCGACGGCCTCCTTCAGGTCCTCGGCGCCGCGGGCGCAGAGCGCCACGTGGGCCCCCTCGCGCGCCAGCTCCACGGCGGCCGCCAGCCCCAGGCCGCGCGATCCGGCGGCCACCACCGCCACCTTGCCCGCCAGTCCCAGATCCATGCGATCCTCCTTGCCCGCGCCCGCGCGCTGAGTCTACATTGGCTCCGTCCGCAGCATAGCGTCCCGCACCCGCCTTCGGGGAGATTTTCGTGGCCGACTTCCAGCGCACGCTCATCACCGCCGCCCTGCCCTACGCCAACGGCGACATCCATCTGGGCCACCTGGCCGGCGCCTACCTGCCCGCGGACATCTACGCCCGCTTCCTGCGCCTGCGCGGCGAGGACGTGCTGTTCATCTGCGGCACCGACGAGTACGGCGTGCCCATCACGCTCACGGCGGAGAAGGCCGGCCTCACCCCCAAGCAGCTGGTGGACCGCAACTACGTGCGCATCCGCGACGCCTTCGGCGGCTTCGGCATGTCGTTCGACAACTTCTCGCAGACCTCGCGGGAGATCCACACGGAGACCAGCCAGGCGTTCTTCCTGGACCTGCACGCCCGCGGCCTGCTGCAGCAGCGCACCAGCGAGCAGTTCTACAGCCCCACCCAGGGCCGCTTCCTGGCCGACCGCTACATCGAGGGCACCTGCCCCAAGTGCGGCAGCGCCCGCGCCCGCGGCGACCAGTGCGAGGCCTGCGGCACGTCGCTCAACGCGGACGAGCTCCTCGACCCGCGCAGCGTGCTGGACAACTCGCCCCTGGAGAAGCGCGAGACCGTGCACTGGTACCTGCCCCTGGACGACTGGCAGCCGGCGCTGGAGGAGTGGCTGGCCGGCCACGCGGACTGGAAGGAGAACGTGCGCAACTACTGCGCCGGCTGGTTCAAGGACGGCCTGCAGCCCCGCGCCGCCACCCGCGATCTGCACTGGGGCGTGCCCGTGCCCCTGCCGGACCACGAGGGCAAGGTGTTCTACGTGTGGTTCGACGCGCCCATCGGCTACATCAGCGCCACGCGCGAGTGGGCGCAGGCCAAGGGCGAGCCCGAGGCCTGGCGCACCTGGTGGCAGGACCGCGGCACGCGGCTGATCCACTTCATCGGCAAGGACAACATCGTCTTCCACGCCATCATGTTCCCGGGCATGCTCATGCACCACAGCGAGGACTACGTGCTGCCGGACAACGTGCCGGCCAACGAGTTCCTCAACCTGGAGGGCAACAAGCTGAGCACCAGCCGCGGCTACGCCGTGTGGCTGCCCGAGTACCTGGAGACGTTCCCGGCCGACACCCTGCGCTACACCCTGGCCCGCAGCGCGCCCGAGACCCGCGACACGGACTTCAGCTGGCGCGGCCTGCAGGCCCGCCACGACGGCGAGCTGGGCAACACCTTCGGCAACCTCATCAACCGGGTGTTCACCTTCGCCCACAAGTATTTCGACGGCATGGTGCCGGCGTGGACCGACGCCGAGCTGACCGACCTGGACCGCGCCGCCCTGGACGAGGTGGCGGAGTGCATGGTGCGCTGGGAGCGGGCGTTGGAGCGCTTCGAGGTGCGCGCGGCCCTGGAGGCCGCCTACGCCGCCGGCCAGGCGGGCAACAAGTACTTCGACGAGTCGGCCCCGTTCAAGACCCGCAAGGACGACCTTGCCCGCTGCGGCGTGTCCATCGCCGTGGCCCTGCAGATCCTGCGGCTGGTGACAGTGATGCTGGCGCCGATCACGCCGTTCGCGGCGGCCAAGGTGTGGGGCTGGCTGGGCATGGAATCGGACTTGGAGCGCGGCGGCCTGGCCGAGGCGCGGCGCGACCTGCCGCCGGGCCGCGCCCTGGGCCAGCAGGAGATCCTGTTCCCGCGGTTGGACGAGGCGCTGATCGAGAAGGAGATCACGCGGTTGGAGGGCCTGGAGGCCTGACCGCGATTTGATCTATTGTCCCGGAACGGCTGGCCGGCCAGCCGTTCCGCGTCTTTCAGACAGAAACTACGTCAGGTTTTCCGGCAGATCGAACGCCGCCGCCCGCGCCGACGCGGCCATGCCGGCGATCTCCCCCTCCGTCAGCCCCGCAAACTCCCGCGCCGCCGCGTACTCCCCCGCCAGTTCCGTGCCGAAGAGCGTGGGGTCGTCCGTGTTGAGGCTGCAGCCCACCCCGGCGTCCAGGAACCGTCGCAACGGATGGTCCTCGAGCCGACCCAGCACCCCGGTCGCCACGTTGCTGCCCGGACAGAGCTCCGCGTGCACGCCGCGGGCCGCCAGAAGGGCCAGCACCGCCGGGTCCCGGGCCGCGCCCAAGGCGTGCCCCACGCGCGACACCCCGCAGGCCTCCACCGCCTCGCGTACGGCCTCCGGCCCGGTGGTCTCGCCGGCGTGGCAGGTGGTGCCCAGGCCCTCGTGTCTGGCGTCGGCGAAGACGGCGGCGAAGTCCCTGGCCGGCAACGCCTTCTCATCCCCGCCCAGCCCGAAGGCCACCACGCCCTGCGCGCGCCCGGCGGCGGCCGCCGCCTCCAGCACCCGCCAGGCCGCATCCACGCCCCACTGGCGCGTGGCGTCGGGCTGCCAGCGCAGATGCACCCCGTGGCGCTCCGCCGCCGCCTGCGACGCCTCCCAGAGCGCCGCCTGGATGGGCCGCGGATCCAGCTCCCGCTTCTGCAGCACGCCGTAGCTCACGGTGATCTCCGCGTACGCCACGCCCTGGGCCGCCAGATCGGCGGCCAGATCCGCCGCCAGGGCGAAATGATCGGCCGCCGACCGCACCACCGAGGTGGCCGCCTTGAAGAGGTTCAGGAAGTCCGGAAAGTCCCGACACGGGCGGAACGCGGCGCCGTCGGGCGTCAGGCAGGCGCGAAGCACGTCCGGCCGCCCGTAGGCGTCGGCCAGGGCCCGCAGCCGCGCCGGCCGCAGGGAACCTTCCAGGTGCCGATGGAGTTCGATTCCGGCCGTCATGGCCCCTCCGGGTCCCGATTTTGCTTCCCGCCCCCCATGGAGCTCCGGGGGCCGCGCCCCACCCCCGGGACCATAGGGCCGCGCGCGCTCCGGCGCACGCAAAAACACCTTGATTCCATGGGGTTGCGGATGCGAACGTTCACGGACGCACCTCCCCGGACCCGACCCGCCCCGGAGGCCCAATCCTGAGCACCCGACCTTTGCAACGCCCCCTCGTGTGGATCGCCCTGGCCGCCGTATGCCTGGGCGGCGCCCTCCTGCTGCGCACCGTGGCGCAGGGTTCGCCCGATCCCGAGGACACGATGCTGGCCGGCGTCGTGGTGGCCGATTCCGTCACCGTCCAGCCCCTGGACCACGCCGGCGACCTGGAGGCCGCCGCCGCCGCGCCCGAGACCCCCGAGGTGGCCGACGACGGCCTGGACATCCTGCCCGTGGACGCCCCCGAAGCCGACCTGGTCATCGGCAAGCGCGAGACCTTCTACGACGCCATGCGGCGCCTGGACGCCGGCCACGGCGACATCATGGCCCTGGTCGCCGCCTGCAAGCCCTACCGCGACCTGGGCAAGGTCCGCGGCGGCATGGCCTTCCGTGTGGCCGTGGCTCCCGGCGGCGACGTGCGCCGCCTCCGCTTCGACCTGGACGACGACGAGTCCTACATGGTCTTCGACCGCCAGGACGACGGCTACGCCGTGCACATGCTCACCTACCCGGTGGAGCGGCGCACGGTGGTGGTGGCCGGCGTGGTGGAGTCGTCGCTCTACGAGAGCCTGCAGGAAGCCGGCGCCCCCAGCGCCCTGGCCTCCAAGCTCAACGACATCCTGGGCTGGGACGTGGACTTCCGCCGCGACGTGCGGCACGGCGACACCTTCCGCATCCTCTACGAAGAGGTCTACCGCGACGGCGAGTTCGTGCGCACGGGGCCTATCCTGGCCTGCGAGTACGTGAACAAGGGCGACGTGCACCGCGGCTTCCGCTACGACGACGCCGACGGCCGCCCCGGCTACTACGACGCCGACGGCCGCAACCTGGAGAAGCAGCTCATGCGCGCGCCCCTGGAGTACTCGCGCATCAGCGACTCCTTCTCCCCCCGCCGCTTCCACCCCGTGAAGAAGCGCTGGGCCCCCCACTGGGGCGTGGACTACGCCGCGCCGGTGGGCACGCCCGTGCGCGCGGCCGGATCCGGCGTGGTGGAGGCCGCCACCAGCAAGGAAGGCAACGGCCGCTACGTGCACATCCGGCACACCAACGCCAGCTACGAGACCTACTACCTGCACCTGTCGCGGTTCGCCAAGGGGATCAAGCGCGGCGCCAAGGTGCGCCAGGGCGAGGTCATCGGCTACGTGGGCGCCACCGGCTGGGCCACCGGGCCGCATCTGGACTACCGCGTGAAGGTGGACGGGCGCTGGCAGAATCCCCGCACCCTGAAGCTGCCGCCGGCGGAGCCCCTCCGCGGCGAGGACCTGCTGGCCTTCCGCGCCCAGGTGGCCCTGAACTGCTACAGCCTGGCCGCCGCGCCCAGCAGCTGCGCCGCCTGGCCCGTGGAGCGCGACCGGCCCCTCTGTCCGCCGTTCCTGCCCACCGGCCCGCTGGCCCCCGCGGCGGTCCAGCTGGCGTCGCTCATTCCCGCGACGCCGACCGTGCCCTGACCAGGTTCCGTCCCGACACCAGCAGCGTGTTGGGAACCTCCATCACCAGCCCGTCGTCCGGCCGCCACGCCACCACCGCGGTGCGCTCCCGGTTCACGCCGATCTCCAGACTCTGCTCCCGCGGCAGGCCCGGCCCGCGCTGCCAGGTGGTCACGCGCAGGCGCGGCTGCGCGTCGAACACGGCGTCCGGATCCTCCGACCGCGGCAGCACGCGCAGGATCTCCAGCCGGTCCACCAGGTAGGCCACGTCGTCCAGTCCGTCGTCCGCGCTCCGCGCGCCGCGGTGCGCGGCCCAGCCCTCGCGCAGCGGCTGCGGCCGGTCCGGGTCCGCCTCCACCGGATACGCCGTCACCGAGCCCTCGTCGCTCAGGGCCAGGGCGAAGGAGTCGGCCATGGCCAGGCGCACGGTCAGGGCGTCGCGGAAGAGCCAGTCGGACAGCGGCGCATCCAGCCGCTCGCGCAGGGCGCCGCGGGTCTCGAAGCCGCGCCGCGCGGGCCGCCGCCAGGCGTCCACGCGCCCCTGCCCCGCCTCGGCGCCGATCACGTAGCCGCGGCGCTCGCCGCCCACGCTCACCGCCAGCAGCAGCGGCGCCGTGCGGCCGTCGTCGCCCAGCAGGGGGCGTTCGTCGGGGTGGAAGGCCAGCACCTGGGCGCCGTCCAGCTCCGTGAGCAGGTTGCGCAGGCGGCGCTCGTCGGCCAGCCAGAAATCGCGGCCGTCCACGCTGCGCAGGCGGTCCACGGCCTCGCGGGCGTAGGCGGCCGCCGCGCCGGCCTGGTCCAGCTGAGCGGACTCCACGCGCCACCACCAGCGCTCCAGGTCGTCGCGGATGAAGAGGAAGGGGATGCCGCCTTCGCGGCGCACGCGCACCGTGTCCGCGGCCGCCGACGCCGTGGGGCCCGGCGGCCACACCGAGCGGGCGCGCACGGAGTCGGGCAGTCGGGCCAGGCGCTCGCGGATCTCCGGCTCGGCCAGGTGGGGCACGCCGTCGGCGTCGCGCATGTAGAGGGTGCCTGTCACCGGGTTGAGCGCGCCCAGGGTCACGCTCCAGGTGCGGCCGTCGGCGTCGGCCACCGTCACGCGCAGGGCGTCGGGGGCGTCCAGGCCGTAGGCGGGATCGGGCGGCAGGGGCGTGCCGTCGCGGCGGGCGGTCGCCAGGGCGGCCACCACATCGTCCACGGCGCCGGGCTGCACGAAGTCGCGCTCGGGGCCCGCGAGCTCCCAGCCGTCGGCGGCGCGGCGCAGCTCCACGCGGCGCTGGCCCGCGTCCACCGTCAGGGCCGCCACCTGCTCGGCGCGCAGAGGGATCAGGGGCGCGGGCCGGTCCGACGGGGCGCCGTCGCGCAGCAGCCAGCCGCCCAGCACGGCGGCCGCGATCAGCAGGGGCCAGACGCTGCGGGGCACGGACGAGGCGCGGGCCACGGCGCTGCCCCTCAGCGGCGGCGGCGCAGCACCACGTGCGCCGTCAGTCCCAGACCCACCAGCAGCGGCCAGACCACGGTGCCGCCCCAGCCCAGCCGCTCCTTCAGCGTGTCCGACACCAGCAGCGGCTCGCTGGCGCGCTCGCGGGCGCGGGCGCCGATGAGCTCGCTCTCGCCGGTGAGCCAGCCCAGGGCGTTGAGCAGGAGGTCGCGGTTGCCGTAGAGGTTGAGCGAGGCGTTGGCCGCGAAGTCGGAATCCCCGATCACCACCAGCCGCGACGCGGGCCGCCGCCCCAGCACGGAGCCCGCCAGGGCCGGCGCCACCGCCTGCTCGCGGAGCTGCCGCAGGGTGCGCACCAGGTACTCGTCGCCGTCGCCGCCACGTCCGGCGTCCAGCAGGGAGCTGAGGCGGCCCGAGCGGAAGAAGGCGGCGCGGTCCACCTCCACGGCCACGCCCAGGGGCAGGGGGCCGGGACGGTCCTCGTCCACATCGAAGCGCATGGCGTCGTCGCGCACCTGCAGGGGGTCGGTCTCCTCCCACACGTCCGGGCCCGCCATGAGGATGGAGTGGGCCTCCACGCCCTGCACGCCCCCGGCGTCGGGGTGCAGGGGCTGGGCGAAGGGGAAGAAGGTGAGCAGGCCCTGCAGACCGCGCGTGAGATCGTGGCGCGGGTACTCGCCCAGGGCGATGACGCGGCGGTCGCGGGTGAGTCCGTTGCCGTCGCGGGCGCCGTCCACCAGGAAGGTGTTGGGGGTGACCACGTTGTAGGCGCGCAGGAAATCGGCGAAGCCCGGGGGCGTACCCGGATCCATGAGCGCCAGCACGCCGCCGCCGCGGGCCATGAAGCCGTGCAGGGCGGCCGTCTCCGCGTCCGCCAGGGGCACGTCGGGGCCGGCCATGATCACCACCTCGATGTCCGCGGGGATCACGGCGTCGCGGGCCAGCACCAGGGGCACCACGCGGTAGCCCTCGCGTCCCACCGCCTCCAGGGCGGCGCGGTAGCCCTCGCGGTCCTCCCCCAGCGGGTCCGGCTCGCCGTGGCCCTGCAGGTAGGCCACGGTGGGGGCCGAGCCCTCGGCCAGGCGGAAGGCGGCGTTGACCAGGGTCAGCTCGTCGGGGTCCGGCAGGGTGCGGCGACGGCCGCCGGCCTCCACCACCACCGTGCGCGTGCTGGTCACGCCCAGGGCCTCCACGCGGCCCAGGTCCACGTCGGGATTGACCATGTCGAAGGTGAAGGAGCCTCCGGCCTGGCGCGCGAAAGACTCCAGCATGGACTCCACCTCGAAGCGGCGGGGATCCAGGCGCTGGTAGAAGGCGGTGGCGTGCACGTCGGCGCGCAGGGTGCGCAGCACCTGCACGGTCTGGGGCGCCAGGCTGCGGCGCTGGTCGCGGGTGAGGTCCACGCTGGCCGGCGCGCGCTCGGCCACCTGCGCGGCCAGGGCGAAGAGCACGGCCAGGGCCGCCACCGGCAGCCAGCGTCCGCCGCGGCGGGCGCCGGCCAGGCGCCGCCCCGTGAGCAGGGCCGTGGCCGCCGCCAGGCCCAGGGCCGTCCAGCCCAGGAAGTAGATCACGTCGCGCAGGTCCAGCACGCCGCGGGTCAGCCGCTCCAGATGCACCGGCAGCGACAGCGCCCGCGCCGCCCCGCCCAGCGCCGGCGGCAGGTGCGGCTCCAGGTTGGCCACGGACTGCAGTCCCATCAGGAACAGGAAGGCCAGCAGCCAGCCCACCAGCTGATGGCCCGCCGCGCCGGAGAAGAACACGCCCCAGGACACCGCCAACGCGGCGGTCAGCAGCAGGCCCAGCAGGCTGGTCAGCAGGGGACCCGGCTCCACGGTGCCCAGCACGCCGATGGCCACGCCGTACGGCGCCGCCGCCAGCAGCAGCGCCACGGCCACGAGCCAGGCCGAGGCCGCCTTGCCCAGCACCCACACGTGGTCGGGCACGGGCCAGGTGAAGATCAGGTCGGCGCGGCGGGAGCGGTACTCCTCCGCGAAGAGGCGCATGGTCACAGCCGGCAGCACCAGCAGCAGGAACACGGCGGCGGTGGCCAGGTAGGGCTGGAACACGCCGTCGAAGACGTTCAGCGCCGCCGAGGCCACCCTCCCCGACTGCAGCGTGGAGCGCGACAGCTCCGCGTAGTCCAGCAGGGCGCCGATCCAGGCCACGCCGCAGAGCAGCAGGAAGCCCACGGCCACCAGAGGCGCCATGGCCGAGTGGAAGAAGGCGCCGGCCTCCGTGCGCGTGACCGCCCACCAAGCCCTCATGCGTCCTCCTCCGCCGACGGCGCCGGCGCGCTGAGCGGCAGGCCGCCGGTCAGGCGCAGGAAGGCGGCCTCCAGGCCGCCCTCGGCGCGCAGGCGCTCCGTCTCCTCGCTGCCGGTCAGGCGGCCGCGGTGGAGGATGAGCACGCGGTCGCAGAGCTTCTCCACCTCGCCCAGGATGTGGCTGCTGAGCAGCACCGTGCGCCGGCCGCGGTAGCCGCGGATGAGCTCGCGGATCTCCACGATCTGATGGGGATCCAGCCCGGCGGCGGGCTCGTCCAGGATCAACACCTCCGGGTCGCCGGTCAGGGCCTGGGCCAGGCCCACGCGCTGGCGGTAGCCCTTGCTGAGGTGCCCCACCAGGCGGTCGGCCATGTCCAGGGCGGCCACGCGCTCCAGCAGGCCGTCCACGTGGTCGTCGCGTCCGCGGGAGGGCACGCCCTTGAGCTCCGCCACGTAGCGGAGCAGGGCGCGCACGGTCATGTCGGGGTACAGGGGCACGTGCTCGGGCATGAAGCCGATGCGGCGGCGCACCTCCAGGCTGGCCTCCGCCACGTCCAGGCCGGCCACCAGGGCGCGGCCGGCCGACGGGGGCAGCGTGCCCGTGAGCATGCGCATGGTGGTGGTCTTCCCGGCGCCGTTGGGCCCCAGGAAGCCCACGATCTCGCCGGGCTCGACGCGGAAGTCGAGACCGTCCACGGCGACGGTGTCGCCGAAGCGGCGGGTCAGGCCGACGGCCTCGATCATGCGGAGGTCACCCTTCGTCTCTCAGTCGATGCACCAGCGCAGCAGGTTGGCGCCCCACGTGAAGCCGGCGCCGAAGCTGACCAGGACGATCAGGTCGCCCTTCTTCACGCGGCCCTCGTCCAGGGCCACCTTCAGGGCCGACGGGATGCTCGCGCTGGTGGTGTTGCCGAAGCGGTCGATGGTCACCGAGACCTGCTCGTCGCGCAGGCCCAGGCGCTGCTGCGCCGCCTCGATGATGCGGATGTTCGCCTGGTGCGGCACCATCAGCGCCACGTCGCTCTTCTGGAAGCCGTTCTTCTCCACCACTTCCAGGGCCACGTTGGCCATGCCGCGCACGGCGTACTTGTAGACCTCGCGGCCCTCCTGGTAAATATAGTGCATCCCGGCCTTCACGGTCTCCTCGCTGGCCGGATGCAGGCTGCCGCCCGCCTTCTGGTGGAGGTGCTTGCCGCCGATGCCGTCGATGCGGCAGATGGAGTCGATGATGCCGCCCTCGGCCGGATCCACGGCCTCCAGCACCACCGCGCCCGCGCCGTCGCCGAAGAGGATGCACACGTTGCGGTCCGTGTAGTCCACGATGGAGTTCATGATCTCGGTGCCGATCACCAGCGCGCGCCTGGCCGTGCCGGCCATGATGTGGTTGCGCGCCACCTCCAGGCCGAACACGAAGCCGCTGCAGGCGGCGCTGATGTCGAAGCCCCAGGCGTTCTTGGCGCCGATCTTCTCCTGGATGATGCAGGCGGTGGACGGGAACATCATGTCCGGCGTCACCGTGGGCACCACGATGAGGTCCACGTCCTCCGGCGTCAGCCCGGCGTGCTCCAGCGCGCGCAGCGCGGCCTCGGCGCCGTGATGGGAGGCGGGCACGCCCTTGTCGGCGATGCGGCGCTCGCGGATGCCGGTGCGCTCCACGATCCACTGGTCGTTGGTCTCGACCATCGTCTCGAGCTCGGCGTTGGTGAGACGGCGCTCGGGGAAGCTCATGCCGATGCCGGTGATGCCGGCGGTGCGCAGGGTGGGAGCGGCCATCGCCCGTCCTCCGTGAAGCTGGGGTCCTGTGGGGAATGCGACGACGGCCCCGCAGGGCCGCCTGGACGTATGCAAACGCTTCGCGGCGCGGATGTCAACCTCGGGTGCGGGCGGAACGGAAACGCCCTCCGCGCACGGGGCGCGGAGGGCGTCGGTCGGATCGCTCGGGCGCGGGACCTACTTGGCCTCGCGGCCGCCGTCCAGCTCGTCCTGCCAGGCCTTGAGCTCGTCCCACTGGCCCGCGGCGGCCATCTCGGCCTGCTTGGGCCAGGTGTCGCCCACGCGGCCGGCCAGGGACGCGTACTCCTCGCTGCCCTCGAGCAGCGCCTTGAGCTCGTCCACGCTCTTGGCGGCCAGGTCCGCGAAGGTGGCCACGCCCACGCTCTGGAAGGCCAGGGCGAACTTGGGGCCGATGCCCTCGATCTTGGTCAGGTCGTCGGTCGCGTCGGCGGCCTTCGACGTCGCGGCCTCGGCCTTCTTGGCGGCCTTGGCGGGCGCGGCGGCCGGCGCCGGCTTGTCCTTCTTGGGCTTGGCCGTCATCTCGGCGCCCACGAGCTCCAGGATCGCCATGTCGGCGTTGTCGCCCTTGCGGCCGCCGTCGATCTTCAGCACGCGGGTGTAGCCGCCGGGGCGGTCCTTGTAGCGCGGACCCAGCTCGTCGAAGAGCTTCTGCAGGACCTTGGGGTCGTACAGCTTGCGCGCGGCCATGCGGCGCGAGTTCAGGTCGCCCGCCTTGGCGTAGGTGATCAGGCGCTCCGCCAGCGAACGGGCCTCCTTGGCCTTCTGCGTGGTGGTGGTGATGCGCTCGTACTGGAACAGGTCGGTGACCATGTTGCGGAACATGGCCTTCCGGTGGCTCGTGGTGCGGTTGAACTTACGACCGCGAACGTTGTGACGCATGCTCGTCCATCCTTCTCTGCGACGGCGACGCCCCGCAGCGGGGCCGGCCGAATCGGGTTTCTGCGGTTAGTCGGCGTCGCCGGACTTGACCCGGCCGGAGATCTCCGGGTCGAAACTCATGCCGAACGAAAGGTCCATGCCGTCGAGGATCTCGTTGATCTCGTTGAGGCTCTTGCGGCCGAAGTTGCGGAACTTCAGCATCTCCTGCTCGGTCTTGGTGACCAGGTCGAACAGGGTGATGATCTTGCCGGCCTTCAGGCAGTTGGCCGACCTCACCGAGAGCTCCAGCTCCTCCACGTTCCGTCCCAGCAGCTCCACCAGGTGCTCCTGCTCCTCGTCCACGTCGTCGTCGTGGGCGTCGATGGGCGCCTCGTCGAAGTTGATGAAGAGCTGGAAGTGGTCCTTGAGGATCTTGGCGGCGAAGGCCACCGCGTCCTCGGCGGTCACGCTGCCGTCGCTGTGGATCCCGATGACCAGCTTGTCGTAGTCCGTGCGCTGGCCCACGCGGGTGTCCTCCACCCGGTAGCTCACCTTCTTCAGGGGCGAGAAGTTGGCGTCCATGCGGATGACGCCGATCACCTCGTCCGGGATGGCGTGCGCCTCGCGCTCCACGTAGCCGCGGCCCATGTCGATGTAGATCCCGATCTTCAGCTCGCCGGGCTCCGTGATGGTGCACAGCACGTGGTCGGGGTTGATCACCTTCAGGTCCGGATGGCCCGCGATCATGCCCGCGGTCACCACGCCCGGCTCCGACGCCTTGATCGTGGCCCAGTGCGCGGGCACGTCGCTCAGGGCGAACACGACCTGCTTGAGGTTCAGCACCACGTCCGTCACGTCCTCCAGGACGTTGGGGATGGTGCTGAGCTCGTGCTTCACGCCGTCGATCTTCACCGCCGTGACGGCGTGGCCGTGGATCGACGAGAGCAGCGTGCGGCGCAGCGCGGCGCCGAGCGTGTGGCCGAAGCCGCGCTCGAGCGGGGCGATGCTGAGCTCCGCGAACGTGTCCGTCTGCGTGCTCTTATCGATCTGGACGCCCTCGGGCATCATCATGTTGATCCACTTCATGGCCTGGTCATCTCCCCTAGCCAGCGGGTTCGTTCCGTCTGCGATCTGCGTGCGCCGTCACGCGCGGCGGCGCGCGGCGTTCCGTGGTCCACGGGCGGCGTTACATGCGCCGGCGCTTGGAGGGGCGGCAGCCGTTGTGCGGGATCCGCGTCATGTCCTTGATGCGCGTGACCTCCAGGCCCTCGCCCTTCAGGGTGCGGATCGCCGCCTCGCGGCCCGAACCCGGGCCCCGGACCCAGATCTCGATCTTGCGCATGCCGCCGTTCAGCACCTCCTGGGCGCAGAAGCGGGCGGCGAGCTGGGCGGCGAAGGCCGTCGACTTGCGGCTGCCCTTGTAGCGGCCCTGATGGCCGCCGCTCGACCACGTGATCACGTTGCCGCCGGTGTCGGTCATCGTGATGATGGTGTTGTTGAAGCTCGACTTCACGTGCGCGACGCCGTTGACGTCGAGCTTCTTCTTGGCCTTGCGGGCCTTCTTGCGATCCCTGGGACCTGCCACTCTACATCCTCCCGAAGATTACTTCTTCTTGGCGCCCGGACGACCCTTCGGCCCCTTGCGCGTGCGCGCGTTGTTCTTGGTGTTCTGGCCCCGGCAAGGAAGCTTGCGACGGTGCCGGAGACCCCGGTAGCAGCCGATGTCCATCAGACGCGAGATGTTCATCGCCACTTCCGTGCGCAGCGTACCCTCGACCTGGTACTCCTTGTCGATCACGCCGATGATCCGACGCGTGTCGTCCTCGGAGAGGTCGCGCGTCTTCATCTGGGGATCGATCCCGGCCTTCTCGCAGATCAGGCCCGCACGGTGCGGCCCGATCCCGTAGATGTAGGTGAGGGAGGTGCTGATCCTCTTCTCGCTGGGAATGTCAACACCGGAGATACGTGCCACTTCGGCTCCTTTCTTCTCCCGCCGTCAGCGACGGCCGGGAATGATCAACCCTGACGCTGGTTGTGCCGACGGTTCTCGCAGATCACGCGCACAACGCCGTCGCGCCGGATGATCTTGCACTTGTCACAGATCTTCTTGACCGAAGTACGGACCTTCATGTCGTCTCCTCGCGGCCCCGCGGGGCCCGTTCCTCTCCGACTTCCTACTTGTACCGGTACGTGATCCGACCGCGGGTCAGATCGTACGGAGACAGCTCCACCGTGACCTTGTCGCCCGGGAGGATGCGGATGAAGTGCATGCGCATCTTCCCCGAGACGTGGGCCAGGACCATGTGACCGTTCTCCAGCTCCACGCGGAACATGGCGTTGGGAAGGGCCTCGGTCACCGTCCCCTCTACCGTGATTCCTTCTTCCTTGGCCATGGCAGCTCCCTCCGGCGCTCCTAGCGCCGCGTCAGCACCCGCGCACCGTCGGCCACGACGGCCACCGTGTGCTCGAAATGCGCGGACAGCTCGCGGTCCGCCGTCACGATGGTCCACTGGTCGGGCAGGGTCACGACCCGCTTCCCGCCCGCGTTGATCATCGGCTCGATGGCGATGACCAGTCCTTCCTCCATGACCGGGTCCGGCGTGGAGTAGCTCCTGTAGTTCGGCACCTGCGGATCCTCGTGCAGCTGGCGGCCGATGCCGTGGCCCACCAGGGACTCCACCACCGAGAATCCGTGGGCCCGCGCGTGGGTCTCCACCGCGGTCCCGATGTCGGAGATGCGGGCGCCGGGCTTCACGGCCGCCACGCCCAGGTCCAGGCACTCGCGGGTCACGTCCAGCAGCCGCTGGGCCTCCGCGGAGATCGCGCCCACGGCGAAGGTCTCGGCGGAGTCCGAGTGCCAGCCGTCGCGGATCACCCCGCAGTCCACGCCCACGATGTCGCCCTCGGCGAGCTCGCGCCCTCCCGGGATCCCGTGCACCACCTGCTCGTTCACCGAGATGCAGCAGGTGCCCGGAAAGCCGTTGTACCCCTTGAACGACGGCCTGCAGCCGGCGTCCGTGATCATCTTCTCCGCGGCCGCGTCCACCTCGCCGGTGGTCACGCCGGGCCGGATGATCCCCTTCAGCTCCTTGAAGACGGCCACCAGCACGTCGGCGCTGGCCTGCATCTTCGCGATCTCCTGGGGCGTCTTCAGGTTAATCGTCTGACGCCAGGACACCCTCGATCCTCTCGGTCACGGTCCGCGGGGCTCCCAGCCCGTCCACGGCCACCACGCGGCAGGCCGTCCCCAGGACGTCGGTGCAGGCCGCGGTCTTCTCGTGGTACACCCGCAGGCGGTTGCGCACCGTCTCGGGCTTGTCGTCCGCACGGATGTACAGCGGCGCGCCGCACTCCGGGCAGGGGTCGCCGTCCTCGGCGTCGCCCTTGGCCACCACGTGGTTGTCGGCCGTGCAGGTGAGCCTGCCGCTCAGGCGCTGCACGATCTCCTCCTCGGGCACCACGATGCTCACCACCACCGGCGCCTCGATCCCCTGCGCCGTCAGCATCTCCACCAGGCCCTCGGCCTGGGGCGCCGTGCGCGGGAAGCCGTCCAGGAGCCAGCCGCGCCCCTCGGACTGGAGGCGCGTGAGCGTCTCCTTCATCAGGTCCAGGATCAGGTCGTCGGACACCAGCCCGCCGTCCTGCAGGATGCTCTCCACCTGCTTGCCCAGCTCCGTGCCGTCGCGGACGGCCCGCCGCAGGATCTCGCCGGTGGAGACGTGGCGCAGTGCGTGGTTGGCGGCCAACCGCGCGGCCTGGGTTCCCTTGCCGCTGCCCGGAGGCCCCATCAGCACCACGTTCCGCATCCCGTTACCTCCTCGCGCGAAGCTTGCCCTTGGTCATGAAGCCGTCGTAGTGGCGCATCACCAGGTGCGACTCGATCTGCTGCAGGGTGTCCAGGCCCACGCCGATCACGATCAGCAGGCCCGTGCCGCCGAAGTAGAACGGCACGTTGAGCAGCTTGATCAGCAGGTCGGGCAGGATCGCGATGGCCGCCAGGAACACGGCGCCCGGCAGCGTGACCCGCGTCAGCACGCGGTCGATGTACTCGGCGGTCTTCTTGCCCGGGCGCACGCCGGGGATGAAGCCGCTGTTCTTCTTCATGTTGTCCGCCAGATCCACCGGGTTCAGGATCACGGCGGTGTAGAAGTACGTGAACAGGATGATCAGCGTGGAGTACACCACGATGTACACCAGGTGGGGCGGCTGGAACATCCGGGCCAGGCCCTCCATGAAGGCGTTGTCCTGGAAGAACGCCCCGATGGTGCCCGGGAACATGATGATGGACTGGGCGAAGATGATGGGGATCACGCCGGCGGTGTTCACGCGCAGCGGGATGTGCGTGTTGGCGCCGCCGTACACGCGTCGGCCCACGATCTTCTTGGCGTACTGCACCGGGATGCGCCGCTGTCCCTGGGTGATCGCGATGATGCCCGCGATGGCGAACACCATGAACACGAACACGAGGATCGCCACGAACCAGGGCAGGGTGCCGGTGCGCAGCGCCTGGAAGGTGTTCAGGATGTCCGTCGGGTAGCGCGCGATGATCCCGATGAAGATGATCAGCGAGATGCCGTTGCCGATGCCGTGCTCGGTGATCTGCTCGCCCAGCCACATCACGAACATGGTGCCCGTGGTCAGGGTCAGCATGGTGATCAGCTTGAACGCGATGCCCGGGTTCTGCACCACGCCCATGCCCTCCAGGGCGAAGCTGATGCCGAAGCTCTGGACCAGGGCCAGGGCCAGGGTCCCCCACCGGGTGTACAGGTTGATCTTCTTGCGGCCCTCCTCGCCCTCCTTGGCCAGCTTCTCGAAGTACGGGATGACCGCCTGGAGAAGCTGCAGGATGATCGACGCGCTGATGTAGGGCATGATGCCCAGCGCGAAGATGGTGGCCTGGCTCAGGTTGCCGCCGGCGAACAGATCGTAGAGACCCACCAGGGTGCCCTGCTGGCTCTCGAAGAACTGCTTGATGGCGTCCAGGTCGATCCCGGGCGTCGTGATGTGGCCGCCGAGGCGGTACACCACGAGGATCATCGCCGTGAAGAGGATCCTCCTCTTCAGCTCCGGGATCCTGAACATGCTCTGGTAGCTGCCCGCGATGTTCACGTTCGTGTGTCCTAACGCTTGGTGAGCCGGACGGGCCGGATCACTGGTTCACGGTCACCGAACCGCCCGCGGCCTCGACCGCGGCGACGGCGCTCTTGCTGGCCTTGTCCACCTTGACCTGCAGGCCCTTCACGGTCAGCTCGCCGCGGGCCAGCAGCTTCACGGGGCGATCGGCGAACTTCACCAGGCCGGCGTCGGCCAGCACGGCGTTGTCGATCTCGAAGCCCTCGGCGAAGCGGTTCAGCTGCTCCAGGTTCACGGCCTGGTAGACCGTGCGGAACAGGTTGGTGAAGCCGCGCTTGGGCAGCCGCCGGTTCAGGGGCATCTGGCCGCCCTCGAACCAGGGCGGGATGCCGCCGCCGGAGCGGGCCTTCTGGCCCTTGTGGCCGCGTCCGCCGGTCTTGCCCTGGCCGGAGGCCGGGCCGCGACCGCGGCGCTTGCGATCCTTGGTCGCGCCCGCGGGCGCGCCGATGTTGTTGAGCTTCAGCATCCTACTTCACCTCTTCCACGCGGACCAGGTGGCGCACCTTGTGCAGCATGCCGCGGATGGCCGGAGTGTCGTTGTGCTCCACGGTCATCTGGTGATGACGCAGGCCCAGCGACTCGATCACGCGCCGATGGCTCTCGGGACGACCGATGACGCTGCGGATCTGGGTGACCTTCAGCTTACTCATTGGTCTCCGCCTCCTCGTTGCTCGTCTCGGCGGGGGCCGGAGCCTCGGTCTTCTCGGCCTTGGGCTTGACGCTGCCCTTGGGCAGGCCGAAGACCTCGGGCACGGACAGACCGCGCTTGGCGGCGACCTCTTCCACGGACCGCAGCTGCATGAGCCCGTCCATGGTGGCCTTCCACACGTTGTGCGGGTTCCGGGAGCCCAGCTGCTTGGTCAGGATGTTCTTGATCCCGCAGGCCTCCAGGATGGCGCGCACGCCGCCTGCGGCGATCACGCCGGTGCCCGCCGCGGCGGGCTTCAGCATGACCCGGCTGGCCCCGAACCGACCCTCCACCGCGTAGGGGATGGTGTCGTTCAGGATGGGCACGGCGTGCTGGTTGGCACGGGCGCCCTCGCTGCCCTTGCGGATGGCGTCGGCGATCTCGTTGGCCTTGCCAAGCGCGACGCCGACCTTGCCCTTGCCGTCGCCCACGGTGACGATGGCGCTGAAGCTGAAGCGCCGGCCGCCCTTGACGACCTTCGCCACGCGGTTGATGCCGATGACGGTCTCGAGCATGTCGTCGCGTTCCTGATCGCGGTTGCCGCGGCGGTCGTTGCCGCGGCGGTCGTCGCGCGGACCGCCGCGCCCGCGGCCGCCCTGGCCGCCGGGGCCGCCCTGGCCGCCGGGACCGCCCGGACCGCCGGGGCGTCCGCCCCGCCGATCGCCGCCGAAACCACCACGGCCGCGGTTGCCGCCGGGGCCCTGTCCCTGATTGGGAGTGTTGGGCATGTCGCTCATTCGTTCACTCCTAAGCTCGTGCTCTTGTCTCAGAACTCCAGGCCACCGTCACGGGCCCCTTGGGCCAGCGCGGCGACACGGCCGTGGAACAGGTAGCCGTTCCGGTCGAAAACGACCCTGGTGATTCCCTTGTCTTTGGCGACCTCGGCCAGCTTCCTGCCCACCTTGTAGGCCGCGGCGCGCTTGCCGTCGAGGCCCTCGGGCGCGTCGCCCTCCAGGGGGCGCTGGGTGCTGTACGCGGCCAGCGTGTGCCCGGCCAGATCGTCGATCATCTGGGCGTAGATGCCCCGATGGCTGCGCGTCACGGTCAGGCGGGGACGCTCGGCGGTGCCGGCGAGCTTCTTGCGGATGCTCACCTTCCGCCGCTGACGGCCCTTGATCCTGTCCTTGGCAACGTCCTTCATCTCAGTCGACCTCCCGCCCCTACCGGGCTCTACTTGCCGGCGGCCTTGCCCGCCTTGCGCATGATCTGCTCGCCGACGTAGCGGATCCCCTTGCCCTTGTAGGGCTCGGGCTTCCGGTACTCGCGGATCTCCGCCGCGACCTGGCCGACCTGCTGCTTGTCCATGCCCTTCACGTCGATCCGCGTGGGCTCGGGGCAGACGATCTCGATCCCGTCGGGGATGGGATACTCCACCGGGTGGCTGAACTGCAGCTGCAGGTCCAGCACGTTGCCCTTCACCTGGGCGCGGTAACCCACGCCGACGATCTCGAGGGACTTGGTGAAGCCCTCGGTCACGCCGGTGACCTGGTTGGCGATCAGCGCACGGACCAGGCCGTGGGCGGCCCGCATCTGCTTGCTGTCGTTGGGGCGCTTCACCGTGAAGACGCCGTCCGCGAGGTCGTATTCGAACCCCGCGGGGATGTGCTGAACCAGCTCGCCCTTGGGGCCCTTCACCCGCGAGGTGCTGCCCTCGACGGCGATGGTCACCCCGGCGGGGACCTGGATCGGCTTCAGTCCGATGCGCGACATGCTCGTTCCTCCTGGGCGCGGTGGGTTACCAGATCTCGCAGAGGATCTCTCCGCCCACGCCGTTCCGACGGCACTGGTGGTCCGTCATGATCCCCTGGTTGGTCGAGACGATGGCGATGCCGTAGCCGCCCCGCACCTTCGGGATGCTGTCCTTGTTCGCGTACATGCGGCGGCCCGGCTTGCTCACGCGCCGGATGCCTTCGATCACGCCCAGCTGCTTGCCCTCGCGCTCGAAGTACTTCAGGGTGATCCGCACCAGGCCCTGGGGGCCCTCGACGACATCCTGAACGTTCTGCACGTAGCCCTGCTCCAGCAGCACCTTGGCGACCGCCCTCTTGGTCTTCGACGCGGGGATGTCCACGCGGCGGTGCCCGGCGATGGTGGCGTTCCGGATGCGTGTCAGCATGTCCGCAACGGGATCGGTCATACTCATGTTCCTGCTCTCCTCGCGCGTGTTACCAGCTGGCCTTGACGACCCCGGGGAGGTCGCCCTGCAGCGCCAGCTGCCGGAAGCAAAGGCGGCAGATGCCGAACTTGCGGTAGTAGGCCCGGGGGCGGCCGCAGCGGCGGCAGCGGTTGTACGCCCGCACCTTGAACTTGGCCGGCCGGTTGGCCTTGGCGATCAGCGACTTCTTGGCCACGTCGGGTCCTCCTAGCTCCTGAAGGGCATGCCCAGCTTGCGCAGAAGCTCGCGGCCCTCTTCGTCGGTCTTCGCCGTGGTGACGAAGGTGATGTTCATGCCCCTGGGCTCGTCCACCTTGTCGTACTCGATCTCGGGGAAGACCAGCTGGTCCTTCAGTCCCATGGTGTAGTCGCCGCTGCCGCTCAGGCGGTTGGGCACACCACGGAAGTCCCGGATGCGGGGCAGGGTGAAGTTGATGAAGCGATCCATGAACTCCCACATGATGTCGCCGCGCAGCGTGACGCGAGCGCCGATCTTCATGCCCTCGCGCACCTTGAAGTTCGAGATGGACTTGCGGGACGCGGTCTTCACGGCCTTCTGGCCCGTGATGGTCTCCAGCTCCTCCACCGCGCTCTCGAGCAGCTTGGGGTTCTGGATGGCCTTACCCACACCCATGTTCACCACGATCTTGGTCGGCTTCGGGATCATCATCGGGTTCGTGTACCCGAACTTGTCCTGCAGCGCGGACCTCACGTCGGCTTCGTAGATCTTCTGCAGCCTGGTCTTGGCCATGGTCTCGGTCTCCTTTGGACGCTCGTCCTAGTTGGCGAGCATCTCGCCGCACTTCTTGCAGGTCCGGACGCGGGATCCGTCGTCCAGGACCGCGGTGCCCGTCCGCGCCGGCTTGTGGCACTTGGGACACACCAGCATCACGTTGGCCGCGCTGATGGGGGCCTCGCGCTCCACGATGCCGCCCTGCGGGTTCTGCTGGGACTGGCGCGTGTGACGCTTGATCATGTTGACCTTCTCCACGATCACGCGGCCGGTCTCCGGGAAGACCTTGAGCACCTCGCCGGTCTTGCCGCGGTCGTTGCCCGCCAGGATCGTGACCTTGTCCTTCTTCCTGATGTGCATCACAGCACCTCCGGCGCGAGGGAGACGATCTTCATGAACTTCTTCTCGCGCAGCTCGCGGGCCACGGGACCGAAGATGCGGGTGCCCACGGGCTCGCCGGCATCGTTGATGATCACCGCGGCGTTCTCGCCGAACCGGATGTAGGTGCCGTCGCGGCGGCCCACTTCCTTCTTGGTGCGGACGACGACCGCCTTGATCACGCTCCCCTTCTTCACGTTGCCGTTGGGGATGGCCGACTTCACCGCGCAAACGATGATGTCGCCGACGCGAGCGTAGCGTCGTCCGCTGCCGCCGAGCACGCGGATGCACATGGCGGTCTTGGCGCCGGAGTTGTCCGCGATGGTCAGCATGGTCTGTTCCTGAATCATGTCGTTCTCCTCGGCGTCCCTACTTCGCCCGTTCCATGATCTCGGCCACCCGCCAACGCTTGGTCTTGGACAGGGGCCGGGTGGCCATGACCTTCACCACGTCGCCGACGTTGCAGTCGTTCGTCTCGTCGTGGGCCGTGATCTTGGCCGAGCGCGTGATGATCCGCTTGTACAGCGGGTGCGGGAAGCGCCGGTCGATCTTGACGACCACGGTCTTGTCCATGGCGTTGGACACGACCGTCCCGATGCGGGTGGCCCTCAGGTTCCTCTCGGTCTTCTCCATGGTCCTTCTCCTCCGTCCGCGCCAGGCGCGGTGTGCGGGACGACGCCTAGGCGGTCCGCTTCTTCTCGTTCAGCACGGTCCGGATGACCGCCAGTTCGCGTCGCGCGTTCCGCACCGACAGGGGGTTGTCGAGGCGGCGCATCTTCAGCTGCATGCGCAGGTTGAGCAGGTCCTCGGAACGCTCGGTCACGAGCGTCTCGAGCTCCTCCATCGACATGTCGCGCAGATCGTGGGCCTTCTTCATGATCAACCCTCCTGCCTGCTGACCAGACGGGTCTTGAAGGGCAGCTTGGCGCCGCCGAGGCGGAAGGCCTCGCGGGCCATGTCCTCGCTCACGCCGTTGATCTCGAAGAGGATCCGGCCCGGCTTGACCACGGCCACCCAGTACTCGGGGTTACCCTTACCCTTACCCATGCGGGTCTCGGCGGGCTTGACGGTGATGGACTTGTCCGGGAACACGCGGATCCAGACCTTGCCCATGCGCTTGATGCGACGGGTGATGGCCACACGGGTCGCCTCGATCTGCCGGCTGGTGATCCAGCCGCACTCGGTGGCCTGCAGACCGAAATCTCCGAAGGACACGCTGCTGCCGCGCCAGGCGGTGCCTTTCATGCGTCCCTTCTGGACCTTGCGGTACTTCGTCCTCTTGGGCATCAACATGGTTCACTGACCTCTTTGCTGACGGCCGCCCGCGGGCGTCCGGTCCGATGCTTACAGGCGCTCTTCCTGGACCTGGTCGCGCAGGGACTGCTTGAAATCCGCCGGGAAGATCTCGCCCCGGCAGATCCACACCTTCACGCCGATGGCGCCGTAGGTGGTGCGGGCCGTGCGGGTGCCGTAGTCCACGTCGGCGCGCAGGGTGTGCAGGGGCACGCTGCCGTCGTTGTAGCTCTCGATGCGCGCCATCTCGGCGCCGCCCAGGCGGCCGGCGCAGCGGATCTTGATGCCGCGGGCGCCCATCCTCATGGCGGTGGCGATGGCCTTCTTCATGGCGCGGCGGAAGGAGACGCGGCCGGTCAGCTGCGCCGCCACGTGCTCGGCGACCAGGGGCGCGGACAGCTCGGGCTTCTTCACTTCCTCGACGTCGACCTTGACCTTCTTGCCGACCGCCTTCTCGAGCTCGGCCTTGAGCTGCTCGATGCGCGAGCCCTTGCTGCCGATCACGATGCCGGGGCGGCTGGTCACGATGATGACGTTGACCTTCTCGCGGAACCGCTTGATGCGGATGTTCGCGATGCCGGCGTTGCCCACCCGCTGCATGATGTACTTGCGCAGGAGCTGGTCCTCATTCAGCCAGTCGGCGTAGTTCTTCTCGCTGAACCACGACGAGTTCCAGTCCTTGACGATCCCCAGCCGGAAGCCGAGCGGATGTGTCTTCTGACCCATGGTCTTCCTTTCCTCGTCCGCCCCTAGACGGGCGACACCGTCACCTGGATGTGGGCGGAGCGCTTCAGGATCCGGTAGGCGCGGCCCTGCGCGCGGGGACGGATCCGCTTCATCGTCGGGCCCTCGTCGACCCTCACTTCCGAGACCACGTAGGCCCGCGCGTCGCGACGGTGCTCCTGGTCCACGGCCTGGGCCATGGCGTTGGCCAGGGCCGAGCTGATGGTCTTGTACAGGAGCGGCGACGCCTTCTTCGGGGTCAGCGCCAGGGTCTCCAGCGCCTTGTCCACCCGCTGGCCCCGCACCAGGTCGGCCACCTGCCGGGCCTTGAACGGGGAGATCCTGTTGAATTTGGAAACGGCACGGCCGTCCATCTGTCTACCTCCGCCTCGGGTCTTGGCTACTTCTTGCCCGTGTGACCACGGTACGTCCGCGTCGGGGCGAACTCACCCAGCTTGTGTCCCACCATGTTCTCCTGGATGTACACCGGGATGAACTGCTTGCCGTTGTGCACGGCGATGGTGTGGCCCAGGAACTCGGGGATGATCGTCGAGCGCCGGGACCAGGTCTTCACGACCCGCTTCTCGCCGCTGTCGTTCATGGCCGAGACCTTGCTCAGCAGGTGGTCGTCGATGAACGGGCCCTTTTTGATCGAACGAGACATGATGCTCCCATCTCGTCACCGGCACGGGGCCGGCGTGAGTCAGACTCTTACTTCTTCACCTTGCGCCGACGCACGATGAAGCGGTCGGACGGCTTCTTGGTCCGCGTCTTGAAGCCCTTGGCCGGGACGCCCGTGGGCGACACCGGGTGACGGCCGCCGGAGGTCTTGCCCTCGCCGCCGCCGTGCGGGTGATCCACCGGGTTCATGGCCACGCCGCGCACCTTGGGGCGCCGGCCCAGCCAGCGGGTCTTGCCCGCCTTGCCGATCACGATGTTCTCGTGCTCCGCGTTGCCCACCTCGCCGATGGTGGCGTAGCAGTTCTTGTGGACCATGCGGACCTCGGCCGAGGGCAGGCGCAGGGTGACGTAGTCGCCCTCCTTGGCCAGCACCTGGGCGAAGGAGCCCGCGCTGCGCACGATCTGGCCGCCGCGGCCGATCTGCAGCTCCACGTTGTGCACCAGCGTGCCCAGGGGGATGCGGTGCAGGGGCAGCGCGTTGCCCACGTTGAACGTGGCGTCGGCGCCGGCCATGACGGTGTCGTTCACCTTCAGGCCGTTGGGCCAGATGATGTAGCGCTTCTCACCGTCCGCGTAGCTCAGCAGGGCGATGCGGGCGCTGCGGTTGGGATCGTACTCGATCGTGGCCACGCGCGCGGGCACGCCCAGCTTGTCGCGCTTGAAGTCGATGCGGCGGTAACGGCGCTTGTGGCCGCCGCCGCGGTGACGGCACGTGATCCGACCGGAGTTGTTCCGGCCGCCCGACTTGGTCATGGGCTCCAGCAGGGACTTCTCCGGGGTCGAGGTGGTCACCTCGCTGAAATCGGAGACTGTCCTGAAGCGCTGACCGGGCGTCACGGGCTTCAGCTTCTTGATCGCCATGTCGTTCCCTCTTCCTCAAGGGCCGCGGCGCGCAGCCGCGGCGTCCGTCTTAGACGTTGTCGAACACGTCGATGGTGTCGCCCTCGGCCAGCGTCACGATGGCCTTCTTCCAGTCCGCGCGCTTGCCGCTGAAGCGGCCCATGCGCTTGACCTTCCCCTTCATGTTCATGGTGCGGACGTCCGTCACCTTCACGCCGAAGAAGTGCTCCACCGCGCGCTTGATCTCATGCTTGTTGGCGGCCGGGTCGACCTGGAAGAAGTACTGGTTGAACTCCTCCCGCAGGTCCGTGCAGCGCTCCGTGATCAGGGGCCGCTGGATCACCTTGCTCAGGTCCTTCACGATCCGAACACCTCCTCCGCGCCGCTCAGCGCCTCCTTCGTGAACACGACGTTGTCGGCCCAGAGGATGCTGTAGGCGTTGAGATCCGTGTAGCGCAGGACGCGGACGCCCTTGATGTTGCGCAGCGACTTGTAGAGCACCTCGGAGCCGGCCGGCAGGACCACCAGGGTGTGCCGCCCCGCCAGGGGCATGCCGCCGAGCAGCTTGGCCATCTCCGCCGTCTTGGGGGCGTCCATGGAGAAGTCCTCCACCACGCTCACCCGCTCGGCGGCGGCGCGGTCGCTCAGGGCGGACCGCAGGGCCAGGCGCTTGATCTTCTTGGGCAGCTTGTAGCTGTAGTCCCGGGGGTGCGGGCCGAAGGCCACGCCGCCGCCCACGCGCACCGGGGTGCGGGCGCTGCCGGCGCGGGCGCGGCCCGTGCCCTTCTGGCGGTACAGCTTGGAGCCCGAGTAGGCCACCTCGGACCTGGTCTGAGTGTCGTGCGTGCCCTGGCGCTGGTTGGCCAGGTAGTTGCGCACGGACTCGTAAAGGGCCTGCTTGTGCACCTTCTGGCCGAACAGGGTGTCGGAGAGATCCACGGTCCCCACCGACTTCCCGGTCCGGTTGTAAACGTTCGCCGTAGCCATTGCTTCTACCTCGCGGCTGGTTCCGACCGGGCGCCTAGCGGCAGGCCCGGATGAAGACGATCCCGTTCTTGCTGCCGGGCACGCTGCCCTTGACCAGGATCAGGTTCCGCTCCTGGTCCACGCGCACGACCGTGAGGTTCTTCTTGGTCTCGCGCTTGTTGCCGTACTGGCCGGGCATGCGGGTGTTCTTCAGCACGCGGCCGGGCTTGGTGTGCATACCGATCGAACCGGACATGCGCACGTTCTTGGAGCCGTGCGACGCCGGGCCGCGGTTCTGGTTCCAGCGGCGGATGCGGCCGCTGAAGCCCCGGCCCTTGGTGATGCCCGTCACGTCCACCCTGGTCACGCCCTCGAAGATCGAGACGTCCACCGCATCGCCGAGGCTGAACTCGTCGTCGGCGTCCAGCTCGAACTCGCGGACGGTGCGCAGAGGGGCCGTGTCGGCCTTGCTGAAGTGGCCCTGCAGGCCCTTCGGGGTGTTCTTGGGCTTGCGCGCGCCGAAGCCGATCTGCACGGCGCGGTAGCCGTCGCGATCCTCGTTCTTCAGCTGCGTCACCACGCAGGGGCCGGCTTCGATCACCGTCACCGGGACGTGGCGCCCCTCCTCGTCGAAGAGGCGGGTCATGCCGATCTTCTTGCCGATCAGTCCGTTCATGGTCGCTCCCTGGTCTCCGGTCCCGATCAGACCTTGATCTCGACGTCGACGCTCGCGGGGAGCGTCAGCTTCTTGAGGAACTCGGTCGTCTGGGGCGTCGAGTTCTCGATCTCGATCAGGCGCTTGTGGATCCGCATCTCGAACTGCTCGCGGGACTTCTTGTCCACGTGGGGCGAGCGCAGCACGGTGTACACGGAACGCTTGGTGGGCAGGGGCACCGGCCCCCGCACCAGGGCGCCGGTCTTCAGCGCCGTCTGCACGATGATCTGCGCCGAGCGGTCCAGGACCGCGGGCTCGTACGCCTTGAGGCGGATCTTGATCTTCTGTCGGGCCACGTTCGTTCTCCTTGGTCCGCGATGGCTACTCCAGCATCGCCCGCGTAGTCGGGACGTCTGCTCACCTGTCGCTGCCGGTCGGGGGACCGGCCGGCGCCCGGGACCTGCCCGGGCGCCGTCTCCGTACTACTGCAGGATCTTGGCCACCACGCCGGCGCCCACGGTGCGGCCGCCCTCGCGA
>ERZ795053.295-NODE-295-length-62913-cov-11.025629_pt1 | contig 62913 bp, 54 predicted proteins | sample MGYA00375137_ERZ795053 | MGnify/ENA primary metagenome ERZ795053 (study PRJEB30182, sample SAMN05720284) | activated sludge metagenome | isolation source: Anaerobic digester | place: Hong Kong | collected 2014-12-17 ...
AAACCAAGCCATCCAAGATACTTTCATCAATCTTTAATAAAAACAGTACTGATTTTTTTATTCCCTTGCGTGAGGGAAAGGATGTATGCACCAGGGTGCAATTGCTCTACCCATTGTAGCGAGATGATTTCTCCCCTCCGCTGGGTTTGATAATTTTTGATTGGTTTCCCCTGTAGATCGTATATTTCAATTCCCAGCCGGCCATCGCTTTGGAAAGGATTTTGAACATAGAGGACATCACCTACCGGATTGGGGAAGACTGCGACGCGTTGATTGGACAGCGATGCCCTGCTACTAGCAGATTCCTGGTAAACCCTGACATAATCGATCTCCATAGCTGATTCTTCGAAGCCTGGGCTGATATCAGGCAGGATGGCAATGTTGAGCAGGATATAAAAAGGATCGTCGAAAGGCCAATTACTTTGATTTTTATGGGCAGGACTGAAGATCAGGTGCAATTTTCCGTCCACACGGAAAATCATGTATTCTTCGGTCCATTCCAATTCGTAGATATGAAATGATTGAGTAGCGGTAGGGATAGTTTGTCCTCCGACATTTATGGTATTTCCATAACTCGTTGGAGTATGGGTCGCACTGGACGCATAATTTTGATTGGCACCCCAGTGCTCCATTATGTCAATTTCTCCGCAATCCGGCCAAACTACTTTGCCGTATCCTTGGGTTTGCCAGTAGCCTCCCTTCTCATCAATGTTACGTCCTAGCATCCAGATTGCCGGCAAGGTTCCGACGCCCACCGGTAATTTTGCTTTTACCTCAATCCGACCATATGTGAAAGCAAATTTAGAATTAAGCCTTGCCGATGTATAATTTTTTATTTGGCCCTGGTCGTTAAATAATTCTTTTTTGGCAACAATGTGCAGGCTGCCATCTTGCACAAATACGTTTTCCAACCTGTTGGTATAATGTTGTAATTCATTGTTATACCAACCAAAATCCGTTGGGAGGATGGTCTGGGGATACCATTTTTGGGAGTTGATGGCACCGGCGGTTTCAAATTCATCGGACCAAACCAGTTTATCATAAGAAGCATCCGGAAGCCCATCGAAAACATATGAAAAATCGTCAATATAAGCCGTGACCTTATCGTTGTTATCTTCTCCGTTTATTTGGATAATCACCCTGTTGAAGTCAAGTCTCTCAATAGGCTCTCTGGATTGTGGATTGAAGTTGATAAAAGGATCTTTGGAAAAATCAAAGCTAACCTCCTGCCATTCATCTAGCTTAATGTTCTTTTCCACACTGCTTTGGGTTTCCCATGGAGCATCCAATCTTCCATTCTGTAACTTGAGGGATACCTTATTAGATTGTGAACCTGTCACCCCGGATGTCGGAACAAAGATCTTGAAGGTGAATGTACTATTGCCCAACAAAACAAAATCTTTGCTAGCATCAAACCGCACATTCGCAAAGAGTTCTCCGGCATCTTTGTATTCCATGACACGATTTGAGGTATTGATTCCTTTTTTTGATGGATTATTGCGATGGATGTCGATCTGACATCCATCACCTGTCCAGTTGTTGATATTACTATGGCCCTCAAAGTCATCATAAAACGATTGGCCAGTAAGGAGATTTGAAAATAACAGTAATGTGACGGCTATAAGGGATGTTTTCGACATCGGTACATTTTATTAAAACATAAAAAAACCATTGTATTCTTCTGCTAGTCATGATGTGAATGTAAGCATAGAAGCTTCCTGCACTAAATTAGTTGCCGTCTTATTCTGCTTAAAATAGCGAAAATTGCTTCCAATTAATCGTTTAATTTCGAGGAAAAAACAGATGCTGACCTCCGTTCATCCCAAACTTCCTATGCGTGATAAATCCATCACCCGCGATTATTATCTCAAACAACTTGGTTTTATCGATATAGGCGCGGAAGACTATCCGGATTATCTGCTGATGCAGAAAGACCAGGTGCAGATTCATTTTTTTGCCTTCAAGGACTTGGACCCTCGGGAAAACTACGGTCAGATCTATATCCGTACAGACAACATCCATGAATGGTATCAATCCCTGCTGGACCGGAAAGTCCCCATCCATCCCAATGGGCACTTGAGCACAAAACCCTGGGGCCAGTGGGAATTTGCTCTCCTCGATCCGGATCATAACCTCATCACATTTGGACAAGCCATCTCCTGAAAACGTCCGGATTATCCGATTGATGCGCAGCATTTTCCTGCAAATAAGGTCAGGAATGGGCAACGATTTGTTCTGGATTAGCCGGGGCTGAACATAATATGAGCGGGCTAATCGTTATGTTATTATCTGACTCACTGATTTATCATGGTTGATTAAAAAGCACCAAAATGACTTTGGAGGATCTGGGTTATCACGATGAACTTGAGGAGTACCGACTAAAGAACGGACTGGGCGATTTTGCCATTGGCCGGGTTATCGCTGAACACAAAGAACGGTACATCATAAAAAATGCCGACAATGAATTCGAAGCAGAAATTACCGGCAATTTGCGGTATTCTGCTCAGGAGCGGACGGACTATCCGGCGGTGGGTGATTGGGTAGCATTTAGCATTTTTGACGAGACCAAAGGTTTGATCCATGCCATCTTCCCAAGACATTCTCTGTTGGAGAGAAAAGCGGTCGGCAAAACGAGCGATAAACAAATCATCGCCGCCAATATTGATTATGCCCTGATCATCCAGGCAGTAGACCGGGACTTCAATATCAACCGTCTGGAGAGGTACTTAACCCTGTGTTACACGTCCAATGTGCGTCCGATAATCGTACTAAATAAAATAGATCTGATCACCGCGCAGGAGCTATCCGAAAAATTAGCTCAAATTGACGAACGCGTCACAGATGTCCCTGTCCTTGCGATCAGTAATCAAACGCGCCAGGGTTACGATGGCCTCAAAAGCGTGCTATTGAATGGGAAGACGTATTGTTTGCTGGGTTCTTCCGGGGTAGGGAAATCCACCTTGCTCAATACCTTGTCGGATAGTACATTGATGCAGACTAAAACCATTAGTGCGCATTCCGATCGCGGCAGGCATGCAACAACGCATCGGGAGTTACATCTGCTCGAAAGCGGTGGCATCCTCATTGACAATCCCGGAATGCGTGAGGTAGGCATGGCGGATTTTTCAGCAGGAATTTCTTCAACCTTTGACCACATTGTTGCGCTTTCCGGATCCTGCAAGTATAAAAATTGCACCCATACGAATGAACCCGGCTGTTCGGTACGCATGGCACTTGAAAAGGGAGAGCTTGATTTCAGCGGCTACGAGAACTATCTAAAAATGGAAAAAGAAAAAGAGCATTTCGAGATGTCACTGGTGGATAAACGGAAACGAGACCGGGCTTTTGGTAAAATGATGAAAGATTATAAAAAACACTATGCCCGCCCAAAAGACTGATCTTCCAGAATTTGTGGCCGCAAAAACTAGGATGATTTTCCTACCAATTCGAGTCCACTGATCAGACGCACCGCCTCATCATAGGTTTCTTGCGCATTTTCCTGATTGGCCATCCCGGCGTACAAAGCGCGCTCACAGGTTTGCAGCAGATGAACAAAATCGCCGGCAAAAGTTTCTCCGCCATATGCCGTGATTTCGCGGTTGACCCGGTCTTTGGTCAGGTCGGCGACAGGTATCCGGAATTTATCGGAAACATACCCATGCGATGCTCGTGACACCTCCTCATAAAATGCTCCGTAGTTTTTCACATCCAGCAAAGCCTGAGCTTGTGTCAGTCGCTTGGTCGCGACCTTCACCGCCTGACGTTGGCGGCGAATTCCTGCATCTACCTGCCCTTCTTGCCATTGGCGACGGCGGTACAAAATGGCACCAAGGGAAAGGACCATCGGAAAAACAACTAAAATCCAGTGCAATGGACGGCCCCATAGCTGAGCGGATTGATGCAGTTTGATGCCTGTTGCCAGATAACGAAGTTCACCATCATCGGAAACATCGTCACCTCGCACACCCGGGTTGCTGCTAACCAATGCGCCCTGCAAAACCTCCAGGCGAAAACTATCCTTTCGTGTTACGTAAATGGACGAATCCGGGTCAAGAAATGAAAAAGAAGGACGGATGGTATAAGTTCCGGTTCTCCTGGGCACGACCAGGTATTCGAATATACGTGTAGTGACAAGCCTGCCATCTTCATCGCCGGTCTGGCTGCTTTTTACTTTGGGGTCATAACCCTCGAGACCTTCAGGAAGGACCAGACGCGGAGCCATCAAACGCTTTTCATCCCCATCTCCCTTCACTTGCATCAGGATGCTTACCGCTTCTTCGGTTCGTGCCGGGCTGGCGGGCTGATCCACCTGCATGGTGAAATGACCAACCGCTCCGGCAAAATCGGCAGGTTCGGGAACAGGATTTGACCGGACACTAATATCCACATCGTTGGTAGTCAGGTTCACCATCTTCAGCTGGCTGCGAAAAAAGAATCCGCGGTAGCGGGGGTCGTCGTATTCAATGCCAAGAGATATGACTGCCGGTTCTATGTGGATCGGACCGGCCTGCTGCGGAAAGAGGGCAATCCGTCGCATCACCTTCGTCACATACTCCTGACCTTCATATATTTCCCGGTGCTGCGATAAATTATAGGATGCAATGTTTTCAGCGTAGCTATTGGGATAGGAGGGTTCAAACTGCAATTCGAAATTGCTCACATTTACTTTTGTAAACAGCTTGTAATCCAGAATGATCTGCTGTCCTATGAAGGCGCTGGTCGTCGAAACATCGAGCTTCACAAAAACATCCTCACCTTTTTTACCTGGTGCTGCCTGGGCATTATTCGCTAATACATTGATTGTTATAGGCTTGGTCGTATAGGTTTGATTGCCCGCGGTTATGCTGGCCGAGCCGACAACGACGGTGCCGGTAGATACCGCTTGAACTACGTAAGAGAAGCTCTGTTGTGAACTGACCACTCCATTCACAATGGAAGTTTGCATGGATTGACTCGGTCCCGAGATAACCTTTAGATTTTTAAACTGAGGCGGCCGGAATGCAGACCCTTTGGAATTGTACAATGTAAAGGTCACCTCAAAAGCAGAACCTTTAAATACCTCCCTGGCATCCGTTGATGCTTCAAAACGAATGTCCGCTGCCAACAGTATCGGCAAGCCCATCAACCACATCCATCCTGTCCAGGCCAATCTGCGCATCAGAATTTCTTCTTTGGATATTTTTGAAGTACGGAAGGCTTACTTTTTTGCTTTTGCGCCGGGTTTCTGTCACCAAAGAGCGACATCGGCATAGGTTGCTTAGCCGGAGACACCTGATCCGGGTTGTCAGTGACATGGAGGATGATGGGTTCGGTCTCGTAAAGCTGGCCATCTACTTCAATCGTAGCACGCTCTATGACATAGTCTCCCAGGTCCGTTGCCCTTACTACGTAACCATCCACACTCTGTTTCGACATCGCCCCATTCACGATTTGGATTTGGGTTGAGCGGTTCGGACCAGACAAGATCTGCAAGCCGGCTAATTCAGGCAGTTGCCAGGACCCCTGGCCATTTATCAGGGTAAAGCTTACTTCAAATGGGGTTCCGATAAGTACGGTATCCTGACTAACGGATGCATAAACCTCCACTTCCTGAGCCGACGACATAGATCCCAGGGTGAGCAGGAGTCCTAAAATCCAACCGTGCCGGAATCTGCTTACCATTCTTTCGTTTTGCGTTTTCCATCGCCGCTAGTCTTTTTCATCTTATCCTGCACTTTTTTCTCTTCCTGCTCGACGATTTGTAGCAATTGTTTGGCTTCGTCCTTGTTGAGATCCTCTTTTGGTTTGGCTTCCTGCTCCTGATTTTGGTTCTGGATCTGTTGATCTTGCGCTTGTTGCTGCTGTTGCTGTTCCTGATCCTGATTCTGCGGTTCCTGATCCTGTTGATCCTGGGATTGTTGCTGTTGCTGCTGTTGTTGTTGTTGCATCATAGCAAGAACCAGGTTGTTTAATGCGTCCTGATCATTGGGGTCAAGTCGCAAGGCCTGTCGATAGGCATCAATGCTCTTATCCAGCTTCTTGTCCTGGAAATAGGCATTTCCAAGGTTGTAATAGGCTTGTTGTTTCGATTGTTTATCGGTAGCAGCAGTGACCGCTTCTTCAAATTTCTGGGCAGCTTCATCGAATCGCTCCTGAGAATAAATGGCATTACCCTGATTGTAGGTGCTCTGGTAACTTTTCTTTTCTGAATTGGCTTTTCGATATTGCTCTTCGGCTTGCTTGAACTGTCCTTTATCGTACTGGGTATCGCCTTCGCGTAGGACTTTATGGCTATTCTGTGCAAGTGCCGGGTACCATGCAATCCCGAATATTAGAAGCGCCAAGAGATGAAGGTGTTTCATATCCACGATGATTTTTCTTTTTTCCGCCACACGGCATTAGGCAACCACCATTGCAAAGTTAACAAGAGTAAAGCAATCAGTAGAAATGGCTGAAAATAGCTTTCGTATTCGGAGAAACTTCTTTGTTCCACTTGTTGCTTATCCAGCTTGTCGATTCGGTTTTGCATGGCTCTGGCCATGGTTTCATCATCCTGATAGGTAAAAAACAAACCATTTCCTTGCTGTGCAAGTTCCTCTAACAGCTCTGTATTTACGATGGACCGAACCGGTTTTCCTTCCGCATCCCGCAGATAGTCTTCCCGCAGACCATAATTCTTAGGGATAAAACTCCCCTCCGGCGTGCCGACAGCTACGGTAAAAATTACGAGTCCGTCCTGAGCTGCCTCCTTGGCTTTTTCGAGGGCAGCCTCTTCATGATCTTCTCCGTCGGTGATGATGATCAGCACCTTATTGCTTTTGTTCTGCGGATCAAAGCTTTTCTCCGCCAGGTCAATGACAGCACCGATATCGGTCCCCTGCGTTGTCGCCTGATCAGGACTGGCGCCTTTCAAAAACATGATCACCGCGCCATAATCATTGGTCAACGGAGATTGCAAATAGGCATTACCCGCAAAAAGGATAAGTCCGATGCGTTCGCCTTTAATCTGGTCAATAATGCGTTCGATGATTCGCTGGGAGCGTGCCAGCCGGTTAGGAGCAACATCTTCGGCCATCATGCTATTGGAAATATCCAGGGCGATCATGATATCGGCAGCTTTGGCCTCCACTTTTTCTCGTTTAGACCCCCATTGCGGATTTGCCAGGGCAATGATCAGCAATCCAATGCTCATTGCAAACAGTCCGGCTTTCAACCATTTGCGTTGCGGGGCCCATCCCCCCACCAGGCGACCGAGTAACGCCGGATTTGAGAATGCCTTTAGTTGTTTTTTCTGCCAAAGGAACAGTCCCGCATACATAACCAGAATTACCGGCACGAGGACCAGCAACCAAAGAAATTCGGGATGTTCGAAGCGAAACATTATGGCAATGTTTTTAATAGGGTATTCCCCAATAAAAATTCGAAGAGTAACAGCGCCAAGCCGAACCAGGCAAAATTTCGGTACAGGTCCTTGTATCGTTTAAACACGGTCACATCCATTTCGGTCTTCTCAAGTTGATCGATCTCATCGTAAATAGACCGCAGACCGGTTTCATTCAGGGCCCTGAAATATTGACCGCCGGTCTCTTCGGCGATTTGTTTCAGCAGGTTCTCATCAATCTCCACATTAGCATAGCCGAACACGTATTGCCCGTCACTTCTGCGACTTACCGGTGTCAATGCTTCCCCAGCGGTCCCTACACCGATGGTGTAGACCTTTATGTTGTATTGTTTGGCAATTTCTGCCGCTTGTAATGGCTGAATGTATCCCCGGTTATTTACCCCATCGGTGAGCAGGATGATAACCTTGGATTTGGCTTCGCTATCCTTCAACCGGTTTACAGCCGAAGCTAACCCCATGCCAATCGCGGTCCCGTCATCAAGCAAACCACAACGCAACGAGGACAACTGGTCCTGAATCACCCGGTGATCCAGCGTCAACGGGCTTTGTGTATAGCTTTCTCCGGCAAATACGACCAGGCCAAACCGATCGTAAGGTCGTTTGTCGACAAACTCTATAGCCACTGCCTTACTGGCCTCCAAGCGGTCCGGTTGGAAATCTTTGGCCAGCATTGAACTGGAAAGGTCCATAACCAGACAGATATCAATCCCTTCCGCTTTAACTTCCTCTTCTTGTAAGGAGCGCTGTGGTCTGGCCAGTGCCAGGATGATGCAAGCAAGCCCTGTAATCCAGAGCACCTGGCGAACCGGAACAAGTCTTTCGCGCCAGGCATGGATGCCACGGACCGGCTGTAAACTGGAAAGCGTCAACTGGGTATGATACCGCTTCCGGGACCGATGAAGCCAATAATAAATTAATGGTATCAACAGCAATAACAGCAGATACCCGGGGGAAACCAATGCATAGGAGCCAATCTCTAACTTCATGACTCCGGATTTTTTTGTTCTTCCTCCCGAATAAAGTGCAAGCTCTGTTTGATCAATTGGGCAGTGCTTTCCAGGGCTTCGTCATGAAAACTCGCTCCCGGTACCCCTTTTGCAAATTTAACCAGGTCAGCGATCTCCAGAATCTGACGGACCTTGCCGATCCACTCATTATCGGAAGTTATCTCCCGCAACCTGTTAAGTAACTCGGACGAGGGCTGCTCCAGAGCAGGAATTGAAAATTTCTTTTCCAGGAATTCCCGTAGGATATAGGTAAGCTCACTCTGATATTCCTTAATGGCCCCGGTCTGCCATATTTCTGCATCCCGCAACTTGCGTAATTTTTCAAATGCAATGTCTTCCGGAGCGCGGTTGATCGTTTTCGCCTCAATTGGTTTAGCCTGTCGCTTACGGTATTTTTTCCACACAAAAAATACCACTACCAGCAAGGCCAGACCCAGCAGAATCCACAGATAGACCAGGTAATCGTACCATTTGACTCCTTCGCGAATGATATCTTTCACAGGTCTTATCTCCGGACCCTCGACCAGCGACGAATCAAGTAATGCATTAATTATCAGTGAATTGGAATACATTGTGTCACTTCCGTTCTGCGGACTAACCGCCAATCCGGGAAGCAAAGACCGACCATCTGCCAGCGGTACAAATCGCATCTCCTTGATCCAGCCGCCACCTCGTGGTGTCCAGGGCGTAGACTCTACAATTGCGATTGACCGTGCGGTATCGATCGTAAATGGCAACCAGACGGGCGTATCAGGGAGGCCACTTACTTCCAACTGTAATCGCGCCGGTATTCCCACCCGGAGGGTATCGGACGCCAGCCGGCTCCTGACTTCCGGTTGCTGAGCCTGGGCGGTGTCGGAGAACAATAGCATCAACCCGCAAAGAAGAAAACCGATCCGCATTATCCCCTTCATCCTGAGCGCTTTTTAAAGAACCGCATCAATGTACGGACATAAGATTCGTCTGTTCGTACCTGCATCATATCTGCTCCGGACCGGGTAAAAACTCGTTTCGCCTCCACACGGTACGTGAGAAAACGTTCTTCATAGGCTTGCCGGATCCGTGCATCCGACGTATCTAATAATCTGATTTCTCCCGTTTCCGGATCTGCAACCCGCAGCATTCCTACTGCCGGCAGTGTCTCCTCCCTGGGATCAAAAATGCACATGCCGATGAGATCGTGCCGCTTGGCCACGACGCGTACCGGTTGTGTATATGAATCCGTGAGAAAATCGGATATCAGGAAGGCGATGGACTTTTTCTTCAATACATTATTCAGGAATTCGAGGGCGACCTTCAGATCAGTTCCTACCTGCTTGGGCTCGAAGTAAAGTAACTCCCTGATTATGCGCAAGATGTGGCTCTTACCTTTCTTAGGTGGTATGTACAACTCAATGCGATCGGAGAAAAGAATCAATCCAACCTTATCGTTATTCTGAATGGCTGAAAAAGCCAGTACCGCACAGATCTCGGTAATCACTTCGTTCTTAAACTGTTGCTGCGTTCCGAAGTAGGCCGATTTACTAACATCAACCAATAACATAACCGTCAACTCCCGTTCTTCTTCGAAGATCTTAACGTGCGGCTCGCCGGTTCGCGCAGTCACATTCCAGTCAATGGAACGAATGTCATCTCCAAACTGATAGGTACGCACCTCGCTAAACGACATGCCTCTGCCCTTAAATGCGCTGTGGTACTCTCCGGAGAAGATGTGTTTACTCAGGCCTTTGGTCTTAATTTCGATTCGATGTACCTTTCTTAGCAGTTCTCCAGTATCCATATCACTGATATTTTAAGATGTAATCAATGATGGTATTGTTATCCAGGTTTCCTTCAAAATAGGAATAGGGTATGATGAAGCTCTTCTGGCCATACAATGCGTTGAATCCCGTAGATATCCTAAATCCCCTTTTAGTCAGGTTGATGTATTGAAAATCTTCCAGTTTTGGTCGCATGTATTCCAACTCAAAAGGCCAGTCCAGCATTTGAATTTTGGGCTGCAGATATTGCGTAATGGCATTCTGATAATCGTATTTCTTCTTGAATAAGGATGCGATCTCAACTGTTTCTGCTTTTTCGAAATCGTAGTTGATGGCTAACAATTCATACTGCCCCTGATCTGACTTGGCGATTAAACTACCTGAAAAAAAACGTCCATTATACCAGCTTACTTCAGGCCAGACATGCAGCGTATGTTTCCAGCGGTCGGAGGGATCACCCACCTCCCGTTCCAGTCGGGAAAATTCATCCCGTACATCTCCAATAAACCGCATGATCTGTTTACGCAAATTGAATTCTGTTACATCGGGAAAGCTCAGATTATAAAGCGAAGTCTCATCTGCCGTCAGATCAACCTGGACGGGCAGTTCTCTACGCAGTGCCAGTTCAAAATAGGTAACCTGACTATTTTGTGGACGCCAGGCTACTTGCATCAGGGTCGGCTGATTGATTTGCAATGTTGCTTCGGCCTGTTTGACATTCCGGTCATCCGTGACTTCGACGACAAACTTACCTGCCTTTTCTCCATCACAGTTACCATTCAGGAAGTAGATCTGTTTGGTCTGCAGGTTTTGAAAAATACCTTGTATCCGCCACAAATCTTTGGTCAGGATCAAATCGTAGTCAACCGCATTGAATTGCCCCTGATACGATCGAATCCAGCTATCCGGCACAACCGTAGTCCAATCGGTGGTCTGGCTGGTCGGGGACAGGCGGATTAATAATTCCCGGTCCCGGTTGACATTATACCAGGATCCTTCCCATCCGCCTTCATTACGCTTTAATTGCCACTGACCGGAAGGTTGGTGGTTCTCGTCCCATTCCGCCATGGTCAACTTATCTCCTACCAAGTCACCTTCCACGGAGAAATAGGCTTCCTGCAGGTCAAACTGATACACGGCCGACACATTACTTCCCTGAACGGCCATCCAAAACAAAAATGGAATGCCATCCTGAAGCCGACCGATATATGCTTGCTCGGAATCCCACTGGTGGCCGGGAAATTCCTGATTCAGGTACCTGTTCAGACGCTTCCAAAGATCGCCGGCAGGGTCCTGTCCGGATACCCGCAAGGAGGAAGTAAGGAGCAGCAGCCAGAGGAATATGAGACCGGATTTTTGCATCAAGGAACCTGAACCGTATTTAGTATCTCTGTGATGATTTGTTCCTGCGTGATGTTTTCAGCTTCCGCCTCATAAGTCAGGCCGATGCGATGACGCATCACATCCATACAAACCTGCCGCACATCTTCAGGGATAACATATCCTCTGCGCTTGATAAATGCATAAGCTTTGCTGGCCAGGGCCAGATTTATGCTGGCGCGGGGTGATCCACCATAGGCAATCAGGTGTTTCAGGCTGCCTAATCCGGCTGCTTCCGGATCGCGGCTGGCGAAGACGATGTCGATGATGTATTGTTCAATTTTTTCGTCCATATAAATCTTGCGGACCACCTGACGGGCACGAATAATGGATTGCGGGTCAATGACCGGTTCGATTTTCGGCAAATTGTCCGGTGCCAGATTAAGCCGAATGATCTGCCTTTCTTCTTCACGGTCCGGATAACCGATTTTTACTTTCAGCATAAAACGATCCACCTGGGCCTCAGGAAGCGGATAAGTGCCTTCTTGTTCGATCGGGTTCTGAGTAGCCAGGACTAAAAATGGTTCTTCTAGCAGATAAGTTTGCTTGTCGATGGTAACCTGGCGTTCCTGCATCGCTTCAAGCAATGCCGATTGAACTTTAGCCGGAGCCCGGTTGATCTCATCTGCCAGGATGAAATTGGAGAATATTGGGCCTTTCCGGACACTGAATTCATTTTTGGTCGGGTTGAAGATCATCGTGCCGATGATGTCAGCCGGAAGTAAATCAGGCGTAAACTGGATCCGGTTAAATTGTGCATGAATGGCAGAGGCCAGGGATTTAATCGCTAAGGTCTTTGCCAATCCCGGAAGTCCTTCCAGCAATACGTGCCCATTGGCCAGCAAACCAATCATCAGCTGCTGAATCATGTGTTTTTGCCCAATAATGACCTTATCGGTCTGAGACTGAATTTTCTCGATGAAAGCACTCTCAATGTAAATCTGTTGATTGAGCGCTTCAATATCAACTGCAATCTGTGTCATGATTTAACTTTACGAGCCCGTAGATTCGGGCTCTTTTTTGAATTTTACCTGACCGGTAGCGGTACAGAATTTCACCTGGTTTAGCTAAAAACCCCTGAAATTAGGTGGTTTTTTGTCGTCAGCTAAATAATTAACGGATGTTTTAATAAAACCTTAACGGGAACGGGCGAAATGAATTCAATCAGGATGCATTGGGAGGTACCCCGAAACTCTCTCCAACAAGAAGTTAAGCCCCTAAGCGTCCCATTTTTACTGACCTTGAATCTTATCCGGTGAAAGAATTGGGTTTTTAATCCGATGTAGGGATCTTTTCCTTCGGCATCGATTCTCCGAATGGAGCATCCGGTTCTTTCGCCATCGTCCGATAAATAGCCCGGTCAACAAATCCTGGGAAAAATTTGCTTAACCACGCTACTCCATATCCTTCCGACGTCAGGATCAGGTCCCGCCTGCGGTGTTGAATGGCCCAGAAGACAGCTCTGGCTACCGCCTCAGGGGTCATCATCTTATGCTCTTCACGGGGACTTTCTCCCTGTGGTTTGCCTTGCGCATCCAGGGCTGCGAATCGAATGTTGGTAGCAGTGAATCCCGGACAAGCCACCAGGACATGCAAGTTTTCCTCCAGGTGTTCGATACGCAGGGATTCAAGAAATCCTTCCATGGCAAATTTGGAAGCTGCATACCCGGTCCGTCCGGGCAACCCATGCTTACCGGAAATAGAGGACATGCCCACAATACTCCCATGAGCGGACAGAATGTGTGGAAGCGCATATTTCGTACAGTAAACAGTACCCCAGAAATTAACGTCCATCACCCGGTGTAAAACCTCCAAATCCAGATCAATCAACCTGGCCCGCATCGAAATGCCTGCATTATTAATTAATACATCAATCCGGTGAAATACTTGTAAGGTTTCTTCAATTAAGTTCCAGCAATCTTGTGGATCAGTCACATCGGTAGGAACAGCCAGGGCATTTACGCCCAAAGTGGATATTTTGTCCGCTATATTTTGGATCGCCGATTCATTCCGGGCGGCGAGCACTACATCGTAACCTCCCCGGGCCAATTGCCAGGCACAAGCTTTACCAATCCCGGAAGATGCGCCGGTAATAATGGCAACCCGATGTGGCGTCATTTCCATAATGAAGATCATGCCCCTTCTGATCTTTAAAACAATGGTTGCGGTAAATGAGTTTTTCGGAAAAGTATGATCTTGGTTAGTTTGGATTGGATCCGGAGCGATCTCTATAATTCTGGAAGCTAAAAATACAAAAACCGATCCTTCGTTAAGGATCGGTTTTCATCTGCGATCTTGAAGCATTCTGTCGTTTAAAAAAAATCCCCAATAGTATTTGTCAACGGAGGAGAAACAATTTGGCAACGCCAACCGGTTTTCCTTCGTGGTATATTCGGATAAAATACATGCCGGTATTCCTTACTTCTGGCAAGAAATGGATCGTGGAAAAATTCATTTTGTGCCTCCATAATTTGACCCCGTAAGGGTCTACCATTTCCATTTCCAGATCATTTAACGAACCCTGATTAAGCACGGATAGGGTAATCTCACCCTGGCTAGGGTTTGGAAAGACACTTATTTGCAAGCCATTGTATTTGGCATCCGGATTAGTCGGTACTACATCCAGTATCTGTGCCTTGATCAGATGATCGGTTTCATTGGTCAGATAAGGGCCTTTCAGGTCGTAATAGACGACGGCGCGGCTCTGTACATGTACACCGGCAGGCGCATTCTCGTAAGGTAGTATGGTATAGGTAATAAAGCCTACCGAAGAAGGACTATCCGTTGATTTACCCGGCAAATTGACATTGGAAAAAACAAAACGGATAACCCCGTTTTCATTAAGATCATAGGTGAAAGGATGAGAAGCTGGACCCACTTGAATGGTCCGCGGGTCCAGCCACTCGGATAGGGTGTCTAAAATAACGACCGTATGTGCAGTGTCCTGTAAGGTGTTCTGAAATTGAATGGTAAAGCTCAATTGTGTGTGTTGGTCAATGCGGTGTTCAAGCCCCACACCCTCAGGAAGGCTTTGCTTACGATTCGGAATAAAGACCCGTTCATTGTTTATGCAAAGGCGTGAATAATTTAGTTCTTCATCATACATTGGAAACTGGGTGATGATACCCGGGCTGGCGGTTCCTACCGAAGGACAACCTTCTTTGTAGGTAAACGTATGGCTCACGCCGGGATACCCGTCAGGTTGACGTACTTCCAACCGGTAAGTATGTGTTGTCGTGGGGATTGAAATGGATTCCTGCGCCAGTTGGTTCAACCGGACATTGTCGTCCTTCAGGAATATGACGACGTCTTCGGTGATGACGAAGGAGGCTGGCTTGGTCATATCACCAGGACCTACATTGCGCAGCTGAAACTTGATGGAATCACCTTCACATTCGCTCTTTACTGCAATGACGCCCTCATTCCAGGTCCCGGCATCACAACTGTTGTCGGCAAAGATCCCACTTTCCAGGCAATGCGTCAGTCCGGACAGCACGTTACAATCGATACGAACACTCAGTGACTGGGTATATTGCTCAAGTGGCTGTAAGGTCCCCAGTGAAAAAAACAGCGTGTCTCCGTGAGCGACGGAAGGAATGGTGGCCTGAACCAGGGACATAGCCGGATCCAGGATGATCCACAATTTGGCATTCGTCGCCGGTAGTGCACCCAGATTGGCATAGGACACATAGAGCTTGCTGCTGCTGCAAGGCCGGCTATCCAGCATAGAGGTTTCCACATGGAGTTGGGTACAGGCGCGAACCGGATGCTCTCCCAGATATTGGTAAGGTGCATTCCCTGCGGCAACGACCACCTCCTGATCGATAGCACAGCTCTCCCAACCTCCGGTCGGGTCATATGTGTTGATGCGGTAAGTGCCGTCAGCAACAGGAAACCAAAATTCACCGTCATCATTCGTCAAGCGCCGATAGAGTTTCCCGGTTTTTACATCGGTTAGCTCCACCATCCGGTGTGGAATCCCTTTTTCCAAAATAAATTGGCAATCCTCGTTGGCATCCCAGTAAACCTTGCCATTCATGATGCCACCCTCGTAGTTCTCCGTTCTGATCTCTACACTGAGTGGATTATTGTCCAGATCCGCAATTTCAATAACTGCCGGGTCATCGTTAAAAAATACGTAGGCCGGACCCGGAAATATTTTTCGGAAACGGAAAGTAACCAGAGGAAGACCTTGTGTAAAGTCAAATTCATTATCCAGCGGGTCAGGAGAAGTCCAGAGGAAGATAACTTTTCCTTTATTAGCCTGGTAGGTACCAATGGTCAGTTCAGGCACTCCATTGTCAAATAAATCCTTTATTCCACTGTATCCCAGTGTAAGCGGATCCCAGTTGACAGAGAAAAGAATCGCTCCCAACTTAACCGGCGCCTGCAAAACAACCTGGGCTTCGACAGCAGTATCGGACTCACTCAGGTACATCGTCAACTTGGCCTGCCCCCACCCGGCGGTGGTCAGAAGCAGCAAGATGCCGACGAAAAGTGAACCGATGTATTGCTTACGTACCATGGGACAATTTACATGCATTAACCATTGATAGACCAAAGATCGCTCAAAAGGCACCATACTCCAATTATTAATTTTTGATATTGTACGAATATTATCTGCTTACACAATAGTATAACTTGTTAATTCATAATTAATTAGATTTACAATATAAATGATGTTGTAATCGTTTCGATTCTTTAATAGAAATTTTTTAAACCCCTAATGGCACAAAAGGCAAAATTGTCAGCAGCAATCCAGGCCCTGGACCCTGACGAACGCGATGAGTTTCGTCATTTCCTGCTTAACCCGGCATGGAACGCCAGCACGGAAACCCTGTCCTTATGGGATTACCTCCAGTCCGAAAACCACAATTGGTCTGCCGAGGGACGGAAGACCTTTGCCAGGACCCACCTTAAAAGCGACGAACACCGGGATGTCGATCTACGATTGCTCGGCAGTGAACTGCTTCGATTGCTCGAGCGATACCTGATCTGGCGCCAAATTCAACACAACACAACTCTACAACGATCCATCCTGACGGAAGCTTATCTGGAAGCAGGACTTTCTAAGCACGCCGGGCAGGTCATACGACAAACCAGGAAAACTCTGGATCAGTCCAACTTGCAAAATGCCGATTATTACCAGGCTGATCTGGATCTGTACTTTAAGGAAGTGAGCTTCCAGCAACAAAACAAACGCAACGACCCAACCGAACTGCAGGAATATTTTGATCGCACCAACCTGGCTTTTATCACCCAGCTGCTGCGCCAGAGTTGCCAGCTACTCACCAACAGCGATGTATACAATACGCAATTCAATTACGGTATCCTGCCTGATCTGCTCCAGTATGTAAAGAATAACGAATTCCTCCAGGTTCCCGTCATCGAACTTTATTACAACTTTTATCAATTAATCACCACGCAGTCTCAGGTGTATTACAACCGGCTGGTTGAACAACTTCCTCAACACATCGATGCCTTTAGCCCGGCCGAAATCAAGGATCTATATCTTGCGGTCAACAACTACGGCATCCGCAAGGTGAATCAGGGTGATAAATCGTTTGAACGTATTGCATTAAACTGGTATAAAGTGGGGCTGGATATCGGCGTACTGATCGACAAACGCAGAATGTCCATGATCACCTTTAACAACATCGCCGCCTTGGCTTTAAAGAGTAAAGAAGTCGAGTGGACCAAACAATTTGTAGAGCAATACTGTGAATTTTTGCCTTCCAGTGAACGTGATAATGTGGTCCTCTTTAATCTGGCCCGGATCCATTACCTTGAGAAAACATACCTAAAAGCCACCGAATGCCTGCAGAAAACCCATTTCAAGGACTCGCTGCTCAACCTTGCTTCGAAAGCATTACTTGCCAAAGTCTATTTCGAATCCGGCGAGTGGAACCTGCTGGAGTATCATCTGCTGGCTACCAAAGCTTTTGCCTACCGACAAAAGCGATTAGGGTATCATAAACGCTCTTTTCTGAATTTTATACGTGGAGTCGATGCCTTGATGACGCGGAACCCGGACCGGCAAAAAATCGAAAAATTACTCCAGTCCCTGAGTCCTACCGTAGAAAAAGATTGGTTGCTGGAGATGGCTGCCCGCGCTTGAGGCATTCGGTTTTATAGAATAATTGAGCCGGTTACTTCTCGTCTGAACCAATCATCGCAGAAAAATATTGCCGGTTCATCCGGGCGATATTTGTAACCGAGATCTCCTTCGGGCACTCCACTTCGCACGCCTTGATGTTTGAGCACATGCCAAAGCCTTCCTTGTCCATTTGATGGACCATACTGACCACGCGACGATTATGCTCGACTTCTCCCTGGGGAAGCAAGGCCAGGTGACTGACCTTCGCCGATGTAAAAAGCATCGCCGATCCATTGGGGCACGCTGCTACACAAGCACCACAGCCGATGCAGGCGGCTGCATCAAATGCTCGCGAGGCTACATCCTTCTCGATGGGAATGGCATTTCCGTCCGGAGCCTGACCGGTATTGACCGATATGAAACCACCCGACTGGATGATCCGGTCCAGGGGCGAACGATCTACCACCAGGTCTTTGATAACCGGGAAAGCCTGTGCACGATACGGCTCAATAACGATGGTTTCGCCTTCCTTAAAATGGCGCATGTGCAATTGACACGTCGTGGTCCCTGGCAAAGGTCCATGAGGACGACCGTTAATAACCAGATTACAGGTTCCACATATCCCTTCACGGCAATCGTGTTCAAATGCTACCGGCTCCTGTCTTTTCTCTACCAGGCCTTCATTCAGTACATCAAGCATTTCAAGAAATGACATATGCTCATTGGCATCAACCTGGTAGCTCTCGAAAGCCCCTTTGGTTTGAGCAGATTTTTGGCGCCAGATTTTAAGCGTAAGTTTCATCGGTTAAATCCTTTTTATGAGCTTGATTTATTTGTAGCTACGGGTTTTCAATTCGATGTTTTCAAACTTCAATTCTTCCTTGTACAGCTGCGGATCCGCATCCCCCTTCCAATCCCAGACAGACACATAGGTGTAGTTGGCATCATCGCGAAGGGCTTCTCCCTCCGGTGTTTGGTATTCTTCGCGGAAGTGACCGCCACAACTTTCATTGCGATTTAATGCGTCAACGATCATCAATTCGCCCAGTTCCATGAAGTCTGCCACTCGGGCCGCTTTTTCCAGCTCCGGATTGTAATCGTCCATTGACCCGGGTACAAAAACATCTTTCCAGTATTCTTCACGCAATGCACGTATTTTCTGCCGGGCAGTGTTCAACCCCTCTGCATTACGGGACATGCCACAATAATCCCACATAATCAACCCGAGCTCACGGTGGAAACTTTCTACTGACCTGCTACCACCGATGGACATGAGTTTTTCCAACCGGGCACGCGTCGCATTTTCCGCTTCCTCAAATTCAGGTGCATCGGTTTTGATCGCCGGGGTCCTGATTTCGCCGGATAAGAACGGACCGATGGTATAAGGAATCACAAAATAACCATCGGCAAGTCCTTGCATCAAGGCAGAGGCACCCAGTCGATTGGCCCCGTGATCGGAAAAATTGCATTCTCCCAAGGCAAACAATCCTGGCACATTGGTCTCCAGGTTATAATCCACCCAGAGTCCGCCCATGGTGTAATGCACCGCGGGATAGATCATCATCGGGGATTTATAGGGATTGGTACCCGTAATTTTCTCATACATTTCAAACAAGTTGCCATACTTCTGTTCGACAACTTTCTCCCCCAACTTGCGCACCAGGTTCTTGTCCAAACTGTCCAGGCCTTGCTGATGTGCCTGGCTCTTACCATACCGCTCAATGGCGCTGGCAAAATCAAGGTAAACGGCAAGTCCTGACTTATTGACTCCAAATCCATCATCACAGACCTGTTTCGCTGCACGGGATGCCACGTCTCTGGGCACCAGGTTTCCGAATGCCGGATAACGCCGTTCGAGGTAGTAGTCGCGATCCTCTTCCTTGATATCTACCGGACTTAAAGTACCCTGGCGGATGCCTTCCACATCTTCTTTTTTCTTGGGTACCCATACCCGTCCATCGTTTCGTAGCGATTCGGACATCAGCGTGAGTTTGCTCTGATAGGCCCCGGATACGGGTATGCAGGTAGGGTGTATCTGGGTAAAACACGGATTCGCCATCATAGCCCCCCGTTGTACAGCCCGCCAGGCGGCCGTCACGTTACAGTTCATCGCATTGGTAGAGAGGTAGTAGACATTACCGTATCCGCCGGTGGCCAGAATGACCGCATGTGCAGCATGGCGTTCCAATTTTCCGGTAACCAGGTTACGGGCGATGATACCTCTTGCTTTTCCATCGATGAGCACCAGGTCAAGCATCTCATGCCGGTTAAACATTTCTACCGTACCTAATGAGATCTGCCGTGAAAGCGATTGATAAGCTCCGATTAGGAGTTGTTGGCCTGTTTGACCGCGGGCATAGAAGGTCCGGGATACCTGTACACCGCCAAACGAACGGTTCTCCAGCAATCCACCGTATTCCCGGGCAAAAGGGACACCCTGAGCAACACATTGATCAATAATATCGACGCTTACTTCCGCAAGACGATATACGTTGGCTTCACGGGAACGGTAATCACCCCCTTTTACGGTATCGTAAAACAAGCGATACACGGAGTCCCCGTCATTGGAATAGTTCTTTGCTGCATTGATCCCGCCCTGAGCTGCGATGCTGTGGGCACGTCGCGGACTATCGTGAAAGGTGAATGCCTTAACATGATAACCGAGTTCGCCAAGGGAAGCTGCGGCCGAAGCACCTGCCAGTCCCGTCCCAACAACGATGACTTCGATCCTTCGCTTATTGTTCGGAGCTACCAGGTTTACTGTGGAGCGGTATTTCCTCCATTTGTCTTCGAGTGAACCGGCCGGAATTTTAGCATCCAATTTCATCGTCTCGTACTTTTATTGCATTAGAAAGATGTAGATCGAAATAAGGGCAAATCCCAGTGGAACCAGGACTGCATAGGCAGTGCCTAAAAATTTGATCAGGCCATTGTATTTCATGTGATTCAGCCCAAGCGTCTGGAAAGCGCTCTGAAATCCATGCCAGAGGTGAATTCCCAGCGCCAAATAGCCGATTAAATAACAAATCATGACCACCGGATTCTTGAACGATGCAACTACCCCGGTATAAACATCCTCAATGGGATGACTCATTCCAGCATATTGCAACAGGGCATATGGTTCATCGGTAAATTGTAGTTTCCACCAGAAATCACCCATATGGATCATCAAAAATGCGAAGATCAATATACCCAGGATAGCCATATTTTTTGAGGCAAAAGAGGCATTGGCTTTGGTCTGAACCAGGTATTTCTGGCCTTTTGCATGGCGATTGGCCAGCCACAACCGGATGCCTAACAACGTGTGGATTACAATGAACAAATACAGTCCCCATGCTACGGTCTGAACCACCGGATTATGACCCATGAATTCAGAAACCAGATTGAAGGTCTCTCCACCATCCGATCTGAGTAATTGCAGATTAGCGGTAAGATGGACGAGTAAAAAAAGGATCAGAAAAAGCCCGGTAAGTGCCATCACCAGTTTGCGACCCAGTGAAGAAGTAAATAATGTGGAGACCCAACTCATAACATATTATTTGGTTCCTTTGATTGATCTTAAAAGCCCTGCAAATCTATTGATTTATCAGCGCTTCCCAAGATGGATCAATTGTCGGATTTTTATTTAGAACCAGTCTAATTATCTTTAACGGTTTGAAGGCCTTGCGCAGCACGCTGCCTACCGGAATTGACAGGATTCTTCAAGGTTCGATGCACAAATTCACTGGGAATACAACCTATTGTTACTTTTGTTGTTATACCTCTACTTGACGCCAATTTCACAAGGAATCAACATGGCTCCGGCCTTCTATGAGAATACCCTTATCTTTAGCCGGAATTTAAATTTGTCTGTTACAACATGAGTACCGTCAATTTCGGTGATCTTCTGACAATCTTCCCTGAAGTAGAATTACCATTGTTTCTCGATGAAGACAGCGCATCGCTCTTCAGCCAGAATAATGATCCTTTTCCGGAGGAGCTTTTTGACCGTTTTTTACGTCCTCTCTTGCCTGAGGACGATGAATACACCGAATATGTGCCATGTTTCCGGATAAGCAAGGATGAGTATCATGCGCTGGTGATCTGGAAAGCCTCCCTGCTGACTTATGAGTACCTGATGCTGGTGTTTGACAGGCGGGGCGATTTTCTGGGATCAGAACGCATTGGCGGCATGCTCGTTCGCGATGAACAGCTATTTCGTCGGGTAGCCCATTTTGATACCGATGGAACCATTAACATTGCCGAAGGATCCAGCGACCTGAAAGAATCTTTTGATCCCCAGGCAAGCAATACTTATGAACTTGAAATTTTACCGAACGGAGATATCTATAATTCCCGTTCCAAACTAAATTAAATGACTCGAAAAAAACCGTTCAAAAAGAAACCAAAGTCTAAAAAGAATCTCCAAAACCAACTTTATCAATTTTTCCACCGCCACCCACAGAAAAAAGTCAACATAAAACAAATCAGCAAGAAGCTTCAACTCAGTTCCACCTGGGAGGAAATCCGACATGCTGTCTACGTCTTACAAAGCCGCGGCATCGTCGAATCGGCTGGTGAAGACCGGTTTATGCTGCATTCCGAGCGGGCGAAAAATGAATCCTTCCAGGTCAAGGAAGGCCGGGTGGACATGATCCGCTCCGGAGCAGCTTACATCATTCCTGAAGATGGTTCAACCGATATATTTGTTCCGGCGAAACACCTCAATCACGCGCTCAATGGAGATCTCGTAAAAGTGCGTACGACAGGAAGTTCACGCAACAAACCCTTTGGAGAAATCCTGGAAGTCATCCGGCGTCAACAGGATCAATTCGTCGGTACCGTTATCAGCAATCGAAAACAATTTTTTGTCCTGACGGATAATCCCCTCATCCCGTTTGACATCGTACTGAAAGAATTTCCGGACGACATCGAACTGGACGAAAAGATCATCGTGCAGATTATCGACTGGAACCTAGGCAGGAACCAGGTCGCCGGCAAATTCCTGGAGCGGCTGGACATCGAGGATATCAACGATTACAACATGAAGTCCATTCTCCTCCGGCAGGGATTTTCGGTTAGTTTTTCCGATGAGGTCGAAGCAGAAGTGGCGCAAATTAGTCCGTCCATTACACCCGAAGAGGTTCAAAAAAGAAGAGACTTCCGGTCGGTACTTACCTTCACCATCGATCCGAAGACAGCCAAGGACTTCGACGATGCCCTCTCCTATCAGATACTTGATAACGGGCAAATTGAAGTAGGCGTCCATATTGCCGACGTAACGCATTACGTGCAACCACACACTGCATTGGATCAGGAAGCCTACCGGAGATCGACATCCGTCTACCTGGTAGACCGCGTGGCACCGATGCTGCCCGAAAAATTATCCAATGACCTGTGTTCCCTGAATCCTCATGAAGATAAACTCACTTTTTCAGCCGTATTTACGTTCGATAAAAAACTGAATATAACTTCTTCCTGGTTCGGGCGAACGATCATCCATTCGGATCACCGCTTTACCTATGAAGACGCACAGGAAGTTCTCGAAAATAAAACCAATTTATATCAGGACCAATTGGTCCAGCTAAACAAGATTGCCAAACGATTGCGGCAGCAAAACATTCATCGTGGAGCCATCCAATTCGAGACCGACGAGGTCCAGTTTGAACTGAACGATAAAAACGAGCCCATCGGCATATTTGTGAAAGAACGCAAGGATGCGCATTTGCTCATCGAAGATTTTATGCTTTTGGCTAATCGGGAGGTTGCACGATACATCGCCGAAAAAGGAAAGGAGCATGAAATTCCCTTCATTTACCGGGTTCATGACCTGCCGGATATCGATAAACTTAATGAATTCAGCATTTTCGTCAGGGACCTGGGCTACGAACTACAGACGCAAACACCTCAACAAATTGCAAAATCATTAAATGCCATCCAGGAAGCAGCTCAAAAAGACCCGGTATTGAAAATGCTGGCGCCTATTGCCATTCGGACCATGGCAAAAGCCGTTTACACCACCAATAACATTGGACATTTTGGACTGGGTTTCCCATTTTATACGCACTTTACTTCGCCAATCCGCCGCTATGCGGATGTACTGGCGCATCGAATTCTGGCTGAAAATCTGGACCAAACAGTCCGCGAGAAAAAATCCAGACTGGAAGACCAATGCAAACATATTTCTACTCAGGAGCGCAAAGCGATCGATGCCGAACGCGAATCCATATCTTATAAACAGGCCGAATTCATGGCCAGGCATGTAGGTGAATCATTTATCGGGTATATTAGCGGCATCATTGAACGCGGCATATTTGTATCGCTTGCCGATTCAAAATGCGAAGGACTGGTTCGCTTTGATTCAATGAATGAAGGCTTTTCCGTTGCCGGACACCGGTTGCGTGCCATGGGCTTACATACCGGAAAAGTCTATTCCTTTGGTGACCAGGTCAATGTACGAATTATCTCCGCCGATCCGGAAAGGCGGGAGATCGATATGGTTTTAGACGAGTAAACAGGAACAGTAAAATGAAGATTGGAATTTTTGTCGACGCTGAAAATATTACCCGGAGTGGCGGCTATGCCATGCGCTATGATGTTTTAAAAGAGTACTGCTCCCGATACAATGAACCCCTGCGCCTCAATACATACCTCACCGTGGATGTTGAACGATCCAAAGCAGATAAGGAATATCGTGAAAAACATATGACCTATTTATCCATCCTGCGCAGCTTCGGATATAAGGTCATCACGAAAGCCATCAAATGGTTTGAAGATGAAAATGGAACCCGGTATGGCAAGGCCAACGCCGACCTGGACATGGCTGTAGACATCTTGACACAATCCCAAAACCTGGACAAGGTGTATCTGCTCACCGGTGACGGCGACTTCACACGGGTCGTGCAGGCTGTTCAGAATATGGGTGCGCGGGTTGAATTGATCGCTTTCCGCTACATTTCCCGCGAATTGCTTCATGAAGTGGATCAATTTACTTCAGGTTACCTCATCCCAAATTTGTTATCGGTCGAAGGTCAAAAGCCAGAAGACTGGGGCAAGGATGGCTTTAGAGTTCGTGGGGTCTGCTATTCCGTTCATGAGGGTTTCGGATTCCTGCGGGTCTACAATCGCGATTGCTCAGGCACTTTTGAAGTGTTTTTTCATTTCTCCGAGTTGCCCGAAGGCCATTTTGTGAACCCGGAAGATGTCTTCGAGTTCACACTGATTGATGCAGAACGTGGACTTGTCGCTAAAGAAATGGAAGTATTGTATAAAAAGATCGGGTACTAGAGCAGGCTTCACCAAGTTGGAGTAGTTTTCAGGTAAACCTAATTGCGTTTTATTCGAATCCATTATTTTGCAGATATGGAAAGAAAATCAACGCTATACCTGTGTCTGACCCTGCTAGCCTGGTCTTGTGGTCAATCAATCACCAATACCAGTCCGGTTAGCCGGCACTACAACGTTTACATCCAGGGCCATTCTGCAGGACAATATGAAGTCGAATGGATCGATGCAACCAATTGCAAATTTTCCTATTTCTACAACGATCGCGGACGCGGTCCGGAACTAACCGGGGACCTTTCCCTGAATCCCGACGGCTTCATCAGCGATTTATCCATATCCGGTCTGAACTATCTCAAGGACAGCACGCAAGAATCTTTTCATATGGGCCCGGAATGGGCGTTCTGGAAGGGCACCGAAGAAAAAGATTCGGTAGCCAATCCCGGCGATAAAATGTACACCCCTGCCAACAGTGTCCTGACCGCCCAGGAAGTATGTATCCGCAAAATGTTGCAAACACCGGATCAGGAGGTAGCCATCCTCCCCGGAGGTACCGCTCGTATTACCGCTATCAAGCCGGTACGCCTGCGGGATTCCCTTGATCTGCAACTGATCGAATATACCGGCTTTGGATTTTCCCCTGAATATGCCTGGCTAGACAGCGATCAGCGGCTATTTGCCCTGGTATCGTCCTGGCTGACTTTTATTCCGGCTTCGTATCACTCCTGGGCTGAAGAAATGTACGAGCAGCAATTAGAACTCGAGCGGGCCTATTTCGCCCGTCTGGCTGATTCGCTGACTGAAACTCCCGATTCCACACTAGTCCTGAAAAATGTAAACCTTTTTGACGCCAATAAAGGAGAGGTGCTGACGGGTCGTTCCGTGGTCATTGCCGGCAATCATATTGTGTCCATCCTGGACGGAAACCAACCCATTCCCGCAGGCTCGCAGGTGATAGACGGTCAGGGAAAGTCACTCCTTCCCGGCCTTTTTGACAATCACTGCCATGTACAGCGCATCGATGGCTTGCTTCACTTAGCCGCCGGGGTTACGTCTGTCCGGGATATGGCAAATTCACCTGAGTTGCTGGAAATCCGGGATGAGTTCGATGCCAATCAAATTCCCGGTCCCCGGATCGTAACCATGTGCGGATTCATCGACCAAAAAGGACCCTTTGCGGGTCCCGGTCTTACCATCACCTCAGTGCCCGAAGGACTCGAAGCCATTGACAATTACCACCAAAAAGGCTACCAACAGATCAAACTATATAGTTCCATCGACCCGGCCTGGGTCAAGCCATTGGCGGCTCATGCCCACCAACTCGGTATGCGGGTCTCCGGACACATACCCGCCCATATGCTGGCCGCTCAGGCGATCCGGGATGGCTACAATGAAATACAGCACATCAACATGATCGCGCTGAATTTTCTTTCGGACACCATCGACACCAGAACACCTTTGCGATTCTCGTCCGTCGCGGAAAACACCTATCAGTTGGATCTGGACGGAAAACCCTTCATGGATTTTATCCGGTTATTGCAACAACAACACATAGCTGTGGATCCTACCGTCGGTATTTTTGAGAATATGTTCACCACCAGGCCCGGACAGGTCAATCCGCTGGTCCGGACAGTCTACGATCGTTTTCCTGCACAGATCCAGCGCGAATTTATCGGAGGAGGATTGCCGATACCGGATGGAAAAGCTGCTATCTACCAGGCTTCATTTGACAAACTGCTGGCCATTATCCATGCGCTGTACCTCAACGGCATAACCATCCTGCCCGGGACCGATGAGCTGCCGGGATTTGCATTGCACCGAGAATTGGAACATTACGTTGCTGCCGGTATTTCACCCATCGCCGTATTACAAATGGCTACGCTGGGCTCCGCAAAACACGCCGGCCGGGAGGCTGATCTGGGCACGATCGAGCCAGGGAAACTGGCAGATATGATCCTGGTCGACGGCGATCCTACTCAGGATATTCGGGATATCCGGCACACCGTTTTGACCATTAAGGACGGAAAATTGTTCCATCCTGATCAATTGTATAAAGCTATCGGAGTCCTTCCGGAGTCTGCCTTAACACACACTCCGGATTCACATTAAACAATCCATACGATGTCAAGAATCATCCATCGCCGGACTTTTCTCCACCGCAGCTTACTGGCATCCGGTGGGCTGATACTTGGTGACCGTTTCACCCGCCTAAACCGTGAGACACCATTATTGCGTTTCGGTTTGGTGACCGACTCCCATTATGCGGACCGCCCCGAAGCCGGAACGCGTTACTATCGTGAATCATTGGATAAGATGCGAGAATGCATTGAAGAGTTCAACCGGCATGAGCTGGATTTTATCATCCATCTGGGCGATTTCAAGGACCAGAACAGTGAACCGGATGCAGTCGAAACCCTGCAATTCCTACAGGCCCTTGAACAGGTTTACAGCACTTTTCCCGGACCACGCTATCATTGCGTAGGTAATCATGATGTGGACAGCATCACCAAACAGCAGTTTTTACAAGGGGTAATCAATACCGGCATTACACATGAACGGTCCTATTATCAGTTTATGGCGGGTGGGGTTTCCTGCATCGTTTTGGATGCAAACTATTATGCGGATGGAAGGGACCAGTTTTATGCCGAGGGCGCTAACTGGCAGGATATTCGAATTCCGGAGGTTGAGGTCCAGTGGTTGCAGGATACCCTGATGACACATAAGGCACCTACACTCGTCTTCTGCCATCACCCCTTGTTTGCATACACCCATGGCGAGGTGATCTATCATGTGCAAAATTACCGGGAAGTGCAACACATCCTGGAACAATCCGGTCAGGTTCTGGCCGTCTTTCAGGGCCATACCCATGAAGAACGTTATGAAGAAACAGGCGGTATCCAATACATGACCTTATTGGCTATGGTGGACCACAGTGGTCCCGAGAACAATGCGTATGCCATCGCCGGAGTCTATCCGGACCGCATCGAATTGACCGGCTTTCGACGCATTAAGGACAAAACGATGGTGGTCGGACATTAATACCACGTTGTATATCCCATCTGAGCTTTTCCTGATTAAAATAAAAATTATCCGTTTTATTCATGATTGATAAGCGCACAATGCATTCCTTAATATTAGTGATTCCATGACCGGGCCTCAATTACATAAAAAGAAATCGGAAAACCTGCCTGCATAGGAACTTATGAAGCTATTCAGATACATCCGTAAGCAATATGCATCGGAAAATAAAGCAATGGCGTATCTGCGCTATGCTATTGGTGAAACAATCCTGGTAATGGTTGGTATTTTATTAGCCTTGCAAGTCAATAATTGGAACGAGGCCAGGAAGAACTCAATAATAGAAAATGAAATTGTTGCAAACCTGCATGCAGAATTTAAACAAAATTTGATCGTGCTGAATGAAGTGGCCGAGGTATTCAATAAAAGCGAGCAAAGCTGTTATCAGCTAATGCTTTTAATGAATAAGGATGCCAGCTATCTCTCTCAAAACAACATAGACAGTTTGATTTATTGGTCTATTGATTTTACATCCTTCAATCCATCGAATAATGTTTTGGATGAGACGCTGCAATCCGGTCGACTGGGCTTAATTAAAAATAAAGAACTAGTCAGTGATTTATTCGACTGGAAAAGGGTTGAAGAAAATCTGCAAAGCAATTATATCATTCGTCAAAAATTTATTGAAGAGCAAATTATGCCCTATTTGAATGATAATATTTCCTTTAAAAACATAGACAAATATAGTCCCATGCATTGGGAATCTCCCAGTGAATTCAGAACCGATTACACTTCAATATTTCATGATAGAAAATTTGAAAACTTAATAGACAATAACCTTTATCATTTGGCAAAATTGCGGGAGGAATACATCCATCTGGGCAAGATCATGGATAAAATGATCGAAGAAACCAAGTAATAGGCCAGTATCTGATTATTATCATCCACTTTTAAGCTTACCGCCATCTGGGTTGAATCAGATTCAAGCCCCCAGAGCCTGACCCAAAAAGTTAATCCATGCAATAGGATTTGTTGTTTTGCCTTTGGCTCTCCCGTGTATTGGTTACCTTCATTGAATGACCCGGGAGATGCAACCTCAGAATCTTTTAAAAGCCCACTACTTATTCGTGCTTTTGACTGGCTTCTACCTGGTCATGATTTTCCCGGGGCTGAAATTACCGTATTTCTGGGATGCCTCCTGGGTCTATGCCCCCGCGATTCAGGCCATGGTCGAACATGGTCCGTCCTTAATGCCGGATGCCATACCTCCCGATCTGAGCCGAGGACATCCCCTGCTATTTCACTTCCTGACTGCATTATGGATCAAGATTTGGGGCAATGGATTGGTAAGCGTCCATCTGTTTATGGCATTGATTTCATTTGGGGTCCTGATACTTACCTACCTGTTGGCGCGCGACTGGGCCGGGCCTGAAGCAGGCACCCTGGCGGCAACAGTGCTGGTGGTCCAGGAATTATTTCTTGCCCAGGCGCCACAGTGCCTGCCGGAGGCCATGCTAACTTTTTTCATCCTGCTGAGCCTGTGGTTTTACCGTCGACGACAATGGACCGGATACTTGTTCAGCGCAACCGCTATGTTGTATACCAAAGAAAGTGGGTTGGTCTTTATTGGCGTATTGGCCATTCACTTTCTGTTGAAAAACTGGTTTGAAGAAAACACCACTTCAAAACGAACATTGACCACTTCTCTAGTCTGGATTTTATTGCCAGTGGTCCTGGCATCACTTCATTACCTTTGGTTAAAGCACCGGTTTGGCTGGTATTTTTATCCCCTGCACATCAATTATTTCAAAGGCAGCTGGCAGGATTTCTACAACGATTTGCGAAACATCTGGCGGGTGCAGTGGGGCCGGGACGGAAGATGGGCAATAAGTCTGGTAGCCGGTGTTGGGTTATTTATGCGTTTGGCCTCGAAAAATTGGAAGCTGGCGACCGGTCTTTTGATATTGAGCTATTTGGGTACCATCACCTTTTACCGGCGATGGCCCGAACCGGATTATTGGCTGAAAATAGTTTCATTGCTGGCGGTAATCGCCCTACTTGTTTATTCGATTCAACGATTATTACCCGGGTCCAGGGGCAAAGCCTTATTCTTCCTGTCTTTGGGTTACATCAGTTTGTTTAGTCTGTTCTCGGCTTACAACGTGTTTACCATCCGGTACCTGCACAATCTGTTTCCATTTTATGCCTTTGCAACAGCCTGGGGCATTAACATCCTACTCCACAAAAAATGGATGCTGCCGGTTGCAGTGGGTATTCTGCTCACAGGGTATGGGTTATGGGTCTATCCACGGCATCACGACGGGATCAGTGATGTACAACTCAATTATGCCGATGGCCTGGCTATTCAGCAGCGCCTGATCGACACCCTCTATATACGGGGATATGATCAAATGAAAATCCACGCTTCCTTACTGGAAATGGTAGCCACTGGCCACAACTACCTGGGTTTCCTACAGGGCAGGGATCCTGTGCCATCGATCAGTTTTAAGCTGGATTCCACTACCCGGGTTGCCGTATACACCAATATCGCGCAAGAGCCTACCTATTCCCAAATGGATACCCTGGGGTTCCACCGGGAGGTACGCATCGAACAGGGCGATGCCTGGGGAGAGATATGGATCAGGTAACCAGTCAAGCTCCCGTCAGGGTTTATCCCGGTACTATTCGCAGGACCTCTAAATAACATTCTTTGTAATGGATTCACTTCTTAACCCAAGTCAATGAACGGCACATTCAGTGAGCCTAATTTTGCTTTCATAGTCAATTAAAATCAAAAGAAATTATGAAAGCAATTGAATGTGTAAAGTACGGAGAGGTTGAAAATTTAATACTAACTGATGTTGAAAAACCAACACCAAAAGACGATGAAGTACTGATTAAAATCCATGCCACCTCGGTGACAACCAGCGACGTTCTTATTCGAGGATTGAAGGCATCCCCTGTAGCCAAATTCATTGTGCAACTCATTTTTGGTTTTGGCAAACCCAGAAATCCAATTTTAGGAATGGTATCATCCGGTGTTATAGAAAGCACAGGAAAAAATGTCACTCAATTTGTTATCGGAGATGACGTGATCGCTTATGGCTCAGTTTCACCAACAAAACGACGTTTTGGCTCTTATGCTGAATATATATGCCTGCCTGAGAACTGGAATCTTGCCTCCAAACCTAAAAATATTAGTTTCGAACAAGCAGCAGCTATCCCTTATGGCGGTTTACTGGCTGCACATTTATTAAAAAAGATAAATTTGAAACGGGGAGACAAAATTCTGATTTATGGAGCTTCCGGCAGTATCGGCACCATGGCCATACAGCTTGCTAAAAATGCAGGTGCCGAAGTAACCAGTGTATGCAGTCGTAAAAACTTTGAGCTGGTCAAATCACTAGGTAGTGATAAGCTCATAGACTATACGGATGATCAGGCTGTTGCTCAGCTGGAATCTTATGACTACATCATTGATGCAGTTGGAAATTCAAAATCGTCCTTGCTAAAAGTAGAAAGCAAAAAAGCGCTTACCCGAAACGGCAAATATATTTCCATCGATCAAGGAACTCCTCTAACTCCCAGAGAAACTTTTATTCATTTAATTAAGCTGGCAACGCAAGGTAAAATCAAACCTGTAATTGACCGTGTTTATCCTTTGGAAAAAATGGTTGAAGCCCATAAGTATGTTGAAAAGGGACATAAAGCAGGAAATGTTATTATAACCGTTTGAATGGATTCCCGATTACTGAATTAAATCAATTTATCCACAGAATTTTAACTATGAAATTATTAAAAAGAAGAGATCGAACCAATGGTAGCTTATTCCTTCGAGCATTTTATGTCCTTTGGCATTGGAAATTATAAGCTACACGTTATTGGATGCAATACGTTTTCGAATCCGGCTTAAGGATTCTGGTTTTACACCTATATAACTTGCAAGATGATATTGGGGTACACGTTGAACTAAACCAGGCCTTGATCTTATGAGTTTCAGATAACGTTGTTCGGGTGAGTCCGTGTAATAGGAAGCCAATGATTCTTTTTGCTCTGCAAAAGCGGCTTCCATTATTGCCCTTGAAATTGTCTCAAATCTGGGAAAGCGTTTGAATAAATCCTGGGCTTGTTGTTCATCTCCGACAACTACTGTGGTGTCTTCAGCACAAACCCAATTATGTTTTGCAGGATTTTGGGGCGTAAAACCATTTAATGAAATTGCCCACTGTTCCTCCGTGAAGAAGTTAGTCGTTTTTTCTTCACCATCGATCAGAATATATTCTCTTATGCAGCCTTGAAGCACAAAATAGGTATTTATTGAAGTTTGTCCTTCCTTTAATATAAAATCACCTTTTTTGTATGATTTTGTTCGCATGCTTTGAGCAATACCTTCGGACTCTTCTTGGGACAATGGCGATATTTTCGAAAAATAGTTAACAAACTTATTATCCATTGTTTGGTATTTAAGCGCTTCCCTTACTTTTTATTATTCTGACAATCCGGTTATAAACGATTTCTGCTAAATTCCAGTCGTACCCATCAAAGTTCGTTGTGTTATTGAATTGAATGATTACCGTGTCGATGTCCTTGTAGTATTTGGCAATGCTCTGATAGCCTGGAATCAACCCGGTATGATGGTATACGTACAAGGAATCATAAATTTCCTGTTCCCCCTGATTAAAAAGTGACCCATCGTTCAATGCCCGTAAAAAGATGCCCACATCCTCTGCTGTTGCCAGCATGGATCCGGAAGGGCTTTTGATTGCATTATACTTTAAGTCGCCTTCATAACCCACATAATAACCGCTCATAACATCATCAAGATCTACTTCTCTAAGTAAGCTGAAAGTATGCGTTAACCCCAGCGGTGCCAAAATCTGATCTTTCATATATTGGTGATGGCTGTATCCAAGCGTTCTATCCAGAATTTCGCCTATCAACAAATAATTCGTATTTGAATAACGATATTTCTTACCAGGCGCAAAGTCAGCCGGATTATCCAACACCAGCTCAAGGGTTTCTTGATTTTCTTGTGGAGGGTTATGCCAATAACCAGGGATGTCGGTAAAATTGGGAATGCCACTTCTGTGCTGGACCAGCATGCTCAGGGTAATCTCCTCCGCATTCTCTATTCTGCCAGCAAGTTCCGGTAAATAATCAGCGAGCGGCTTATTCAGTGATAAGTGGCCATCATTAACCAATCTTGTCACCGCAACAGCAACATATAACTTACTGATGCTGGCAATCTTGAACAATGCTTGCGGATAGGCCGGAATTCTATTTTCACGGTCATGCCAGCCAGCAGCGTATAACTCAGGCGGTTTTCCTGCCTGGTCCACGTAGACTATCATTCCATCAAATCCATAACCCAGCGCCTGATCCAGTTGTTCCTGCACTGTATCCGGCAGTGGTAGTATCCAGGCCTTCACCAATATCCACGGCACAAAGTATAAAGTGCTAAGGCTAGCAATAATCAATACTGTCTTGAATAGATGCTTAGCTTGTTTCTTCTTCATGTCAATTCTATTCATGGTAGTAAATACAAATGCCTGTTGAAAGCACACACCCTTATCAGAAACGCCGTAAACCCAATGACTTCCGCATGGATCAACCTTGGAGTGATATACAGCGATTCCTAATTTGAAACGAAAGCCAAACCAAAGGTAAAGGATAAATGATCTAAATCAGAATTACTGACTACCGAATGATCCTGATAATGATAACTATTATACAACAAACCAGTCCGAATTTTGAACCACTTCGTAATTTCAAATTCACCAAATATTTGTGGATATAATACAAATCCTTGTAGTTTGAATTTTGCTTCATTTACATGAAAGACACCAAATCTGTCATCGTCCATTCGTAAGGAGAAATGACCTGCATTTAATTGAATTCCCAGATGAATTCTCTTTCCTGACTGATACAGAAACCCAACTTGCATACCCTTCTGCCCAATCCAGATGAATTGTATCTTGTCATTAACTTCTGCTACCAGGGTGGATACAAAACAAGAACCATATATTCCCAGATAGACATTCTGGTTCACTACAAGGCCGGCTTCCAAACCCTGAAATGAAAAAGCCTTGTCAAAGAAATCGTGATGCTGATGATATAGGATCCCATAAAATTGTCTTCTGATTTTTGCTTTTTCATTGGCCCGATCCATATTTTCTTGTGCCTGTAAAACTTCAGGTATAAATAACAGGAGCACAATCAAATATTTTGTTATGAAATGTTTCATCTTCATTACAGTTACCAGAATGCAAAAGTGAATGTAGGTAAATGCATTATTTGATTCAATCTAAATCAGATAGAGTTTGGATACAATGTGATGTAATAAAGCTTAATATAAGGCCAATCTAATGCAACCTTTGACTCAAATGCAGTCTTAAGTACCCTTGACACTCCTTTAAATTTAAGAATTACCAGGTTTAGATTTCAACATATTGCCAGAAAGATTCCGATTTTCATTGAAGGCATACGATACCCCATTAGTCCATAAAAGTTTAAACCAAATTCGTACTTAAGTACACCAATCCCAAAACCTTTATTTCTTTTACTGGAATTCATGGAGTAGCTACCGTTCTAATTCAGTTAATGATAGAATATTGCCATCAGGGTCTTTGAACCAGGCCACTTTCGCCCCGCCGGGAGAATTCCAAATACCTAAATCATCCTGTTCAAGAAAGTCAAATATTTCAAAATAAATATTTTTTTCATTGAACTGCCTTACGGTAAATACTAAATTCTCAATGTTCCAGCCTAGGATGGTAAATGGTTGTGGTACAAATTCATTAACAATAGTTACACGCAATAAAGTCCCATTAGCGTTGAACTCCATTGCATAATCATCTTCGGACATCAATTCAAAGCCTAATAGATCTCTATAAAACAGTATAGCTTCCTGTGGATCCACCGTAGGAATAAAAGCTTTAAGGATTCCATTAGCCAGCATAACTAATATTTATTAATACCAAATTAACTTAGCAACTTATTGGAATTTTTCCCCTTTAGACAGCATTTCAATAATTTCCCGGATCCGCTTTTCTCTGGTCTCTTGTTTCTTTGCGGTTTGGAGGCGAAATCCAATGGAGAAAAGATTGGTCTTATTGAGGGTCTTGAAAAAAGCTTCTGCCTTTTTGTTTTTACTCAACGCTTTCAGAAAGTCATCCGGTATTGTCATTTTGCTGGAAGAATCGTATGCCTTATCCCAACTACCATTTGCCTTGGCTATTTCTACTGCCTTTAATCCCGTAGCTTTCATTCTTCCCTCCCGGACTAGTCTATCGACGTGTCCGATATTTATTTTGGACCAGACACTTTTTGCTCTGCGGGGACTGAACTTTTGTAGCCAGGCTTGTTCGTCAAATGTTTGCTTCTGACCATCAATCCATCCGTAGCAAAGTGCCACATCGAGCGCCTCCGCATAGGTGATGGTTTCTATTCCGGAATTTTTCTTGAATATTTTAACCCAAAGTCCCTTTGTATGATCTTGATGCTGTGCAAGCCAGGTCTCAAATGTGTCCGCCGTTTTGAATTCTATGATCGGAATGGTATTTTGATTATCCATTTACCTCTTATTTAGGTATTACCAGATTGTATAAGCATCACAACTTTGAAAGTTTTAATGTTCACTTTGTTTTAACTCCAGATATCCTCCAAGGGCTCCACCACCAATTTTCGCCAGATCTTCCAACCAGAATTGAAGACCAAAAAATGATTGCCCGTTATCCGGAGTTAACACAGCTGCCACAAAGATGTAAAAAAACACTCCCACCAGGCCAACTAATGCTCCCTGTAATAAATGCTTCGAATGTGCCTTTCTGGCTACTAAATAGCCCCCTATTACCATTAAAACTGTCAATGCCAGGACACTGGTCAGTATACTTTCCTCATACCAGCGAATAAACCCAATATACAGTCCGTAAATTACCTCTATCGCCAATCCGGTGAGAATAATACGCAGCCACATGATATTTTTCATTACAAATCCTCTTATAAAATTTAAAAATAAAGCGAACAGTCAAAGCTAACGAGCCCTGGCATTAGAACAGGATGAATGTCTTTGTAAAATACCGAATCCTCTTGGTTATTGAAAATTCACGATCCTACACTGGAATTGGCACCTTTGTTTACGAATACCTGGGATATGAACAGGACAGGGACCCTGACAGCAGATTCAAGCATAACTCCACTCCCCGGATTTTCCAGCACACCCATATCACCCAGAAACTGCCTTGATCCGCTTGATTGACAAATGGATGCTATGGGGGTAATCACTAATTCCGTTTTAAAGCGAGTAATTTTTCCAAATTAGTAATGGACGCTTTGAATCCTTCCGTAAAGCCCATTTCAATCATTTTTTCCATTCGCTCAAGGGACTCATTATAAATAGTAATGCTAACAGTGGTGATACCCTGCTCTTCATGAAATGAATAATCCCAATCGGAGCCACTTGGGGCAGGGTTCTCATCTTTATCTGAAAACACATTATATAATTTAAAATTAGTCTTTGGAGTAATGGACTTGTATTCTTGTATGATCCATCCCTCCTGACCTTCGGGGCTTACCATCGCATAAAAGCGCTTACCACCCACCACAAAATTCATGTATTTCGTCCTGGCTTTGAAAGGAGCGGGAGCAACCCATTGATCAAGCAGTTCAGCCTGAGTAAATGCGTCCCAGACCAGATCCAGGTCGGCTTCAAATTCCCGGGTGATATAAACCTTCTTTTGCGCCTTATCTACTTTGAAGTCAAATTTCAAATCGCTCATTTTTCTTTATTTTTTATTTTGGTTAATAAGCTGTCCAACTGGTTAAATTGGCTTTCCCAAATGGCCCGGTATCTATCCAACCACCTGTCCAGCTCTTTCAACTTATTTACATCCAAAGAATAATAGATTTCTCTTCCCTGAAAATCTTGCTTTACCAGTTCACACTCCGTCAAGATTCGCAAGTGCTTGGACACCGACTGGCGAGTGGTGTTAAAATTTTCTGCTATAGCATTAGGTGTCATGGCTTGCATGGCTATCAATGCTATGATGGCACGTCGGGTTGGGTCAGCAATAGCCTGAAAGATGTCTCTTCTCATATCTTTATGCCCATTTGTGAAACTAATCAGTTGCAAATATATATGCAACTTATCGGTTGCACAAGCTTTTGGCCAAACTATTTAAAACTTTTCGTTTACTGGTATAGTCACCATACCGCACTTGTACGCTTAAAGCAATGTTTCGCCGTCATTTTCCAGGTTTTAATGGTGTAGAATGGACTGGGGTAGTGATCAGAAAACCTAATTTGATTTTGATAAATCATTGATTTCGATGGCCTTAGTTCTCCATCCGCAGGTAGTTATTTATTCCTGGATTTTGCTAACAAATAAACCCCTAAACCGAAAATGAATGGTACCGGAGCAAAATGTCTCATCGCTGAAACCGTTCCTATTACTGGCTGAAATATTAAAAAATCTGCCATGGGAACTATGGCGCCGATTACCATGACAAAACCAAGAGCTTTTGTTTGTCTGGAGACTGAAAGAGCACAATCATCAATCCAATTGCTAATTGCCTTACTCCCAATGCATGAGCTATCGGTTCTTTACTAATAGTCTTGCCCGGGAAGTCAAATAGCGCTTGTGATAGATCAGGAAAAAACAATAATAAAATCCCTGAAACGATCAGGAAAATTCCGGGCAGAAGACATAAATGTCGGGTAATATTGAGATTCCTATCCATTTTATAGGTTTCCTTTTGATTCATTGGGAAATTTCAGTTGGACTCACCATATCTAGGGTAGATGGTTTACATCGCTCTCCGGACACCGTTGATACTTTGTCTTTAGTAATACGACTGAAGCAATTTTTATCCAACTCAGATCTCGGACTTAAATGCAATTGCCTAATCGCGCCCCATTTTCCCGGCATCCTTACTTTATTCTTCAATCAATTCTTTCAGCAGTTTTAATACAGGATTTTCTTCCCCTTGTTCAGGCTCTTGTACTGCTCCAGACCGGTTATCTATTTGTATTATTTCCAACGCAGTACCACCATCGGCTTCGGAAAGTTTATATAACATCTCAAAATAGTTTTCTGGAAGATCTGCCAGATCAGGCCTCGGTGCATAAAGGCTATACCTAAGCTGCTCGTTGGGTGTAAATTCCAATATCGTTCCCCACTGTTCATAAATTGTCCCTTCCCATTCTGTTCTGAACCGTATTTCATTACCAACGATCCAATCCGTCCTCAAATCACTTCCATATTGCCACATCTTTACTTTAATAGGATTTGTCAGAGCATCCCATACTTTTTCTTTTGAGGCGCCAATAATCAATTTCGAAATATTTGTTGCCATGTAATAATTAAAGGTATTAGTTAACCATTTGATACAATAGTGAGCCTAGTTAAGACTTCCTAAGATTTATTCTGCACTTACATCTTTTCAATTAGCGTGCTTTACAGTCGACAGTAAAATGTAATCAAATTCATACCCCTACCGGAAGGCAAGTAAGGGAATGGAATCCTTCTGCTCATTCGACTTATCTCCAAGTTCTAAAAGTAAGTTACTATTGCAGACAATCCAAAAGTTTTAGCCATTTTGACATCGTTCTATTTAAACGGTTTGCCAACCACTTCCGCAATTTCACGGTGACTTACCCTAATGGATTGAATTTGAGTATTACAAACGGTAGTTTCAATTATCTAAAGTGCACAGAAGAGGATAATTAGGTTTCGTCTGTCCGGTTTTGTAATCACTCTGATCGTAATTTTGTAAGCAGTAACACGATGACTCCATTGCTGCCAACGTCTTCCTGGTTCTACAGGATGCATTGAAGGTTCACCGAAAGTTTGTTATTCATTCTTTTTTTTATTCAAAAATTTTTCAATCATCGGCACGACAAATTCGCTTTCTTTTGTGTCCGGTGTCAACGTTGTGATTTCACCAATATATTCTCCGTGCCCCCCTGGTATTATTGCCAAGTCAGCGCTTTTGATTTGTCTTTGCAATTCAATGGCATGTTCAGGTATAATAATGTCCTTGTCGCCGATAATGATTAATGTCAGCGCTTTTATAGATTCAATTTGCTTGTCAGGAATATCTTCAAAGCTTACCATTCGCTTTGCATCTCTGTCATGCATTATCTGCAAGCCATTTGCGTATGCAGCAACTTTCTTGTAACCAGCCTTGAGTTGTTCTGGCATATTATCTAATTTGGATTGCGCCATAAATCCCCAAAACCAATCAGGAACACCGTTTCGCTTGGCCAATGCAGAAGCTAAAATCAAGTGGTCAACTATTTCCGGATGTCTTATTGCAATTTGCAAAGCCGTTGTTCCCCCGTTGCTGAAACCGAGAAAGTCCGCGTTGCCAATGTTTAAATTATTTAATAAAGCGGCAACATCGTCTGCATCCTGTTCGAAAGTAAGGTCGGCGTTACGATCACCAGTTCGTCCATGAGCTTGAAGTTCTACTGCAATTATTTGCCTGTTTACGGCGAGAAGGGGAATGATTTTTCCAAAATTTGTCTCAATCGTTGAGCCACCTCCGTGAATTAATACGATTGGTTTCCCCTGCCCGTAAATTTCATAATACATGTTAAGTCCGTTGACTTCGGTATAACCATTTCTGAAAGCCAAACTGTCTATTACTGTTGCCGTTTGTACAAATCGATCCAGCATTATAATGTTCGTTTTATACATAATTCTATTTCACCCATTTATCCGAGGCAACACCAAAACAATGAGAATATCCATCATCGTCAGTAACGAAGAATTCAGTTTGCCCATAGTTTCTATCCTCAATATCTGACACATCATATCCAAGTTCTTTTAAACGCTCTCTTGTTGCATTTATGTCAGTAGGTGTCCAGTAAAGTCGAATACCTTCGTAGTTATCTGCCTTGGTTAATGACCCAGCTCTTTCGTTGAGCCATAAAAAAACCTCTTGGCAGTGAATCATGCATCCTTTCAATTTGCCTTTATCGATCATTTTACTGTCCACTGTAAAACCCAGGCCTTCAACCCAAAAATGAAGACTCTTCTCAAGGTCAAAGCTAGGAATTACAGGAATACAAGCTTTAATCATAGTAAATGAATAAGATTTTATTCAATAATCTAGGTCTTGACGGTCAATAAATGTAATCAAAGTTACTCATAGTCGATTGATTTACAAGCAAATAACAAAGCATGAAGGTTTCATTTTGGGCTAATCATACCACAACGACCGGGACTAAGTAGGTGCGGGTATAGAGGCCTCGTTAAATCACCGATGGAAATAACAAGGCCGACCTATTGCGCAACGGTCTCCGAGACCAAACATTGATAAAAATGCAATCTAAATCTTTTCACGTCTCCCCGCAATTACATAAACCTTTTGTTGAGGTAGTTCTTTCGTTTCTGATTGTTATTTAAGTAGAAAGGTTTTTTGTGCTTGAGATGGTTTTGTCCAAAGCTAAAAAGGAACAGACTAGACCAGCAAGCCATATTGAAGACCTAACCCAGTTCATCCTTCCCCATTCAGCAGCTGCTCTTTTGAGAGTCTCTGTGTCAGGAAATTGTTCAGAAAGAAACATAACTTCATTTCTGGGATAAAAGTAGGTAAAGGTTAAAATCATGGATGACACATAACATAGTAAAGCAATACTCAAAAACAATCGAATGGAAGGAGATTTTTTCCAGGATATAATCAGTGCCATTACAATCAAAAAAATGTTTGTTGGGTCAATCAACTTAAAAAAAGTTCCAGGATTGGCAACCACAAAAAAATCCCTGGCAGCTGTGATAGAATGTGGGATATTGCATTCCCAGTTAGCTGCGTTAACGATGGAGTTGTAGATATTGGCAAAAAACAAACCGCTTGAAAACGCGACAACTGCATACAGAACTATTCTTCTCATGTGTTTATAATTTTCTTCTGTAAAGCTATCCCTGTGAAAAGAGCTCTGATAGTAAAAATCCGACAATATTAAATCTTGTCCCAATCCAACTGAAACTGAAGATGCTCGTCCGCTAATTCTTTGTGCTGGAGCGAAGGTGTGAGCCTGGCAAATTCCTTAAAGTCTTTGATAAAGTGTGTTTGATCGAAATACCCAACTTCATAACTTAAATCTGCCCAGGTGATTATTGGTTTGCTTTCAATCATTTTATACGCTTTATGAAACCTAGCTATTCGCGCATACATCTTGGGGGGCATGCCCAAACGCTCTTTACATTTTCTTTCGAAATTTCGAGTACTCATACACGCCATTCCTGCAATCGTGTCCATATTGGTATTGTAGTTTATCAGGAGGTATTGCAGGGCAAAATCAATAGGTGACGATTCTTTTACTTTAGATAACTTTTTAAGAAAATAGGACTGTACAACTCGATCTAATTCATCCAATGAAATAGCATCATGCGATTCATCTAAAAGTTCTTCAATCTCATTGCCAATAACTTCCCTGGCACTATACCCATTATCAAATATTTCCGTTATCGGAATATTCAAAAGACGATTTAGTCCTCCGGGTTGAAAAATAATGGATACAGCTATGTGGCTTTCTTCAACGAGTAGTTTGAAGGGAGTAATTTGTGCGCCCATCAATGTACAAGAAGAGATGGTGTTGAAATTCATTTCTCCCGATTTTTTTGACTTAAACCGGGTATACAGATTGATGAACATGGCCTGCTCAGGGGAGGGCATATAGTTACCTGCCAAACTGACACCATTATTGCCGAAATCAACTTCTATGATAACGATATGACGTATGAGTGCCCGTAATGCAGGATGAATTGCGCATTGTACTGAATGAATTTTGGGCGTTAGTTTAGTCATGCCTATTGTCAAGCTCTATGATTAGTGCTCCCGTAATTACATTTGTTTTTGCCTTAGATTTCAAGATTGTCGCTAACTGGAGTCTGTGCATCAACACGTAAAATAAATGGTCACCTGTGCTGTACGAACTTGTGGCAGCTGAGGGTAAGTCAAAAATGAAACAAGAATTCGGCGTACCATCAGGACTGTCATCATTAGTACTAACCGACCTTAGTCTAGTCAGTAGTAGATCATTCAATATAAGCAAAATGCGACTTTTAGCACTTGAGGAATACAGAAAATCCAAGTATGGCCTAGCCAGTGGTCTGGCAGGCTCGGTTCTCCTACGCATACAGGTAGTAAAGCCTAATGCAATCTCCTCAAGAATGAATCATTTGCCATTTAAAAGCTAGTAAGTGATATTCCAATATGGTGCAAGGCAGGTATCGGATCTAGCGTGATAGATATGATCCACTACTGAGATGTTCTGATTGGTGATCTAGCCAGTATTGATTATCGGCGAGATAAAAACAGTTAATTGGAGGACCTCGATGGGTGTCACTATGATAACCTTAATTAGCGAACACACCCAACTTAGATTATTCCAGGTTTTCCAGACCTGAACGACCATAGTTTAAAGAGCTTTGTTATCATTGGTAATCAAGCCAATCAGGACCAGGTAAGTAGTATCACTAGATGTTTGTATACCAGCCCAAACCCATCAGAACGGCACTAGCGGGTAGTTTGTATCTTACATTATTGTCGGGTACAGATATTTATTTATTAATTAAATTCAAAATCCAATCATAAAAAATTCGATCTCTATTAAAATAGATTAAAGTTAATCCAATTGTGTCATAAAATCCATGGGTAAATACTAGCAAAGCAAGATTCGTTCTGTTTTTATAAAAAGTATAGTGGAAAATTAAACTGGATAATCCCACCGAGATAATCCCGGAAGTTCCCTGATAGTTGTGTGAAACCCCAAAATAGATGGACAATACAATGACAGCAGTGAACCATGCTCTGTCCGTATTTCCCATAAATTCAGCTAAATGCTTCATATAATAGCCACTAAATAAGAATTCCTCTCCAAATGCCGCAAAAATCCACATTATTAAAAAAAGTATAATAAAGTTGGCAAAATCTCCTCTTATGTCGTCAACCGAACTTAAGTCAATTTCACCAAAATAAATCTCCAAGAATGGTTGTACGCAAATGTCAATGACAAAAAAAATGATAATAGCAAGGAGTAAGCCTTTTAATATGGTATTCAAGCTAATTTTTTTTTCAAATCCAAATTTTGGCCAGTTCCAACCACTCTTCCATAATAGAAATAATGCTATGAAAAGGCCAAAGAAATAACCATAATTTCTATCAGCAATAGACAATATGGGAGCAACGATCATTACGATTATTACCACATAAGGTTTAGAAAGTACCTTGTATAAATTATTTATCATTTGCATATATTTCTGCCGCTCATGGATAAAAAAATGTGTTAATGCCAGCGAATGAGGCATAACATCATAACTAATTGTTAAACCCGGTTTTTTTATTTCATTTTCAGTTCTTCGATTCAAGTTGATGATTCAAACTTAACACATCAGGAAATCCCCATTGCTCCGCTATTTTACCGTTTGTTACTCTGTAAATAGCAGTTTCATAAATTGTAGCTTTCTTTCCTGTTGGGTCAATGCCATTAAACGATCCCAGTTGAGTTCCTGTAGATCTAAATCTTGTGACCACCTTGTCGCCTTCGCTGATCATATCAACAATTTCTTCATTCCAATCAGGAAAAGATTTTCTATGACTCGTAATGGAACTACTTGCTCCTTCAATTCCAATCCACTCAATTCCGTCTACAAAATGGCAGATAAAATCCGTCGTCAAGATTTTGTCTAAATCTTTAACCTGTCCGTTACTCCACACTTCATGATATTTTTTTACAACTTCACGATTTGCCTCCAGGTCCATATGTTGTGTATCCGAACCACAACTGTAAAAAAGAGTAGTTACTGTAAGAAGCAACAATAATAAGACTGATTTCTTCATTTGAGGTTATATTTAATTAATATTATATTCTAAATGGTTTCATCCATTTGTTCTGCCGCAAAGATTTAAATGGTTCTCCACTCACGGTATAATCTCCCGGCCTAGATACATAAATTGTTGTTTTTATTCCATGCCCCATTGGGATTGCCAACTCGCGTTTAATCTTATCGGGCAAATTAGAGCTTTTATAAAGTGTCAACTTTGTGCTTTGGCTGTACCTTCTGATTGATACTGTTTAGGCTGGCATGATTAATGCGTATTTCGAAGCATTTCTTTATCAACCGTAGATATTTTCAATAAATGTAATGAAGTTGAATCGACCACATTGCCTCGCAGTACGTAAGACCTGGTATTGTACAATTGTTTATTTTATTCTATAAACTTTATACCTTACACCACCTTCAATTAATTCACCAACACCAACGGCAATTATATAATTCAACCAAGCATACTTTTCCGAAGAAGTTTCAAATACTGGATTAGTTCTGAAATAATAACTTCCATCAGCATTCCAATGAATAAAACCTCCGTAATGAGTATATACTATTTCACCTTCATTGGTTTCTAAAACTGCTCTAACATCTAATTTTTCTGTTGAAGAATCAATCTTTATCACCCAATCTCCACCGTTAGGCAATACTTTTCCATTTATCTCTGGTCCCTTGAAGGTGCCTCCAGATACAGGATAAATAGTACGCTTCCCCATTGGAGTATCACCAATTTCTATCGGTTCATCCAACCAAGCTGTCATCTCAAACAAAAGTTCATGTTTTAACCCAAGTTCTTGACTCCGAACGGTGAAAGGGACAAGGAAAATTGAAAAGAATAATATAAAAAATACAGCCTCTAATTTATGCATGTCCTTATGTTTAATTCATTATTCAACTTATGTACACGGGAGTCTGTATATCAACTCCGGTATAATTTACCATTTGCAATATCCTAACTCTAGTCGTGTCTGTAGTATGTAATCCAATATAGTCAAAAAAGCGACCTTTAGGCACTTGGTGGACACTGAAAATCAAAGTATGGACCAGCCGGTGGTCTTGCAGGCTCCGTTCTCTTAAGGACTTACGTAGTCAAGGGTAATACAACTTCACTAAGAATGAATTCCTTGCCTTTTAATAACGGGCAATTCAAATCCTATTGTGTTTTGTAAGTTCCGTATGGTGCCAGTCCGACTATCTTTTGCGGGCTTTGCGTTCAGGGAAGGCTACACAAGGTATATAGTTAACACTTAGATTTGATATAATCTTTGATATTAATCTCTTCCTTCAAATTAACTTAAATCAAAGTATCTTTAAAGTAGGGTTAGTGGCTGTGGTTTTCAATTCTATTTAATTCGGAAAATATGGAGTCGCTTTAGTACAATAGTACTCAATACAGCGTATAGTGTTCCAAAAGCCATACATACGAACATGTAGATAAAACCTCTGATAGCTGGATTTAATTTTGTCACAGCCATGGAATCGAGAATGTCTTCTTTAGAAAATTCGGAGCTATTTGAGGCAAGCTCCTGTCTATAATACTCGAGTACTTGGGAAGAAAGGTCTGGAACAATATAATTGTTAAGGATGATAATGTAAAGTGTATATAATGCCCCACTTAAGAGTCCGGCTAATATGCCTATTTTTAATGTTTGTCGCAATGAAAAAGAGGACGGGTCAAGTTTTCTAAACCTGGATACAGCAAAAAATACAGACAATGCAAATATTGTCCAATATACATAGTTTAGTGATTGTTCGTTTCGAACAATCATACCTGTTTTATATCGTATGATGCCAATGCTGATCACCACTATGCCCAAGATTGTGCCGAGCAGCATTCCAATTTTAATTGGGATATTTTTGTTTTGTATCATGAAATTAATAATTTCAAACAAGCGGTTTACCTTTCGAATCGACGCTTGCGACGGTTTGCCGCATCGTCTTTCCATCCTCACTGATGATCTTGTGTATTGTTAGCGTTTGCTTGCCGTTTAGCATAGCAGTTACGTACCACTCTCTGGGCGAAACGCGGAATGAACATATAGTCCAATGATATGATCAATAATTTTTTTGGAATATCTCTACAGGGATTCTTTGTCTTTTTTTGCAGAGCGTAGAATGGTCAGCAACACACTCTTCAAGATCACGGTCAATAAAATAAAGCAAGTCACTTCGCATTTGCAACATCCGTTCAATAGCATTTCCAGGACGAGACACAAATCTGAAATCTGAAATATCAAATCTCAAATCTCACTTCCCTCCCTTCTGCTCCAGATCCACATCCGCATAGAATCCCATATCCATATCCTGCAGGGCCTTGGTGTAAAATACAATCTGGCCGGTATGGTAGGAGAAATGCTCCGTGACGTGGATCAGGATACTTACACCGTCCAGTTCGTAACATTGCACTGGCCGCACCTCCAGCAGGTCCTTGACATGGAGCCGATCCAGCACCTGGTGGACCTCATCCATGGTTTTCCACAACATCGTCAGCAACTCCTGCGCGGAAGCACCGTACTGGGTGGAGAATTCGACCGAACGCTGCCGGGAGTCCGGCTGCCGGCCGAGACCGGATAAAATGTATTGCCGGACATTGCCATTGAGATGCAGCAATAAGTTGCCTATGGAATTGCTATGTGTGTTCGGACGCTGCCATATAGCTGCTTCCGGCAATACAGAAAGACATTTTTCAATACGGGGAAGAGACTCCTGCATCAAGCGCACCTTGACATCGGCGATGATGCGGTTTGCCAGTAACTGGGCCTGATCCATCTTCATTTAATGGTTAATTGGACGAAACCTCTTCTCCGCGCACCTGCAACTGAAAGCCATTGCCATGGATGTTCACAATCTCGATGTTAGGATCATCCTTCAGGTACTTACGCAATTTTGTAACGAATACGTCCATACTCCGGGCGGTGAAATAATTATCTTCTTTCCAGATCTTATTTAACGCTTCCGACCGGGGCAGGATATCATTTTTATACATACAAAACATGCGCAAAAGCTCAGCTTCTTTAGGCGACAGTTTGTGCTGTTCTTCAGACTTTGTAAATGTCAATATCCTCAACGGATAATTGAAATGATAATCACCGATCTTAAATTCACGGATTTCTTCCCGGGGATCTGCCGGTTTCTGGCTTCTCTTTAAGATCGCCTGGATCCGATAAAGCAGTTCTTCGGAATTAAACGGTTTGGCGATGTAGTCGTCGGCCCCAATTTTGAAGCCTTGCAACACATCATCCTTTAAAGTTTTTGCAGTCAGGAAGATCAGCGGCATTTCACCATCCTGCTCGCGAATTTCTTTACCTAAAGTAAATCCATCTTTCTTGGGCATCATGACATCGAGGATACACAGGTCGTAGTCGCTGCGCTTAAACTGCTGCCACCCATCCATACCATCGGTGGCCAATGTGACATCATAGTCGTGCATTTCAAGATAAGAACGGAGGACGTCTCCGAAGTTCTGATCATCTTCTACTAGGAGTATTCGGTTATTTGCAGCCATAAGCTCTAATTTAATTACATAACGAGATTTCTTAACATTTCATATACGGGTCCATGATTTATGCCGCCTGACTCCGGGGGAAATAAAGTGTGAAGCTGCTGCCTTTACCCAGCTCGCTTTTGACTTCTACATCCCCGTTATGCGCATTCATCATGGCTTTCACATAACTCAAACCCAGCCCGAATCCTTTGATATCGTGCAGATTGCCGGTAGGTACCCGGTAAAACTTCTCAAACACATGCTTTCTTGCTTCCTTACTCAATCCGATGCCGTTGTCCCTGACGGTAACGATCACACCATTCTTGTGATTAGCCGTACTGACCGTAATCTCTGGTGTATCTACCGTATACTTGTTCGCATTATCCAGCAAATTGTGGATCATGTTGGAAATATGGGTTACATCACCCTCAACGATGGGATCATTTGCCTCCAATACAGAAGAAACCATTCCACCCCTTTTCTCCACCTGGAGATTGATGTGATCCACTGCGTCCCGCACAATATCATGGAGATTGACCGATGACAGTTTGAGCTCCATATTTTTCTTGTCGATCTGTGCCATCTGCAACACTTTTTCCACCTGGCTTAACATACGGGCATTCTCCTGCTTGATGACGCCTATGAATCGTTTGACCTTATCGTTGTTACTTAAGATCATTGGGGAAAGAATGCTGTCCGTCGCTAATGAAATGGTCGCGATGGGGGTCTTGAATTCGTGGGTCATGTTGTTGATAAAATCCGTTTTGATCTCGGAGATCTTCTTCTGACGAAAGATGACATAGACCGTGTACGAAAAGCACAATAAGATGAGCGATGTAAAAAACACCGACGCCATCACAAACGGATAGATGTTTCTCCATACAAAACGACTCCGTAGTGGAAAAAAGATCTTGAGCATTCCCGGGGGATTTTTGACCAATTCGGAAGCAAAAAGATTGACTTCATACTTCGAATTGTATAAACTTTCATCCGGTGGCGCCTGGCTCATCTGGGCATCCGTCTCCGGAAATACGTGGCGGCCGTCCAGGATGATGAAGCTGTTTTTCGCTTTTTCAAAGACACCATAGCGGTATTCAATGCCAATGCCAGCATCATGCAGCGCGTTTTCGATGTAGGCATCCAGGTCATCCAGTTTGATCCGTTCAGCCAGGGCAATATTTTCCAGCTTCCGGCGGGCGAGTAACGTGGACGAAAATTTATACAAATCACCTATCGGTGCTATTGCTGTAGAATCTCCAACGATCGGCTTAGTGATCACGCCTTCTTCCTTCCATTTGCTTAGGGAAGGCTGATTGAGTTGAATTCCGGCATTCAGGTTGGGAATGGTGTTGTAAAAAGAGGCTTCATCATCATCCAGCTTCTGTGCGATTTGCCGCAAAGCAGTAAACACATTATCATCGAACTTCTGTTCGTTTTCACGGAGTGACAACTGAATCCAATAAACCTGGACAAAGACGCTGCCCAGCAATGCGGCACTCATGACCACAATGATGATCCAGATCTTGCTTTTATCCATATACCGGGCTTCTTGAACTCAAATTTAACATATGTTAAGACGCTTGCGCAATCATTTTCCGCAAGACAACCTTTGGTTTTAACATGACTTTAACCCATTGTGAATCCCCATGCTGCCTGGTCCGGTCAAACCGGTTTAAATGCAACCATGGTTTACACACGGTAAATCCCAACCTTATCCGAATGAATGCTTTATAGATCTGAGTGAAACAGCAGGTATTGCTACTATTCCACCAAGTTATTAAAAGTCCTTCAATTTATCACGAACATCAAATAGCTCATGATCCTTAATCCAGTTCCAGACGTACCCGGATGCCTCCCTGTATCCTGGTGATCGGATATCCCAGCGAGGTTTTGGGTTGGGTCTGACTATAATCAACAAATAATCTCAGGTTGAGGTTATTGTTGACCTGATAATCCACTGATGGCGCAATGGAAATGGTCTTGGTTCCCCTCGTCGGCTCACTCTGATTTTGATCCAGAATGTGGTTGATGGTAACATCGTCCCGCAAAGAGTAATCAAAACGGAAATTCAAGTCATTGCCTTTCACCTTCTTTGGTGCCCCCTGGGGAGTGGTCCCTCCCGTAGACGAACTATTGCTGCGCTGGCGGGTCGTACGCCGGTTCTTCTGTCTGGTGAGGAACGGTATATTGACATCGTGAAGTGAATAACCTACGCCAAGTGTTGTTTGTTTGGTATTGCTTTCTATCAACTGAAAGTCGATCAGGTTCAGGGCCAGATTCCGGGTATTCGCCATATTGAAGGCCATGGTGATGTCATTCTTCGTTTTAACATCCACACCGATAAGCGGATTAAATCCTTCCGAAATCACCACACTGGGAATCTCAAATCGGGAATAGTAGTTCTGAGTAAGCGGATTGATGTTGTTGATACTGAGTGGGTCTTCAAAGAAGTAATCCACATCGGTATTGTAAGATGAAACCGTCACCGATCCCTGATAGCCATGCGTTAATGTTAATCCCGCCAGCCAGTCTGAGAACCATTTCAGTTTCTGGAGACCATTGTAGGTCACCTGCCAGTTTGGTCGCGGCATCACCTTGAACACATCGAGATTGACTGCGTCCGGAGATTCGCCGGTATAGGCCGATAAGAAGGCGGGAATAAGGACATCACTCTGATACCGGCCATACCCATAGGCATAGTCTGGTTCTTTTGGATTGGTGCCTGTACCGATCCGGTGGGAAATGACTTCCCGGGTGGATTCGAAGCCCATGAACTTCTGGATCAACGCTTCGGTCTCGTTATCAAACAAGCCATTCAACACCAAATAGGAGACGGTGTAGGTACCGACATCCCGTGGCAATTGATGCATGTAGTTGTATTCTCCGTAATCGCAGTTCCGGTAGAATTCCGAGTGGTTTTCCGTGTAGTTGCGGTTTGCGGTCACGTCGATCTGCAGGTCGGGAATTGGTTCCAGGGTGACTTGTCCGTCGATCCTTTGATTTTTATTCCGGATGAATTCATCGTTGATGAATGGACTGTTGGTAATGAGATGGTTGGCGCCCATATCATCCAGCCAGCTGTCTGACGGAGTAAATCCGGCTACATAAGACCAACCAGGTTCAGCAAAGCCGCGCGAGAGGCCGAGCATGGTCGGTGTCTGATTAAATCCGGGCACCACCGAGCTTACCGTTTCCTGATAATTAAACCGCGCTCGTCGCACCAGCAAAAGGGGCCGGATAAGCACTTTCTCGAAGGCAGTAACTTCCCGGTCTTTTGGTACTTTTTCTTTGGCCTTACCCCGGGCTGTTGTATCCTGGGGTGCCGACCGGGTGGTCGAACGTCTCAGGTTGGTATTCCGTCGATTTTTATTACCGTTTATTTTTGACAGATAATTCCACTTATTGTAGAATGCCTCAAAGTTCATGTCGGCCGAAACACTCCGGGTCTGGCTGTTTTGTAAGATATTGCCCAACGAATCCACGTTCAGCGCACGGGCACTCCAGGAGTATTGTGCTCCGAGCGTACCCCGAAGATTGATCCAGTCGATGATCGGGATGCTCTTCGTCGGTGCTGTATAGCTGAGATTTACATTATGCATGTAGTTTTTATTCCGCCCGAAATGCTTCAGATTATTCCAGATGGAGTCCCGGCGGTATTGGGTGGAAATCCTGGTGCCTGCAAACCGGTCAATGTACTCATCCGGCTCATCCACCACAGCATTGGTTTCCGCATTGAAATTCAGTTTCAGCGACTTGGCCAGATCCCATTGCAAAGCAAAGGAGCGATCAAGCAGGAAGCGTTTGTTGAACCAGGTCCGGAATACCGGGTCTGAGAAGCGATAATCCTTCTCTCCGAATACCCGGTTAAGGGTAATGTTAGCGCCGAAAGTATTCGGTATCGGATTAAAGTTGAAATCCTTGATTGGTTTTAACCACTTGCTATCCCCGATGTTCTTGAATGGTTCGATGTAGTTCGTACGGCGGCTGTAATTGTATTCTAATTCCGCCCGGTGGTTGACTACTTTATCCTGAGCAATGATGGGATTCTGATTGTTTTGCTCCGAATATGCATAGGTAGCGCTTAAGTTTTCGACATCCCATGGCTTCGGTTTATCCTGGGCGTTTTTGCGGACTTTACGGACATTGGTCAGGTTTACGCTGGTGATCGTGGACTTATCGATAGCCTGACTTCGGATAGAGTCCCGGGCAGCTGGATCGTCGGCATCCGCCAGTTTATCCTTTAACCGCACGTCCAGATCGTATGGATCGTATTTGGGTGTCGATACGGCATTGCCATACTGGGCAAACAGCGGTATGCGCAAGGTGGTATTTTCTTTCAGGAATTTATCCAGCTGGATATTCGCACTGACATTGTATTCGACATGTGTCTCCTGAGAGCGTTGATCCACACGCTGATCCATGCTTCCCCACCCGATGGTATTAAAATTTCCCGCCAGCGATATACTTCCCACATCGGCAAGCTGAAAATCCATCCTTGCCAATCCGGCTACACCACCCTGTTCGTTCAGTCCGGTCACCCGTAATTCATTTATCCATACCTCTGCACAGAGCATTCTCGGCGGTATTTCATCTTCATCTACCGAAGGGTTGCGCAATCCGATCATAATCGTTTTGACCAGCCCCAGGTTTGGACTACCCTTTATCTTCATGACAAATGAACCCAGCGTGGTGTCCGTACGACTGAACTCAGGAGAGGTGGAGATATAAACGTCATTAATGGGTACCCCTGCCCTATCCCGTTCTCTTTTGAGTTTAACCAAGGTGGTCAGATCGATGTCAATGTTATTTTGCTGCCTCCACACGACCAGCGCATTATTGATCAGACTGGACATCAGCTTCGATGAGTCGGACCACATCAGAGGTATCTCGTATTCGTAATAGTTGTTGATGAAGTCGCTACCCATCCGGATGAACAGCTTCATTTCCCCATCAATTGCCTGGCCCACTTTTTCAGCGTGGACGAACATTTTCAGCCGTTCATAATTGCGGAGATCCCTGTAGACATTTTTATAAATAGCGCGTCCACAACCATCCTCCAGGTCACAGATGTCCATCGACAGGGACTGCTCGTTCTGCTGCAGGCCGGCAATAGGGCCAATGGTGTTTTCCCGGGTGATGCCGGGAGGGATGATGTATGGGAACGGCGTCCTGCGGGAGTGCTCTTCAATGTTTACGTCATTCAGGTCGAAGGTAGAACCACCGACACCACCGACGTCACCACCGCAAAGGCTCTGGGTATAGCGGCGCCACTGATTGCGTACCAGGTCAAACTGGCCAAAACGGAAAGTGATCCGCTTATCGAACCCTCTGAGGATCATCCGGGCGAAACGAATGGAGCGGAATCCCTGGATACCACCGATATTCTCCGAAAATTCATGTACCGGTATCTTTAAGCGATACCAGGTACGGCGGCCATCGTTGGACGTGATCCGGTCGGTGATGTACGGATTTTCCGCCATTCCACCTACCCCGTCGGGATCGATCGGAATTTCATAGCGGTAAAAAGCTTCCGATTCATTCAGGGTATTGTCTCGGTTCAGGTCTTCAGCATCGGGATAATTGGTATAGGAGCGCACGCGCGTCGAACCGGGATCGGAAGCCTTGGAGTTCCCTTGCGGGTTGTTCCAGGCCTTGTAGCGCTCCAGCAGATTGGTCCCCTGGGGATAATCGTCAAAATATACAAAGTTATCCCCCGCGGGGTCATCGCGGAATCTGGCAATATCCGCCGGGTCTACATTATTATTCAACGCCTGCAGGTAAGGCTGAAATTTGGTGGACTCTGATGCGTCATCGAGGCCATCCAGACCCACGTCCTGAATTTCTCTTACGGCGGGATCGTTATCAAAAGCGTTGTTGATGGCCTGTACCCTGGGAATACGGCCCCAAACGGTTTCGTCCGTCTTGGCCTGACTATTGGGGCGCGGCAACCCATTTTCAAAGAAACGGCGCGAGTCGCGGAGGATGTCCTCGGAGATATTACCTAAATCAATGATCAGTTTACCTCCCGAAGATACACCGTCGGGGTCATCGCATTTATCCATGAATGGATTGAGCAGCCAGATATCGATGTATTCGATATTTGACTCTTCAAAATCGGTCTGGAGCAGGCTGCGCTGGATACCAGCCCAACGCTCTTCCGGATTGCGCAGTTTTCCGGTATTGTCGATCCCTTTTGAAAATTCAGATCCTTGCGGCGGGTCAAAGTTGTAAGGTCCACGTTCATCAGGCCAGTAGGTCAGGTCGAAGGTGGAGAAGAACTGGTTAAATCCAGGGATGTTATTCCGGAATTCCGGAAATATCTCATTGCGGTCAATGATTTTCACATAATCGTTGTCTCCGTCGCACGTACCTCCCCCGGAGCTGCGGTCGATCCGGTACCAGGCCAGACGAGCCCGGTTGTATCCGGTTTCCAGGTTATTGGTGGTGTCGGCTTCCGGCCAGCGGATATCGTCTCCTTGCGGCACACTGGCGAGTGACCACTGGTTAGCCGGTTGACCGAGCTGAATGCTTGATGTGCTTCCCTCGAAGTCATCCACGTAGGTCACCCCACCTTTGTCGTTGCCCAGGTTGATGGCCCGGGAGTGGCCGGGACGCAGGGCGGCTACTTCAGCCTGGACGGCAAACGTAGATTTTGCTTTGGTCGATATACCAGGCAAGGCATCGACCATTTTCGTCAGCCAGGGTGCATCGTTGCTGTAGGTTACATCGAGGCCGTAAATGGAGTTATTTATCGGATCCTCTCCCACATTTACTTTCTGGGTAAAAGGCCGCTCATATAATTTCATGGTCGTCGCCCCGAGCACCAGCTTATTGCGGAACTCGTATTCGGCGCGTAACCCCATCATGGTCCGGTTTTGCAAACCGAATAGACTATTGTCCTCGTAGGAAATGTTAATGGGTACGGCACTCTCTTTCAGGGACTCATCGATGATGGTCACCTGGCCGGTGGTATAATCCACCCGGTAATGAACGCCTTCCTGGAGGACCTGACCGTTGGCCGTAACCTTCACCGATCCCTGAGGGATGTTAAAACCACCCAACGATACATTGGAGCCTCCGCCGGATGACTTGTATTTACCCCGGATCACAAACCGGTTGAGTTGTGGGTATTCACGTGCGATGGTGATGGTACTGTCGTAGAGCTGCTGGTAGGTGTATTTCGTGGAATCCTCCTTACTCAGGTTATGCGCCAGGGAAGAACCGAACGGCTCCAACACCGGGAACATGATGCGTCCATTCTGCGGGTAGATGGTCAGTCCCGGAACAAAGTCGAATACCCCGTCTGGCTGGGGATCCCCGAATGTATTCAGGTTATCCAGGTTAAATAAGGTGATCAGCGGAATGTTTTTGGTGTCGGCAGCAGGCAAAAAACGTTTTTGGCCTTCACCGGGGTCATCGTAATAGACATCCAACTGGAAATCTTCCTGATCAATCTGGTAGGCGCCCAGATTGTAGAAGTTCTTCATCATCAGGTCCCAGGTCGGCAAATCAACCCGCGGACCGGTGCCCTTCAACAGTTTGACAAACAGTACGCCGAGGGTATCCGGGTCATTGGGGCTGTCATTGGACAATTCCCCCACCTGATAGGTTTTTCCTTTGTAGGTGTATTCGTAAGCAACACCGATCACCTGATCCTGACGTAAATTGACATTCAGTGAGATGTATCCCAGCTGATCGTTGTAGGTATATTCGGATCCTGCATTCAGCAGTCGGGCACGTACTTTTTCAAAGTCACGCACCTGCTGCAGCCCAAATGTAGACGATTCCAGCTCAGAGACGGCACGGTCCAGAGTCCGGGCACCAGGGGTATTGATCAGGGTCTGATAGATCGCGTTGGAATAGTTATCCGGCAGATTGGCCCGGCCAAAAATGTCTTTAGGTGGTGTCACGCCCATACGCCACTGATCCGGGTTGGTATTGGTCATCCGGTCGTATTCACCCAAGTCTGCGATGGCTACGATATCCCGAACGTTCTGGGTTTCATATCGGTCATTCGTCACCCAGACTTCAATCCGGGTAATTTTAAACAATGTATTTATTTGCGGTAAATTCTTGAGGGTGGGTTCGAATTGCTGGCGGTTAAACTGCGACAGAAAGAAGTGGCGGTTTTCATCGTAGTTATCTGCATAAACTTCAAATTCAGAAAGACGGGATCCTCCCTGTACCTGCAGATTTTGGGCCTTGGATCGTTGTTGCGAGGCCACTCCGATCAGGCGCAGGCGACCAAATTGCATTTCGGTCAACAAGCCAAACATGTTTTGGGAGCCCTGGATCAGGGAGCTGCGCAGGGGCAGACTCACATTACCGGCTTCGATCTTTTTGATGATATCGTCCTCACTGAATTTATCGCTGTCAAAGGACAACTTCAGTTGTTGATCGAGGTCAAATGTTGCACTGCTGTTGTAATTAAAATTCAGATTCAGCTTTTCACCAATCTTCCCGGAAGCAGAAATGTTCGGGTTCATATCAAATCCCGGGGTCCAGGTCCGTTGTTGCCTGACCGGCAAAATGGGATTTTGTACCACCTGGAAAGTAGGTGCTAGCTCAAGGTCAATGTATCCCTGTGGCTTAATCACTACTTCAGAACCTCCGAAAAGGCGGTCGATAAGCGATTGCTTCAGGTCAATCTTGGAGACAGGATCCGTCTTTCCTGAGCTTCCCCGCGAACCACTTGACAGGCCGGCCAATTTGCGGAAATAGGATTGATCGTCTTTATTCTTCTGGTATTCCAGGTATTCACCCAAAGACATATACATGGGTGGCCGATAATCAAATTCCCCGATCTTCTCGCGTACGATATATTGTCCGGTCACCGGGTCGTAAGTTATTTCCCGCGTGATCGACGAAGGGTCATTCAGGTCAAAAGGATTTTCTTTATCGCTGGAAACAAAATTCTCTTTTCGATCTTTTATAGTAGGTACCGTATCCGTGGGAGCTTCAACCCATTCCGGTGCATAGGGATCGGCGAGGAGTTGACGGGAATGTTCACCAAACACGAAATCAGAACTCATCAACAGCCCCATCACACATAAAAACGCCGTACAGAAATGCTTCATACCGACCGGGGATTATTACTAATCGAACGCAAATATATGAATAGAACGGAATAACATATTATCTAAAAAAATAATACTACTGGGCCAATTTCCTGAGTCCTTCCTTCACCAAGGCCTCCACTGACCAGTCTTTCTGTTCTTTATTTAATAATTCGTTTATTGCCTTTTGCGCCTGAGTTCGGTTGAATCCAAGCGCCACTAATGCAGATAACGCTTCATCCACATTTGTATTGTTTTGCCCTGTATACGTTAACACGCGTCCTGCATCCACCTTTCCTACCTTGTCTTTCAGGTCAATGATGATGCGTTTTGCCGTCTTGGGTCCGATTCCTTTCACCCGGCCGAACGAGCGTTCATCCTCAGAAAGAATCGCCATACTCACCTGATCCGGGCTGAGTGAACTCAATACGACCTGAGCGGTAGAAGGTCCTACGCCCGATACCGAAATGAGGTGTTGAAACATTTGTTTTTCCATCCGGTCCGCAAAACCGTAGAGGGTATGCGCATCTTCTTTGATATGCAGATGCGTATACAGCAGCCCATCTTCCTTGTCTTTAATCTGCCCATAGGTGTTCAGGCTGATGTGGATCTGATAGCCGATACCCTGTACTTCACTAATGACTTCCGTGGGACTCTTGAATGTAAATTTTCCCCTGATATAGGCGATCATAATATATGTTAAAAATCAAATGTACAAATTAAAGAGGGCCAAAGGTAGTTATTTTAACGAGGTAGCGAGGAGGCGTAATACAATTGAACATTGATTTTTAGTGCCTATCCCGGCTCATTGATAACCAGGGTAATTGGATAGGCTATTTCATTTTTATCGATATCTTGAATATCCATCGGAGCACTCCTTTAATTACACCACACGACCAGTAATTAACAAAACCACCGGCTGATACTACCATTGTCGGGTAAAATCAAAATATTTGCAATTCAAATATTAAATGACTCATGCGCATCTTAATCCTGGGTTCCGGAGGTCGTGAATGTACCCTGGCCTGGAAAATTTCCCAGAGCCCGAAATGTGAATCACTGTGGATAGCACCCGGAAATGCCGGCACCTCCAGCTATGGCACCAATGTGCCGGTGAACCCGGAAGATAAAGATGGAATTATCGAGCTCATCCGGAGGCACCGGATTGATGTGGTAGTTGTTGGACCTGAAGCTCCACTGGTTGATGGCCTGGTTGATGATTTGCATGGCGTTCCTGAGTTCCGTGATGTAATTGTTGTCGGTCCGGGTAAGATGGGAGCCATGCTGGAAGGCTCAAAAGCCTTTGCCAAGGAGTTCATGTTCAAATACGACATCCCGACCGCGCAATATCTCGAGGTTACGGCCGGTAATCTGCAGGAAGGATTGAACTTTATCGACCGACAGCAGGTCCCGATCGTACTTAAAGCCGATGGACTGGCAGCGGGTAAAGGGGTCCTGATTCTGGAGGAACGTGAGGAGGCCAAAGCCGAACTTAAGGCCATGCTAGGCGGTAAGTTTGGGCAGGCAAGCACAAAAGTGGTCATCGAAGATTTCTTGTCGGGTATCGAATTTTCCGTATTTGTGCTTACGGATGGCCGCGAATACGTTTTATTACCGGAAGCAAAAGACTACAAACGAATCGGTGAAGGCGATACCGGTCTGAATACCGGTGGCATGGGAGCGGTTTCTCCCGTTCCCTTTATGGATGCAACCCTTAAATCGAAGGTAATACAACGCATTATCGAACCTACCATTGCAGGCATCCGGCAAGAGGCCATGGATTATCATGGTTTTATATTTTTCGGATTGATCAATGTAGGGGGCGACCCATATGTCATCGAATACAATTGCCGCCTGGGGGACCCGGAAACGGAAGTTATCCTGCCCAGATTGAAGAATGATCTGGTGGATTTGTTTGAAGCCATGCATTCCGGTCGATTGAATAAGCAGCACATCGAAATTGACTTGCGCAGTGCGACCACGGTTATGCTGGTAGCTGGTGGCTATCCTGGGTCCTACCGGAAGGGGGACATTTTGACCGGGCTGGATCAGGTCCAGGGCTCATTACTCCTGCATGCGGGCACCAAAATGGCCGATGGTCAGACGGTGACCAACGGGGGCCGCGTACTGGCGGTGACATCGCTGGGCGAAGATAAACAGTTGGCATTGGCCCAATCATATGCTGCTATTCGCAAAATCCAATTCGCGGATATGTATTACCGCAGAGACATTGGTTTTGATTTGGATTAGGATCACTTCATTTGTTAACAATAATTAAAGGTGGGGCTACGTTCGAGGATGGATAGCATAAAATGGGTTTATAAATGCTATTTTTGCATCGCATTTTCAAATGCAACCATTTAAATAAGTAAGTCAATGATTCGCCACCTCATCGCGCTGTTTGTTTGCCTGGCATGCACACAGGCCGCCACTTCCCAAGATCAAGACCCGGTACTTTTCACCATAGATGGCAAGCCGGTTCATGTATCCGAATTCACCTACATCTACGATAAAAATAACGGGGACAAGGCCGATTACTCCAAAGCGTCCCTGGATGAATACCTTGATTTATTCATCAATTACAAACTGAAAGTGCAAAAGGCGATGGATATGGGATTGGATACCGTACCCGCCCTACAGCAGGAACTGGAGACCTACCGCCGTCAGCTTGCAAACTCCTACCTATCCGACAAGGAAGTGGTTAACAACCTGGTCAAGGAGCTCTATGAGCGCAAAAAAGTGGACGTCCGTTTTCGTCATATCCTGGTTCAGATCTCATCCCCGCAAACTGCAAAAGACACCCTCGCCGCTTACGAAAAGATCATGAAAGCCAAGCATATCCTTGATTTGGGTCAGCCCTTTGAGGAAGTAGCCAAGCAATTTTCTGATGATCAGAACACCAAACGCAACGGAGGGGACCTGGGCTATATGACCGCCATGCTGCCGGATGGTTTCTATAACCTGGAGACATTGATCTACACGGCACCGATGAATACCGTTGAGGGGCCGATCAGGACCAGCCTCGGTTATCATCTGGTCGAAGTCACGGATCGCCGGCCAGCCCGCGGAGAAATGGAAGTAGCCCACATCCTTATCCGCAAAGGGGATAATGCCAACCAGGCTAAAATGAGGATCGATTCGATTTACCAAATGCTTAAAAACGGAGGTAAATTCGAAGCACTGGCCGCCGCCTACAGCGACGATCATACCTCCTCAGCCCGTGGTGGTAACATTGGTATATTAAGGATCAACATGTACGATCCGGAATTTGAAAATGCCGCATTCTCCCTAAAGAACGATGGTGATTACAGCGAGCCTGTTGAATCCCGGGTCGGATGGCACATCATCAAACGTATCCGTAAAGTAGAAATGGGTGATTTCGAACAAGCCAAAGCCATCCTCAAAGCACAGGTTGAACGAGACAGCCGCATCCAGAATGCCAAGGACGTGATGATCCGCGACATCAAGAAGGACGGCCATTACATCGAACATCCGGAGAATTTCGCCTCTTTCGTCGGCCAACTGGACTCTACCTTCCTGACCTACAAGTGGAGGGTAGCCGGAAACATGCCGGACCTTCCGCTATTCACCTTCGGAGACAATATGAATTTTACCACCCGTGAATTTGCTAACTTCCTGTTTACCAATTCCCGCAACCGGGTACAGATGGCCAATAGCGCTTCCATTCAGGAACTGGCAGCCAAGATGTATCAGCAATTTGTCAATGAAAGTGCCTTGAAGTTTGAAGAAGTCAATCTGAAAAACAAATACCCGGATTTTCGCAACCTCATGCGCGAATATCAGGAAGGGATCCTGCTTTTTGAAGCCACCAAACAGCTGGTTTGGGACAAAGCATCACAGGATACCATCGGTCTGCGTGAATATTTTAACATGCACCGGGATAACTTCATGTGGAAAGATCGGGCAGACGTCGCAACAGTAACCCTTTCCTCGCAGGACCCCAAGATCACCAAAAAGATCCTTGCATTACTTAAAAAGAAACCCATCGCGGACGTTCAGCAGAAATTTAACACCGGCGATAAAAAGCTGATCGAATACAGTATGGAAAAAGTAGAGCGCGGAAGTAAAGCTCTGATGGAAATGGATTGGAAACTGAAAGCGATGAGTGCTTCAGAGCAAGATGATCAGCACAATACCACTACCTTCCGGATCATCGAAACCATCTATCCGCCAGAACGTAAATCGCTTGATGAAGCCCGGGGATACGTGATTGCCGATTATCAGGATTACCTGGAAAAGCAATGGGTCAAAGAATTGCGCAATACCTATAAGGTAGATGTAAACGACAAGGTTTTAAATGGACTGGTTCGTTAAAAAAATTATTTTCGGTAGTTTCCTTTGCTGTCTGATCTACACATGTAAACCGGCCCCTGAAATTGAATCCGGGGACCGGCTGATCGCCAGTGTGTACAACGAAAACCTTTACTGGTCTGAAATCCAGGATATCATCCCGAAAGATGTGTCTGCTCAGGACAGTCAACTCTACGTGACCGGATACATCAACCGGTGGATCAAAGACCAGCTTATGATGCGGGAAGCTGAACGTAATATTCCTAAAGAACTCAATCTGGAACAACTGGTCAACGATTACCGTAAATCGCTGATACGCTACAATTACGAAAAAATCCTGGTAGATAATTATCAGGACTCCACGGTCACTCCGGATGAGCTGGCTGCTTATTACGAGAAAAATAAAAGCCAGTATCCCCTGAAGTACACCATCATCCGCTGCCTTTATTTTAAGATCGATGGAAAAGATAAAAACCTGAACAAGTTGCGCAAGGAAATGGCTATGGATCAGCTGGATGTTTCTGCGATCCAGGCTTTGGGAGACCAGGCCAATATTCAGTTTACGGACACCATGAAGTGGTACCGGGCACTGGATATCCTGGAACAAATTCCCGGGGACCGGCTTCGGATTCGTGACCTGGAGCCCGGTAAATCTTTTGATGTCAGCGATTCGGGCTTTCATTACGTTATAAGAATAATCGACCGGGTCAAAGAAAACGACTTGGCACCTGTTACCTTTATCCAGGATCAACTGACGAAATTGATCTTGCATCAAAAGCGTTTCAAATACCTGGAAAATATTACCCAGGAACTATATGATCAGGAATTACGTAAAAACAACATTAAAATATATATCGAATGAGGTGGATCATCATCCTGGCACTTTTTCTGAGTGCATGGAATAAAACCAATGCACAAGACACGGCCATCGTCGACCAGATCATCGGTCAGGTCGGTAGTGAGATCATCCTCCTCTCGGATGTCGAAGGAGAATTAAAGCGGCTGCAGGCTTATCAGCAGGAACTGCCCCCGGATATCCGCTGTGTGATCCTGGAAAACATTCTTATCCAACGGCTTATGGTCAACCAGGCAAAACTGGATTCGGTAGAAGTATCCGATGATGAGGTTGCCCAGCAAATCGACGCACGGATTGCTAACATTATGTCCTATCTGCGGGGCGATCGTGATGCTTTCATTCAACAATATGGAAAGACGCCGGAAGAAGTCCATGATGACATGGAAGATGACATGCGCAATATGTTGCTCGAAGAAAAAATGCGTGGTGAGATTCTGAACAGCATTAATATCACCCCCTCGGAAGTGAAAGCTTACTTTGAATCCATCCCGAAGGATAGCCTTCCTTTCTACTCATCGGAAGTCGAGGTATCCGAGGTCGTGATCGCACCCAAAGCCAACTCGGTGTCCAAAGCCAAAGCCTTCCAGGAATTGGATTCCATCCGTACTTTGATCGAGGGCGGCGCCGACTTTGGTACCATGGCCATCAAATATTCCGATGACCCCGGATCAGGTCCCCAGGGAGGCGATCTCGGATGGTCTACCCGTGGTAAGTTTGTGCCTGAATTTGAGGCGGCGGCGTTCAATCTGAATCTGAATGAAATCTCACCAGTGATCGAGACGCAATTTGGCTACCACATCATTCAATTGCTGGACCGGAAAGGTAGTCGTTTATTGCTCCGTCACATCCTGATCATTCCGGAAGTGGAACAATCCGACGTGGATGCCACCATTGCAAAACTGGATAGCATCAAGACCCTCATCGATGCCGATAGCATGACCTTTCAGGAAGCCGTGCAGAAATTTTCCGATAAGGATGAACAATCATTTAATAATGGAGGTCGCATCATCAATCAGGTCAACGGAACAACTTTCTTCGAAGTAAAGGACCTGGACCCAGACGTTTATTTCGCCATAGCTGATATGGAAGTAGGAGATATCTCTGCGCCCATCGAATACCTAACAGCACGCCAGGAAACCAAATACCGGATCGTCCGATTGAACTCAAAAACTCCTCCCCACCGTGCCAACCTTCAGCAGGACTACGCCAAGATTCAAGAGCTGGCAAAGAACTTCAAGAAGAACGATTATCTGAGCAATTGGCTGGACACCAAGATCTCTGAAACGTTTGTGGAAATTGATCCCATGTTCCAGAGTTGCCCGGGCATCGCCAAGTGGTTAAAGCACGCAGATCGCTAGTCAGGACCAGTCATTATCAATGGATCACTTGCAGATTTTTGACCTGATCCAATTGCTATGTTCCGGATAAAAATTGATTTCACTCCGCAAAAGAGCATCTTCCAAAATAC
>ERZ795053.296-NODE-296-length-62843-cov-17.960422_pt1 | contig 62843 bp, 41 predicted proteins | sample MGYA00375137_ERZ795053 | MGnify/ENA primary metagenome ERZ795053 (study PRJEB30182, sample SAMN05720284) | activated sludge metagenome | isolation source: Anaerobic digester | place: Hong Kong | collected 2014-12-17 ...
GGCAGAAATTCTGCCCTTTCCATACGGATCTGATGATCCTGCATGCCGATCTTTTTCAGCAGCAGCTGGTATTCCGGCCGGTTTTCAGCCTTTGCAGATGTGGCTTCCGTGGTTGTTTGCATGGCGCTTCCTGTATCGGGCAAAGTGTCGGTGACGATGATTTTTGTGTCGAAAGGTAAGCCGGTTACGCGGCAAAGGTCCATGCGGCTGAGCTCCAGCCCGTGCTGAGCTTTCAGCCGGTTCAGTCTTGCCTGATTGAGTTCGGCCTGTGCTTTCAGCAGGTCGTTGCGGCTGGCCATGCCCACTTCATAACTGTTGGATGCCAGTTGAACCAGTTCCTCAAGCATTATTACCGCCTGTTCGGCAAGCATGGTTTTGCCCCTGACCGACACAAACGTCCAGTAAGCGCGGTCGGCTTCCTCCAGGGTATTTCCCAGTTGCAGGCGGGTGTTCTCTTCGGCCATTTCCACACCCAGGTCGGCCATCTGATTTCCTGCACTTATCCTGCCGCCGGTATAAACAGGCTGTTCAAGACTGATGCCGGCAAGGTACGCGCCATTCAGGCTGATTTCGAGGGGCAGCCAGGCATACATATTGAAAACGGGATTGCCGTCGGGGCCGAATACCGGCTCCCCGGTCAGCGGATTGACCATAATGTTGGGCTCCAGCTGGCCGGTCAATGGATTGGGGGTTTGCGTAGGCAGGAACATCTCCATTTCAAAATCCTTGTTCTGGTAGATGCCTGTGCCTGAAACCGAAAGCGAAGGCAGGCGGAGTGTACGCGCGGCGGCTTGCATGCGGTTTGCTTTTTCGGTCTGCATACCGGCAATCTTCAGGTCTTCGTTCTTCTCCAGGGCCATTTTACGGCATTGTTCCGGGCTGAGTTGCTGTTGCCCTGCAGCCTGCGAGCAAAACGCCAGTATCAGTATCAGGGAATTGATTATCAGTTTGTTCATGCGCATGTGTCGTTATTGTTAACAAGTGCTGAAACGGGTTTAACCCCGTAGAAAACGGCGTAAAGAATTGGTACAAAGAGCAGGGTGATAAGGGTGCCGACCAGCAGTCCGCTGATGATGGCTACGGCCATACTGGCGTACATGGGGTCGGTGAGCAGGGGGAGCATGCCCAGGATGGTGGTGAGTGAAGCAAGGATTACCGGACGCGCGCGCGAGATGGTAGCATTGATCAGTGCCGGGTGCTTTTCAGTACCTGCTGCAATCAGCCCTTCCGCTTCGTCGATCAGAACAATGGCGTTTTTAACGATCATTCCCATCAGCCCGAATGAGCCGATGATGGCCATAAACGTGAATGGCTGTCCCGCCAGGATCATGCCCGGAACAATGCCGATGAAAGCCATGGGGATGCACAGGATCACGATCAGCGGTTTCCTGAAATCGTTGAACAGGAGGATCAGCGTGAGGATAATCAGCAAAATGGAGATGGGCAGAAACCTGAAGATGTTTCTGAGCGCGTCTCCCTGAAGTTCATGTTCGCCCACCCACTGCATCTGATAGCCCGCCGGCAGCGGGATGGCTTCTATCGCCTTTTTGCTGTATTGACGTGTTTCGGCGGGGCTGTGCCCGTCTTTTGGTTCACATTGCACCTGTATGGCCCTCCGCCCGTTCACCCTGTGCACAACTGGTTCCTGCCAGGTCAGGTCAATGCCGTGTGTGACCGCGCTCAGCGGGACCGGGCTCACCAGCTCCCGGCTCAGTTCATCCATCGTTGTGATGCCTGTCATCAGTTCCCTGACCGTTTGCTCATTGATTCCTGAAATATCGGGCAACATGCTCCAAACGGGGATTTCTCCGGGATTTTGGATGCGCGAACCATCCTTGTTGCGCAGTTTCAGCATGATGTTCACACGAGTCTGATCCTGGAAGTAGCTGCCGATGGGCAATCCGTCTGTTGCTGCAAGGAGTGCGTTACTCACATCCTGCCTGGTGACGCCCGCCCTGCCGGCTGCCTGTGCATTGTAACGCACAGTAAGCGCTTCGCCCGGGGATTCCCAGTCCTCTTCGAGGGTGTAAGGGTCAACATAAGGATTTTCTCTGAAAATAGCCATGGCCTGCCGGCTGAGATCCCTGAGCACAGCGGGATCGGGCCCTGAGAATTCGGCCTCCACCGTATGCGAAGCCTTGATGGAAAGGTTATACTTCCGGATCCTGGTCCTGGCATCCGGGAAATTCCTGTGAAGATATTCCGAAAGCAGTGGTTTCATCCGGATCATGGTTTCGTAATCCTCAAAGTTCACGATCAACTCCCCGTAGTTGTCACCTGCTTCGCCCAGCGGACGTACCAGGCAATAGCGGGTGGGTGTCTGCCCGTGACTGGAAACCACCATCTTGACCTCATCCAGCGAATTAAGATATGCTGTGATCTGATTAAGGTCATCCTGCACCTTCCGGGGGCTTGTCCCGGCCGGCATGCGGACTTCGATGTATGCCTGGTTGTAGTTGAAGTCGGGGAAGAAAGTTTTTTTGATATTCCCGAAATTCAGGGCGGCAGCCAGCAAAAGCAGTGCAGATACAGCCAGTGTTAAGGTTTTGTAATGAAGCAGTTTGCAGAGCACCTTGTTCAGGGTACGGTATAGTTTACCGGTAAAAAGCGCTTTTTCGCCGTTTTCAGCAGGGGGTTTCAACATCAGGCCGGCAAACAGCGGCACCTGGGTCATAGCCAGCAACCAGCTGATCAGCAATGAAATGCAGAGGACTACAAACAGGTCGCGTGCATAGGTGCCTGCGGCATCCTGCGAAAGGTACACGGGCAGGAAGGCCGCTACTGCGATGAAAGTAGCGCCAAACAACGGCCAGGCTGTTTTTCTGGCCGGATCGGTGAGCGCTCCGGGGAGGGGAATGCCTTTTTTAAAGTTCACCAGAATGCCGTCGAGCACCACAATGGCATTGTCCACCAGCATGCCCATGGCGACGATAAAAGCGCCCAGTGAAATGCGCTGAAGCGTACCCCCGGCCGCCAGCAGGATGGGAAATGTTGCCATAATCGTAAGGATCAGTCCGGATCCTATGATAAATCCACTTCTCAGCCCCATGGAAACCATCAGCACCAGGATTACAATGGCCACCGACGCGATAAGGTTCAGCATAAATCCGTCGATGGACTTTTTTACCAGGTCGGGCTGAAAGAATACTTTTTCAAAATTGTATCCTACAGGCATGTTCTGCTGGAGTTCTGCCAGGCGCTTTTCCACCCTTTTACCCACTTCCACGATATTTTCGCCCGATTCCATCGACAGGGAGATGCCGATGGCTTTCTGATTGTTCAGGCGAAGGGTGTTTCGCAAAGGGTCGTTGTAGGTATCATTTACAGCGGCGATGTCGGAGAGTTTGAAGAGGTTGCCGTTGAGTCCTTTGACCATGGTATTGGCTACATCCTGCGTATGGGCTGTTATTCCTTCAACGCTGAGGTTGATCCGTTGATTACCGGTTTGCAGGGGTCCCGGGTAAACGGCGGATGTCCGGCTGTTTATGGCAGCCATCACCTGAATGGGGTAAATTCCGAGTTCGCCCATACCCGAAGGGGTGAAAACGATTTCGGTGACAGGTTCCTGTTCGCCATAGATATCAACGCGCGCCACCCCTTCAACGGCCAGCATCTCCCGTTTAATGAAGCGGGCCATGCGGCTCATTTCCCGGTAGGAGAATCCTTCGGCTGTCATGGCGTAGAACATCCCGTACACATCGCCGAAATCATCATAAATTACGGGTGGCTGAGCGCCTTCAGGCAATTCCGGCAACACTTCATTCATGCGGCGCCTGAGGTAATCCCAGCGCTGTTCAATCTCATCCTGGGGAACAGTAAGTTCAAGGGTAACGGCAACTATTGAAAGATTGGCCATGGATTTGGAGCGTATGCTTTCCACATTGGCCAATGTATTGAGTTTTTCTTCGATCACATTGGTTACCTGCATCTCCACTTCATGGGCCGATGCCCCGGGGTAAACCGTCACAATCTGGCTCTGCATCACCACCAGCTCGGGATCTTCCAGTTTGCTGATGCGCTGGAAGGCCAGGATTCCTCCGGCCAGCATGGCAAAAAAGAGAAAATAAAAGATGGATTTGCGGCGGAAGATATAGCCGGTGATGTGCTTCATAGCATACCTCCTGCGTTGGTTTCGGAAACGGGTTCAAGCGGAACCACTTTCTGGTTTTCGCCTAACTGGCTGACTCCGGCTACTACCACCTGTTCTTCCGGCTTCAAACCACCGCTGATGCGGATTCTGCCGTCGCCGGTCAGCTTACCTGTGCTTACCTCACGGCTGGTCACGGTCTGCGTCCCGGGTTGGTATATCCATACATAAGTTTTGCCATCGCGGCTAAACAACGCGCTGAGAGAAACGCATAATTGTGATCCTTCGCTGATTTTTTGCAGAATCTTTACCTCAATATCCATTCCTGCGGCAAGTTTTGAGCGGGCTTCGGCATCCATGGCCAGTTGAAGTTTATAAAGCTGATTATGGCTGGCTTTTTTACTGAAGCTGAGCAGCTTAAGCTCAAATTGATTTTCGGGAAGGTTTGGCTGTATGCCGGTGTATGAAACGATTTCATCTCGCCGGAGATACAGCGATGCCGGGATGTCGGTTTCCACCCGGAACTGTCCGGCGTCAAGCAGGGTAGCCAGGGGCATCCCCGCGTCGATAAGCTCATTCACACTAAAGTTGATTTTTTGAATATACCCCTGTGAAGGCGCCAGTAAGCGGGTATCGTTGAGCTGGTCTTTCGCATTTTTCAATTTGGCGGTAACCATGCGTTCTCCTGCAACCGCCTTATCGTAATCATTGCCGGTAACGCTCTGGCGGTTGTGCAGTTCGGTAACCCGCCCGGCTTCAGCCTTCACCTGGTCGTACTGTGCCTGTGCCGCCTGCAGCTGTACTTCGTAGTCGCGCGGGTCGATGCGGGCTATCAGCTGACCGGCCCTCACATAATCTCCTTCCTTCACGGCAATCTGAGCAATCGGCCCGGCCACCCTGAATGCCAGGTTGATTTCACCGCCTCCGGTAATGATTCCCGGAAATGATTTCTCAAGCAGGGAATCGGCCGGAACTACAGTTTCAACTTTTACGCTTCTGACGATTTCTTCCGGTTTTTGTGAAATGCCGCTGCATCCGGCCAGCAGCCCGGTGAACAGGCAGATTGATGCAATGCTTCTGATGGATGTCATATTTTTATGGCTGATTAACAATGAAAATGCAAAATTACAGCGGCTCCGGAGCCGGGTTTTAAATAAAATTCCTGAGATGCTGAAATCGGCGGTTGAAATGCAAATAGGCCCGGCAGGCATGATTCTCCGGTAACCCTGGCTCAGGGTAATTAATTTCGCGGCGTTTCATAAGTTGAATTGCGGATGCAAAACAGGCGCATGTATTTTCTGGATTATTATTGTAATTTGTTGTATATTTGGTACTTCGGAATGAATCAGGGGATGATTTTCATGTCGGGGCTGAACAATTTTATCCACATGCCGTTCACTCATAGGGCAGGGGATGCCTGAAGCTTTTCAAGAAAAACCCTGGCTTGCAAATTCTTTCGTTTTAAATCAGGAGATTTTATATATGAAGCGAATTATACTAACTGCAGTCATCTTATTTCCATTATTCAGCTTTGCGCAAACCCTTTTCCGGAGTGGAGTTTTTCTGACCCACTCCACCGGTCAGAACATCTGGGGGCCCAACGGTTCGCCCACCAGCATCCCCCAGGAAATCCAGGTTTATAATACAAATCATGGTTATACAGGCAGCCAGGCGGTGAGCATGGTGCGGCAGTCGTGGCCGCTTAATCCCTGGGAAAACGAATGGGAACGCTGGCACCGCATCTTCGACGGGGAGGATCCCGCTGCCAACATCACACCCATTCTCACAAACAATAAGATTGTTGTGGTCAAATCCTGCTTTCCCTCTTCTGCCATGACCGGATGGGGACAACCTTCCGATACGCTGAACCGCACGGTAAAATCCGTGTATAATTATAAATGGCACTGGCGAAGCATTGTTTCGGTGATGGCGCAGCATCCGGAAAACTTTTTCGCCATCTGGACCAATGCCCCGCTCAATCAGGCAAATACCAATCCGAATGCCGCGATGTTGGCAAAGTCGTTCTGTACCTGGGCAAAGGATACCCTGGCGCAGGGACTTGACCCTGTGATGGGCGCCATGCCTCCGAATGTTTACGTTTTTAATTATTTCGCCAGGCTGACGGATGCCAATGGTTACCAGATGTCCCAATACGCGGTGAGCAACACCGACAGTCACCCGAATGCCGCGGCCACCGCGCTGGTGGCTCCTCAGTTTGTGAGTGAGATCTTTGGTGCGGCCATCGCCTATGAGCAGGGTGCGGCTGTTTTGTCGGTAATGCCGGCCAGCCAGCAGGTAACATCCCAGGCCGGTACCGCGGAATTTACAGTTACCACCACGCTTGGCTGGACGGCCCAGAGCAATGCCGGGTGGTGCACAGTAACGCCTTCCGGATCGGGAAGCGGGATACTTAACGCCCAGTATGCTGAAAATACGGAAGTTTCGCAGCGGTCGGCGCTGATTACCGTTTCTTCGCCTGGGATCGCTGACCAGACAGTGACTTTGACACAGCAGGGCGCAGCGGTTGTGCTGAACGTTACCCCCCAGTCTCAACAGGTGGAATCCGGAAGCGGGACCGCTGAATTTAACGTTGTGTCTAATACCAGCTGGAATGCGCAGAGCGATGCAGGGTGGTGCACGGTAACGCCGGCGGGAAGTGGCAACGGGATGCTGGTTGCAGAATGCGAAGCCAATGGCGGTTCGTCGCCCCGTACAGCCACGATTTCTGTCAACGCGGAGGGCGCTGATCCGGAGATTGTTACAGTAGTTCAGGCCGGAGCAAGCGCCGTTTTATCGGTTTCTCCGGTTGAGCAGTTTGTGACGTCCGAAGCGGGGGCAGCGGAATTTTCCGTAACTTCAAATACTGTGTGGACGGCGGTCAGCAACGCGGAATGGTGCACCGTTACTCCTGAAGGAAGCGGCAGTGCCGCTCTTTTGGCTGAGTATTATGCCAATTCTGTGAACACATCAAGAACTGCTACGATCACAATTTCCGCCGCCGGAGCGCCGGATCAGCAGGTGTTGCTGGTTCAGGAAGCTGCAGCGGCAACCCTTGCCGTAATGCCTGAGATGCAGCAGGTTTCCCCGGATGCCGGCTCGGTCGTTTTTTCCGTTTTTTCAAATACTTCATGGAATGCAGTCTGCAATGCGACCTGGTGCAATGCGGAGGCTTCAGGCGAGGGTGAAGGACAGATCAGTGCCGTGTATGAAGCGAATCCTTCGGAAGATGACCGGATTGCTGTAATCACCGTTTCTACGTTGAATGGCGGTCCATCTGCGGAAGTGCTCTTATTGCAGGAAGGTCTGGTGACCAATGTTGAAATTATCCAGGCAGGAGCTTTTACAGTCTTCCCTAATCCCTCCGGCGGTCAGGTAAGGATCAGCGGACTGTCACGGGCAGGAGGCAAAACCCGCTGGCTTTTGGCCGATCAGGCCGGCAGGCTGGTGAAGTCGGGAGAAGCAGTACTTCAGAATGAAATGTTTTTTGATCTGGGGAAACCGGCACAGGGGCGGTATTTCCTGATACTTAAATCAGATTCAGGGACACAATGGGCATCCCTTATTATCAACTGATGCGTTTTGTCGAAGGTGTTTATTAAATGCGTATCTTTGCAACTCATTTAAAGTAGCTGTTTCTCATTTATAGGTTTATATCCTTTCCTGCCCATCGAACCTTCGTTAATGCACGATTCTTTCAGAACTTAACTCAGGACCCTCCGATAAGTCACGGTTGTTTGCCGGCTGCGATCACTTTATTTATTATTTCATGACATTTGAAAATCTGAACATCATTGCGCCCATTACCCAGGCATTGAAACAAAAGGGTTATGTAGTACCCACCCCCATACAGGAAAAAGCAATTCCCCATCTTTTAAATGGTTCCGATGTTTTCGGCACAGCCCAGACAGGAACCGGAAAGACTGCCGCATTTGCCATTCCCATTCTGCAAAGGCTTTACAATAACGGTAAAGGGCACAATTCCGGAATCCGTGCACTGGTGCTTGCCCCCACGCGCGAACTGGCCATACAGATCAGCGAAAGCTTCAGCGACTACAGCAAAGGACTGAAACTCCGCCACACCGTTATTTACGGTGGCGTTTCACAGAATCCTCAAACGACAATACTGCGAAAAGGCATCGATATCCTGATCGCGACCCCCGGCCGTTTGCTCGACCTGATGAACCAGGGCTTCGTCAGCCTGAATTCCATAGAAATTTTTATCCTTGACGAAGCAGACCGTATGCTTGACATGGGTTTTGCTCCCGATATCAAACGCATCATAGCCAGACTTCCGGCTGAGAGGCAAACCGGATTTTTTACCGCTACCATTCCCAACGAAATCAGGGCGCTTGCCGACAGCCTGCTCAACAAACCGGTAAAAGTGAATGTGGCTCCGGTTTCAGCACCGGCTGAAATGGTCAGCCAGTCAGTATATTATGTTGAAAAGGCCGATAAGCGCGCCATGCTGCAACAGGTTTTTGCCTCTGAAGAGATTGAAACGGCGCTGATTTTTACCAGGACCAAACACGGCGCCGATAAGGTAACCCGTGAACTGAACAAGCTGGGTATTTCCGCCGCCGCCATTCACGGCAATAAATCACAGCAGGCCAGGCAAAAGGCGCTGCAGGGATTTAAGAACCGTTCCGTCAAGGTGTTGGTTGCCACCGATATTGCCTCGCGCGGCATCGATGTTGACAAGCTTTCGCATGTAATCAATTTTGAACTTCCTGAGGTTCCCGAAACCTATGTGCACCGCATCGGGCGCACCGGCAGGGCCGGAGAGGCCGGCACGGCAATTTCGTTCTGTGCTTCGGAAGAGCGCGGAAGTCTCAAGGATATCAATAAGCTGTTGCCCCGCTCGATCGAGGTGAAACGCATGAATGGCTTTGTGGCCAGTGTACCTGCCGCTCAGGTGGGAATGGATGTGCAGGCTGAAGCTGTTCACCACCGCAACCGCATGCCACGGCCTTCCGGCGCGAATCATCGCCCCTTTCAGCGTAAGCGCTGGTAGTAACTGATAAACCGCTTAAATAAACCTGCTGCTTAAAACCGGCAGGTTTTTCTTTTTTCAGGCAGGCATAATCCCGGTCATTTTGCTAATTTAGCGAGACGCAATTCTGCAATCTGATTATCCGATATCCCATGTTGCTCAACAGTTTCAGCCTCGACACCGACAATCCTGAATTCCGTTATGCCGTTGATTTCGTGATGCATACCAACCGTATGCTCTACCTTACCGGGAAAGCGGGAACAGGCAAAACTACCTTTCTGAAATACCTGAAAACCGTTTGCAACAAAAATATGGTGGTGCTGGCGCCTACCGGCGTGGCGGCCGTGAATGCGGGCGGGCAAACCATTCATTCCTTTTTCAATATCAAACCAAGTGTTTATGTGCCGGGCGACAAGCGGCTGAGGACCCGGATTCCGCCTGAAGATCCCGATAAAAGCATTATCAACGACCATTTCCGTTACCACCGCGACAAGCTGGATATCATCCGCGGACTTGAGTTGCTGGTTATCGATGAAATCTCCATGGTGCGCTGCGATCTGCTTGATGTGGTCGACCGCCTGCTCAGGGTATTCCGGAAAAGGGAGTTTACCCCTTTCGGCGGGGTGCAGGTGGTGCTGATCGGCGACAGCTTTCAGTTACCGCCCATCGTGAATCAGGACGACTGGAGTATTCTCGGACAATTCTACACCAGCCCCTTCTTTTTCAGTGCAAGGGTCATGCAGGATATGAAACCGGTTTACATTGAACTGAAAAAGATTTACCGCCAGACAGATCAGGATTTCATTGACCTGCTCAACCGCATCAGAGTGAACAGCCTCGGGCCGGAAGACCTGACACTGCTCAACAGCCGTTACCTCCACGGCTTTTCGCCCGAAGAGGAAGAGGATTATATCATTCTGGCGACCCACAACCGCATGGTGGAGGAGACCAACGAGAAGCGGCTGCGCGAGATTGATGAGCCGCTGATGAGGTTTGAAGCTGTGGTGGAAGGTACGTTTCCCGAAAACAGTTTCCCGGCCGACGCCATTCTTAAACTGAAAGAGGGAGCCCAGGTGATGTTTCTGCGCAACGACAGGAACAAACGCTTCTACAACGGCAAGATAGGTCATGTGATCGAAATATCTGATGAGGGACTTTTCGTGGAGTTGCCAGAAGGCGATATCATTGCCGTGGAACGGGAGGAGTGGGGGAATATCCGTTACTCATGGGACAGTAAGGAAAGCAAGGTGGTGGAGGAGACCATCGGCACATTTGTGCAGTATCCGCTGAAGCTGGCCTGGGCCATTACCGTGCACAAAAGCCAGGGGCTTACTTTTGAGAAAATCATCGCCGACCTGGAGGAAGCTTTTGCCCCGGGGCAGGTGTACGTTGCCCTCAGCCGGTGTACAGCGTTTAACGGATTGCTTCTGAAAACCCCGCTGAATGCACGTTCTATAAAAACCGATCCCGTGGTGCTGGAGTTTGCCAGACAGGAAACCCCCGAAACCCTGCTGGTCAGTGAGCTGGAATCGGGGAAGGCAACCAATTATCTGAAACGTGCCCTGGCCGCTTATCTCAACCGCGATTACAACAAAGCCGTGCTGATGCTGCTGTCGGCGGTGGAACAACTTAACGGCAAGGGCCGGAGCAGGGCGCTGGTACTGGGTGCTTATGCAGCCGGCCGTCAGCTGAGGAAAGGAAAACAACTGATCGCAAAAGTTCCGGTACTTCTGAATGCTGATAACCGGCAATCCAGGCCGGATCATCCGGCCGCTGATCCTGAAGCCGGCGCAGAACTCCGGAAGGAAATCCGGAAACTGACGTCCGGCATAAAGGAACAACTGAAAGCCGTTCAGGCGTGTATCGATCTTTCGGACAGGCTGAAAGCGCGTTTTGGAATCGTGCTGCCGGAACCGGATTATGAAACGGAGCTTCGGACACTGATGACTAAATTGGAGCAGGCCATGCAGGCACTCAAAGCCGGTCGTAAGAAAACGGCCCGTAATAAGAAGAAATAAAGCCGGTATCAGAGGTAGTGAAGTATAAAACTTAAAAAACAGAACCAATGAAGATATTTTTTTTGCTTTTAACAACAATACTTGCAACCTGTGTTTCCGCGCAGGACCGGATAACCGGCAAAACCTTCGCGACCCGTTCCGAAGTCATTGGACAGCAGGGTATGGTGGCCACCAGTCATCCGTTAGCAACCCAGATCGGGATAGACATCCTGAAAAAGGGTGGAACGGCGGTGGATGCGGCCATTGCCGCCAATGCGGCGCTGGGGCTGATGGAGCCCACCGGCTGCGGGATTGGTGGCGACCTGTTTGCCATCGTGTGGGATGCCAAAAGTGGCAGGCTCTACGGCCTGAATGCTTCCGGCCGTTCCCCGCAGGGACTTACCCTTGAACATCTCAAAAGCCTGAATGTCAGTAGAATTCCGTCGCACGGGCCGCTGCCGGTAAGCGTTCCCGGGTGTGTCGACGGCTGGTTTGAGCTGCATGAGCGCTTCGGAAAGCTGCCGGTGCAGGATATTCTGATGCCCTCGGTTGAGTATGCGGAAAAAGGATTTCCGGTGACGGAACTCGTGGCCTGGTATCTGGGCCGTTCGGTCCCCTCGCTGGGAAGCCGCTTCCCGAATGTAATGCAAACCTATACACTTGACGGAAAAACCGTTCCCGGAAAGGGGGATATATTCAGGAATCCGGCCCTGGCCGCTACCTACCGCAAACTGATAGAGGGAGGACGGGATGCCTTCTACAAAGGGGAAATTGCCGGGGTGATCGCTGATTTTATAAAGAGTCAGGGCGGATTTCTTTCGCGCGAAGACCTGGCGTCACACCGTTCCGGGTGGGTGGATCCTGTTTCGGTGAATTACCGGGGATACGATGTGTGGGAGCTTCCCCCTTCCGGTCAGGGCATCGCGGCACTTCAGATGTTGAATATCCTCGAAGGATACGATTTTTCGCAGATTCCTTTCGGATCGGCCAGGCATATCCATCTTTTTACGGAAGCGAAAAAACTCGTGTTTGAAGACCGTGCCAGGTATTATGCCGATATGGATTTTGCCCGTGTTCCGGTTGAGGAGTTGATCTCCGAAAAATATGCGGCCGGCCGGAGGGCGTTGATTGATGAATCAAGGGCCGGAGATTTTGAGGCAGGCGAGCCTATGGAAGGCGGTACCATCTACCTGACCGTGGCTGACCGTGATGGCAATATGATTTCGCTGATACAGAGCAATTACCGGGGGCTGGGATCGGGTATGGTGCCGCCCGGCCTTGGTTTTATGCTGCAGGACAGGGGAGAGCTTTTCAGTCTGGAAGAGGGACATCCGAACGTTTACGCGCCGGGCAAGCGGCCGTTTCACACCATTATCCCCTGCTTTATCACCAAAGATGGCAGGCCGTATGTAAGTTTCGGCGTGATGGGCGGAGATTTCCAGCCTATGGGACATGTACAGATCGTTATGAACCTGGTGGATTTCGGGATGAACCTGCAGGAAGCGGGCGATGCCCCCAGGATCAGCCATGCCGGATCTTCGGATCCGACCGGGTTGCTAAAGGCCGGCCGGGGCGAAATTCTGCTTGAAAGCGGGTTCGGCTATCAAACCATCCGCGAACTGATGCAGATGGGGCATAAAGCCGGGTGGTCGTATGGCGACTTCGGCGGTTATCAGGCGATCATGGCCGACCCGGTGAAAAAAGTTTATTACGGGGCTTCCGAGTCAAGAAAGGACGGGCAGGCGGCCGGCTATTAATAAATGCCGGCTGATAAGGCCGCTGATGTTGTGGTTTTTCCTGCCGGTAAGTGTAAACCCCGCAAGCCTGCATTGAGCAGGCTGTTCCGGGTTATTGTCCAAGGTTCTATTTTCTTTTGAAAAGCATGCCGGCCAGTGATCCCAGCAGTCCGCCGCCTTTCTTTCCGGAAAGTGCGCCAACGATCTGATCCAGATTGATGCTGTTGTCATTGGGATCATTGGTTTTGTTTTTCAGTTTGTCCATCACGGCAGGAATCAACTGGTTTACGATGCTGGCTGCCGCGGCATTGTCGAGGCCGAATTTTTTCATCAGGTCGCCGGCGACACCCGAACTGATATTGTTTACCATCGGATTGGAGGAAGCATTTTCGTTTCCTTTGAACATATCAAGCACGGCATTGAGGTTGCCTCCCTTTGCCTGGCCCTGAAGGCTGTTGAACAATGATCTTGCGGCCGTCTGAATGGCTTCGTTATTACGCTCGTTGGGAATGGAGGGATTATTGATAATGGCATCCCCGGCATTTTCCTTCACCAGGTTGATTAATTGATTGAGCATGATCGTTTGGTTTTAGAAATCAGGATTAAATTTAATGCTTTCTGTCATGGTTTCAGAATGTTTTGCAACATATTACACGAAAATGGCCGAATATCTGATCAATCCATCCTGACATCTTTCGCGGGCCTGCCACGGGTGTTTAAGCATGGCAAATGATTACCTTTGCGCAGGCCAAATTTAACCCTGATGGAAGACTACATGGATGACGACCGGCTGCCGGTAACCATACTGACCGGATTTCTCGGAGCCGGGAAAACCACCCTGCTGAACAACCTGATTAAAAACTACCCGCAGCATAAATTCGCGGTCATTGAAAATGAATTCGGGGAGATTCCGATCGACAACGATCTGATCGTTGGTGTGGAAAGCGATAATATCTATGAAATGTCGAACGGATGCATCTGTTGTACGCTCAACGGCGAACTGGCTGAGCTGCTGTTTGATCTGCTCAATATCCGGCACAAACTGACGCACCTGGTTGTGGAAACCACCGGTATTGCCGATCCATCCACGGTAGTGCAGGCGTTCATGTCGTCGGAGCAGATTGAAATGTTTTACCGCATCGACAGCGTGGTGTGTTTGGTGGATGCCAGGAATATCGGGCCCATTGCTGCCGATACGGCCATGGCTGCCAAGCAGATCAGCTACGCGGATATAGTTGTGCTGAATAAAACGGATCTGGTTACTGAAGCTGAGCTGGCCGGCGCCGCTGAGCTGGTAAAGTCGTTCAATCCCTTTGCAGAATTGGTTCATTCAAGTTTCGGAAGTGTCAACGGTTTCAGCCTGCTTGATACATACACCTACGCGCCGAAAGTGATCGAGGACTTCAGCATCAATGCTGGAAAACTAAGGCTTTCATCCGGGGTGATGAAACCCGCAGGTTTTGCCCTGGTGCAGAAAGATCAGCGTCCTGCCCTGCATGATATTGAATCGCACAGTTACACTTTCACCCGCAATTTCGATCCCCATCAGTTTAATTTCTGGCTCGATCACCTGGTAGAATACTACGGCGCCGGCATATACCGCATCAAAGGCATTGTAAGTTTCGACAAAGTGCCTCAGAAGGTTGTGGTGCAGTCGGTGCGAGACCATATCATGATCTCGGCCGGGGAGCCGTGGAATGAAGCTGAGGAGCGGGCCAGCCGCTTGATTTTTATCGGCAAAAGCCTGGGTAAGCTGCGGCTGGAGGAAAGCCTGGTTAAACTGCTCAGCGGAGCGCTGCAGGAAAGTGTGAACCTTTTAAAGCGTCCTGTTTAACCTGCATTGCGTTGGAATTCCAGATAATCAAAGCCTGACAAACTGGAATTCTTTTTGGATAATCCTATATTTTAATAAATTCATTAAATAATTAATGATAAACATTAAAAAATTATTGTTTATGATTAATATTGTATTATTTTTGTACTGGTGAAAATTTAATATACCGTTTATGAAAACCAGTTTAAAAGTTTATCTGAAGGGATTGCTGTTTTTCCTGTTCCTTATTGCAATTGCAATTATTTTTTCAGGCAAACCCATCCATCCGGTTCTACTGGGAACAGCAATTATGATCGCTGTAGTTTTTATGCTTCACCTGATACTGCGCAGGTTGGTTTCGATGAAATCATATTATACCAGCGAAATGAATTTTTTATCAACAGGTGAGCGTTTTATAGTTAAGTCAGATATTCCGGCTGATATACTGATTGATAAGTTGGCCGAAGTAGCGGAACAGGCCGGTTTCAGCGTGCTGGAAAAAGACCGGGAAGAAGGGCTGATTTTTGCAATCACCAGGACCACTTTTGTGTCATGGGGTGAAAATATCTATATAACAGTCAGGAGTCTGGGCAGCAACTCAGAATTTGAATTCAACTCGGTTTGCTTTTTCCAGCTGTATGACTGGGGAAAGAATGAGCGGAATTATCATCGGTTTATGACGGAATTTGAAAAATCTCTGATTATTTAACATATTGATATGCCGATAATTGTTAATCTTGATGTTATGCTGGCAAGGCGGAAGATGACACTGACTGAACTGTCAGAACGGCTCGGTATTTCCATCGTTAACCTTTCAATTTTAAAACAGGGTAAGAGCCGCGCAGTGAGGTTTTCAACCCTTGAATCAATATGCAGGGAGTTAGACTGTCAACCCGGAGATATTCTTGAGTATCGCAGTGAGCTTATTAAAGAATAATTGGTTATTGGCAGTTTGCTGATTGAACCTGCTGACAGAAATTAATAACCTCTTCAGAGAGTCTATTTTCGTTCATAGAGGAGCCTTGTTTCTCCGGTTCCGGGAAAGTCTTGTATAGCGGCTCAGCTGCTGATAGGGACTTCGTTTCAGCATTATAAAGATACTGATTGGTTCAGAAATATCAGATGTATGAGGTATTTCAACTAAAAGACTTCCTTTGCGATCGCGCGGATATTGTCACTTTTTCCCATTGAATAAAAATGCAGTACCGGTACCCCATGCCGGATCAGTTCGCGGCTCTGGCTGATGGCCCATTCTACTCCAAGCTGCCTGACCTGCTGATTGCTGACGCATTTTTCAGCCTCCCGGACCAGGGCTTCCGGCAGGTCGATGGAGAAGGTCCTGGGAAGGGCTGAAAGCTGCGATTTCAGGGAGAGTGGTTTAATCCCCGGAATTATCGGCACCGTGATGCCGGCTTCACGGCATGCCTTTTCGAACCGGAAAAAATCCGCATTGTCGAAAAACATCTGCGTAACGATGTAATCGGCGCCGGCGTCCACCTTCTCTTTCAGATGAACAATATCGGCAGCCATATTCGGCGATTCGGCATGTTTCTCCGGGTAACCCGCCACCCCGATGCAGAAGTTCGTGGGATTCGCATTGATGATTTCCTCTTCGAGGTAGATGCCCCGGTTCATATTTACCGCTTGTTTTACCAGTTGGAGGGCGTAAAAATTGCCGCCGGGTTCGGCCCGGAAAACTTTTTCGCCGGCCGGGTTGTCGCCACGCACAAGCAACACATTGTCGATGCCCAGGAAATACAGGTCTATCAAAGCGTTCTCGGTTTCCTCCCGGGTAAAGCCACCGCATATCAGGTGGGGCACCACATCAATATTGTACTTGAATTTTATGGCGGCAGAGATTCCTACGGTACCGGGGCGTTTCCTTATGGTCCTTTTTTCGATCAGGCCGTCGGGCCGCTCCTTGTAAACAATCTCCTCGCGGTGATAGGTAACATCTACCGCCACGGGATTGAATTCTACCAGCGGATCGATTGCCTGACTGATACCTTCGAAGTTTTCACCTTTAAGCGGGGGCAGCAGTTCGAAACTGAATAGCGTTTTGCCCCGGCGGTTTGCAATATGTTCGGTAATTTTCATTGTTTTGTCATCTTTGATGGATGACGCGGTTTTAAGTTCGTGTCCGTAAGTCTGAGCTGTTAATCAGATAAACTCAAATGGTTGATCTGCAGTGGTTTTTACTCCCTGGGTTTGTTTCCCTGTTTATCCCCTGAATCAGCGATGTTAAAGTCTTCAGTAATTCAGGTTCTGGGCCAGCAGTTTTTCGGTTTCCGCTGGTGACAGGCCTTTGCGCGATGCATAGGCTTCGATCTGATCCCTGCTGATCCTGCCGGCATTGAAGTATTGCGATCCGGGATGCGAAAAATAGTATCCGCATACCGAAGCCACAGGCATCATGGCATAGTTTTCCGTAAGATGAATTCCTGACTCTTCCGCCTTTAACAGATCGAAAATCCTGCGCTTTTCACTGTGCTCGGGGCAGGCGGGATATCCCGGAGCGGGCCTGGTTCCCTGGTATTTTTCTGCCAGGATATCCGGCAGGGCCATATTTTCATCAGGGGCATATCCCCAGTATTCCTTCCGGACATAAAGATGCAGCACCTCGGCGAATGCTTCGGCCAGGCGGTCGGCCAGTATCTTGACCATGATCGCATTGTAATCGTCATTTTCATCGGTAAACCGTTGGGCGTGTTTCTCCACACCCAGTCCTGCCGTTACGGCGAAGAATCCTGTATAATCACGGATTCCGCTACCGGCAGGTGCCACAAAGTCTGAAAGGCAGAGGTTTGGCCTGCCCGCTTCCTTCTCTTCCTGGTTCCTGAGGAAGTGAAAGGTTTCTAATGTCCTGCCCGTGTCTGCATCATAAATTTCAATGCTTTCATCATGCGAACGGGCCGGAAAGATGCCGATAATCCCATCGGCCTGAACCATCTTTTCATCAATCATCCGCCGGAGAATTACCTGTGCGTCATCGTAAAGTTTGCGCGCTTCTTTACCTTTTTCGGGATCATCAAAAATTTCGGGGAATTTAGCTCCGATTTTCCAGGCATAAAAGAAGTAAGTCCAGTCAATGTATCGGCTGATTTCTTCCAAAGGCCATCCGGAAAAGCGGGTGACGCCCGTTTTGGCAGGAACGGGTGGCTGATAACCTTCCCATCCGGGATTAAAACGGTTGTTTCTGGCTGCTTCGAGGGAAATATAGGTGACCCCTGCTTTTGTATTGAGGTGTTTGGTTCTTAGGTTGCTGTAGCGTTCATTCAGCGACCGGACGAAAGCGGGTTGCTGATCTGACGAAAGCAGGCTTGCCACCACCGAGGTTGCCCGGCTTGCATCCCTTACATGCACCACCGGATGGGAATATTCAGGAGCTATTTTCACCGCTGTGTGCATTTCGCTGGTGGTGGCCCCGCCGATCAGCAGGGGTGTGGTAAAGCCTGATTTTTCCAGCTCCCGCGCAACATGGGCCATTTCCTCAAGCGAGGGCGTAATCAGCCCGCTGAGTCCGATGATGTCCGCCTTCTGCCGCTTCGCCTCGTCCAGAATTCTGGCGGCGGGCACCATTACCCCAAGGTCGATCACTTCATAATTATTGCAGCCCAGCACCACGCCCACGATGTTCTTTCCGATGTCATGCACATCGCCTTTAACAGTGGCCATCAGCACACGGCCGGCAGAGCGGTTCTCGCCGGCAGTCTTTTCCGCTTCAAGATAAGGCAAAAGCACAGCCACGGCCTTTTTCATCACCCGGGCACTTTTCACCACCTGGGGCAGGAACATCTTTCCCGAACCAAATAAATCCCCCACGATATTCATTCCGGCCATCAGGGGCCCTTCGATCACTTCAAGGGCTTTGTCATAACCCTGTCTGGCAAGCTCCACATCTCCGGCAATGTGACTGTCGATGCCGTGCACCAGGGCGTAGGAGAGACGTTCGTTCAGCGGCAGGCTGCGCCAGCTTTCCGTTTTGTCTTCTTTTTTTTCCGTTTTATCCATGCCGGCTGCATAAGCCGTAAGGCGCTCCGTGGCATCCGGTCGCCGGTTAAAAAGCACATCCTCAATAAGTTCAAGTTCTGCAGGATCAATGTCGTCATATACCGGAAGATTTCCCGCGTTTACGATGCCCATGTCGAGTCCGGCTTTCACGGCATGATAGAGAAATGCCGAATGCATGGCTTCGCGCAGCTTTTCATTTCCCCTGAACGAAAACGAGAGGTTGCTGATGCCCCCGCTTACCCGCGCGTCAGGCAGGTTTTGCTTTATCCACTTCACGGCTTCCAGAAAGTCAAGCGCATAGTTGTTGTGCTCTTCAATGCCTGTGGCTATTGTGAGGATATTCGGGTCAAAGATGATGTCTTCGGCAGGGAAACCGACTTCACTGGTCAGCATATCATAAGCCCTGCGGCAGATTTCAATCCGTCTTTCCAGGGAGGCGGCCTGCCCTTTCTCGTCGAATGCCATCACCACCACAGCGGCTCCATAAGCCCTCACCAGGCGGGCATGTTCTTTGAATACCGCTTCTCCCTCTTTCATGCTGATGGAGTTCACGATGGCTTTACCCTGAACACATTTCAGCCCGGCCTCTATCACCTCCCAGCGCGAGGAGTCCAGCATCACCGGTACTTTCGCGATCTCCGGCTCGGCCATGGCAAGGTGGAGAAAACGCACCATCGCTTTTTCGGCATCGAGCAGGGCATCGTCCATATTGATGTCGATGGCCTGTGCGCCGTTTTCGACCTGTTGCCGGGCAATGGCCAGCGCTTCGTCATATTTCTCTTCGCGGATAAGGCGGGCGAATTTCTTCGAGCCGGAGACATTGGTGCGCTCTCCGATGTTGATAAAATTGCTTCCTGCAAACACCTGCAGGGGCTCCAGCCCGCTTAGTTTAAGGCTTTTGGGCAATACGGGGCGTTTTCTGACCTTCGCCTGTGAAGCAAGCCTGCTCAGTTCGCGGATATGGTCCGGTGTGGTTCCGCAGCAGCCGCCGATGATGTTGACCGCCCGGCCGTCAATGATGGGTTTTACATGTGCTGCCATCTCGGCCGGAGTTTCGTCATATTCACCGAATTGATTCGGCAGGCCGGCATTGGGGTAGGCGCTTACATAAAAAGGCGATTTCCCGGACAATTCTTCAATAAAGGGACGGAGCTGTTCTGCCCCCAGGGAACAGTTGAACCCTATGCTCAGCATATCGATGTGCGATACGGAATTCAGAAAGGCTTCCAGCGTTTGTCCGGAGAGTGTGCGGCCGCTGAGATCGGTAATGGTGCCCGATACCATCACCGGCATGCGGATGCCGCGCCGGCGCAGCAGTTCGTTGATGGCAAACAGGGCGGCTTTGGCATTCAGGGTGTCGAAAATGGTTTCTACCAGCAGCAGGTCAACCCCGCCGTCGATCAGCCCGAGGGCCTGTCCGGTGTAGGCTTCCACCAGGTCGTCGTAATGCACGGCCCGGTAACCGGGGTCATTCACGTCGGGCGACATGGACGCCGTTTTGTTGGTGGGGCCCATGGCTCCGGCGACAAACCTGGGCTTGTCAGGATTGCGGAGGGTAAAGGCATCGGCAGCCTTCCGCGCGATCTCCGCGGCAGCTTTGTTGATTTCATATACCAGCGGCTCCATCCGGTAGTCAGCCATCGAAACCGAGGTGGCGTTAAAGGTGTTGGTTTCAATGATGTCGGCACCCGCCTCAAGGTATGCGGTGTGGATTTCATGGATAATATCGGGCCGGGTGAGGCAGAGCAGGTCGTTGTTGCCCTTCAGGTCGCAGGGGTGATCAGGGAAGCGTTCGCCGCGGAAGTCCCGCTCTTCAAGTTTGTAACGCTGTATCATGGTGCCCATGGCGCCATCGAGCACCAGTACCCGCTGCTCCAGTTCGCGGACTATCGATTTTGTCATCGTTCTTGCATTTTAACAGGATTCAGCAGCATGGCTGCACAATCCGCAGTTTACACATGGTAAAACACAATCAGGAAGGCCGGAAAGCGCAACGCAGGTGTGTTTCAATTATAAGCTTCCCCTTGCGGGGAACAGGTATTGGCACCGTTTCCGCCAAACTGCGGAGGGTTGCCAGAGGTTCACGGAGCCTGTTCTCTCCCCTCTTCTCTATAACTCAAACATCTTTTCCGGAATGGAAGGAGTCCGTTTGAAGATGCAAAGATAAGCCTGTCTTTAATCTCTATAACAGACTCAGCCCTGATTTGTTGAAAAGCCCCCGTTTCGGCGGGCGGTTATTTGTTTTATCCGTCCCTGACAAAAAGGTTGCTTCTCCGCGGGCAGGGTTTATGGAATGATTTTCAGGGATTACCCTTATAGAATCAATAGTTCAGTCCTTCCGCGCTTCCTGTTGATTAATCCGGGGTCATAAATCCTTGATTTCTTCGTATCTTTATACCTTATAAACAGGCAGAATTTATTGCTGATTGCGGAGTGGACCGTTTTCAATCATTTCAGGCTGCCAGAGAGGAAATACTGCTGATTTTTAACGTAAGGTTTTATTGAAAAAATGCCATAATAAACTCAAGTATTGCACTTAAAAACCAGAACCTATGAAAAGCCGCTTTATAAGAAAAATTCTCGGAGGATTAAGCTTTACCTCTGCTCTGTTTGTCTTTCAGGCATGTTATGGCACACCCCAGGATTTTGGAAATGATTTGTTTGTCGAAGGCCAGGTAAAAGCAAAAATATCAGGATTGCCCATTAAAGGGATTAAAGTTTCAGTCGCGGATAATTTGCAATATGTAACAACAGATGAAGATGGTAAGTTTTCATTCTACACGGAGATGATTCAGCATCTGGCACTGAAATTTCAGGACACGGACTCAACGCTGAACGGGCTTTACGCCGGTAAAGATACTGTGCTGGCTGATGTTACCGAAAATGTTTATCTGGATATCATTCTTGAAGAAAAATAGATGATCTCATCGCTGAAAAGGGTTGCTTTCAGAAAGTTCAGGGAATCGGAAGTACAGTTGCATGAATTGAATTATTTGTTCTGGGAGTGTACCACACGCTGCAATTTAAACTGCAGGCACTGCGGCAGCGATTGCTCCAAAGATTATAGTTATCCCGACATGCCTGTGGATGATTTTCTGGCAGCGGTTGATACGATAAAGGAGAGGCCTGAAAATTTTACCGTGGTTTTTACCGGAGGCGAACCCCTTCTGAGGAAAGACCTTGAGTCGTGCGGCCGTGCGCTGCGCAAAAGAGGATTACGGTGGTCACTGGTCACCAACGGCCACCTTTACGATGAGCAAAGGCATATCTCTTTATTGAATGCAGGTCTTGGTGCGCTGACAATCAGTCTTGACGGTCTTGAAGCATCTCATAACTGGCTGCGGAACAATGATAAGAGTTTTACAAAAGTCATTCATGCCATTGAACTGGCAGCCTCTTCCGGAAGACTCAGCTTCGACGTTGTAACTTGTGTGAATCAGAAGAATATAAGTGAGTTAGCCCAAATCAGGGATTTGCTTGTTTCAGCAAATGTAAAGTCCTGGAGATTGTTTACCATTATTCCGATAGGGCGGGCCGCCGGCGATCAGGAACTGCAACTGACGGATGATCAGTTTGCTGAACTGATGGATTTTATTGCCTTACAGCGTAAAGGAAAACAGATTGATGTAAAATTCAGTTGTGAAGGATATGTGGGTAAATATGAACCATTGGTCAGGGACAGCTATTTTTTCTGCAGGGCGGGGATCAATATCGGGTCTGTCCTGATTGACGGTTCCATTTCAGCCTGCCCGAATATTGACAGGTCCTTCACACAGGGGAATATTTACCGGGATAATCTTTATGAAGTATGGCTGAATAAGTTTCTGCCCTTCAGAAACCGGGAATGGACGAAAAAAGGGAAATGTGCATCATGCAAGGATTATAAAGATTGTTGGGGAAATGGATTTCATAACTGGCACGGAGATATGAATGATGTGCTGGTTTGCCATAAGGAGAAAATTGAGCATGCTGTAAAAAATCAGCATTGATTTTATCGTAATTGTATAGGATGCTGAAAAACACAGTATTGTATTAGCCTGGAGTTGATGTTATATGACGGGGCGTGCTGATGTTGGATGGTCGGCGGCTTATTCCTGACTCCCCCGCCGGGAGAATATGTCGTCTTCAAGAGGGTGAAAACGTGATTACTCAATATTTTTATTAATTTGGCGCAGCATTACCGATTCAGTTTTCTATGTTGATCTGCTTCCGGGATATGGCATTGGCAGAATTTGTACATGCACAGAAAAGTATTGACCCCATTCCCTTAAAATTATTTGTCAGCCGGAGCCGGAATCCGTTCAAGCAGCGTTGGCGGGTCAAAGACTGCTGATCCGGGTATGTTCTAAATCATTGCAATGAACTCATTGTACTTTGTATTCCTATACTTCCTCCTGCTGATGTTGATACAATATCATGGATATATTTTATTCCTGATCACAGGGGATTATTTTGACCGTTACAGCGTAAAACGGAAGTTCCGCAAAAACCGGCAATCAATTGACGCCTTGCTGAATGACAGGTTTCTCTACTATCGTCACCTTTCACCTCCGGCGAGAAACCGCTTTACGGCTCGCCTGTGCAAGGTGATGGGAAAGGTTTCATTTACGGGTCATGCAGGGCTCGAAGTCACTGAAGAGATGAAAATCTGTGTGATATTTGCACAGATTCAGCTTACTTTCGGGATGAAGTTGTTCTTTTTTGAAAGGTTCAGGCGGTATATTCTTTATCCTGAATCCTTTTATTCAAGGTTCTTTAACAGCGATCTGAAGGGGTTAACCTCAGGAGCCGGTTTCATTACATTGTCCTGGGCTGATTTTCAGGAAGGCTACCTTGTGCATAACGACAATTACAACCTTGGCCTGCATGAGATGGCCCATGCTTTGCGCCTTGAACTGGAGACTACCCGCGAAACCGGGCTGATGGTGCAGCTGAGGAGCGATGAGATGGACCGTAGGTTTCCGGAGGAAAAGGAGCTGGCGGCAAGAGGTGTCCCCGGCCTGCTCAGGGAGTATGCCTATGTCAATGACGAAGAATTCTTTTCGGTATGTGTGGAATATTTTTTTGAGGTGCCGGAACTGCTGAAGCAACACAAACCTGAAATTTACGGATTGCTCAGCAGAATGCTGAACCAGGATCCTTTGAACCGGGAGCGTGACTACCGGTTATCTGTGACAGCCTGAGTAAAGAGTACTCCATTGATTTATACGGTCCTCCCGGACACTAAAAGGAGTGATGACAGCAGAATTGATTATAACGATGGTGTTTCTACCACAGTGAACTTCCCGCTGATGGGCATTCCTTCATAAATATCCGAATCACATTGCTGCATGCCATTATTGGCGCTGATTACTGAAGTATAATCCGGGTCAAGCAGAACTAAATCAGCGGCTGATCCGGGAAGCAGGGATCCTTTTTCGGGGAAGAGTCCGAATATTTTTGCCGCGTTGGCCGATGTCAGTTTTACAAACTGTTGCAGGCTGATCCTTTTTGACAACACACCATAGGTATACAACAGCGCCAGCCGGTGTTCAACACCGCCGGCCCCGTTCGGGATAAGCGTGAAATTGTCAGCGCCCCTGTCTTTCTGCCCGAAAGTATTGAACGGACAATGATCCGTCGCAACCACATCCACGGTGCCATCGCGGAGGGCAAGCCAGAGCGCTTCCCGGTCTTCCCTGCTGCGGATGGGCGGACTGATCACATATTTCAGTGAACCGGGCAGCGGCTCCCGGTAAACGCTTTCGTCAAGCAGAAGATACTGGGGACAGGTTTCGCAATAAAGCGGCAATCCTTCGGCTTTGGCTTCCCGGATATATTGCAGAGACTCCGCGGCAGAGGTATGCACGATGTACGTGCGGCAACCGGTTTTGCGGCAGAGGTCAGTGACCTTTTTTACGGCACTGGCTTCCGCTTCAGGGGGGCGCGACAGGGCATGATAAAGCGGACTTGTTTTTCCGTCGGCAACAAATTCCTGTTGTTTTTTCAGGATAAGATCCCCCTCCTCGCAATGCACCAGCACAATGGCATTGAGCGCCGCTGCGGCACGCATAACCTTTTCCAATTCATGGTACTCTATTCCGATGCTGCCTTTGTAAGCAAGGTAAGCCTTGAAGGAGGCAATGCCTTCTTCTTCCGCACAGCGTTGCATTTGTGCAGGTATGGAATCATCGTACCAGGTTATGCCTGCATGGAGCTTGTATGGTAAAAGACTGCTTTCAGCTTCCTGACGTCTGATTGCCAGGGCTTCAATAAGGTTCTGACCGGGCATTGGCGTTACAAAATCCATAATGCAAGTAGTGCCTCCGGCTGCTGCGGCCAGGCTTCCTGAACGGAAATCGTCGCACGAGGGCCCCGCCGGAGTGGGTAAGGCAAAATGAACGTGGGGGTCAATGCCGCCCGGAATAATATATTTACCGCCGGCATCAATGATGGTGGTTTCCCGCGGCAGCCCGGGCAGGTTTCTTCCGGTGGATATAATTCTGCCGTCCACGATCAGAATATCTTCCTGCTTTATGGATTCATCCGAAATCAGGGTTCCGTTGACAAGTAAGAGCGACTGCATGTAAACAACAACTTATGTTAGTTGGCGTAATAAAGATACGCAAAAATAAACTGCGGTCAGTCGCTTTCGTGAGTCGGATTATCAAGGATCTGCGACAAATCCGGGGATTTTATTCAATACCTGTCGGTCAGGTGAAGGATTTTTCATACAAGCCTTCCGGGCCGGCCGTAAAACCAAGCTTTTTCAGATAAGCAGAATATTTCTCGCTTTTCCCTTCCGAGATCACTTTTTTGTATCCTTCCACCACAAACCGGTCTTTTAACCTGAAGTAAATGAATTTCCCGTTCTTGAAATCACGGTATTCCGGCAGTACATAATCCAGCCCCACCACCAGGCAATGGTCTTTTTCCCTGTGAGCCAGGAAAACCCCTGCCACGGCCATATCCCGCAAAACAAAAAAGCTGACGGTGTTAATTTCTGGTTTATAGATGAATCCGGGAAAGAACTTTTGTATATCTTTTTCATGAAACTTCAGAAAGCGGAGCAGGTAACGGTTGTCGGCCCTGACTTCCAGGATTTCGAAGACCTCCTTTTTCGAATAGATGGTATAGAGGTAGTAGATGTCGACGCAGGCAATAAAGGCATTCAAAAATCCGACAGGCAATGCGCCGATCAGGAATCCATAAGTTGAGAACGTGAGGGCACCGGCAAGGTTGATCCAGCGGAACTTCAGAATGGAGTTCATGGTCATGGACAGTGCAATAATACCACTGGCCAGGTATCCGATCCATTGCAAAATATTAATATCCATTATTAATCTGTATTAAAAGATGACCTCTGCCCAGTTTCAGGGTGCAGAAAGATTTGCAAAGGTATAACAAAGCCCGGTTTTCAGGGTCGGTCGTAATCCGGTATGAGCAGAACGAAAGTTTACCCGATTTCGGCCAGCTTAACGGGGTAGTTTCCTGCATAGATATTGCCGAGGTTGCCGTCGATGGCGATTTTATCTCCGGGTTTCAGTGTCCGGCCGTTGATGGTGCAGATCTTATCCCGTTCATTCACGATCAGTTCGGAGCAGTTGACCACGCATGTCTTGTCGAGCCGCACTGCGGTTACCGCGGCATGTGAGGTAGCGCCCCCCCTGGCTGTGATCAGTCCGTCGCAGGCAAAGATCATCCCGATGTCATCGGGCACCGTATCCGGCCGCACCAGAATCTTCTGATCCTGCAATTCGCTGAATTCTTCCAGGTCTTTCATGTCGAATGCAAGAATTCCGTTCATAACCCCTTTGCCGAGGCCGATGCCGCGGCCCAGCAGGTCTAGTTCAGAAGACTTGCAGTTGAAAACAAAACTCAGGTCAGGTTTGCGGATTTCCTGGTCGCGGGTTTGCAGGATATACAAATCATCCGGGTTCTCGCTTTCGAAGGTGAACTCTATTTCCTGGTGACTGAAACCGTGTGTCTCCGTGAGCGCTTCGGTGATTTTTAACAGTTTCTCATAGATGCCGGGGAAGCCCTTTTGCAAAGAAACGCCTTTGTCGCCAAACAACTTTTTACGCTGCCGCTCTGTTACCGGCCAGGGGTGTACCAGCCCTGCAACAATATCCTCTCCCTGGCTGCAGAGGGTAAAGTCGCCATACAGATGAATGCCGGGCTGCTCAAAGTCGGGTGCGTGCGTAAACAGCACCCCGGTGCCCGAAGTGCGGTGTAGATTTCCCAGTACCATTTTCTGAACAATCACGGCAGTTCCCCATTCATCAGCAATCTGCAGGTATTCACGGTAAACCTTCGCCCTTTCGCTGTCCCACGACTGCAATACGTTGAAAATAACCTGCTTGAGCTGTTCATAAGGTTCATCCTTGAAATGAATGTTGTGGTTGTGCAGGATGTTCTTATATGCAATGGCCATCTCGCGCATCTGGGCAGGACTGAAATCAATTTTCTGGCCGATGCCGTAACGCGTCTTGAAGTCGATCATCACCTGGTCAAATTCATCGCGCGAAACACCGAAAGCCATGCCCCACGACTGGAGAAAGCGGCGGTAACAATCCCATGATGTCCAGCCAAAATTCTCCTTTTTACTCAGCGCTTCCACGATTTTGTCGTTGAGGCCGACATTAAGGTAGGTATTCATGGCGCCGGGCATCGAAATGGCAGTACCTGAACGCACTGAAAGCAGCAGCGGATTATCGGGGTTGCCAAACTGCTGTCCGGTTGTCCGCTCCAGGTTGGCAATCTGCCTGCGCAGCATCAGGTCAAGCTCTTTTTCGATAAAGGGATTCTGGAGAATGGCTTCTCGGCGACGGAAAATTTCAGTAGTCAGCACAAATCCCGGTGGAATCGGAAAATCAAGCAATGACAGCTTTTTCAGAAAGTAAGCCTTCGAACCCAGGAAAATCTGATTGTCCATTTCGGGCGTTTCGCGATTCAGCAGCGAGATGACCAGGTCGGTATTGTATGACATAATGCTCCGGATCGTTTCCTCGGAGTAGTTATCTACCATCTGTCTGAATGAGCCCAGGATACGCACAAGAAAACTGTCGAGCGATTGCACCAGAAACGCCGAGGAGAGCATCTCCCGGTAAAACTGTTCCGATTTTTTCATCACATACTGTTTCCCCGTATCCCCTTTGACTTCCTGAGGATAGAGTTGCGGTATCACAACTTTCAACTGGCTGTCGTATATTCGAAGGAAATACTTGCTGATGATTTCACGCACACTCGAGAGCATGAACTGAAGGATATTGATATACTGCCCTACCGAGAAGCTGGCTGAATTCAGGCTGAAGCGGAACATTTTCAGGTTTGAATTGAACCCCTGGTCGCTGATGCCGTCGAGTTCGAGGCCCTGACGGAAGAGCTCAAGCACCACATGAATCCTTCTCAGGGTTTTTGCAGTGATATAGTCAAGGTTGATGCTTGCAATCAACTGTTCCATCAGGGCGGCAGCAACCTTTTCGAGCCGGAAGGTGAGTCCCATGGCCTCGAACTTGGGCTCACGGTATTTTCCGTACATGCTCGGAATCCCTATGGCGATGTGGCGCTTGTGATAAATGTCTTCCCAGCCTTCGGTTTTTTCAGCCGACATGATAATGGTATTGAGCTGGCGCATAAAGATATACACCTGCCTCAGTGCCCGGTCGGGCGCAGGGCGCTCAAGCAGTTGCAGCAAGCCATCGATGTCGCTTTGATTGAAGAAACTGAATTTCCGCATCAATACCCCGAGATTGACCGTATTAAACGAGTACTTTTCTTTCAGGAGTTCGAGCAGTCTGAAAATATAAAGCAGTCGTTGTTTGTCAAGGGTGTTGTCAGAGGAAATGCTTTCGATATTTTTTCTGATTTTCTCTGCAGGCAGGTTCATCAGGGTTTCCGGCATGCAGTTGAAAGATTCACAAAGCTGGTGCATCAGGCTGTTGATACCGGTAAACCATCTTGATTGCGGCATCAGGCTGAGCTCGACATCTTTTGGCAGTAACGCATGCAGGTGAGCCGGGTTTCCGTCGTACCAGTACCTGATGATATTTCGGGTAAGTTCAATGTGGGTATTGTTGCTCTCTGTATGGACCTGTTTCCTCAGAAAATGGATGAGCCTGTCGTTGCGGTGCGTAAGTTCATCCATGGCGGTAGTGACTTCACGAAGTTCGCCTTCGGCGCCGATTTCATTGAAATATACCGGGAAAAGACGGGCAAGCTGTTTGATGTGTTTGAAGATCGGTTTGATGTCGGAGTTCAGCAGGGCAGTGACATCGCGCTGAAACAGGTCGGTGTCAGATACAAAGACCCCGCCCAGCCGCAGATGAATAATCAGCGCGGAAAGAAGGTCGCGGAAAGTCAGCGGGGAGTATTCAATTAATTCCATCCATACCCTGATGTTCTTGATATGGTATTCATTAACCCGGAGTTGCCAGTCGTCGCTGATGTATACTACTCCGGGGGCGATAAAGCCGTAACGGATCAGTAGTTTCTCGAAATGAGAAATGTGACGGTCATTTTCAGTGCGGAAAATTTCTTTTCCCAGGGTAAGAATGCAGTCGAGCACGGTCCCCGGATTGCTGGCTTTCAGATCGGCGAAAAGCCTGAAGATATTGTCGAGGAATCCAAACACTTCATCACTCGATAATTCATTTTTTAAGTTCCGGAGCAGGTTGTTGAAATCGCGGAGCAGCAGCTCTTTCTGATTCTGCATCCCTTCAAGGTGCAGCAGGAAGAGGAGGTAAAAGAATTTTTCATGAAATCTGGCGAAGTTGTGATGCAGTTGCCGGATGTGTAAGGATATTTCATTGAAACCGGGGATGGCCAGCAGGCTTTCGGGATCTGCTGCATTTTTTACGGATATGACGATGTCATCGAAATAGGCATTGCCGATGGAGGAAATCAGTTGTCTGCTCCCGGCTGAGAAAAGTTTTTTTCTTTCGGCCAGCCATGTTTCTGCATTGGTGGTATTCTTCCAGTAATTAGCATTCAGTATCAGCACGTTGCGCAATACTTCAAACGCTTTTTCTCTGGATTGGCCGGGCCAGTCACCACGGGTAAACACCCTTTGCATGAAGGTTGAATTCAGAATCAGCGCAACAGGGTGTTGTGCAGTTGAATTTTCAATGATAGTGAGCAGGTGTATAAGGCTCTGCTCCCTGTCGGATTCTGATTGCAGCAGCTTCTCGGCTAATTCGAGCAGGCTGTGAACTGCGTCTTCACCAAGTTCGGGTGTGTTTACCCGTTCAAAAATCCCTTCAAAAAGTCCGAGTACCACATCCCAGGCAAATGCGGCCTTCTCGTGCTTGTCGTAAAACCAGAAGTCACCCAGTGCAATGTTTCTCAGTTGTCCGATCACATAACCGCTGTTCGAAAACGGATGGTTGTATTCGTTGAGGCAATCAACGGCTCGTGCGTGTATGCTGTAATATTCAATCGACAGCTCTCTGAATGCCTGGTGGTTTTCCGGTATCTCGATTTTCCCCGTCCTGGTCTCCTGAAGATTGGCTGCCAGGGCATCCGACTTCAGGGCATTTTGCTGATCCATATTATTGAATTTTCAGCTAAATTAATAATTATCAGCATAGAGAATTCGTAAAAGGCGAAAACGGATGCTTCAGGTTTTTACCCGCGAATCTTACCTGTTGAAGGATGGCCGGAACATACCCCGGCCTCGGCAACGGGAAAAACTTTTGTCACTTTTTGTTGTTTAAGTTTTTTCTCAAAACATTATACGAACCCGGGCGGATATATCATGTTCCCGGTTAAAAAATAACTATGAAACGAAAACTGGATCTCAAAAAAGTAAAAGTAAGCCGTCAGCGCGAGATTGCCCCGGGCGTTTTTGTGCTCTCATTTCCGCGTCCCTGGGATTTTACGGCCGGCCAGGTAATCGGAATCAGCGGACATGAGACCGCTGAAGCCCGTCTCTACAGCATTGCCAGTGGCGAACTCGACGATGAGGTGGATATACTCTACAATATCAATCCGGAAGGAAAGCTTACACCCTGGATGGCCCAGCTGAATACCGCGGATACGATCTGGGTAAGCGAGCCTTTCGGCTCCTTTACCGGAAGCGGGGAGGCCGGATGGTGGATTGCTTCCGGCACAGGAATAGCCCCTTTCAGCGCGATGTTTCGCACCGGTTTAACGGCGGGGAAAAAATTGCTCCACGGAGGCCGTGACCTTAAGTCATTTTATTTCAGTGAGATGTTCGGGCCGGAGTTGGGTGAAAACTATGTTCGCTGCTGCTCCCGGGAACAGGGACAAGACATCTATCACGGACGCCTTACTCAATACCTGACTGAACATCCTGACCTGCCGCCTTCAGAAAAGTACTACCTTTGCGGCAGCGCCGAAATGGTTGTGGATGTGCGTGATATCCTTATTTCCAGGGGTATCCCGTTTGATCACATCATCTCGGAGATCTATTTCTGATCCTGATTATGCATAAGGAAGCTTTATTCGGAAAAACACTGGATGAAATCAGGCAGGTTGTCCTTTCACTAGGCCTGCCTGCCTATACCGGAACTCAGATAGCTTATTGGCTGTACAAGACCGATATCACCACCTTTGATGACATGACCAATGTGTCGAAGAAGGTGCGCTCTCTGCTGGCCGGAAATTATGAATTCGGGGTAAAGGCCCCCGTGAAGGTCAACGAATCGGCCGATGGTACCAAAAAATATCTTTTTACAGCCGGTAACGGAAAATTCATTGAAGCTGCTTATATCCCTGACGGGAAAAGGCATACCCTCTGTGTGTCTTCACAGGTGGGGTGCAAGATGGGCTGCTTGTTTTGCATGACCGGCAAGCAGGGCTTTCAGGGGCACCTGAGCGCGGGAGAGATCCTCAACCAGTTGCGAAGCATCCCCGAGCGTAAACTCATGACCAACATCGTTTATATGGGCATGGGTGAACCTTTTGATAACCTGGATGCGGTGATGAAAAGCCTTGAAATTCTGACGGCTGAATACGGATTTGCCATCAGTGTCCGTAAGGTGACTGTATCAACCATCGGGATTGTTCCCGCGATGCGGGTTTTTCTGGAAAAAAGCAAATGCAATCTCGCGGTGAGCCTGCATACGCCTTTCGAAGATGAGCGCAGGCGGTTGATGCCGATTCAGAATGTCTATCCGCTCAAAGATGTGATCGCAACCATTCAGGAATTTGATATCGGACGGTATCGTCGGGTTTCCTTTGAGTATATCATGTTTAAAGGGGTGAATGATACCCGCCGGCATGTCAATGAACTTGCGCGTGTGCTCAACAAGGTAAAAAGCCGCATTAACCTGATCCGCTTTCACCCCATTCCGGGCACTCCGCTGCTTTGTTCTGATGAAGCCACCATCCTCGATTTTCAGCAGGCGCTGAACGACAAGGGCATTGTTACCACCCTGCGGGCTTCAAGAGGACAGGATATTGAAGCCGCTTGCGGACTATTGTCTACAAAGGAGCTGGTGAAAGCCCAAAAGGAGGATTTCTGACAGGGTTTATTTATTATCTGCTGATTTGATTCAAACTGAAATTAGGGCAATAAAGAAGATCGGAATATTTTGGGAAGAGTGTCAGGTATTCCGGATCTACAGAGGATGAAAATGAAAAAGCCGTTGCAGAATATTATGAAATACCGGATTAAAATCATGATTACCGATGCATGATCTTACTTCCGGCCGTCCGGCATCATTGATCCTCAGGTTTGCCACACCCATGCTTCTGGGCAATGTTTTTCAGCAGTTGTACAATGTCACCGACAGCATCATCGTCGGAAAATTTCTTGGTAAAGAGGCGCTGGCAGCTGTTGGCGCTTCTTTCCCGCTTATTTTTATGCTGGTTTCTTTCATCATCGGCATTGCTTCCGGTTCCACCATTATCATCGCACAGTACTTCGGCGCTAAGGACATGGTTAAAGTCAGGAGGTCGATTGACACCATGTACATTTTTCTCTTTTTTGCCTCATTACTGGTCGGGATACTTGGGATAGTCTTCAGTGAACCGATCTTCAGGCTTATCCGGTTGCCGGAAGAGGTAATACCTCAGGCAGCCCTGTATATGCAGGTTTATTTTACCGGCATTCTCTTTTTCTTCGGTTTTAATGGCACAAGCGCAGTTCTGCGCGGTCTGGGCGACTCAAAAACGCCACTCTACTTCCTTATTATTTCAACACTTACAAACATTGTTTTTGATTTATTGTTTGTTGTGGTTTTTGGATGGGGAATTGCCGGGGCCGCGCTGGCTACGGTTCTGTCGCAGGCGGGAGCATTTGTTACGCTGATCGTTTATCTGAACAGGAAACATCTGCTGATCAACCTCTCCTGGCGAAGGTTATACTGGGACAGGGAGGTGTTTCGCGAAAGTATCCGTATCGGGGTTCCGACAGGGTTTCAACAGACATTTGTTTCACTGGGGATGTTGGCCCTGCTGAGAATTGTCAATGATTTCGGAACCGATACAGTAGCTGCATACAGCGTTGCAGGCCGCATTGATGGCCTTGCTTCCCTGCCTGCCATGAATTTCGGTCAGGCACTTTCAACCTATACCGGTCAGAATATCGGGGCGGGTAAGATCAGAAGGGTAGGTGCAGGCTTGCGGGCAACGCTTGGAATGTCGAGTATAGTGGCTGTGGTAACCTCCGTGATTATTATGATTTTCAGGGAACCGCTGATGATGCTGTTTACCAATGACCCTGAAGTAATTCAGATCGGAGCCCGCTATCTGCTGATTGTCGGCGGCTTTTATGTGTTATTTTCATCTATGTTCGTGATCGGCGGTGTGATGCGCGGCGCCGGCGATACCATTGTCCCGATGTTTATTACCCTCCTCTCGCTCTGGCTATTCCGTATTCCACTGGCAGCAATACTTTCGCGTAATATCGGAGTTGACGGCATCTGGTGGGCCATCCCCATCGCCTGGTTTATGGGAATGACGTTATCATTCCTTTACTACAGAACCGGAAAATGGAAGACAAAAACGGTGGTAAAGTTCAGAAATAGCCGGGAATCCGGCTGAAGCCAGACTGTGATTCTGCTTCGGACGCATCCCCTGACTTCAGTCGCAGACGACAGGAGCCGGCTATTCATAGAAATTGTATTCATACCTTAAGCGGTAATGCTGGCCGGGACGCTGTGCCTGCGGTTCCGTTTTTACCTCCGAACCAGTATTTCTGCCTTCGGTATCAAAAGTTCGCGTGATCAGCGTCAGCAGATTGCCGTCTGCAGTTTCCTCCCTGTAAAGCACATTGTTCCCCTGCCCGTCATATTCAAGGTGTACAACCGATTTCCCTCTTACGGTTTCCTCCTCCATAAGTGCCGGACGGCCATTCTCTCCTATAGTGATCGTATTGCGGGCAATCAGGTTGCCTCGGGTATCATAGCGTTTTTCAAGCACAATATTTCCGGCCTCGTCCATGACGGAAACAAGCTTTGATTCCCCGTCGTTGCTTATCTGTAACTCAATGGTTTCGTCGAGCCGGCCATTTTCAGCATAGATGTAATTTTTTCTCATTTCCGGCTCCCCGTCAGCATCGAAGGATTCCTCCTTTACCAACAGGCCATCCTCATAAGTCCAATAATGCTTTTCTCCTTCATCCCCGTCACTATCGATGGTCTGTTTCATGATAAGCAGGTCATTTTCGTATATATACCTGATTTCATCTGTCCCTCCTTCGAGATAATGCCTGAATTCTTTAACAATCCTGCCTTTATCGTCAAATTCGCGGGTGGTCCTTTCTGCGATCTCCCCTTCAAGTTCCAGCTGCTCTTCAACAGGATGGCCATTTTCCCATTTAATTATTACCCGCTCTTCCGGCTCACCATAGGCATTGTAGGTAATTCTCTCAATTTCATGGCCATCTTCATTCAGGATAACCCGGTTTACTTTGGTTTCTTCGGATAGTAATCCTTCCTCATCCGGATCTCCAATTACCAGATTGGTGCGGTACAGGGTTATCTCCTTCACTTGCTTTTCCATTTCAATATATTTTTAAGCATTATCAGGCTGCAAATTAAATAAAAGCGGCGGATATTTCATGGTGATTTTTTATCCGGACCATATTGTTTTTGCAATCCGGTTAAAGAGCCTGTTGCCATGAGTTTTTTCAGATATCATTGACAGGGAAGGGAAATTTTTACTATCAACGGGTAACTGCCCGGTTTCATGATAAATTATTAATTTTGAAGCCCGGGAAACACTATTTCTGATTTTTCCAGACCGTCAGAACACCTTAACCTCTAACAATATGAAAAACCTGCTGTTTACTTTAGTTTCAGCATTACTGATTATGAACAGTTGCACTACACAGGAGAAAATTGACTATCCTGAAACACGTAAAACCGACACGGTAGATAAATATTTCGGTACCGAAGTAGCCGATCCCTACCGCTGGCTCGAAGATGATAATTCCGCAGAAACAGCGGAATGGGTGAGCGCCCAGAATGATTTGACCAATGCTTATCTGGCAAAAATCCCTTTCCGCGACCAGATCAGGGAGCGCCTGACCGGACTCTGGAATTATCCCCGTTATGGTGTTCCTTTTCACAAGGGGAGCCATTTCTTCTTTTTTAAAAACGACGGAATACAGAACCAGAGCGTTTTATATATACAGGATTCATTAACCGGTACACCAAGGGTGTTTCTCGATCCAAACAAGCTTTCAGCTGACGGAACCACTTCTCTGGGGACCTATTCCGTTTCGAAAGACGGAAAATATTTTGCATATGCCATTTCAAAAGCCGGTTCCGACTGGAATGAAATATATGTAATGGAAACCGCAACCGGACAGCAGTTGAACGATAAACTTGAATGGGTTAAGTTTTCCGGAATCTCCTGGCGTGGTGACGGGTTTTATTACAGCCGTTACGACAAACCTGCCGGTGGAGGAGAACTTTCTTCGAAAAATGAATTTCAGAAAGTCTACTACCACAAAATTGGTGACACCCAGGAAAAAGATGTGCTGGTATATGAAAACCCTGCTTATCCTTTACGCAATTACGGCGGAAGCACAACCGAGGACGAACAGTTTCTGATCCTTGGAGAGTCGGAAAGCACCAGTGGAAACGCGCTTTATGTCAAGGATTTAAGAAGCCCCGCTTCAGGCTTTGTGAAGATAGCCGATGGTTTCCGCTTCGATTATAATGTGATCAGTAACGATGGAGAGCGTTTTTATATCCTCACCAACGACGGAGCCCCGCGCTACCGGCTGGTGCAGGTTGACCTTAAAAACCCCGCAAAGGAGAACTGGCTGACCATTATTCCTGAAAAAGAAGAAGTGTTGAAATCGGCGGAAGTTGCAGGAGGAAAGATTATCTGCCAGTATATGATGGATGCGGTAAGCAAGGTTTTTGTCCATAATATGGACGGAACCCTTATGCATGAACTGAGCTTGCCGGGACTGGGCACCATCGCCGGTTTTGAAGGAAACAGGGAGGATAACCAGGCGTTTTACTCTTTTACTTCTTTTACCTTTCCTTCAACTGTTTATACCTATAATATTGCCGCCAACAAATCAGAGGTGCTGTATGCGTCTGAAATAAACTTTGATGCTTCCGGCTATACCACTGAGCAGATATTCTATACCAGCAAGGATGGCACAAAGGTGCCCATGTTTCTGGTTTACAAGTCCGGCCTGAAAAAGGATGGCAAGAATCCTGTTTATCTCTATGGCTATGGGGGATTTAATGTGAGCATTACCCCGGCATTCAGCGTCAGCCGGCTGCTTTTCCTTGAGCAGGGCGGTATGGTTGCGGTGGCCAATATTCGCGGCGGTGGAGAATACGGCGAAGCATGGCACAGGGCAGGAACAAAGCTGCAGAAGCAGAATGTTTTTGATGATTTTATTGCAGCCGCCGAATACCTTGTTGCTGAAAAATATACAAATCCCGAAAAAATAGCCATTGCCGGTGGTTCAAACGGAGGCTTGCTGGTGGGTGCCTGCATGACCCAGCGGCCCGATCTTTTTGCGGTGGCGCTGCCCGCTGTCGGCGTGATGGATATGCTGCGTTTTCACAAGTTTACGATTGGATGGGCATGGACCGAAGACTATGGATCAAGCGATGATTCAACACAGTTCAGGTATTTGCTCGGATATTCCCCGTTGCATAACCTGAAGCCCGGAACCTGCTATCCCGCAACCCTGGTAACCACCGCCGATCACGACGACAGGGTGGTGCCCGCACATTCATTCAAGTTTGCCGCTACCCTGCAGGAATACCAGTCGTGCAACAACCCGGCATTGATCCGGATAGAAACAAATGCCGGCCATGGTGCCGGAAAACCCATCTCCAAACTGATTGATGAGGCTACCGATATCTGGGCATTTACCATGTACAATTTAGGCATGAAACCCGCGTTTAAGTAGCCGGAATATCTTCTGTCCGGTAAACCATGCCGCATTGAATATTCAGCGCGGAATGGTTTGCCGGATGTTATTTAAACCCATTGTTTGTCTGATGATTAAAAGTATTTCTCAGAGTACAGGCTTTTTTGCTGTACGCTTTTTTGCCTTGTTTTTCTTTCCTGTTTTTATTTCAGCCCAGACACCTCAGGGTGGTCCCGGAATAATTGACACCCTTGGCCTTAGCGCGGCAGATTCACTGGGGAATTACAGGTTTATGCTCGAACAGGAACGGAGTCGTAATCATTTGCTTTCGCTTGAGAATGACTCCCTGAGAAGAGATTTTGATGAACTGTCCGTTCAGGTGGATCAGTTGAAACAGCGCGAACGCGAACTGGTGCCGCTCAATGAAGCGTTGAACCGTAAAATCGTTGAACTAGGAGCGGAATTGCATGCCAGGAATCTTTTTCTTGAGGAACAGATCCGGCTGCAGAAAGAGAAGGAGCAACTCTTTGCAGAGAAAGAGCAGATTTACAAGGATGCCGTTAATTCGAGCCTGATTGACAAAGTTAAGCTGGAAGGGCTGATTTCGGCCAGGGACTCACGCCTTGAAGGCAAAGAACGGGAGATTGGCCTGTTGCAGCAGAGCATTGATGAGAAGAACCGTGATATTGCCAATCGTAACAGTGAGATTCAGAAGATCATCACCGACAAGGCAGCTGCTGACCGTCGCATCGATACCCTGCGTACCACCCTGACTGAGACGGAGAAGAACCTGGTGCGCACCGGGGAGCAGCTGAAATATACGGAACTGAAGCTTAAAGATTGCGAGAACAGATATTCAACTGTCACCAACAAGAAAAAGAAAACCCGTGTTGTACAGGGTTTTGCCATCAAAGGTTACCGCACTCCGGATTTTGCCCTGGCGCCCAAAGATGCCAATAACCCGGGGGTTTATGTGATTACCAACAATAATACAAGCGATGTTGAGTTCGACTACGTCACCGGCGCAAGTTTTATGCTTAAAGACCTCTCTAAACCCAATGCCGCTCTGACCTACGATGTCGGGTTTTTCCTGGGTTTCGGCGGGAATAACCTTTTCAAAAACTTCTATCTGGGTCCGAATTTCAAGCTTTTCGATGTGTTGCACGTGAATCTGGGTGCCAATATCAGGGAATACGAAGCACTGAAAGAAGGGTTCAATGTAGGGGATAAGCTGGATGCCGGAATTGCTATCCCGACCACGAAGGAATGGAAAGTTAAGCCCTACTTCGGGATAACCTTTGATCTTGAACTGCTGACCATGATCGGAAAACGTTAGCATCCGCCATTTTTGCCCTTTATATAACTTTCAAAAGGCTGTTGCCGGTTCACAGCAACTGGTATCAGTTAATGATCTCCCTGTATGCGGTAAGTTGCTGATATCAATGATCAGCAAATACACATCCGGTTATTGCTTTACCTGAGGTTGCCAAACCTGCCCGATACCTGTTCATAGGTTGATCCATCGGGGAACTCTGCCGGGGGGCTGAAATCCGGATTGGTCAGAAATTCATCATCCTGAAGACTGAGGATAAAAGCCTTAAGTTCAGCTTTTTCGACAGGAGTCAGCTGCACACCGTTGTTTGCAATATGGTGCATCAGCGGGTTAACATAGGGCGACATCTTCAGGTTGTGGGAGTAAAAATCGATGACTTCGTCCAGCGTTTCATAGCGGCCATCATGCATATAGGGCCCGCCGAGGGCAATGTTTCTCAGGGTGGTCGCTTTGTAGGCTCCTTTATCGGTTTCGATGCCGGTGATCGCATACCGGTCGCGGGGATCGTTGAATTCAGTGTCTTTGCCGTTATTGTAGAAGAGGTTGGTTGTAAACAGCGGGTTTCCACTGCTTCCATGGCAATGAAAGCAATCAGCCCCTTCCTCTGTGGTAAAAAGGATGAAACCGTTCAGTTCCTGCTGGGTGAGTTGCAACTCCCCGCGCATATATTTGTCGAACCTCGAGTTGGCTGAAATCAGTGTCCTGACAAACTGCGCTATCGCTTTACTGATATTTTCCATGGTAACTGTCGACGATCCGAAAGCTTTCAGGAAAAGTTCGGGATAACCGGGCGTTGCCTGAATCAGGGCTTTGGTGCGGTTGGTGTCTCCGCTCATTTCATGGGGAGCCACAACCCCCATCCAAACCAGGTCTTCGAGCCTGCGGCGTGAAACATCGGGATTATCGTCCCTGATCAGGCCATTCCAGAGATATCCGTTCGGGTTCCATACAAGGTTTATCAGGGGAAGGGGCGCATGAGGGGTGGGTGCGCCGCTTAGTCCGAAAGTCATCCCTCCCTGAAATACCGGATGGTCAATCCCCGGTTCAAAGTTTCTCGACTGCCGGTGACAGCTTCCGCAACTCATCAGCGAGTCGGCGTGGGTCCGGCCGGATAAACGCCCGTCATAGAAAAGATAACGCCCCAATTCTATCCCTTCAACGGTCATAGGATTGTCGGAAGGAATATTCAGCAGGGTAGGGAAGAAACGCGGTACCTGTATCTGATAGGGCGTCGGTTTATATTTTTCCGGATCTGGTTCTTTCTCGCCACAACCCGCTGCACCAGCAAGAATCAGTGTGACAAAGAGAAGGAGTCTGAGGTGTATAAAAGTGTTTTGAGTCATGACAAGCAGGATCAGACCATAAAATTACAAAATTTCGGTCGACCGGGAAAGAAAAATTGTTACCTTAAGTGTTTAATAACATGAAGTTAAACCCTGAAAATTCAGCTTGCAGCCTGACGCTTAAGCAACTTAATCTGAAGGGATTCAAAGCAAATGTTTAATTTTGTGCGGGATAAATTTCACTGCACAAAGCCGGCAGCAAATCTTCTTTTTGCCGGGTAAATTTCTAAAAAAACTAAAATGGAACTCAGGACTGGAGATAAGGTTCGTTTCTTGAACGAAAAAGGGGAAGGTATTGTAACACGGATACTCAGCAATACCATGGTCAATGTGGCCATTGAGGAGGGTTTTGAAGTGCCGGTGCTGGCCAGTGATCTGATTAAGATCGAACCGCAGGGGATGGCCGGCCGTTTTTTCGACCGGAAGGTTAATGTTGAATCGCCTGTGGTCAATATTGCTGGGAATGCTAAAGAAAATGTGCCTGAGAAATCCGGGGTAGTTGACAATGAGGAAGCTTCTGACAGGATATCCGGACTCTTCAGACAATCTGGAGCCGGGATGTCAGAAGGTATTTATCTTATCTATGCTCCGTTCGATCAGCAATGGCTGATGACCGGGAATCTCGATATTTTCCTGGTAAACAACAGCCGGTATGAGGCAATTTTCTCATTTTTACTCAGGGAAGCCGGGGATGAGTTTTCGGGAGTCGATTATGATGTGATTCCGCCTTATTCGAAAATCCTGATCGAGACAATTACCCGTGAGGACCTTGACAGCTGGTCAGAAGGCATAGTGCAGGTTATATTTCACGGTAATGAGAATTTGCCGGTTCTAAGCCCGTTGCATGCTGCATTCAAAATTAAATCGGTCCGTTTCTATAAAGAATCAAGCTACCAGGATTTCAGGCTTGCAGGGTTAAAGTCGGTGGTGCTGAATCTGGGGGATATCTCCGGTCAACTGCTGATATCCGGAGCCGAACCGTTGATGGCCGCAGTGAGCGATCCGGCTGCCAGGCAGAAAATATCGGCCATTGCCCCGCCTGCATACATTGACAGGTTCCGCACCGCACCGCGTGAGGCAGAGGTTGACCTTCACATTTCTTCCCTCCGCGAAGATTATTCGGAAATGTCAAATAACGAAATTCTGCGCTATCAGATCGACTTCTTTAACCGTATGCTTGACAGTGCAATAACCAATAATTATTTTAAGGTTACCTTTATTCACGGCATCGGAAATGGTTCGCTTAAATCTGCAATAGTATCGGCATTGGCAGATTACGAAAATGTTGAATTCAGAAACGCCCCTTTTGCCAGGTTTGGAAATGGTGCGGTTGATATCATCATCCATAAAGGAAACTGACCGGAAGGAGCAGTCCGGCTTTCAGGCATTCTCCGGATAATCAATGGCTGCCGCAGGAATAAACACATTCCCGGCAGTTTTCACTGCATTTTTACACCAACGAGTCATCGGATCTCCCCTGAAGGTTTTTTGCGCCAAATTTATTCATATACCGTTGGTATCCAATTATTTTGTACTTTTGCATCAACTTAGGTCTCTAAACGGTAAAAACAACGTGTTCTGTCGCTCTCAGTCAATAGACTGAAAGAGGAAAGTCGGGGCAACAAAGGGCGCCATACTTCCTAACGGGAAGGTTCTGCAGCCGGCGGAAACAGCAAGTGCCACAGAAAATTACCGTCTCGTCATGATTTATCATGACCGGATAAGGGTGAAAATGTGGGGTAAGAGCCCACGGCTCAGGTTGGTGACAGCCTGCGCGGGTAAACCTTATGGGTTGAAAGGCCAAATATACCGGATCGTTGTGCCGCAAAGCACAACAAAGGGCTGCCCGCTCTTTTCCGGGGGGTAGGCCGTTAGAACCTGATGGCGACATCAGGTGCAGATAAATGACAGAAGTCCCGCTTTTGCGGGAGACAGAACCCCGCTTACATCGTTGTACGGCACCGTTTTTTAAAGCAAACCCCCGGCCAAACCGGGGTTTTGCTTTTTCCCCCTGACTGGACTTCGCCATACATTTATCGGGCGTGATTCGCGAACCAGGAATCAACAAAGCGGTTGTTTTTCTGATTATTTTTGCTGCTTACACACTCAAGCGCTCATCATGAAAATAATGCTACGGTCAAAGTATCTCATCCTCGTTTTAATATTTTGCATCTCAGCTTCTACGGAGGAAGTTTTATGGGCGCAGGAAATTCCGAACCCGGGTTTCGAAAACTGGTCGGGCGGCGAGCCTGACGGATGGAATACCATCAATCAAACCTTTCTGGGAACAACTTTTACCCCTGTTACCCGGGAGCAGTCAAACCCGCATGGTGGTTCTTATTCGGCTAAACTCGAAACCATTACCCATAACATCTTTATTGTAGGACCGGTAACGATGCCGGGTGTGCTCTCGCTAGGCGAAATCACGCTCGATATCCTCACTCAGACGGGGACCGTTGAGGGGGGTGTACCGGTCAGCGGGGCGCCGGTGGTCCTCAGGGGATGGTTCCGCTACCTGCCATCTGCCAATGATTCCTGTATCATGGGAATAGGGCTTTCACGCTGGAACGGAACCTCACGCGATACGCTGGCATATGCATACCTTACAATAGGGGGGCAAAACCCTGACTGGCAGGAATTCTTGCTTCCGATTGAATACCTTTTGCCTGAACAACCCGATACCATGAACATCATGTTTTTTTCATCCAACCTCCTTACCGGCAGTCCGGTTACCGGGAGCAAACTCTGGGTAGATGACCTCTGGCTGGAATACGGAACAGTTTCGGTAAACGATGTGGGGCTGAACGCTGCTTTACGGGTGTATGCCGCTAATGGCGGTGAGCAACTTGAAGTCAGGTGTCCGGATGATGAAGGCGGTATTCTTCAGTTGATTTCCATGAACGGGACATTGCTTGAGCAAAAGCTATTACCGCCCGGTAACAGCCCTGTTATGATTGACATATATGGCCTGAAACCGGCCATGTATATTGTCCGACTTATCAATGCCAGAGGATCAGTGCATGGGGTGAAATTTATCAAAAATTGACCTTCTGGGCTCCGCAAACCGTTTCCTGTTTTCATAGTCCCGTTTTTGTTCAGGCTTTCGGGTTAAATATACTAACCTGCCGCCTGATGCGTTAATTCACCATTAGTTTTCAAACACTAGCTGTTGAAAACTACCCATCAAACACAGTTCATGTTAGTCCCTGGAGGAGTAATTTTAAAGCCCAAACAGAAGTCCGGTATGAGAAGGAATTTTATTGCCATCATTGCAGCTTTGCCTTTGTTTTTCAGCTTCAGTGGAATGGCCCAGCAAACTGTTGCCAGGCAGGATCCGGCAGCGGGTTTATCCGCAGCCTCAGATTTGTATAATAAAGAAAAATTCGGATCCGTGCGCGACCACTACAGCATGCTGCAGAAACCTTCAGATCTGCTGCTTGCTTTTGACGTGGAAAAAGATTACTACACTGCGGTAAGTGCTGCCGAACTGCAGCACAATGATGCGCCGGCACTCCTTCAGGAGTTTCTGGAGAAATATCCTGAAAATACCCGCACCAACCGCGTTTGGTTTCAGCTGGGTAACCTGTACTTCCGCAACAACAGTTTCAGAAGTGCACTTGACGCTTATCAGCAGGTGGATAAGTTTGATATGAATCCCGAAGAACTGGCCGAATTTACCTTTAAACAGGGATACTGCCATTTTAAACAGAACGATTTTGACAAGGCAGCAGATGCTTTTTATGGCATCAAGGAACAGCAAACCCGTTATACCGGTCCTGCTACCTATTATTATGCACATATCATGTATGCTGACGGAAAATATGAAACGGCCCTCCGGGATTTTCAACGGCTGGAAAGGGATGAAACTTTTAAGTCGGTCGTGCCCTACTATATCATCCAGATTTATTACATCCAGGGGCGGCATGACGAAGTACTTGAGATGGCTCAGCCATACCTGAAAGGCCAGCGCAACAAACGTACCAATGAAATTCTGCGGATCGTCGCCGATGTTAATTATAAACGGGGCAATTTTCAGGAGGCCATCAATCTTCTGGAAGAATACAGGAAGGTTTCAAGAGGGAAGTTCTCCCGTGAGGAAACCTATATCCTGGCTTATTCTTACTACAAAACAGGTGAGTACGCCAGGGCCATTCCTGAATTTCAGCAGGTGGCCGGGGGTGAAGACAGCCTGTCTCAGAATGCATGGTATCACCTGGGCGACAGCTATCTGAAAACATCCCAGAAACAATTTGCTTCCAACGCCTTTTTATCAGCCTGGAAAGTGCCTGTAAAGACTGAATTGGCTGAAGACGCCCTGTTTAATTATGCAAAACTGTCGATTGAGCTTTCATATAATCCTTACAATGAAGCCATCAGGGCGCTGCAGCAATACCTTGCCGAATACCCTGCATCTCCCCGCAGGGATGAAGCGTATACCTACCTCGCCAACCTCTATCTTGTAACGCGCAACTACAGGGAAGCCCTTTCAACCCTTGAGAATATCAAAAAGCGCACGCCGGCGCAGGACGAAATCTATCAGAAGATTACTTATTACCGTGGCCTTGAGTTGTTTGCCGATAATCAGTTTTTTGATGCCATCGGAATGTTTAAGAAGTCCGCAGGGCTTAAAAGTGACGGGTTGATCGCTGCCGGTGCCTTATTCTGGGCAGGAGAATCCTATTACAGGCTCGGTCAATATGACCAGGCAGCGACTTATTACAGGGATTTTCAGAATGCCCCCGGGGCTAAAAATCATACCGCTTACACCTCGGCCAATTACAGCCTGGGGTATGCCATGCTCAAGCAGAAGAACTACAGCCAGGCCGCCGAGGCTTTTAACCGGTTCATTGAAAGCCGTCCTCTGGATAAAAAAATGCTGAACGATGCCCGGTTACGTAAGGCAGATGCTTTTTTCATGCAGAAACGATATCAGGAAGCCATTGCAGGTTACGATCAGGTGATAGGGTCAAGGGCTGCAGATACTGACTATGCCCTCTATCAGAAGTCCCTTGCGGTTGGCGTTACCGGTAACATCAGTCAGAAAATTGCCTCTCTCAGGAAGCTGGTCGCCGATTTCCCGGGATCCCCCTATAACGATGATGCCCGTTTTGAAATTGGTCAGGCTCAAATGACACTGCGTCAGAATGAAGAGGCCCTGCAGACATTTACAAAACTGGTAAAGGATCATCCGAACAGTAGTTTTGTTAAGGCTTCCCTGCTGAATACCGGACTGATCTATTACAATACGGACCGCAATCAGCAGGCGCTTGAGACTTTTAAAAAAGTTGTGAAAGATTATCCGGCCACCCCCGAATCGCGCGAAGCGCTGGCTGTCATTAAAAATATTTATGTTGACCTGAATCAGGTAGATGAATATGTAACTTATTCTCAGGATATTCCGTTTGCAAACATCACCCGCTCGGAACAGGATTCCCTGACTTTTATTGCTGTTGAAAGCAGGTACATGGCAGGAGATTGCAGTAAGGCCATCCCAGGCTTTGCTTCTTATCTTGATAAATTTCCCAACGGAATCTTTTCGGTGAAAGCGAATTATTTTAAGGCAGATTGTGAAAGCCGCGCCGGCAATCATACCGAAGCGCTGAGAAGCTATGAATATATTTTATCAAAACCGCGCACCGGTTACACCGAGAATTCGGCGCTGAAAGCTTCTGAAATTCTCTTCAGGATGAAGGATTACGCTAAAGCCCTTCAGATGTTTGAACGGCTGGAAGAAAATGCGGAAAATCCGGCCAGTCTTCAGGAATCATACCTCGGACAGATGCGCTGTAACTTCTATCTCGGCAATCATGGGATTGCCATACAGAAAGGTCAGAAAGTCCTGGAAACCGAGCGGCTCTCACCCGACCTGGCTGCAGAAACCCATCTGATAACCGGCAAATCTTACATGTCGTTGCAACGGTTTGAATCCGCCAGGGCTTCATTTGAGAATGTTCTGAAAATCTCTCAGGGTGAAGCCGGTGCCGAAGCCCTTTTCAATCTGGCGGCAATAAGTTATGAGCTGAAGGATTATAAAACCGCCGAATCACAGATATTCAGACTCAGCGGCGATTTTGCATCCTACGATTATTGGGTGGCAAGGTCATTCATCCTTCTTTCGGATGTGTATGTCAAAACGGGAAATGAGTTCCAGGCCAGGCAGACCCTTCAGAGCATTATTGATAATTATGCAGGGGAGGACCTCCGGAAAATAGCGGCTGACAAGCTTGCGCTGATCGGAAATGAGAAAACTTCAGCTCAGCCGGAAAGCCGGACATTTGATGACGAAGAAGGCATCATCATCAGATAGAAGGAAGCCGGTGCTTGTAAAATGAAGTATGTTGAAGATAAAGTGGTTTGAAATGAAAAGAAATATGAATGCGCTGCAACAGGCCAGTTTAATAAAGTCAATGCTAATGGTCATACTTTTACCGGGAATCGGTTCCTTCAATCTGTTGTCAGGACAGGGGATCAATGAACAGGTGACTGTGGTGGCTGCTTATGAACCCTCCGTTCCGGATGTCAATAAGATAAATATAAACCCATCCGCTTCCGAAACTGAAGTGAAACTTCCTGTGATGTCATATTCGGTGACACCGGTGCAGATGGAAACAAAGCTGAGTCCTGAATCGATTCCGGCTGTGCGGCTGGTGGGCGAGCCTCAGAAAAAGCTTTTAAGGAACTATGCCCGCCTCGGGTTCGGAAACTATACCACCCCTTACGCGGAATTCTGGGCAAATTCACTGCGCTCAAAATCTTATCAGCTCGGCTTACATTTCAAGCATTTGTCATCTTCGGGTGAGATAAAGGATTATGCCGAAAGCGGAAACAGCGTTAACCTGATACAACTGCAGGGCAGGAAGTTTTTCGGGCAGCACACCCTGAGCGCCGGACTGGGTTTCAGGCGAAATGCGGTGCATCATTATGGCTTTAAACCTGCAGAGTCTGAAGGCTTCTTTCCGGATGATATGCTGAAACAGCGGTTTAACAGGCTCAATGCCTCCGTTGCCATCAGGTCGGACTATGCGGATGAAGATAAGCTGAATCATCAGCTTTCTTTGGGCTTCAGAAATATTGCTGACAAATTCAAAACACGGGAAACGGCATTCAGCCTGCAGGGAGCGGCAGATAAGCGGTTTGAACTGTTCGATTTCACCGATTTCCAGCAACTGGGTCTTGAAACATCCGTGGATTTCACCGGATACAAGGATTCTACACTGAAACAAAGCAGCACATTAGTCAGTGTGCGGCCGTTTATCGCGACGGGATTTAATGAATACACGTTTAAGCTGGGGCTGAATTTTACGTTTCAGGGTGATTCCGTTTCAAAGGCCTATTTGTTCCCGTTTGCCGAAGCCAGATTAAGGGTAGTTGAAGATGCACTGGGCATCTATGCCGGAATCACCGGCGGATTGCAAAGGAGGGGTTTTGATGCGCTGGCGGAGCAAAATCCGTTTATTCAATCAGTACTGCCGTTGCAGTATACCCGCGAAAAATTTGCATTTTATGCCGGAGCTTCAGCCAGGGCTGGCAGGCACATCAATCTTTATGCTTCATTCCGGACCGGAGTCATAGAGCATGAAGCCTTTTTCGTGAATGATTTTTCTCAGGCACCGTTCAACCGCTTTGTTCCGATATACGATGACGCCAATATGCTTGCCGGCAGGTTCGAGGCTGAATACCACACAGCGGAGCGATTGAAAATAAAGGCGTTTGCTGCTTTTGAGAAATGGAATATGCAGCAGGAGCTGCACCCCTGGCATAAGCCGGTGACTACTTTTGGCGCTGAAGCTTTTTATAACATCGGCAACAAGATCATGGCACGCGCTTCTTTTACCGCCAGCGGAAAACAGTATGCAAGACTGGAAGATCCGGATGGTGAAGAAAGGGCCTACCGGATAAATGGCTATACTGACGTCAGCCTGGGTATTGAATACCGCTATACCCGTCAACTGTCGGCATTTCTTAACCTCAATAACGTTACCGGCGTGCGGGCTTATAAATGGTATAATTATCCGGGGTACCGTTTTAACCTGCTCGGCGGAATCGCATATTCATTTTAACTAAAGCACACAAATCCGTATCCGTAATTTTTCTGCTTTTCCGGTTCGGCCCTGACGAAAAAACGCTGTCGGACATTAGTTGTGCTGAACCGGAAGGGCCCGTATAAAATTCGCCCCTTTTTTGTTAATAACTTCCATGTTTCGGGCTATATTATTCCGTGATTTGAATTGATTAAATGATTACCTTTGCTTGTTAACTAAAACTTACTATTTTACTGAATATGAGTGAATTAAACAAAGACACCATTGCTGCCGAAAGTGGAAATGGAAACGGAAACGGCAATGGAAATTATACTGCTGAAAACATCCAGGTTCTTGAAGGTCTTGAAGCGGTTCGTAAACGCCCCGCCATGTATATCGGAGATATTGGCTCCAGGGGGTTGCATCACCTTGTATATGAGGTTATTGACAATTCAATTGATGAGGCCCTGGCGGGATATTGCGACAGCATTAATGTCTTTATTCATCCAGACAATTCCATCACTGTTTCGGATAACGGGCGCGGAATCCCTACCGATTTGCATGAAAAAGAGAAACGTTCGGCGCTTGAAGTGGTAATGACGGTGCTGCATGCCGGTGGAAAGTTTGATAAAGGCTCCTATAAGGTTTCAGGCGGTTTGCACGGAGTGGGCGTTTCCTGCGTGAATGCCCTGTCTTCGATGCTGAAAGTTACCGTATGCCGCGAAGGAAAGATCTTTGAGCAGGAATACGCTATCGGCAAACCGCTATACCCGGTCAGGGAAGCCGGTACTACCGGAAAAACAGGTACAACGGTTCATTTTAAGCCGGATACCTCAATCTTTACCAATGATATCTACGATCTTGAGATATTGAGTTCACGATTGCGCGAACTTGCATTTCTTAACAAAGGAATTCGTCTCTCCATTACCGATGAGCGTGAAACAGACGATAACGGTAATCATCCCAGTTTTTCGTTCTTTTCGGAAAACGGTTTGCGCGATTTTATTGAATACCTCGATGGCATGCGCGAGAAGCTGATGCCGGAGCCGATATACATCGAAGGCGAGAAGAATGATATTCCTGTCGAGATTTCGATGCAGTACAATACCTCATTCAGCGAAAATATCCACTCCTACGTTAACAATATTAATACCCATGAAGGCGGAACCCATCTTGCCGGTTTTCGCCGGGCGCTCACCCGGACCCTGAAAGCCTATGCCGACAAGTCGGGGATGCTGGCCAAACTGAAGTTTGACATCAACGGGGATGACTTCCGCGAGGGGTTGACGGCAATTATCTCGGTAAAGGTACAGGAGCCCCAGTTTGAAGGGCAAACCAAAACCAAGCTCGGAAACAATGAGGTCATGGGTGCTGTAGATACGCTGGTTTCCGAACTTCTGACATATTACCTTGAAGAACACCCCAAAGAGGCCCGTACCATTGTTAACAAGGTAATCCTCGCTGCAACGGCCCGCCATGCGGCAAGAAAAGCCAGGGAGCTGGTGCAGCGTAAAAACGTGCTCTCCGGCTCGGGTTTACCGGGTAAACTGTCCGACTGCAGCGAGAGGGATCCGGAATTGTGCGAAATTTACCTTGTGGAGGGAGATTCGGCAGGTGGAACCGCCAAACAGGGCCGGGACCGGCGATTTCAGGCCATACTTCCGCTCAGGGGTAAAATCCTGAACGTGGAAAAAGCCATGCAGCATAAGATCTTCGATAGCGAGGAAATCAAGAATATCTATACCGCATTGGGCGTTTCGGTGGGAACCGAGGATGACAGCAAGGCGCTCAACCTTTCAAAACTGCGTTATCACAAGGTAGTGATCATGACCGATGCCGACGTGGACGGCAGCCATATCGCCACGCTGATTCTTACTTTCTTCTTCAGGTACATGCGCGAGCTGATAGAAAACGGCTATGTTTACATTGCCACGCCTCCGCTTTATCTGATCCGCAAAGGCAGCAACGAACGTTACTGCTGGTCGGAGGAAGAGCGGGAAGCTACGGTAGCCGAATTTGCTGGAACCGGTAAGGAAAGCAATGTGCACATTCAGCGCTATAAAGGTTTGGGAGAAATGAACGCCGAACAACTCTGGCTGACCACCATGAACCCTGAATTCAGGACCCTGCGCCAGGTCACCATCGAAAACGGAACCGAAGCCGACCGTATTTTCTCCATGCTTATGGGCGACGAAGTGCCGCCGCGCCGCGAGTTCATCGAGAAAAATGCAAAATATGCGAAAATAGATGCCTGACACTTACGGCTTCAACAAAACAAAAACCGGAGTTCTACGCTCCGGTTTTTTGTTATTTGTTATTGTTGTAAACTAAATGCTTATTTAAACGGTAACTGATACGCTGCACCTACCCTGAATCTGATTCCCGACCAGTCGACCCTGACCGGCTGCTTTTCCTGATTCTGTAAATAGGCTTTTTTGTTTTCTGACCATCTCAGGCGGCCGGGGATGTTGTATTCATAGCCGAAGAGCATTTCCAGGCTTATCTTGTCAGTTGCCTGATAATATCCTGACAGCGCAGCTTCACCAAAGAAATTCAGGGAAACGAATGTAAGGTCTTCACTTAACTGATCTGCACCTGCGATCTCCAGGTTTTCACTGAAACTGAGCCAGCCTGAGGTAGTTCCGCCCCCAACGGCAAAATGGCTCCCCCAGCGCTCGCCACGGGACACCGGAATGCGATACTGCAAGCCTGTTCGTAAACCCTTCAGCTGCATGCTCATCCGGTAATAACCCGAATAATCTCCGTAAAAGTTGCGGGCGCCTGTGTATTGATAGCTGATATCAAATACCATTTCTGAAAAGTCTTTCAAAGTTAATGCCATAAAACCGCTGTAGGTTATATAACCCGGAAAAGAGGCTGTTTGCGACAGGGCAGGCAGGTTGGAATAGTTACTGATTTCGTCCTGAAAAGCTTTCAGATCTTTCAGGTTGTATGACCCGTACCCGCCATAAATTCCGGCCTTCAGCTCCTGGGCTGGCGACTGGTAGCCGGTAATCAGTATCAGGGATGCAATCAGGCTGGCTAGCACTTTTCTCATGGCAGATAAGGTGTTATATCAAAAACATATCCCGAATGGGAAAACAGGCGTTTGTTATACAGTTTCGGCATTGAATCGGTGCTGGGAACTTTCAGTACAATTTGAAAGGTATTGATGTCCATTACATACAGATGGGTGTAATCGGTAAGCAGCAGGTATCCGCTTTCCGGATCAATATTGCGCAGCACGCATTTTCCGGGTAAGATTACCGACCGGATCAGGCTGAAATCACGGGGGTTTCTCAGTTCAAGCACCGGAGATTCTTCCAGCGTCAGAAACAGCCGGTCCGGATGCTGATCGTCAAACAGGGCCGACTTGTAGGAACGCTGATCGCGGTAAGCGGTTTCGAAGGTGTTGTTCACAATGTTGTAAAGCCAGATTCCGTTCCGGGTAACGATTACACACTGATCCCCGGCGGGAGCCGTGGAAATGCAGGCCCATTTGCTGTAATAGGGATAATCCTCAATATCCAGCGTTGCGGTGATTTCTCCGGTATTCAGGTCAATAATGCTGTAATCCCCTCCCAATATCAGGGCTGCTGTATTGACCGTCGTCAGGCATAAATGATCCGAATTGGCCGATGGTGTGCCGTAAGGGATGATGGCCGGATTCGTCAGTTGCCGGTTTTCGAACAGGTAAAGTGCCTGCCGGGTGGCAACGCCGACCCGGGTTGAATTGGGCGGGCAGGCATAAACCGCGTCATACAGGAGATTCGTGATGCGGTATGAAGCCGTTGCATCCAGGTTGAAAATGTCGAAGGCCTTCATGTCGTCATACACAGAGGTGTAAAATGCTTTTTCAACTGAATTGTAGGCGTATTCCGGCCAGTTGGGCGCAACATTTTCGCCGAGTGTGAAGGTGACATACGAATAAGGATAGTATGTTTCATCACACTTACTGGCATACATCGGTTTACTGTCAAGTTTGTACTGCCCCCAGCTGCCAAAGCCGGGCTGTGCGATGGTAATGCTGGTATCCGGCGAGTTTTCAAGATAAACCGGATTGGGGTATCCATCCGTTCTGGTGAACGTATAATGCGTGGGGTATCCGGTTTTATTCCACGAAAATGTCACACTGTCAAGATTGGCAAACGAGGCTGAGGGGACAGGCGGTTCGCGCTGTATTTGAAGCGATGTGTAACTTGGCGAGGCGGATTCGGTGTATACGGTGTGGTAAAGCGAGTAATTGACCTCTCCACAGGTATAGCAACTGTCGGTGAACTGACCGGGAAGCCTGGGATTGAAATACCTTTGGAAGCTGTTATAACTGAAACTCCTGTTTAAGCGGAGCGACTGCGAGTTAAAATTTGATGAAGGCTGCCAGCTGATGCGCAAAAATCCGTTCTCATCGGTGTCTGCCTTCATCTGAAGGTACCCGGCCGGTCTGGTGTCGATCAGCGCTACCCAGTCACGGGTTCCGGCATAGTATTCGTAACCCGAAAGGTCTGCTAGGCTGCCGGTGCCGGTTGAAGTAAACATATTGACCGTAAGTTTGTAAATGCCGGGATTGTATTCAAACGGGTCAATTTCCACCTCTCCCGAATCGTTATAAAGCTCCCACCGGTCATCCGACAGCAGCATCTCACCGGCATGGACATCAAGTCCGAATGCGCTCAGCCTGTAGTTGAGCCGGAGCCTGTTGAAAATAAACAAGGTGTCGCCTGATTCCTCCAGTTCGATTTGTAAAGGATGGCTGGCGGCCGGAGGGTCAATCTGTGTTATTTCGTCATCAGTCAGCGGATATTCACACGAAGTAACGCCCAGTAATGCTGAAAAAATCAGAAATGGCAGAAAAACCCTGTTTCCGTTTGCGAAGATTGAGAATGGTTTAATCATCCGGGTAAGATGTTGTAATTCAATAATATATAGCATTGATAATTTGTCACTTTTTTGTATTGAGGCGCGAAGATTATAATTCCATACCCTGCTGAATTCAACTGATTGGTTGACTCTTCCTTCCTGTCATTAATGGACGCAATTTATAACAATGTTGATTCATTTGTTCATTCTTTTACAGTTTAGAATAATTATTTTCAGGGATAACCCTGAGCTCTGTAATAAATTGTAAAACAATCTGATGCATCATGATGATTCGTGATCTGCCGGAAGGATTCCCGGCTAAACAGCTTTTTGGGAATGGGTTTAATATATATTTCACGATGAATACCTGATAATTATGGCACGGAATTTAGTATTTCAACCGTCAGACAAATACCATTTGCCAAATTAAATATGCAGATTATGAAATCTAAAGTGATTATTGTTTCCCTGTTGCTTACATTAGCAACCACTATATCATTACAGGCACAGAATTACCGGACCGGTCTGGGTGCCAGGCTGGGTTTTTTCAACGGAATCACGGTGAAGCACTTTGTTGGAAGTTCGAACGCCATCGAGGGCATTGCAGCCTTCCGCTGGGGAGGGTTTTCCCTGACCGGCTTATACGAATGGCAGAAACCCATCAGGGGTGCTGCCGGACTTGATTATTTTCTGGGGCTGGGCGGGCATATCGGCGTGTGGCATAACGATCGTTATTACTGGTATGATGGTGATCGCCGCGATGGCCATTTCAGCATTGTGGGGGTTGATTTTATCGCCGGACTGGAATACACCCTTCAGGAAGTCCCCTTCAATTTCAGCCTTGACTGGAAGCCGGCCTTTAACCTGATCGGCGACCGGCACTGGTGGGGAGATGGGGTGGCACTCTCGATCCGTTATACTTTCTGATTGATACCTTCCGGAATAATTTAAAAACGGAACCTGTTGTACCGGTCGGTTTCGCGTTAATTGCACCGGACAGTTTAAGGCCTGCTCTGTTTCAGCAGCCATTCATATAGTTCCGGATTGTTGTAGGTTTCTGTCCAGCTGTCGTGGTTGGCGCCGGGATATATAGTGATCCTTGCATTGCCCCCTGCATCCTGAAGGAGTCTTATCATTTTTGCCGCATCGGTAACGGGGACCACATCATCGGCGGCGCCGTGAAATGCCCATACGGGCATTGATTTCAGTTCATCTGCCCTGCGCGGATAATTACGGTCAATCCTCCCGCAAACCGGGGCAATCGCGGCAAAATAGCCGGGATAAGCCATCGCCAGATCCCAGGTTGCCCAGCCGCCCATGCTAAGGCCGGTAACATAAATCCTGTTTTCATCAACCATGTAGCGACCGGCAATATTTTTCACCAGTGCATAAATGGTTTCTGCATCCCAGTCGCGCTTGTCGGGGCACTGTGGCGAAAGTACAATAAACGGAAAGTGCTGCCCCGCCTCAATAAGTTTTGGGGGCCCGTGAACCTTGATTTTCTCAATATCGTTGCCACGTTCCCCGGATCCATGCAGGAACACCAGCAGTGGCCAGGTTTTATCCTTATCCGGATCATAGCTTTCGGGCAGGTAGAGCAGGTAATTCAGGGATACCTGACGGATTACGGTCCCGGTAAATGATCCCTCATGCTGAACTGTCTGAGCCTGAATGCCAATCCATGCCGACAGCACTAATGGCAGAATAGCTGAAAAATTTTTCATTCTGAATCCGTTTGAACCTGGTTTGCTTTTCTAGTCAAAAAAGTTCCACGATACCCCGAAACGGAAGCCGCGGTCAGGCATGGGGTAGGAGGGAACCATAAAATAGTTGTATCCTGATAAACCGCTGTTCAGGTGTTTCATTACCAGGAATATACGTGCTCTTTTTACCCTGAGGTTAACAAATCCGTCCACATAGGGATAGTTGCCGGTTTTTATCCTGCTCTGAAGGTGATACGACCTGAGTGCGGGCATATAGGCATCTGCGAAGAATGCCGTGTTATACATCAGTGAGAATCCGGTCTGGAGGTAGAGCGCTTTTTTAAACAGGGCTACCGAATAGGTGGCCGTCGCCCTGCCGGCTATGTCGGGCAATCGCAGTATGTCGGGCTTTGAAGCATTTTGCCATACCGCGAACGCCTGGAGTCCGACACTGCCCAGCGTGATGTCGGCGAGCCCATAGAACTGGCTTACGGCAACAGAGCCTTCCGCCCTGGCCGGAAGAGCGTTTTCGTCAAAGTATACCCAGCCATCAAGATTATAAACATTAAAACCCGCCTGGACGTATTTTCGCTTGTACATCACTTTGCCTCCGAGGATGGTCTGCTGCCCGAAACTGTTCTCCCAGCTGAAGTGGTTGGATGCATGGAACTGATAGATATAATCAGGCTGGAGCGCATCCAATGCCAGAGATGCGTAAAGATTTCCCCAGGATGTGGAATTGTCGAAAGCCGGAAGCGTAAGCATGGCGGCAATCCCTTTGTCACCATTGAAAGGCGCTCCGTTACTGAACCATATCTTGCCTTCGGCTTTTGCGATGCCAAAGGCATTGGCCGAAATATAGGCAAAAGGAGTGAGGCGGTTGAACCTCCGGATGATGGTATCGTTTTTATAGGTGCTGAAGGCATGTTCAATACCTGCTCTGAGCAAAACGGCCTTGCCACTGCCCCTGGCTTTGCCTACACCACCCTCGAATATCAGCTGGTTCGTGAATTCATGAAAAAAAACCGAATCGAAGGTGCTTGTAGAGTCGTTATAGATGTTGTTGTAAAAACCCGACAGGGGGTCAGTATCGGTATAAAGCAGGGCATTGCGCGTGTAAGTGAATGTATGCCTGAAAAAGTTGGTCCGCTCAGGGTTGAAAAACAACTTTCCGGGCAGGGTTGATTGCATGAGGGAGTCAGGCCCTGTTTTAACGGTGCCCTGCAAGGTGTCAATGCCGGATTTATTTCTTTCAGCAAGCCTTGGGTTACGACCGAAATAATAATACTGATTAATCTGAAACCCGCTCTCCTTTATCAGGTTGTCTGCATTGCTGAGCCTGGTGGCAATGCGTTTACGGTCAGTTTCAGTATTTGAAATGAATGCCGAATCATCGGTTATTCCACCGTTTTCACGCCACTTGAACCGGTTATTCCTGTAATTGGCCAATACAGCATAACGTTCATTGTCTGAAATGAACTGCCCCTGAATGGCAACGGAGGAGTTGTCTGATTTCTGCCGGTTATATAACCCCACGGAGTTGATAATCCGCAGGTCAATGCCCAGGCTTAATCCCCTGGCCAGGTGCTGACTGTGTGTAACGCTGAATAATTGTTCTTTGCCTTTTCCGAAGGAATAGGCTATGTTGGAGTAAGGGATAAAACTATGGTAATACCGTATGTTCGCGTTATTCAGCAGGTAAGCATCGAAATTGTAGGGAGTAAATCTGAATCCGGAGCTCCCGTGATGTTTGAAAATCATCGGCTTGTATGCCAGTCCGATGTTTCCGTTTACTGCATTCAGCAGGTCTGTTCCTTCTGCAGGATCGTAAAACTGAAATCCTGTCAGCAGGGTGTCAGCCGTGCGATATAAGGCTGAGGCCCCGGGCCAGCGCTGATCCGCATGGAAAAAGAAAACCGAAGCCGTATCCGGTGATTGCTGGTCTTCTTTGTCTGCACCGGTATCCTGAGCCAGGATGCCGCAGACGCTGATAAAAAAAACGGTCAGGATTAGCGTGAATCTGCGCATGAAGCGTGCGGTATTGCAATTGCAAAGATAGGATTAACCATCATTGTTAACGCTGCGATGGCCATTTTATTGAGAAGGGGATTATTTACCCCTGATCAGCTTGCCTTCATAAAGATATCCGTCGGAATGCATTCTGATAAGGTAAGTCCCCGGTTTCAGGCTGCCGATATCGTAAAGCCCTTTGGTTTTAAACTGCATTTCTTTTACAACCTTTCCGCTGATATCCGTAATAATCAGGCTGTCGGCATTTAACGGTTCCTGATTGAGGATGCTGAAATATTCCCGTGCTGGATTCGGTGAAAGAATCAGTTTTCTTAACGACACATTTTCTGGTATGGAGGCCGGGGCGCTTCCGAAAAGCCAGAGGATGGCCTCCCTGAAATTATCGCGCCAGAGTGCTTCGTTGTGCTGCCCCCCTTCAACAACTTTGTTAAAGATTTCTTCCTGCGAAAAGCCGGCAGATTCAAGGGAATCGCTCATTCTGAGCATGTGTGCCACCGTGTTTTCACCTTCGAGGGTGCCGCATAACTGGTAAAACTTCATGTTTGCCTGTTTCGGGCTGTTCTGGATGAATGACCATACGCTGTCGGAGAACCAGTAGGAAGGCGAAAATATTCCGGCTTTGCTGAAAGTCTGCTGATACCGCAGGGCCCCGTAATGGGAAATCAGTCCGCCCAGGGAGCTTCCCATGATGCCGGTATGCTCCCTTCCGGGGAGCGTGCGGTAATTTTGGTCAATATAAGGTTTAAGCGTTTCAACAATAAAACGGACATACGCCTCTCCATCTCCTCCGCCATACTGCTGACTGGCCCATGGGGTGTATTCCGCAATACGGTATATGCCGCCATTGTCTATGCCAACGACTACCGGCACATCAATTCCTTCGCCGGCCATAGCGTTCAGTGTTTCATCCACCTGCCATTCTCCTGAAAATGAAGTATTCGAATCAAAAAGATTCTGCCCGTCATGCATATACAACACAGGATAATCTTTGCCTGAGGTGTCGTAATCAGGCGGCAGGTAAATCCATACTCTCCGTGACCGGTTGAGTTGAGGAATCATGAAGTCCTCATCCATTATATACACATTCGGGGCCGCAGTAGAGTTGTTTCCGCTGCCGCCGTCGGCCCAGTTATGTATGGTGACTTCAACGGTCTGTCCGTTGCCGAATGTGAATCTCCGGTCGGCAATCTCTTCGCCTGACGGACCTTTTTCAACGGTAGCCCAGCTGCCACGGGTAAATTTAAACCTTATCCCAGTCCCCTCAGCCTGTTCAGCAAGGGTGATAAACCAGTTTCCGTCTGTATTTTTCTGCATGGCATAAGCGGGCGATCCCGGATCCCACCCGGTAAAATCCCCTGCAATATACAGGTTGTCCTGAGCCGGCGTATTTGCCGGAAGCGAAGTCACCAGAAAAGTAACCTGGCTCCGGACGATTCCTGTCAGAAGCAGTAAAATAAGGCAAACCAGTGTGAATGCTTTTTTCATGGCAGGTGTCAATTTTTTGTAAAAGTATGCTTTTTCTGATAAATACCGGTTTTGGTCATAACAGCCTGTTAATGTTGTCTTTACAGGCAGATCCGGATTTTCTGCCATAACCGGAATGATGGCTGATCAGCCATGTAACTTTAATTAGACTACCTTTGCCGCTCAAAAACGAACAGTATATGGAAAACATTCAGTCCGGGGCTCCGGATGCGATCAGCTTCAGGCGCTGGAGCCGACGGTCGTGGGCGGTGTTCGGCAGCCTTGGCCGCAGCATCCGTATCGGTGTGCTCAGTCTGACATGTTCCATACTTGTGCTGCCGGGCCACAGCCAGGAGCAGCCCGATTCCATCCCATCCACATCATCCGGCCGTGAAATCGAACTGGAAGAAGTTGTTGTCAGTGCACAGCGCGCTCCGGTTCTTCAGTCACAGCTGATGCGCGTAGTTATGGTAATCACGCGTGAAGAGATAGCGCAGCATTCTACTGCCGGTCTGTCCGGAGTGCTCGAACATCTGCGCGGTGTGGATATCAGGCAGAGGGGGGCTTTTGGCATGCAGGCCGACATCAGCATCAGGGGCGGAACATTCGATCAGACATTAATTTTACTGAACGGGATCAATCTGACCGATCCCCAGACGGGACATCACAACCTGAATCTCCCGGTTGACTTATCTTCTGTTGAACGGATAGAAGTGCTTCAAGGGCCGGGTGCAAGGATCTTTGGTCCGAACGCGTTTAACGGGGCCATCAACATCATCACGGCAGATCCTGACAGACGGGGAATCAACGCAACGATCTCCGGCGGAGAGTTCGGTCTTTTTCAATCATCGGTATCAGCAGTCGTTTCATTGGGTAACGTAAACCAGCACCTTTCACTGAGCGGGAGCAGGAGCGACGGATATCAGGAAAATACTGATTTCAGCAACCTCAACATGTATTACAGGGCTGTTGTGCCTTCCGGTCAGGGCTCACTGGATATGCAGGCCGGTTATACGCAGCGCGCCTTCGGGGCAAACAGCTTTTACTCGCCCAGGTTTCCGGCCCAGGCTGAGGAAACCAGGGCCGGATTTGTATCCGTTAAATATAAACCTGGCAGAAGGATTAACCTGAATCCGGCAGTCTACTGGAGAAGGCATCATGACCGTTTTGAGCTTTTCCGTGAAAATGCGCCGCAATGGTACACCGGTCATAACTATCACATGACAGATGTTGCCGGAGCTACCGTCAACTGGATGCATGTGGCCGGATTTGGCCGGTTGTCGCTGGGCGCTGATTATCGCTTTGAACATATTTTCAGCAATGTGCTGGGCCATCCGATGGCCGTGCCAAAAACAGTACCGGGTGAACCGGGTGCGGAATTTACCAGATCCTATCAGCGGCAATCGCTCAGTATGATGGCGGAACAATCGGTATTTCTTGAAAATTTCTCCGTGTCCGCCGGGTTGCTGATGCATCTGAATGCTTCGCTGCCGAAAGGCATCAGTATTTATCCCGGAATTGATCTCGGGTGGCAGGTGCATAAATCAATCAGATGGTATGCCACGGCCAACAGAACTCTGCGATTGCCCACATTCACCGACCTGTTCTATAACAGCCCGACCAATGCCGGAAATCCTGACCTGAAACCGGAAGAAGCGATTGTGCTGGAAACAGGATTTAAACTGAGTGCAGGGTTCGTTCATGCCGAAGCATCAATCTACAGGCGATGGGGAAAGCATATGATTGACTGGGTGAGAACTCCGGATGCGGAAGTCTGGCAGAGCCTCAATCATACCAAGGTCAATATTACAGGGATTGAGGCCGGTGCGGATTTCGACCTCAGGCATTTTGGCAGCAATGAGGTGTTCAGGCATTTCGCACTTCATTATGCATGGATGAAGGCAGATAAGCACAGCAGGGGTTTTACCTCGCTTTATGCGCTGGATAACCTGAAACATAAACTGGATATATCCCTGGGCCACTGTATTACTATGAAAAGCGGCATCGAATGGAAGCTGTCATATCAGGACCGTTCCGGGGGTTATCAGCCTTATGTCGACGGGGCATTTGCAGAAGAGGTTCCGTATCACCCGGTGCTGCTGGCCAATGTAAAGGTTTTCTGGAATCCTGGCGCGTTTCAGGTATTTGCAGAAGTCAGTAATATATTGAATACCAAAGTTATGGATCATGCCAATGTGCTTCAGCCGGGACGCTGGGTGCTGGCCGGAGTAAAATATCGGCTGCAGCTTAAGTAAGTCACCCTCCGGATTCATCTTCAATCTGACGGCAGGGAAATTGCCGTAGGATTTACGGGTGACAATCGGCGGCTGGGAAACTTTATTTATCTTTGAATAATCAACCAAAAAACAGCCGTTATGAAGGTGTTTCGCTGGATTTTACCGTTACTTGCTCCGGCAGTATTGATGTCCTGCAAAGGAATTTCTGACAAATCAAAATCTGAAAACATGGATCAGCCTGAAAAGAAAATAGTTGTTTACCAGGTATTTACCAGGCTTTTTGGGAATACAAACACTTCCAATATTCCCTGGGGGACAATTGAAGATAACGGGGTAGGGAAGTTTAATGATTTTACTGACCAGGCCCTGGAAGAGATCAGGGCGCTGGGCGTTACCCATATCTGGTATACCGGTGTGCCGCACCATGCCGTGATCCGTGATTACACCGCCTATGGCATTTCGGATGATGATCCTGACGTGGTGAAAGGCCGGGCAGGCTCCCCTTATGCCGTAAAAGATTATTACAACGTAAACCCGGATCTGGCCGTTGATCCTGCCAAACGGCTTGATGAGTTCAGGGCGTTGCTTGAACGCACCCACCGTCATGGCCTGAAAGCCATCATTGACATTGTGCCCAACCATGTGGCCAGGCATTATAAATCGCTCTCCAATCCTCCCGGAACGGAGGATTTCGGGGCATCCGACGATGTAACGGTTGAATATGCACGCAACAATAACTTTTATTATATTCCCGGTCAGCCATTCAGGGTTCCGCAATTCCCTGACTGGTACAAGCCCCTGGGAGGCGAGCCGCATCCTATGGCCGACGGAAAGTTTGAGGAATTTCCCGCAAAGTGGACCGGAAACGGCTCCAGGCTGGTTCAACCAGATTTCAACGACTGGTACGAAACAGTGAAGATCAACTATGGAATCAGACCAGACGGTACCAAAGATTTTGATACTCTGCCGGCCGGCTTTGAGCAAATGTCTGTAAGCGATCATTATCAATTCTGGCAAGGGAAAGATGTGCCGGACAGTTGGAAAAAGTTCCGCGATATTGCGCTCTATTGGGTCAGTTTCGGTGTGGACGGCTTCCGTTTTGATATGGCCGAAATGGTGCCGGTGGAATTCTGGAGTTATATGAATTCTGCCATCAAGGATGCCAATCCCGATGCATTCCTCCTGGCCGAAGTCTACAATCCGTCCCTCTATCGCGATTACCTCCACCTGGGTAAGATGGATTATCTCTACGATAAGGTTGAGCTTTATGATACGCTGAAAAACATCATTCAGGGCCACGGTTCGGCCGACCACATTGCCGGTATTCAGGCCGGCCTGGCGGATATCGAACATCATATGCTTCATTTCCTGGAGAACCATGACGAGCAGCGGCTTCCAAGCCCTGCTTTCGCCGGCAATGCGTTGAAAGGTAAACCGGCAATGACCCTGAGCGCCACCATCAGCACGGCGCCTACCATGATCTATTTTGGTCAGGAGGTAGGGGAGCCCGGCGAGGGCAATGCAGGATTCGGCAGTGAAACAAGGACGACCATTTTCGATTATTGGGGCGTTCCCGCCCACCAGCGCTGGATGAACAACGGAAAATTCGACGGAGGTTTACTGACCGCAGAAGAATCCGCGCTGCGCGATTTTTACAAACGCCTCCTCAACTTTACCATCAACAGCTCCGCGTTGATGGGTAAGTATCAGGAACTGCATTCCTACAACCGCGCAAACAGCCCCGGTTACTATGAGAAAGGATATGCCTTTGCCCGCTGGTCTGAAGATGAACACCTGCTGATACTTGTAAATTTCAAAGACTGGGTCGCCGATGAGTATGAACTTAAAATTCCTTCGGACCTTATAACGGAGTGGCAACTGGCGGATGGTAAATATCAGCTTACGGATCAGCTCTACCAGGAAAAAAAATATGAACTGATTGTCACGGGCGGATTGGGTAAGGTAAAAGTTGCCGTGGAACCGCTCGAATCGCTGATTCTTAAGCTTGAAAAATAAACCTGTGGCAGTCTTTGATGCGTCAGACAGGGATGTCTCCCGGCATTCCGGCGTGGAGTCCGGTATCCGGTTGAAACAGATGGGGTTGCTCAGCCGGAATCCTGATAATAAACATTGTTTACATTATGTATCCTGATCCTCAGATGCTTGTTCAACTTGTTACCATGCCGATGCCTTTCGGGAAATACAAAGGCACGTTGCTCTGCAACCTGCCGGTTTCCTATCTGGAGTGGTTCGGGCGCAAAGGCTTCCCTGAAGGCAAACTTGGCATGTTGCTGCATACAATTTATGAAATTAAGCTGAACGGACTGGAGTATCTGCTGGATCCGATCAAAAAAGGGAAACTGTCATGAAACCTGCATCAGTCACCCTGATCAGGCAGGAGCTGAACCGCCTGCCGCAAAAGGAACTGGTGCAGATTTGCCTCCGCCTGGCCAGGTACCGGAACGAAAACAAAGAGCTGATGTCATACCTGTTGTTCGAAACCGGGGATGAAGAAGGTTTTCTCCGGTCGGTTAAGCACGAAATCACACAATCCTTCAGCGAAATCAATACCGCCAGCAGTTACTACATCCGGAAAAGCATCCGCAAAATCCTCCGCACGGTCAACAAATACATACGCTTTTCAGGCTCAAAGCAGTTTGAAGTGGAAATGCGGCTGTTTTTCTGCCGTACCATGAAAAACTCCGGCCTGATGCTGCCTGAGGTTACTTCAATCGTCAACCTTTACGCCGGGCAGCTCGAAAAGGTCAGGAAGCTGCTGCCATTGCTGCACGAAGACCTGAGACATGATTATCGGGAAGAGTTAAAACTTCTTTAAGACTCCGCTTCACGGATTTCAATTCCGGTATTTGCTGCGAATAAGATGGTCTGCCGAGTATCTTCCGGGCCCCGCCAGTAAAATCATCA